>Ga0209099_1000318_pt1 | contig 58334 bp, 46 predicted proteins | sample AD_JPNHW2_MetaG_FD_184430 | JGI IMG/M metagenome (GOLD analysis project Ga0209099, IMG submission 184430) | Active sludge microbial communities of municipal wastewater-treating anaerobic digesters from Japan - AD_JPNHW2_MetaG (SPAdes) (version 2) | ecosystem: Engineered > Bioreactor > Anaerobic...
GTCGAGCCCTAGATCGTGTCGAACTGCTGTAAGGGAAGCTGAGTCAGTACGTTGCCCCATAATCATTCGGGCAGGATCACCTGGTACAAGATTGAAAAGCAAGAAAATTAAAGTAACCACACCCCAGATTATCAGGATACTATAAAAGATCTTTTTTATGAGATATTTAAGCATAAATTAGTGACAAGTTACGAGTGACAAGCGACTTTAAAGACAAAAAAAGTATAACGATTAACTGTCAAATTTCTTTGCTTCTTCCCAAATCACGTTCATTTCATCGAGAGTCATATCCTTTAGCGATTGACCTTGCTTAATGGTTTTTTGTTCAAGGTAACCAAATCGTTTCATAAACTTCTTGTTTGTTCGCTCAAGTGCTGTCTCGGGTTCTATATTATAAAGTCTTGCTGCATTCACCAGAGAGAAAAGAAGATCGCCAAACTCTGCTTCCATTTTATCATGGTCATTAGCGGAGATTTCCTTTTTTAGCTCATCCATTTCCTCTTCAACCTTTTCCCAAATTTGGGAGCGAACCTCCCAATCAAACCCCACTGCCTTAACCTTTTCTTGTATCCGGTTTGCTTTAATTAATGCTGGTAACGCGTTTGGTACACCTGATAGTATGGTTTTATTCCCATCCTTTTCCTTAATCTTAAGCTGTTCCCAGTTTTCAACAACTTGGTTTGCGCCATCTACCTTAACATCACCAAATACATGAGGGTGTCTGTAAATTAGTTTGTCGCATATTCCATTTATTACATCCGTTATATCAAAAGAACCTTTTTCTGATCCCATTTTTGAGTAGAATACTATATGTAGAAGCAGATCCCCTAGTTCTTTCTTAATCAAGTTCATATCTCCATCGAGTATTCCATCGGAAAGTTCGTATGTTTCTTCGATTGTGTTATTGCGAATGCTTTCGAATGTTTGTTCACGATCCCATGGACATTTCTCTCGTAGTTCGTCCATGATATTGAGAAGTTTTTCGAATGCAATTAGAGCTTCTTGCTTATTTTTTTTAATGTCCATATTCTTTAACTTCTTTAACTTCTTTAACTTCTGAGTAACATCAATTCTATTCTAAAAACTTAATCCTAATACTCGACCCGACACTCAGATTGAGTAGTTGAGCCGCAAACCCATTATTTATGGCTACTTCAAGTAATCCTTCGGAGTTGAAGAGTACTAATAAATCCCCAACATCAATTTCATTGTAGGTTTTACTTATTTTATTTACTCTATTGTGCTGGCTCTGAACGAATATTTCAAATTTTCTCCCTTGCCTAACTCTTTCGAAAAGCTCCTGCGAGACATTTGTAATCGCATTGAAATAAGAGTCGATATAAATAACACTTCCAGTAATTGCGGAATTCTCAATTGTGGCTCGTAAAGGAATTCTTTGATCAAAGTCAGTAACAATCTGCCCCGCGCTAGCAATGCCTCCATTGTTAATTATTGCATCAATTGCTTTAACACTTGATCCGAGTGATGAGAAACTTGTTGGTGATTCAAAAGGAAATGCATAAACTGTTTCAGGTACCTCCTTGAAAAGTAAACCAATCATTCCGTTATCAGCCATTATAAAATGATGCTCATTATGGCTAAATGCTAGCATTCGTTGAGTTTTGCTATTTTCACTATTCACTAAAACAAGATGCAGGGAACCTTTAGGAAAATGGTTAAAGCTATGCCTTAATATAAACGCAGCATTGTTAAGGTTAAAGGGAGGTATTTGGTTTGTAATTTCAATAATATTTAGGTTTGGGCAAACTGAAGCTAACTGCCCTTTTAGAACGCCGTTGTAATAATCGTGCTGGTTCCAATCGGTAATTAGGGTTAGTATTTTGCTTGCTGTAGCTTCGCTATTCATTCAGGATATTGATTGTCCTACAAAGTTGTAAAAAATATAGCAGCTACCCATAAGCTTTACTTAAAAAGGTTATCAGAATTAATTAACAATGTCGATCTATAAACTTCTATATTTACTAAATTTGTGTGATTTTATAGTGAATAATACTAATTGCAAATAATGGGTGAAAGAGTAATTTTAATTGAAGGTATTGATCCTTTAGTGCTTTTTGGTGTTAATAATACCAAATACGATTTAATAGTAAAGCATTTTCCTAAACTTAAGATAGTTGCCAGAGGCCATGAATTAAAGGCGATTGGTGACGGTGAGCAAATCGATTTACTCGAGGAGAAGATCAACAAGATGATTGAGTTTTTTAGCAAGTACAAATATCTTACTGAGGCTAACGTTGAGGATTTTCTTGATGAGTCGTACGAAACTATTGCACAAGCAGAGGAAGATAGCACTGATGTGCTAGTGTTTGGTAATCACGCTAAAGCAATTAAGGCACGTACGGTAAATCAGCGTCTGCTGGTTGAAATGTACCAAAATAACGATCTACTTTTTGCCATTGGTCCTGCTGGTTCTGGTAAAACATATACTGCTATAGCCCTGGCTGTTCGAGCATTGAAGAATAAGGAGGTTAAACGAATTATACTTACCCGACCAGCAGTAGAAGCAGGAGAGAGGTTGGGCTTTCTTCCCGGTGATATGAAAGAGAAGCTCGATCCATACCTTCAACCACTTTACGATGCGCTGAACGATATGATTCCCGCAAAAAAGCTAATTGAATATATGGAGGATGGTACAGTTCAAATTGCACCATTAGCCTATATGCGTGGAAGAACACTCGATAATGCTTTTGTAATATTAGACGAAGCACAAAATACAACTATTAGTCAGTTAAAGATGTTTTTAACCCGTATGGGTAAAAACGCAAAGTTTATTGTAACGGGTGATATTACTCAAATCGATTTGCCTCGTAAGGAGGATTCAGGGTTGGTGAAAACCATTAGTTTGTTGAATGGAATACCAGATATCGCTGTAATTTATTTTGATGCACGAGATATCATTCGACACAAATTGGTAAAGTATATAGTGAATGCGTTTGATAAGTATGTTGAGGGGAGACAATAGACTATTAGGCTGTTAGACTATTAGTCTTTTAGGGAGAATATAACGAACTTAGAATGAGAGATCATCATAAATTAAAAGTATTTAAGTTAAGCGATGAATTGGTTCTTGAGATTTATCGAATTACAAAAGATTTTCCAAAAGAAGAAATTTATGGATTAAGTTCACAAATGAGAAGGGCAGCCGTTTCTGTTCCTTCAAACATTGTTGAAGGTTGCGCTAGGGAGAGCCAGCAAGAATATCTTCGTTTTCTTGAGATTGCATTTAGTTCTTTACGAGAGTTAAGCTATCAATACGAATTAGCTTGTCGTTTAGGATTTGTATTACCAAATGATATTAATAAGTGTAAATTGAAAATTTTGGAGGTAGAAAAGGTTCTTGCAGCTTTGCTGCGTTCAATCAGAAAACCAAGCTTATAGTAAAAAAAACTAATAGTCTAGAAACCTAATAGTCTAACAGTCTAATAATATAAAAATGGAAAAGGCAATCGTTCGCACCGATTTCAATTTTCCCGGTCAAACCGGGGTGTATCATGGCAAAGTACGCGATGTATATAACATCAATAACAAGATGCTTGTGATGGTTGTATCCGACCGTATTTCGGCATTTGATGTTGTGCTTCCCAAGGGAATTCCCTATAAAGGACAGGTTCTAAATCAGATTGCATCAAAATTTTTGGATGCTACAGCAGATATTGTTCCTAGTTGGAAAATCGCAACACCTGATCCAATGGTTACAGTTGGCCATTTCTGCGAACCATTTAAGGTTGAGATGGTTGTTCGTGGGTATTTAACAGGCCATGCTTGGCGTGAGTACAAATCGGGCAAACGCAGTTTGTGTGGAATGCCAATGCCTGATGGAATGAAGGAGCACCAAAAATTTCCCAAACCTATTATCACTCCAACAACTAAAGCTGTTGAGGGGCATGATGAGGATATCTCAAAGGAAGAAATAATCAAATTAGACTTGGTTAGTAAAGAGGATTACGAACAGCTGGAGAAGTATACTCTTGCACTTTTTGAAAGGGGTACAAAGATGGCTGCAGAAATGGGCTTAATCTTAGTTGATACAAAGTATGAGTTTGGTAAAAAGGATGGAAAGATTTACCTAATTGATGAAATCCATACACCAGACTCCTCACGATATTTCTATTCCGATGGTTATGAACAACGTCTTGCTAAAAATGAGCAGCAAAAGCAGCTTTCAAAAGAGTTCGTTCGCGAATGGTTAATGGCTAATGGATTTCAAGGGCAAGAAGGTCAAAAAGTACCAGAAATGACTGATGTTATAGTCAATCAAATTACCGAAAGGTACATCGAACTTTTCGAGAATATAACTGGAGATAAGTTTGTAAAAGCGGAAGGTACAGATGTTGTTAAACGGATAGAGAAGAACGTTTCAGATTTCTTGAATAAAAATAAATAGGCAAAAAACGAGACCCGTCAACGAAAAACTGACGGGTTTTTTATTGCTTTAAACTATTTTATAGTGCTTTTATCATAGTTTAATAATTCAAGTTGTAACTTTAACAATTTTTAAAGCGTCATAGAAAAATATAATATTAAATCTAAGAAATTATGAAAAAGGTATTCTTCACTTCAATTGTTCTTTTGGGCTTTATTTCTAACCAATTATTAGCTCAAGCCGATTACTTTCAGCAAAGAGTCAATTATCAAATCAAAGTAAAACTTAACGATGTTAAGCATGAACTCTTGGCTTTTGAAACAATTGAATATACAAATAACTCTCCAAATGCACTTGAATTCATATACTTTCACCTTTGGCCAAATGCCTATAAGGATAATAGTACGGCCTTTGCAAAGCAGGAGTTAGAGAACGGAAGTACTTGGTTCCATTTTTCTAAACCTGTAGAACGTGGATTTATTGATTCGTTAGATTTTAGGGTTAACGGTGAAACCGTTAAATGGGAGTACGATAAGGATAATATTGATATCTGTAAATTGATTCTTAATGTTCCTCTGAAGAGTGGCGAAAAGATTGTTATTACAACTCCTTTTCATGTTAAAATTCCAATTTGTTTTTCACGATTAGGTCATACAAATCAGCAATATCAAATATCTCAATGGTATCCAAAACCAGCAGTTTATGACAAATATGGTTGGCATCAATTCCCATATCTCGATATGGGCGAATTTTATTCAGAATTTGGAACTTTTGATGTGTCCATAACACTTCCTGAGAACTATGTTGTTGGAGCAACAGGAAACCTGATGAATGAGGACGAAAGAGCTTGGCTTGATAAGAAAGTTGAGGAAACCAAGAATAAAACCAGTTTTGATAAAAAGGATATGAAGTTCCCCGAATCATCACCTAAACTCAAAACTCTAAACTATCACGAAGAGAATATTCATGATTTTGCTTGGTTTGCCGATAAACGCTATAATGTTTATAAAGGCGAAGTTGTTTTGCCAAAATCAGGACGAAAAGTTACTACATGGACAATGTTTACTAATGATTGTGCCGATGAGTGGAAAAATTCAATATCCTTTGTGAGTGATGCTGTTTTTTACTATTCCAAGTGGTATGGAGAATACCCGTACAACAACTGCACAGCAGTTAGAGGTAGTTTGGAGGCAGGGGGAGCTATGGAATATCCAACTATTACTGTTGTTGGAAACATTGGAAATGCCTTGATGGTTGAAAATGCTACTATGCATGAAGTTGGACATAACTGGTTCTACGGAATTCTGGGATTTAACGAAAGGGAATTCCCAATGCTCGATGAAGGGTTAAATAGTTTTAGCGAGAGAAGATATATGATAGTTAAATATCCAGACAAAAAATTATATGAAATTGGTCTTCCTGAAGGTATTGCAAATGTTGCTGGATTAAAAGATGTTCCTTTTAAGAAATACTATGAAATGCTCTACTTCGTTCTTGCACGGACAAATACTGATCAACCACAAAAAATACACTCTACCAAGTTAACATCTTTTAATTACGGTGGTGTAATTTACCATAAAAGTGCTTTAACATATAATTATCTACTTAACTACTTAGGTGAAGATACTTTTAACAAAGCAATGCAAACATTTTTTGAACAATGGAAATTTAAACATCCTTATCCTGAGGATTTGAAAAAATGTTTTGAAGATGTTACAGGGAAAAACCTAAGTTGGTACTTTGATGATATACTTGGAACAAATAAAAAGATCGATTATGCAATTTCAGGAGTGAAAAATGATGAAGTAACCATCAAAAATAAGGCTTCGTTGAATACCCCATTCTGCATTTCTGGTATAGATAAAGGTAATAATGTATTATTTACCAATTGGTACGATGGATTTGAAGGGAAAAAAGAAATAAAGTTTAATCCCGAGAATGTAAGCAAACTCAAAATTGATTACTATGAGGCAATTCCTGAAGTCAATCGTAAAAATAACACAATTCGAACAAACGGAATTTTACGAAAGGTTGAGCCACTTAATTTGAAAATGGTTCAGCTATTCGATAATCCTGATAGAACACAATTAGGTATTTTACCTTCAATGGGCTGGAACAACTACAACCAGTTTATGCTAGGTGCCGTTTTCTACAATTATATTTATGTGAGCAAATTCTCTTACCAGTTAATGCCAATGTATGGTTTTGGAAGTAATAGTTTGGCTGGATCGGGTAAACTTACTTATCATATTTATCCTAAAGGCACAATTATTCAGAACATTTATTTGAGCCTCTCAGGAATTCAGTATGCTTATGAGTCGAATTCATCATCGAACTTTCAGAGGTTAAGGCTACAGTCAGATATTTTGTTCAAAAAATCATATCCCCGAAGCCCAATAACTAATAAATTAACCTTGAATGGTGTTTATAGTTCATTGGTTGCAGATTCATCTGGTTCGGGAAAGGATGCGATGTTTTATAACCTAAAATATTCTTTTACAAATTCTACAAGATTACACCCTTACTCATTCAATGTTAATTTACAGTATAACGAAAACTTCATGAAAACATGGTTGGTTGCTGATTACCATGTTCCTTATGACAGATCGGGGAGGGGATTGAATCTGAGGTTTTTTGCAGGCAGTTTTATTTTTAGTAACGCCAACTTGTTGAGTAATTATGAGTTTAAACTTAGTGGAACCACTGGTGCTGAGGACTACCTTTACGAAGATACCTATTTAGGAAGATTTGAAAATATAAAAGGCAATGGAAATGAACTTTTATCAAAGCAGTTTGTAAAGGATCAAGGAGGATTTACAACTTATGCGCCATATATTTCAACTGATAAGTGGATGGTTTCGTTTACAGCATCTACCGCGATTCCAAAATTGCCATTTAATTTATATGGGACTATTGCAACTTACGATAATGCGGGTGATACTAAATGGAGCGTTGTAACTAATGATAATAAAATTAAAACAGTTCAATCCAAGTTACTTGCATACGAAACAGGTATAGAGTTTAACCTAAATGATGTATTTATTGTATATTTCCCTTTAGTGACGTCACATGATATAAAGGAGATCAGCAATTGTTTGACAAGTAATTATGGCGAAAAGATAAGATTCACGTTACGACTGAATAAACTTAATTTTTTTGAAAAGTTATATGATTTGTAATGTTATGTTAAGTGATAAAGAAAAAGCCCATCGACTGATGGGCTTTGTTTTTTTATTTCAACTTCAATGATTTCCAGTTGTCTTTCATCGCTTCAGAAGTGTTAACCTGAGGAGTTTGTGATTTCTGGTTAACCACGATTGATTGCTGTTTTACATTCTCTGTAATATAGTTTGATAAATCCAAAAGAGTTACATTCCCCTTTGTTTCTTGCAATTTCTTTAGTAAAAAGTAGGTAAACAAGCCGTGTTGCTTTTCCTTAAAAGGGTAAGCAGTTTCATCGCCAGTGGCTGCGCTGCAAACTACCAAATTGCTTGGTATCGCATTGGCTTTTGGTCTAATCTTAACACCTCTAGCGCTTGCTAGCATACCATTGTCACGAATAGAGCCACTAAAACAAGCATCGAGAAGTACTGTTACATTTTGGGATTGGTTTGCAGTTAGCCGACTGTACAAATCATCCAACTTAATGGCTGTTTCGTAATCAGTTGAGAAACCATCAACTGGTAAAAGGTAGGCTGATTTATCTTCTTCGTTTGGCATTCCATGCCCAGCATAATAGAAAATCACTTTTGCTTGGCCTGTATAAGCGGCTGTTACATCGGATATCCATTTTATCTCAGATTTCATTGTGCCAAATGTAGCGTCCTGTGAAAAATGTATATTTTTGGAAGGGATTCCTAATGTTTTCTCGCAATACTCTTTAAAAATCTTGCCATCATTCGCAGCGTATTGAACTTTAACTTCACGAACGTAATTTTCATTTGCAATAATTACAACAAATGTTTTGTCATTTGTTTGTGCGTTTGTAGGGATGTTAACATCAACATCTGCTTGACCCATAACAGTGTTTTTAGTGTCGATTTTGGTATTGTTTTTAACTACGTTATCTTCCGTTACATCATATTCAATTGGCTTAAAATTGTAAGTAATGTTGTTTACGGCGTATGTGGTTGATTGCTTGCTGTCATATGTATATGACTTACCATTGGAAGGGTTTTTAAAAGTAACTTTTGCCAAAGACAATCCCTTGTCGTTAACATAAAAATCTGAGCTAGCGCATTGCATCGATCCCCAATTTTGTTTGAATGAGGGAGCATCTGAAACTGGTACCTGAATTGCAAATTCTCCAAGTTCAAGTGACTTTATTAGATAGGTTTCATTATCAGCATCATATTGGCTTATCTGGAAGTTATTCCAATTTATTGTTTTTGCGTATTCTGCCTTCAGTTGTTTTATTGCCTCATCGGCAAGTTGTTGTGCCTTTGCACTACGGTTTTGCTCATTAACCCTTTTCTGATAATCAGAAGTTTTTTCAAATTCACCTTTTTTTTGCCACTCAGCAATGTTTTTTTCGACATACTGCTTAACAAAAACAGATGGAGGAGTTTTACTAATTGTAAGGTTGTTTCCTATTACAAACAAAGTAGGCTGGCTATCACTATGGAATTCCCCCTGTGCAAAAATCTTTACATCAAAGGTTAAGCAAATAAATATGGTTGCTGATAAAATAATTGTTTTCATATTTCTAGGTATAAATGGGTTGAAACATCTAAAACTATTAATAAGAGGTTTCGAAATACTGTAATATCAATTTATAGTTAGTAACTTAATCCTTAACACATCTTACAGAGCAACCATTTGACTTGGTGCTATAATCCTTGTAAAAATTTGGGAAATTGTAAACAAGGTAGCGACACCATGCAGAAGTTGGGTTACGTTCCGAAGCTGACCACCAATAACCAGCGTGATCAATACTATAGAAAGCCCTAAAACGGTAACCCCCAGGAAGTGCTGAAAATCCTGATTCGTTTGTTGCATCAGAATTTTGGGGCCAGAAAGTTGATCCTTTCTCTTTAAGTTTATTTCCAGCTGTTTTATCGCCCCCTAAAAAGGTTACCATTGTGTTCCATTCCTCATCGGTTGGTAAATGCCATCCCGAAGGGCAAACATTCTTAGCTGTTTCCCAATCGTAAAGATATCCATACTTTTGAGCATTGCTCGTATTATCACCATATGCCCAGCAAGAACCAGTGGGTGGTCGATATGAGAGATTTTCTGCTAAAAATATTTGCTTTCCAATCTTTACAGTTTTGTATTTTTTTCCATCTCGGCTGTCAGTAAAGATTCCATCAGTAGTTGCTCCTTTTACCCGAAAAACAATTTGATCTCCAACAAGTGATTCTTGTTCTTGTAAAGTGTTCCACGTAATTGATTTATTCCCTTTTGTGATATTGCTACCAACATCTCCAGTTACTTTCTTTAAAGGTCCTTTGAATGAGTTTCCTCCATCATCGCTATAATACAGGCTAATATCAACACCATCGTCACACTGTAAATCATAGGTAATTACAGCGGTGTTTCCAACCTGTTTGGCAACAACATTGGAGATTGTTTGCGCTGAAATAGGTGCTAGAAAAAGCAGGTTTGAAATAAGAAAAAAGTAAAATCTACTCATTTTATGCAACTTTTATTAAAAATGTATATGTATACAAATATAATTAATATACAACTAAAATCATTAAAAAATGAGTTGAATTTGTATGAACTTCAAGCTTTTGGAAGGATTTTTAGGTGAAAATGTTAGTTCTTTTTACTCCAGCATTTCAAGGATATTCCTTTCTCCTAGTGCTTTCAACGGGTTGGCTGAATCAACAAAGGTTTCGGCTAGTATTTCTTTCTTTTCTTGAAAACGGAGAATTTTTTCTTCAACGGTTTCGAGGGTTATGAACCGGTAAACAAAAATATTTTTTTTCTGTCCTATTCTATGGGCTCGGGATATTGCCTGATTTTCAACCGCTGGATTCCACCAAGGATCAAGAATAAATATATAATCAGCAGCAGTAAGATTTAGCCCAACACCTCCAGCTTTTATTGAGATTAGAAAAACTTTTACTGATGGATCGGTTTGAAAGTGCTCAACAACCTCTTTGCGGTTTGTTGTGCTTCCTGTAAGTTTCTCGTAGGAAATATTTTCGCTGTCTAAATGGTCTGCAACAATTTTAAGATGCTTAACGAATGATGAGAAGATTAGTATTTTATGGCCTTCGGCAATAACACTTTCAATGCTTCGGGTTATTTCTTCAAACTTTCCAGAATCGTAAGATTCATACTCTTCAATCATTTTAGGATGATTTGAAAGCTGTCGAAGCCTTGTTAGTCCTCTGAAGATTGCTATTGCAGATCGATCATATCCTAATGAGGCAATGTTTTCTATAATGCTATTTCGGATTGACGATTTCTCCGATTCATAGCATTTTCGCTGACCATCTGACATCTCGCAGTAAATTACCTGCTCAGATATTTCTGGTAAATCTTTTGCAACCTGCTCCTTGGTACGTCTAAGAATAAATGGTTCAATTAAACTCTTCAACAATACTTCTTTTTGGGTATCGTTATTCTTTTCAATGGGTTGAATAAACTCCTCATCAAAAGATTTGATACTACCTAACATTCCTCTGTTTAAAAAGTTGAGCTGTGCCCAAAGATCTGAAAGTGAGTTTTCAATGGGCGTTCCACTTATGGTGAGGTAATGCGCTGCTTTTAAAAGTAAAGATGAACGATATATTTTTGAAAGAGGATTTTTAATTGCTTGACTTTCGTCAAGAATTACATATTTAAAACTTACCTCTTTAAGTAAATCAATGTCGTTACGCACAATTCCATACGTAGTAATTACAACATCATATTTGATAATATCAGCGATGTTCTTAGTTCGAGATGGACCAGAATGCGTGTAGTAGGTTAAGCTTGGGGTAAAACGAACCAACTCATTTATCCAGTTATGAACTAATGAGGTAGGAACCACTATTAACGAAGTATGCCCCATTGAGTTAACCTCGTTTAAGATATTGCCATTTCGGGCCTCTTTAAGTGAAAGTAGTAACGCAAGGGTTTGTATGGTTTTTCCAAGACCCATATCATCTGCCAAACACCCACCCAAACCGTTCTGTTGTAATAGGTTTAGCCATAAATATCCTTCAGTCTGATAGCTTCTAAGTGAGGCATTTAAACCGATTGGAAGTTTTATCTTTTTAGGAATATTGCTACTGAATTTATCTTTTAATTGCTGAGCAGATGGTGCGTCGACCTTGCAATCGATTAAAAGATTAAAAAGTGATTTTTGAATGGATATTTTTTCACCTGATTCTTTGCCAAGAAAAAACAATGGCCTATATCGGGTGAACCATTCTTCAGGAAGGATGAAAATTGTACCATTTGGTAGTATAAATTCACGGATATTCTTAAGAATATTCTTTTTAAAATGGATAAATGGAATTTCAAACCCATTAAGAATTACCTTTCCATATAGATCAAACCAATCCTCGGTTGATTGAGAGTTTATTTCTATCCTATAGTTGTGGAGATAGTATTTTTCTTTTCCATGGTTTTGCTGAACTTCAAATCCAGCATTTTCGATTTCGTTTTGATGCTTATTTATCCATTCTACAAGCTGGTAAGGTAACTCTTCATTGCTGTTACCATCAATTTGAACTGGGAGAAATTCGGATTCACCGGTTTTTTTTAAACCAATCCCATATAGTTTCTCAGTGTAAAAATTTTCCCACCCTAAGTCTCTTTCAAAACGAATAAACTGATATTTATTATTTTCAATATTTAGAACAACTTCTGGTTCGTGTTTTGTGTTTGCAAGATAACTCTTCTTCCCATAGATAAACTTAAGAATAAGTCCAATACCACCGGCCAGCCTATTCTCAATTGAAAGAACTGCTTTTTTTTCGAGTGCACTATGGGTAATGCTAAATCCCTCAGGCTCAACAATCTGGTTTCTGATTGTGTTGAGCACAAAAGTTTCGAAGTACTTACGTTCTGCGGATTTTGGGATTGAAATGAATTGTTTACTAAAAAATGGGCTTAGTTTTTTACCATCAATCCCGGAGAATCTGTAGATGCTTTTATTTATTCTAATTAGGCATGGATCATTACATATAACTTCGGATTCCTTTGTGGTAAGATTTATTGTTAGACCATTGCATGATGCATCAATTCTATAACGACTCTCGGTTTCGGTTACTGAAAAATGGAAAATAGGTTGTGCGTTCTCTTGAATGAGGGTTAACCTATGATCATTATATAAATTATTGAAATTTTTTTCTTTTAAAAAAATGGGGATAGGTTGTTTGCAAAGAATTTCGAAACATTTTACCATGCGTCGCTCAATATATGATCTGATGAATTGAAAAATTTGATCATTCTCGTTAAGCGACTTGTAAAAATCGGCAACGCTTAGCTTTCCTTTGCAGAACTGTTTGTGTATAAAATTGTCTGATAGTTCGTTAAGAAGTTTAAGGAGTTCAGTGCTTTCGCTTGGAATTATCGATTCCCATTTTTTTATATTGCCCTCATGTACATTATCAATAATGGTATAAATCCCCCCCTCTTTGCTAATCAACTTAATAATATACGGATTAAAAATTAACCCTAAATGCCTGTGCGGTTGAAGAGCAATTGCAAGAATTTCAGTATTTTGATTATCTAATGACATGGTTTATTTTCGGTCGCAATTATAGTAAAAGATAACTAGAAGAGAAAAGTTAAAAAGTAAAAATTAATAAAGTAAAACGATTTAATAGCCTTGATCTTTGCCTGTTTCAGCTTAATACGAATGTTAATAATTCTGAAAATCATTCTGAGTTTTCGGTAAACGGAATTGATTCCTTACATTTGCATTGTCTCATTAAATTTTTTCTGTGATGCAATCCATACGAATCCTACTTATCTCACTCATAGTACTGTTTATAAATCCCCTATACTCACAGCAACCCGAAACTTCGGTTCAAGTAAAAAAATCTACCGATAAAGTAAAAATTGAAGGGAAAACCTTTTATATCCACATTGTTCGCAAAGGGGAGTCGCTTTACTCAATTTCAAAGGCCTATGGAGTAAGTCAAATGGAGATTGCAATGGAGAACCCTGATATTTACCTGGGCATTCAGGTTGATCAGGCTCTTAAAATACCGGCAAAAGATTTACCCGAGAAAGGCAAAGATGTTCAATTTATTCATCATATAGTTAAAAAGGGTGAAACCCTATTTGGATTATCGAAACGATATAAGGTTTCGATTGAGGAAATTGCAAATGTAAATGCTGATTTAGAGAGTGGCCTTGTTCTTAACCAGGAGGTACTTATTCCCAAAAGAGATGGTGTAGATACAACTCAAGTAGTTGCTCAAAGTGATTCTAGCTTATACATCTTTCATCAAGTTAAACCCAAAGAAGGACTTTACTCAATTTCAAAACTCTATAATGTACCAATCAAAACCATTGAGGAGCTGAACAAGGAAGTACTTTCTGGTGGATTGAAATTTGGGACTGTTTTAAGAATACCAAAGAAGGTAGATGAAAAAACTCAAGTTGCTACTAAAAAAGGGAATGAAACCAATGTTATAAAAAATCAAAATGTTTCACAAAACGATATTTACTCTGCACCACGAGTAAAATGTGATACTTTTAATTATCGTGCTTCAAAACGTGTTTTTAATATCTCCCTCTTACTTCCCTTGCTTCGTGATGTTGTTGATTTAGATTCTGTTGAGTTGGCTGCGTATGAGTCTGAAGGGAATATCAACAATTCATCGGAATCAGTAAAAATCTCATCTCGAATGCATAATTTTTTAGACTTCTATCAAGGGTTTTTACTTGCTGTGGATTCTTTGAAGCGAGATGGATTATCCGTTAACATATCAGTTTATAATACCAGCAAAGATGTAAATGACTCTAAAAAATTATTGAACGAAAAGGGTATAAAAGAGTCGGATATGATAATTGGGCCTGTTTACCCAGAACTACTGCAGCCGTTTGCTGATTTCTCTCGTATTAATAGGATAAACATTATATCGCCGTTATCGCAAAATGATGCTTTGCTTAAGAACAATCCATACTACTTTCAGGTGAACCCTTCAATGTCTGTTCAGTTTGATGAGTTTATATCGAAGGTTAACTTGTGTTCTGATCAAAACCTGATGCTTGTTTATGAAGATGATACCTTAAGCAAGGAGGCTAGTGAAAAATACAAGGAGAAAATTAAAAACAGGCTAAATCAGTGTAACAATTCCGATTCCGTTCATTTTAAGGAGATGACATATAAACCTGGTATTATTTCTACCGAAATACAAGAAAAATTAAACCAGAGCATGACAGATCAGAAAGAGAATATATTTATTATTCCATCAGAGAATGAAGCATTTGTTTCAGACTTTCTAAGTCATCTTTTTGCTTTAACTACCTATTACAACTATAAGGTTAAGGTATACGGATTTCCTCGTTGGCAAAGGTTTAAAAATGTTCCTGTTGATTATTTCTATAAACTTAACATAAACCTTTTCACAACTTACTTTGTAGATTACAATAGGAAAGATGTAAAAAGTTTTATTGATAATTATAGACATTACTTTAGAGCTGAAGCTTCGCAGTATTCATTCCAAGGATATGACATTGGATTATATTTCTTAAAGGCATTAAAGAGTTATGGCGTTGATTTTAAGTATTGTCTTCCAAATCTGAAGGTTGATTTATTGCAATCGAAATATCGTTTTATCCAGAATAGCAGCGTTGATGGATTTGATAATAAATCAATTTTCTTAATTCGATATACGCCAGATTTTGATATTGTAAAAGTCGAATAGAAATTTCTTCTTTTAAAGTGAAAAGGTTCATCATGCAATGATGAACCTTTTGTTCTTTAGATTGTTGCAATATAAAAACATATTATGAAAACAGTTAAATACTCGTTACTTGTTGTTTTTTTACAACTAGTTTCTTTTGTGGGGAAAGCTCAAACTACTGCTAGTTTTGTTTTCCCGGCACTACCTTATAGCTACGATGCTTTGGAGCCCTATATCGATAAGGCAACGATGGAGGTTCATTATGATAAACATTTCAGGGCTTACTATAATAACTTTGTTAAGGCTGCTGAGGATAATGGGCTAAAAGGAAAAGCAATTGAAGAAATTTTTGCCGTTGTAAGTAAATACCCCCCTGCAGTTCGAAATTTCGGTGGAGGTTTTTATAATCATTCACTTTTTTGGGAGGTTATGACTCCTAATGGCGGCGGAATGCCTGAGGGAAAACTTTTGCAATCAATTATTGAATCGTTTGGAAGCTATGATGCTTTTGTTAAAGAGTTCGAAAAGGCAGCAAACACTCTATTTGGAAGTGGCTGGGCTTGGCTTGCTGTTGACGAAAAGGGAAAATTATTTATTATACAATTGCCTAATCAGGATAATCCTTTAATGGATATTTCTCCTAAACGAGGTACTCCAATTTTGGCAATAGATGTTTGGGAGCATGCTTACTACCTAAAGTATCAGAACAAAAGGGCTGATTACGTTGCAAACTTTTGGAAGGTTATAAACTGGAAACGTGTTAGCGAACTTTTTGAAAAGGCCTCAATCAGCATAAAATAATAAAACTAGCCCGATTTACTCGGGCTTTTTTTTGAATCAATACTAAAATATAACATTAAACAAATAAAAATTCTGATTTTAAACATATCGGATTATATGACTAATATCGTATATCCGAATACCTTTGCAATACCCTTATTGCAAACGATTGTTTATTAAAATAGAATTTTTATGGCAAATATTGATCTATCAGTTTATGGTATTAACCAACCCAAAGAAATCATTTATAATCCCAGCTACGATTTGCTGTATGCACACGAAACCGATAAAAACCTCGAAGGATTTGAAAGAGGGTATTTAACCAATTTAGGGGCAATCAATGTTGATACCGGTATTTTTACTGGTCGCTCTCCTAAGGATAAATACATTGTTAAAGATTCATCTTCAGAGAATAATGTTTGGTGGGCTGAAGCAGGAAAAAAGAGTTCCGATAACAAGCCAATAAACCAAGAGGTGTGGCAACACCTAAAAGGAATTAGTGCAGAACAGCTAAGTGGAAAGAAATTATATGTTGTTGATGCCTATTGCGGAGCAAACATTGATACACGAATTTGTGTTCGTTTTGTGATGGAGGTTGCTTGGCAAGCTCACTTTGTAAAGAACATGTTTATTCGCCCAACCGACGAAGATTTGAAAACTTTCAAGCCAGATTTTGCAGTACTTGTAGCTTCTAAAACATCGAATCCTAAATGGAAGGAGCAGAATCTTAATAGTGATGTATTTGTTGCTTTTCATTTAACCGAACGCATGGCTGTTATTGGCGGTACTTGGTATGGTGGTGAGATGAAGAAAGGTATTTTCTCAGTGATGAATTACTTCTTGCCATTGAAAGGTATTGCTGCTATGCATTGTAGTGCAAACGTAGGAAAGAAAGGCGATGTTGCTGTTTTCTTTGGCCTTTCGGGTACAGGTAAAACTACCCTTTCAGCCGATCCAAATCGTGCTTTAATTGGAGACGATGAGCATGGATGGGATGATAATGGAGTTTTCAATTTTGAAGGTGGCTGCTATGCTAAATGTATTGATCTTGATCCTGCAAAGGAACCCGATATTTACGCAGCAATCCGTCGCGATGCTTTATTAGAGAACCTTGTAGTTGATGATAAAGGGGAAATTGATTTTAAATCAAAAAAGAAGACTGAGAATACAAGGGTTTCATACCCAATTTATCATATCGATAATATTGTAAAACCAATTTCAAAAGGAGGTCATGCAAAGCATGTGCTTTTCCTAACTGCTGATGCTTTTGGTATTTTACCTCCAGTTTCGAGACTTACCCCAGAGCAAACTCAATACCATTTTCTAAGTGGATTCACAGCAAAACTTGCTGGTACAGAGCGTGGTGTAACCGAACCTCAACCAACTTTCAGCAGTTGCTTTGGACAACCATTCTTATTGCTTCATCCAACTGTTTATGCAAGAGAACTGGTTAAAAAGATGGAGCAGCATGGCTCTAAAGCTTATTTGGTTAATACAGGTTGGATTGGAGGACCATACGGAGTAGGAAAGAGAATTGATTTACCCTCAACCCGCGCGTTAATAAATGCAATTCTTGATGGAAGTATTGAGGATGCTGAGTTTGAAACCATCCCTGTTTTCAACCTTCAGGTTCCAAAAGCGGTTAAGGGTGTTGATCCAAAGTTCCTTAATCCACGCAATAGCTGGGCAAACCCAGAAGATTGGGATAAATCAGCAAAGGCTCTTGCCGAAAAGTTTATCAAAAACTTTGAGAATTTTACCGATAATGAGGCTGGTAAGAAGCTGATTGTTGCTGGTCCTAAAATCTAGAACTAATTATAGATAAAAGAAAAGACGAGGTAAATTCCTCGTCTTTTTTATTTTGCTAGTTACATAATTAACGTAAGTTCGGAATAAGCATAATATTTAGATCTTCAGGGCAATTAGCTTATTGCTTTGTCATGCTGAACAAAGTGAAGCATCTGTTTTCTATATAATTAGATCCTTCGCTGCCAGTCAGTCGCTTAGCTTTGACAGGCTGGCGCTCAGGATGACACCTACATCGAGCTGACATTAATTAAATATTCTCGTCGTACATTCCATTTGAATATGGTCCAATGACCATAACTTTCTTGTTATCGGGGAAGTGTACAATTTCAGGAACGTTAATGGCATCGACATCAATATAGATCAACTTTTCCGTTTTTGATCCATTGCGAATTACATGAGCACCTTCTTTTCCTGCAGGAAAAGTAATTACATCGCCTGCTCTTAATGTGATTTCACCTTTGGGAGTCCGAACAATTCCAGTGCCGCTTATGATGTAGAATACCTCTTCGTTCATCTCGTGGTAGTGGTAGCTGAAGGCTTGGTTGCCGGGTTCAACCTCAATGAAGTTTACAGTGCATCGAGTTGCCTCCTCTCTTGGAATAACCGTTTTCTTTATAAATTCATTACCGTTGTTTGCAATTTTTTGACCATCTATTGCATTAAAGTTTCTTACAATAATTTCTTTCATTGTTTTTCCTCCTTATTGTTTAATTAAGTTTAACCAAAATTATAGCGTAATGTTTCTGTGTGCAAGGTGGTATGTAACGCACCAATCTAGTTAGAATTACATGTTTTCAATTAGTTACGTGTAAAAAATAAATTTTTTTTTGATAAATTAGTATCTATTAGTATTATTACTTTCTAAAAGAGATTTTTTAATTTTAGGGCTTTAAATGATGAAATATAATGAAGGAGTTAGATTTAAGATACCCAACCTGTCCAATACGAAACATTCTTAGCAGGATGAGCGATAAGTGGTCGTTGCTAATTTTACGATCGCTGCAGAAAAACGGAACTATGCGCTATAAAGAACTATTAGCTGCCATCCCCGATATATCCCAGAAAATGCTTTCCAGTACCCTTAAACGGTTAGAGGAGGATCATCTTATAACTAGAAAGATGTACGCCGAGATACCCCCGCGAGTTGAGTATAAATTGACCGAAACGGCAAAGGATCTTATGCCTGCATTACAGATGATGATTGATTGGGCGCAGGTTCATTTCGAGGAAATAACAAAATAATCTTGAGTTTGAACTCTTTTACTATTTATCATAATACAACTATCCACTTAAGTTTTAAAACCTCCAGAGAATGAAGTGTTGATATATATCAACTCCGCATTTAATGACTATTATTCAGCTTGATAACATTTCTCGATTCGTTAAATAGTATAAACCATCTTGTTTTTCTGTAAGCATGTGTTTTATTTTGAGGCGAATTATTTAATTGCTTATTTAAATTTATAAAGATGGCTGCTATTACATGGAACGAATCATTGAGTGTTAAGATTGAATCAATTGATGATCAACACAAGAAATTGATCGACATGATCAATGACTTTTATGAGAACATCTCTAAACGAACGAACAATGAGAATATCTTAGTTCTTTTACAGGGAATGAAAAGGTACACTGTGGAACATTTCGGATTTGAAGAGAGGTATATGAAGCAATATGGTTATCCCGAGTACGAACAGCATAAGCAGGAGCATGACACCTTTATTGCAAGGGTTACTGCACTTGAAGAGAAATTCAAAAAAGGAACTATTATTCTTTCATTTGAGATAACAAGTTTTCTAAAGGATTGGATTAAGTACCACATTCAAAACTCCGATATGAAGTACACCAGTTTTTTCAAAAATAACGGAATGGTATAAGGAGCAGAGATGCTTATTCTTTTCGCTTGTAAAGGTGTTTGTATATATATGGCAAAAACTCTAATTGATAGTCCTTTTTTTGGGTTAGGGGCTCGTCCAATAGCATTTGGACGTCGCTTTTTGGAGATTATTAGATTGTCATTATAAGGGCTAAAAGTCCTTTGTTATCCAAAAACTTTGGATGTATCAATCAAATTTTATTACTTATTGTGTTCTACCCAAATAAGTTCACTTGTTTTGAATCCTAACTTCTCGGCAAGTTGAAGGTATTCTTGTTTTGTACTATCTGGAATTGATGTTTCTCTCGATAATATCCAGAGGTATTTTAGGTTTTTACCTACCACAAGCGCGTATTTGTAATCCTTGTCCAATGCAATGACATTATAAGCACCGTAGAAAGGGCCAAAAAATGATACTTTTAGTTTTGCAACGTTTGGACTAACTACAAACTTTGCTTTGCCAATGGCTTGTTTCCATTTTTTGGTTTTGTAGTTGTACCCTTGGTTATCAACTTTTATAGTGCCATCGTTATTAACCGAGTAGAAAGCTGTTGTGTTATTTAAATCTCTTTCGAAACGGAAATCCATTCGGGCAATCTCATACCATTTCCCTAGGTACTTTTCTTTATCGAATGGTTCAATTGGATTTGCTCCATTAGGGATTGTTGAGCATGAAACAATAGAAAAGATACTTGCTATTCCAATTAAAGAGGAACTCATTAAACTTATAGTGTTCATAATGTTTAGCTTTTATATTAATAAATATAACAATTTGCGTGATCCATTGGTTCATTGTAAACCGAAAATTAATAAAGTTTGAGATTTTATTAATATTTAAACGAAAAGTGGTTATCTTGATTAAGTTCACAAATGATGGTGTCTATTATTTCCTTTTTGACTTTACCCTTGACTATCTCACAACTAATTATAACTTTTTTCCCCGCGAGTGCTTTTGTTTGAATGATTGAATTTATATTATTACCGATCCATTTGAAGTCAAAAATTGGAGGTTTACCATAGTTTATTACTTGGTAAGGGTAAATAGTCTTGCCATCAACGCCATCCGATTTCCAAGAGAAATAAAGTATCTCATCTGATGATGTCTCCTCATCTGTTTTAACTATTTTGAAGGTTAGGTTGGTAAGCTTTGTAAGGTAAAATGAGAGAAATTTCGAGTTTTCATCAAGAAAGGTAAGGAATAGTTCTTGGGTCGATGCTGAATATGCAGAATCGCCAACAAAATGAAAAGAATATGAATAAGCTCCTTTTATTTTTTTTAATGTGTAAGCAAAGTGCCCTAAACTATCTGTATAAAAATATCCAGCATCAATTAGCTTCTGATTACTTGAAACAAACCCTTGGATAATTACTTTTCTGTATGGAACACATACTTTAGTTTGAATATCAAAAACATTTCCTTCTAATTTAATGGTTCCCTCAGTACTTATACATCCTGTAAGTGCAAAGAAAGTTGAGCATATAAGGATTGATAAATATTTCATATTCTTATAATATAAACGCAATAGGAGTAATCCAAGTTATGAAAAGGTAGCTGCAATAACAAGTTAGATTGTTTTTTTAGCAAAAAACCCCGTCAAGTAAAAACTATGACGGGGTTGTAATTTGAAATTAATAAATTTTATCTTTTCTCAAACCTCACTTCATTAAGCGATTTTACAGCACGGTCAGAGAAAAAATCAGGGGCAGGGAATAGCTTGAAACAGCCACCTTCTTTATTTTCTGGGTCGCTGATAAGTAAAAACTCTGCTTGATCGTTACGGTTAAAAAGTTCTGCATAGGTAATGGCTACACGGTAGCCATCGAGACCAGTAAAAACAAAAAGCCCACGCTGTAAATTCTCTTTCGAGAGCTTGTAGTAAGGCTCAACAACTTGTTTTAGTTCGTAGCCAGTAAATGGGGTTGTACTATGAATTCCTTTGCCACGACCATAGAAGATGGTATGATAAGTCACTTTATTCAGTTTCTTTGGTATGTCTTTCATAATAATCTGTTTGCCATCCTCAGCCATTAACTTAAATGATTCACTAAACATGGGTGATAACCCCTTTACAGTTTTAAATGAAGCATCAGCTGAACGAACCGTGATTTTTGAAGGATTTGAAATATTACGTTCAGTGAGCAGATCAGCTACAACAACCAATTTAGATGCTTCGGGTAATGGCCAAAGCTCTTTCGTTTTGCTCGGAACTATTCGCATCACCGAAGTAGCAATTATAATATTGTGTAAGTTGTTTGGATAGTAGACTTCTCCCCACGAAAAGATTACCTTATCACCCAAATCATTGCTAATCTCGACATATAAGTCAATAATGGGGGAGAATTCCTCTTTGTTTTTTTTCTGAAGCTTAACGCTATTTAGAATGTCAAATAGAGAATAGCCATCGTACCGATATGCTCCAATAAATTTATTGCTTCCATCATTATTAAGAGAGGTTTCTTTAACAATTACTGAGTGGGTAGATAATTTATTAAAATCAACTTTGCCAGGATTTGCAATCTCTCCTTCAATTGAAAGAGGTGTTATTGGCAACTCTTTGATTGGTTCATTATCATAAAAATTATTGGTTAACCCTGCTGTATCAGGTGTATTTTGATCTGATGCCATTGGCTTTTCCTGTTTTGCTTGGCAACAGGTCAGAACAACCATTGTTGTAATAATGTATGCAAAATTTTTCATTATATTATTTTTAAAATTTAACTCCAAGATTTAGGGTGACAAACCGTCCAGGGCCAACAGCCCCTTTGCTATCGTATATTTTTTTGTCAAAAATATTTTGGATGGTAAGGCTTTCGTAAAAATTGTTGCCTAATGGGAATGAAAGTTTTAGGTCAGTTGTAAACCACGATGGGTATTTATCCGAAAGAACAATCTCATCCCACACATTTTGATCGTTAACATACATCGAACCATTGTACCTACAAGTTATCCCAACATTGAAGTACTTTGTTTTTGCAAAGGTTCCGAATGCAAATGAATGTTGAGGAATATCTGTCAGAAACTTATTTTTGAGATTAATAGGATCACTAGCTGATCTTGGTTTGTAGCCTGTAATCTGTGAATGAGTATAAGCATAATTTCCAAAAACAGAAAGATTCTGCATTAGGTTGTAATTCAACTCAAACTCCCCACCATAAATTTGAACATTCGAAATATTTGCTCGAATCATAATAGGTCTTTCTCCAAAACCCATATCGATGCTATCGCCAGTTGATACGTAGTAAAGAAAATCAGAACCTAATGAATAGTAAGCACTTGCTGCAAGTTTAAGATTCTTTAAAGGCATTATATCACCGCCAACCTCAAAATTGTCAAGATATTCAGGTTTTAGATTTGGATCGGCAACCTTTAAACCGCCTTTGACTCTACCGGTACGGCACAAATCGTCAAGAACTGATGGTCTAAAGCCTCGGCTATACCCACCATATACTCTGAACCGATCACTTGGTTTGTATTGTAATGATATTCTTGGACTAAATGCACCCCATTGAACGGGATCAAGATCAGAAAACTCATATCCTTCAAGGAAGGTGGTTTCAGCAGTTGGATGATATATTTTAAATTTTCCATCGTAGAATTTTGCCATATCGTATCGAATTCCTGCAAGCAATTTTATTTGATCAGTGATTGAGTACTCATTCTGTACATAGAATCCAAAAAAATTCATCTTCCCGTTGTTATCTACTTTGTCCGATGAAGTGTAGTAAATATCTGATGCATCAACCTGACCATTCCGAACATCAACACCAGAGGTAATAGAATGTTTTCCTTTTGTGTAGTTAACGCTTGTAAGTATACCAAGATCTCTACGAATTGAATTGACATTGTACCAAGTGTAATCATCTTTTTTCGATTCGTTTACTTTTAGGTAATGCTCATCAATGTAAAAGAGAGAGGAGTTCCATTTAATTCCACCAATTTTACCGTTCAGGTTTGTTCTTGCCTGATAGGTCAGGTATTCTGTTTGGTTTCCGTTTGGTTGGTACACTTTTTCACCAGTCCCTCTGATTCCATCGTAAAGGCTAAAATCAATATCAACATTGAACTTTTCGCCATTGAAATAACCCGATTTAAGGCTTACAGCTTTTTCGTCAACGTTTGATGCTACTATAAAAGGATTAGTAAGCCTATCTGCTTCGGATTGGGTGATATAGCCATCGCTATAGCAATAGTAACCATTTGCGCTCCAGTAAAAACCTTTTTCTTTTTTACCATTCAATTTACCTCCAATATTAACCCTTACCTGATTTGTGTTAAACGAACCCTCTTCTACCGAGATGTTACCTTGGAAAGGTTTTGTGGGTTTTAAGGTAATCACATTGATTACTCCACCCATTGCGTTTCCTCCATAAAGTGCAGATCCTGGTCCTTTGACTACCTCAACACGTTCAACTTGACCAGTTGATATAAGGTTCCAGTTTACCGATCCACCATCGGCTTTGTTTACTGGTACTCCATCAACCAGAACCAAAGTTCGTGCTTGCTCATTTCCGCTAAGCCCTCGCATTGTTACTGAAGATTTTGTTGAAAATATTCCAAACGAACGACTAACCTGAACTCCGGGAAGCAATTGCAAGTATTCATCAATGCTTTGAGCAGCAATCAGCGAGAGTTTCTCGCTCGAAATCATATTTATTCGCCCAGGAATTTGGCTGATGCGGTTTTCAGTTCGAGTTGCAGATACTACAACTTCATCAAGGTAGATATCGTTTTTAGTTAAAAAGAACTCATACGTTTTAGTGGAAGAATCAATTTGCTTGTGCTTTGTGATATACCCAATGCAGCTTATTTTTAGATCTAAAAGATCTCCCGAGATATTTTCAATACTAAAAAAGCCGGTTTCATCAGTAATAGTTCCTTTTGTGCCAATGGTGAGATTAACGCCGAAAATTGGTTTGCCATTTACGGAATCCTTTACATATCCCGAAATGCTTTGTGCTTGTATAAGGAATGGTAGTAAAAGCGATATAATCAATAATAACTTTTTCATAAATGCTAGATTTGAACTTTGATTTCGAGTTCCATATGACCAGTACTTGTTGTATCAGCATGTAGTACACGGACTAACCCATATTTCCCATCTTCGGTTTTAAAGGGAATAATCCTGCCTGTATTACAATACTTACAAAGTCCACTGACCTTTTCAGGTTTGTATGATGTGACAAGCAAACTGTCATCTTCAGCATTATTAAAATCAGAAAGATTAACAAGATTGTTGTCGGACGAGAAGTAGTCGTAAAGTGTTAAATGTTTAGTAGTCCAAGGTTCAATTTCGGGGTAACGATCGGCTGCAGTAACTGAACTACTCCCGGTGTATCCGGGACAGCAAAGGGTGGGAGAGTTTTTTCCACTAGTAATGTAGAAGAAACCAACAAGGTCTACATCGGCTTCATGTCCAGTGATATTTGTTTTAGTGTAAAGATTGCCTGTATGCAAGTCGAGATAGTTGGGCAAAGATGAACTGTTCTGCAACCCTATTATTATTGAGGGGTAATGGTGAATTTCACCATAAGCTGAGCCAGAACCTAGGTTTACCGTTAGGGTTGTAATTGCTGAATCGCGGTTAGAGTTCATTACAAAGAATTTCCATACTTCCGAAACTGCGGATGATTTGAAAGAACTGTAGTCGAAATTTAAACCACCATGTTTAATATAAATACCCTTGTCTAGTTCGGTGATAGTTTTTCCATCAGCAATTCTTTGGATTCGGAGATTTGTTAGGATTGCACCACCATCGGTAGCCGTTATTCCAAAAGTTAATCTTCCCCCAACAGGAACTAATGCTTCGTTAGTGGTATATCCCCCACTTTTAAGTAGGATAATCGGCTTTTGGGTCGATTCATCATTCTTTTTACAACTAATAGTTAATACTAGAATTGTAATTAGTAGAATAGTTGATTTTTTGTAATTCATAATAAAAAATGGCTGCAAACTAATAATAAATATTTTGCAGCCAGTAAGTTAATATAATAATTTATTCAACGTATTTGATCTCAAATTTTACGTAACCATTAGCACCTTCAACTACTTCAAGTACTTTTAGTAATCCATAAACATTGTTATGAGTTTTGAACGCATATATATCATCTTCTGTTAGCAGTTTTGCTTTCTTGTTACCGCTTGTAACTGTATTATCGAAATAACTTTCAATAACAGCATCGTTTTGTTCTAGCAGATCAAATTCCTCAACTGAGATCGCTGGGTTTGGAGCTTGAAACTTAGTTAAATTTTTTGTTGTCCAGTTTGCTGGATCAGTTGATGTACCGCCAAAAATTCCAGTAATATTTGCACCAGGAGAAGATAAAGTAATATCGTTAATTCTATTATTCACCTCATCATGTTCGTAAAAGCATAAGAACTCAATGGTGTCCTGTTTGGTAGCAGCGATATCCTGCATATAAACCTTATTTTCTCCAAAAGAGTAAAATGCACCTACTGTGGTGTTGGATTGAGCGCCAAGTTTTACAATTAATTTTTTGGTTTCGTTATTATCATCCTTTTTGCATGAAGCAAAAATTATTAATACTAATAGGCTTATGCCAGTAATTTTAAGAATTGATTTCATTGTTTTTATTTTTAATTCTGTTTAAGGTTGTTTTCTTTACTTTAAGTGTCTAGTTTTAGATATGTAAAAAAATGCATAACGTTGACAAAAATAGATAATTTGCTATCATACAACCAAATTTATGATGCCTTTAATTAAATTTTTTTTTGAATATATTTTTAGTATGAGCCTTACTAAGAATAGTTAATAATATAAGTTATACACAATCAGTATTTTGTAATTTTTATCTTTGATTCCATTAAAATATTTCTCTATTTTGCGAAAAATTTAGGACGGTGGAGGATATATATAAAGTATTAGTCATACTTCTTGCATACCTTATTGGTTCCATACCAACTTCGGTATGGGTTGGAAAATACTTTTATGGTATTGATGTTCGTGATTATGGTAGCGGAAATGCTGGTGCTACTAATGCAATGAGGATATTAGGAGCAAAGGCTGGTATCCCTGTTTTTATAATTGATACCCTTAAAGGTTTTTTTTCGGTTAAGCTGATATACATTACTCATTTTTATATTCCTGAAACAGGATTATTTGTAAACTACCAACTTTATTTGGGCTTAGCAGCCATGATAGGGCATGTATTCCCGATTTTTGCTGATTTTAGAGGGGGTAAAGGTGTAGCTACTTTGACGGGTGTTGTTTTTGCACTTCACCCCTATGCAGCTCTTTTTGTCCTGCTAATTTGGGTAGTAACCCTTCTTCTATTTGGTTATGTTTCGTTAAGCTCGATGATAGCTGGTTTTTCGTTTCCCGCCATTCTAATTTTTGTGTACCGTACACAATTCCCTTCATTGGTAATTTTCGCTTTTATACTAGCAGTGCTAATGCTTTTTACACATCAGAAAAACATCGAAAGGTTGATGCATGGCAAGGAGAAAAAGGTTGATATAAAAAAGAGATTTACAGGCAAAAGCTAGTCGGTCACTTCTGTTTGTAGATGTGTTTCCAGCAGTTGGCGAAGTTCTTGGCTTGATATCCCGTACTTAATTTCACCCTCAAAACCAAAACTTATTTTCCCAGTTTCCTCCGAAACAACAACAATTAATGCATCTGTGTGCTCACTAATACCAAGTGCGGCGCGATGCCTCATACCATAATGAGCAGGCACGTTTAGGTTTTCGGTAACCGGAAGAATACATCTTACTGCGCGAATTTTATCATTAACAATGATTAGCGCTCCATCATGTAGTGGGCTATTTTTGAAAAAGATATTTTCGATCAATCGACTAGTTGTTTCTGCATTAATTATATCACCGGTTTCAGCATAGTATTGTAGCTCTGACTTACGTGCAATGACAATGAGTGCACCCGTTTTTGTCTCCGACATATTCCGGCACGCTTTTACTATTGCATCAATATTTACAGGAGCTACAAGGCTTTTTTGCTTTGGGAATAGCCAATTTTCTATCGAGAAACGGTTTTTTGAAAGATATCTTGTGCCAATGAACAGTAGGAATCGTCGAATCTCTTGCTGGAATACAATTATCAGTGCGATTACCCCAACTCCAATGATTTGACCTAAAATTGTACTTAATAGTTCCATGTTAAGTACTCGAACCACAAGCCAAATCATATATAGCACAAAAATTCCAATAAAAATATTAATTGCAACAGTTCCCCTTATCAGCATATAAATCTGGTAAAGTAGAAATGCAACCAAAATTATATCGATAACATCGAGAACTCTTATTGGAATAAATGCGGTAGTAAAAAGGTAAAGCATTTTGTAATAATGAAAAGTTATTATTGAATTTTGGGTTGTTGTCTAATGAGTTCAACCATTTTTATTACCTCAGTTGCTTCTTTCACATCATGAACCCTTAATATTGACGCACCGTTTTGTACTGCAAAAGCATTAAGAATCGATGTGCCATTTAAGGCTTTGTCTGGATTTGTATTTAAATACTTGTATATCATCGATTTTCTTGAAATGCCAGCAAGTATTGGGAGTTCAAATATTTTAAATGCTTCAAGGTTCTTAAGCAAGGTGTAGTTATGATCAAGAGTCTTTCCAAATCCAAAACCCGGATCAATAATAATATCTTTTACTCCATGAAGTTTAAGAATTTCAATCTTTTTCGTAAAAAAAGCTATTAATTCCTTAACGATATCATTATTGTATTGTGGATTTTCCTGCATATCCTTTGGGGTTCCCTTCATGTGCATTAAGATATAAGCAAGTTTAAGATCAGAAATGGTTTGAAACATAGCGTTATCAAGTTCTCCTGCTGATATATCGTTAATAATATCAATCCCAAAGTTGGTGTGCATTACCTTTACAACACTTGCCCTAAAAGAGTCGAGAGAAATGATTGCATTAGGAAATTTCTTTCGAATAACTTCCATTGCTTTTACCAGCCTTTTAATCTCTTGATCTTCACTAATTGAAGTTGAGCCAGGCCGGGTTGAGCATGCGCCTACATCAATAATGGAACCTCCCTCGCTGATAATTTGCTCTGCTCTTCGGGCAATTCGGTAACGTAATCGAAATTGGCTACCTCCATAAAATGAATCTGGTGTAACGTTGATAATACCCATAACCAAAGGTTTGGAAATATCAATCAATTTCCCATGGCTGAATATAGTTTGCCTTCCTTGAAATAATGACCTGACTTTTTCCATTTTTTTATATCTTGCAGAGCAATTTAGATTTAATTTAAATCTTTAATTACGGTTTAAAAATACTAAAGATTTACAACATCTACCTCAAATAGTAATTGAAAAGTAGAATTTGAAATTTAGAATATTTTAAAATGGCTTTAATTGTAATAGAAGGACTTGATGGTGCTGGAAAATCAACTCAAATCCGTTTATTAGGAGATTACCTAAATAAAAAGGGCATCAGAAATAGCTATTTGCACTTTCCGCGAATGGATTCTCCTTTCTTTGGTGAGATGATTGCCAGATTTTTAAGAGGTGAACTTGGAGAGGTCAATCAGGTCGATCCCTACGTTGTCGCCTTGCTATATGCATGCGATAGGATGGATGCTTCTAAAATGATTTCTGGTTGGTTGGCAAATAATGAGGTGGTGATACTTGATAGGTACGTTTACTCAAATGTTGGTTTCCAATGTGCAAAGCTTAATAAAGTTGATGATCAGGATAGCTTACGAAAATGGATTGTTGATCTAGAGTTTAACTACTACAAAATTCCACGTCCCAGTTTAAACCTTTTTCTTGATGTACCATTCCAATTTACGGTTGAACGGCTAACCGAGAATCGTAAAGGAGATGATCGAGAATACCTTAAAGGGAAAGAGGATATCCATGAAAAAGATCTATCATTTCAGGAACGGGTTCGCCAGATTTACTTAAAACAGGAGGGCATTGATCCCTGCTTTAAGGTGATTAAGTGCTATGACCAAACGAATAAAGTTTTAAAACCCGAGGAGATTTTTTTACTTATAAAACAGAAGGTTGAAGAAACAATTAGCTTGTAGGTTTTATATTAAAAATTATTCTATATGAGAACCTTAGTTACGTTTTGCCGATACACACTTGCAATCCTATTTATTTTTTCAGGATTTGTAAAAGGCGTTGATCCGCTGGGCTTTGCCTATAAATTTAACGATTACTTTAAAGCATTTCATGTTGATTTTTTTCAATACTTTTCGTTGTTCCTAGCATTTGTGCTTTGTGCTGCTGAACTATTTGTTGGACTCTTACTTCTATTTGGGGTAAAACTTAGGTTAGCGGCATGGGGTGCATTTATCTTTATGATTGTATTTACCCCGTTAACCTTTGTGTTAGCAGTTTTCAACCCTGTTCACGATTGTGGTTGCTTTGGCGATGCTGTTAAGCTAACTAATTGGGAAACTTTTTTTAAAAATATAGTATTTCTTGGAGCATCGATTGTGCTTATAAAAGAGCGTGCTAAATTGACTTCATCTTTACCAAGGTTAACCGAGATGGTTCTATTTGTTTTACTTTTAATTGCTGCCTTTTTACCTCCATATATTGGTTATACAAGATTACCAGTTTTAGATTTTAGGCCCTACAAAATTGGAGTAAACATTTCCGATGCAATGAAAACTCCCGAGGGAGTTCAACCCGATGTTTACAAAACCACTCTTTACTATAAAAAAGATGGAGTTACAAAGGAGTTTGATGAGAGTAATATCCCATGGCAGGATACAACATGGAAATTTGTCGATAGCAAATCTATTGTTATTAAAAAAGGATATACTCCATCAATCGAAACATTTGGTTTGATGACGCTTTCGGGTAATGATATTACTGATAGTATTCTTTACTATCCAAACTATTACATTCTTGCAGTTGCTTATCGCCTCGATAAAACCAACGTTGAGTCAATAAAAAGATTAAACGAACTTTATTTAAAGGCAAAAAGTTTAAATTATGGGTTTGCCTGTGTTACTGCTTCTACTCAAGTTGAAGTTGAAGAGTTTATCTCAAAAACAGGAGCTGTATATCCCTTTATTAATGCCGATGAGATAATGCTTAAAACAATGATTCGCTCGAATCCTGGGTTAATTTTGTTAGATAAGGGCACAGTTATTGGTCAATGGCATTTCAATAGGTTGCCGAATCCTAATTATTTAGAGGGAAATTTAAGAGCTAAACAGTTAGAATTAGCAAAACAAGAATCGGATCAACGATTAATATTGTTTTTAATATCTTTTCTTGTCATTTCGTTTTTATTAATATATACCATAAAACAAGAGAATAGATAGAGTGCTGACTTTAAAATTATTATGATGAAAAAAATTACTTTAGTATTATCCTTTGTAGCCTTCTGGCAAGTTGGCTTAGCGGACGAGGGGATGTGGTTAATAAACCTTATCACTCGAAATATGGCGCAAATGGAGGCGATGGGTATTAAGCTTACTGCCGAGGATATTTATAGTGTTAACCATTCTAGTATTAAAGATGCAATAGTTCAGCTCGATGATGGAAGTTGTACGGCAGAGTTGATATCTGGAAAGGGATTAGTTCTTACAAACCATCATTGTGCTGTTGATGCAATTCAGCTACATAGTTCTCCCGAACGCAATTTGCTAAAGGATGGCTTTTTTGCAAAAAACTATAAAGAGGAGTTACCTATTCCTGGTAAAACCGCCATGATTTTGGTTAGCATTGATGATGTTACCTCCAAAATTCTTCAAGGAATTGATGAAAGATTATCAAGCCCTGAGTACTTCAATGTACTTTATACCAAAATGGATTCCCTTGCCGAAGCATCTACACAAAATGGTAAGTACTATGCAATTGTAAAACCAATGTATCATCATAATAGCTTTTACCTATTCCTTTATGAGAGGTTCTTAGATGTTCGTTTGGTTGCTGCTCCTCCAACCTCAATTGGAAACTTTGGGGGTGATGTTGATAATTGGCATTGGCCAAGACATACGGGTGACTTTAGTATGTTTCGTATTTATACTAGCCCCGATGGTAAACCAGCTGAGTATAACAAGAGGAATATCCCTTATATTCCAAAACGATTTTTGAATATTTCGATGAAAGGAGTGAGTGAGGGAGATTTTGCAATGATTATTGGTTACCCTGGAACAACATATCGATATTCTAGCCCCTATGAAGCTATGCAAGCTCGTGATGTTCTCGCTCCCTGGAAGGATAAGGTTTGGGGTGAATTCATTAGAATAATTAAGGAAGCTCAATTAAAAGATGTAAAGGTAAAGGTTGACTATACCGACAAGCATGACATGCTTGTTAATTTCTGGCAAAAGGATACATGGCAGGCTGAATCAATGTTCAAATTTAATGTAGTTGAACGTTTGCAAAGCCGCGAGGATAGCTTAAGATCATGGGTGTCTATTATGCCATCGTCTCGCACAAAATATCTATCATCTATACCAATGCTTAGCGATTACTATAAAACTTATCGCGAGAATAAATGGGAAGAACTTACAAGTTCACTTTCAGCATTGATGGATTATCCAGTTGATGTTAGCAAGAATATTAATTCTTGCGATGAACTTTTTACCGCAATGCTTAGTAAGAAAAAGGTAAGCAAAGCTGCCAAAACGATTAAGAAGAGGATTCCCAAAATATTCGAGAATTACCACTCAAATCCTGACGTATGGTTGTACTCAACGGCTTTAAAGAGTCTTATCGAAAATGTTTCTGATTGTCCAAACGTACCAATGATTCAGGCTCTAAAGCAACAACCAAACTTTCTACAGATGACACCTTTATACGCTCAAAGTTTTTACCAGCGATCGTATTTTACTTCGCCTGAAAACCTAAAAAGATTGTTAAAAAATCCTGCAGTAGACAGTATTGTGAAGGATCCTGTATTTATGCTCTACCAAAGTTGCCATTTGTTGTACGATTCATTATCCAGAACAATCAGACCTAAGCAATCAGATTACGAAAGGGCTATGCAGCTTTACACTAAAGGATTGTTAGAAATGGAAAACAACAAAATTCATTATCCAGATGCGAATTCAACCATGCGTTTAACCTATGGAAAGGTTATAGGCTATAAACCGATTGATGGAATTACTTGTAAACCTTTTACAACCTTGGATGGGATTATGGCTAAAGAAAACCCTAACGTTGACGTATTTATTGTACCCGCAAAGCTTAAACAGCTTTGGCAAGCAAAAGATTATGGTCGATATGGTGTTAATGGAACGGTACCCGTTTGCTTTTTAACCGATAATGATATTACAGGAGGAAACTCAGGTAGCCCAACCCTCGATGCAAATGGCAATTTAATTGGAATTGCATTTGATGGGAACTACGAGGCAATGTCTTGCGATTACGCTTTTGAACCAGCAATTCAACGTACAATAATAGTTGATATAAGGTATGTGCTATTTGTTGTAGATAAATTTGCAGGAGCTAAGAATCTGATTGATGAGATGAATATACAATAGACTTTCAATCTTCAACCTAAAAGGCTCGACATTAAATATCGAGCCTTTTCTTTTTTTAACTGGATTAGATTTAAAACCAATATATATTGGCTATGATTTTAGTAATTGTGATATGAAAATTTTTTCATAACTAATTAATACTAAACCCCAATGTTTTTTTATCTTTAAATGTTCCAATTTTATTGATTTAGTGTAAAATTACACAAATCTTTTTCGAATTAGCTCTTTATGATGTATTTTAAACGGTTTTTTAATACGAAAAGCTATGGAAAAAATAGTATCTAAAAGATCATTCCTCTTAACCATAATCTTGCTTCTTTCGTTGATTAGTTTTGCTCAGAAAGGTGTTCCGTTCATATCAAACTATGAATTGCCTGCAACCATGAGTAACCAAAACTGGTCAATCATTCAGAGTGATGATGATAACATGATGTATATCCTTAATCGTAAAGGGGTATATATGTTTGATGGTTTTGAATGGACAAAGTTGAAAATGACAGGCAAGCCGATTGCAATTTTTTCTTCAAAATACCTTTTTGTTGGAACCGATTTAGAGATAGGTTATTTTAAGAAAGATGAGAAAGGAAATTCAAACTATTATAACGTTCAAGACTCAACTTATGATATTTACTACAAGTTTATAAAAACTGATAGTTCAATTTATGTTGTTGGAACTCAACATGTAAGTAAATTAGTGGTTGGGGAAAGGATAAAGACTCAACCTGTTTACATTGAACCGGACTCATCGCAAATGATTACCGATTTTTTTGAGCTAAACGGAATAATCTACATAATTAAGAATAAGAACTCTATTTACCGGTTAGATGAGGGCAGTGCCAATCAACAGCCCCTGAGTCTTGAAAAAGGCGAAACAATAAGATTTACATTTAATCACAACTATCAATCATATATCGGTACCTCTAACAATCGATTATTCTTATTTAATGGTTGGCAGTTTAAACCAGTTCCTTTAAAAGATCAAAGCTATTTTAATGCAAGCTATTTAAATGGAGGTATTTCAATCGATACTAACAGATTTGCATTATCAACATTGATAGGTGGTTGCTCAATAATCAACGCAAAAACATTTGCAACAGAAGCAACGGTAAACTATGTTAATGGACTTCCCGATGATGAAATTTTCTCTATGGGAGTTGATAACGCTAAAGGTTTGTGGGTTGCCCATGGTATGGGTATTTCACGCGTTGACTTGAATATCCCAGTAAGGTCTTTTGAACATTATGATGGTATTAATGGTAACGTTCTTTCGATTGCCGAATTCAATAGGACAATTTATGTTGGTGCTAGTGAAGGATTATACTATCTTACTGAGATTAAGAATTATACTGATGTTGAAGTCCCAATTGTTCAAACCAAGCAAACTCAGGTTGCTATCGAAACTAGTAAGAAGAATGAAAAGGGGTTAACTGAAACTAAAACTCAGGTTGAAGAGAAGGATACTAAGAAAAAGAAAAAAGGTTTCTTTTCTCGTCTATTCAGTAAATCTGATAAGGCTGAGACACAATTTTTTGATTTGCCTACATCCGATGCAGGTTATAAGAAAGATCAAACTGAAATAATTGTTGCCAAGAAAAAATTATCGTCACTTCAGTCAGTTACTAATGCATATAAGCGAGTTCAAGGTGTTGATGGAAAGTGTAAACAGCTTATTGTTTATAATAATAAGCTATTAGCCGCTACTAGTACCGGCCTTTATGAAGTAAGCTCAGGAAATTCAGAGCAGATTGTAAAAGGGAGTTATATCCTTTTTATAAAACCATCAGATATAAATCCTAAAAACCTATTTGTTTGTTCAACCGATGGTATTTCAACATTAACCCAAATAGGTGGTAATTGGGTTAACCGTAGGGTTTATACATTTGAGAGTGAATACCCTTTATCGCTTTTAGAACTGAACGATAATAGTTTAATTGTTACAACAGAGTTTAATATTTATAATCTTACATTGGTTCAAGGAAGTGAAGCGACTATTACCAAGCTAACACCCTATGATTCTCCAATTGAATCTCCTATTGTATTAAAGGTATCTGATAAGATAAAGATTTACACCCCTAACCGTACTTTTACATACAATCAGGCCAAAGGTACTTTGGTTGATGATGGTTTGCCTGCATTGAATTATGCTATAAACACAATTTACTCACAGAATGGATACTCTTGGGTAAATATTGGTCGAAAATGGAATTTGTTTACTCCTGAAAAATCACTATCCCTTGATGTGACAAACTACCTTGGACTTTTCGATAGGGTGAACGATATTTTTATCAATTCTAACAATGAGTTACTTATAGTAAATGGTTTTAATCAGATAGTAAAGATTTCATCAAGTAAGGAGGAAGTTAACGAAAAAGAATTTCCAATTTTATTAAAGCAGGTTACTGATAGCAAGGGAATTAAACTTGATATCAATAACATCAAACTTAGCTATTCAAATAATGCGTTAACTGTAAGACTTTGTGCACCTGTTTATGTTAAGGAAAAATCAGTAGAGTTTCAGTACATGATTGAAGGTGGAGCAAATAAGTGGAGCGAATGGAGTAGTAATCCGGAACTTATCTTTCCTTTCTTTCCAAATGGTAAGTATAAAATCAACATTAAAGCAAGAGACGCTCTTGGACGAGAGAGCAAAGTTTATGTATTGCCTTTTACAATAAAACCGCCTCTATGGAAAACACCTTGGTTTATTGCTTTATGTATTATTGTTATTCTTTCTCTTTTCGTTTTTATCGTTAAAGTACGTGAACGACAGCTCAAAAAAGATAAACAAATTCTAGAGCAGAAAGTGAGAGAGAGAACAGAGGAGATAATGCAACAGAAGGAGGAAATTGAAGCACAGCGAGATGAAATTGAAGCACAGCGTGATCATATCTTTAAACAAAATGAAGAGATTACGCAAAGTATCGAATACGCAAAGAGAATTCAAACTGCGGTGATGCCTAAAAAGGAACAAATCGATGCAATACTTCCTGAACATTTTATACTTTTCAAACCACGCGATATTGTAAGTGGCGATTTTTATTGGTTGTCTAAAAAGAATAATAAAATTGTTGTTGCAGCTGCTGATTGTACTGGTCATGGAGTTCCTGGTGCTTTTATGAGTATGCTAGGAATTTCATTCCTTAACGAGATTGTCAATGGGGGAGGCATGACCAAACCAGACTTGGTTCTTAACCGACTTCGCCATTTAATAAAGTCTACCCTTGCTCAAACAGGCAAAGAGGGCGAATCCAAGGATGGAATGGATATTGCGCTTTGTACCATTGATCTTGAATCTAAAAAACTTGAATTCGCAGGTGCTTATAATCCACTTTATTTGGTTAGAAATGGTGAGTTAACCGAGATCAAAGCGGATAAAATGCCTGTCGGCATTCATATGGCAGAGAAGGATTCGTTTACCTATAATGAGCTAAGTTTCGAAAAGAATGACACTATTTACATATTCTCCGATGGATATGTAAGTCAATTTGGTGGCGACAGCGGAAGAACATATAAGTCTGTGCCATTTAAGAAAATGCTTGCTATTATAGCTGAAAAACCAATGGCTGTTCAACATGAAATGCTTGAAACAGAGTTTGTGGAATGGCAAGGCTTTAACCCACAGGTGGATGATATTCTTGTTATTGGGGTTAAATTCAGCTAGTCTGTTAAGGGGTTATTAATCTCATTCTTAAGTAATATTGATGGTTGGATTTTTTTCTATGCGAAAATCCAACCATCAACTATATATGAGTTAAACATATAGGTTGTCCACAATATGTTTAAACAAAGATTTAAGTGTATTGCTAGTTTATAGTATTTATTATCTGATCGATCTTGGAATAACCATAAAGCTAGTGTGAAAAGGAGTGTGATGAATCCAAGGTCTGAAAAATTCCACCTCGAAGAGTAACTAGCGAACCCCATAACAAATATGCCTAAAGATGAAAGTGCTAATAATGTATAAAGCCTAGTTTTAAATGAAATATTTTGTACTAATTCAAACGATCCAAATAGTAAAACGAAAAAGAATGGAGTATTTAAAGTATATCTGAATAAACCATGTAAATCCCCACCCTGAAAGAAAAGAATAAATACAGTAGTACCTATTAAATAGAATATTGAGAGTACAATCAGGTAAAATTCCTTGCTTAGATTAATACCATTATCAGGTTTTTTAATATTAAATAGTTGTTTGTAAAATAATTTTACCAAAAAGACAAATAGGGGAATGATGATTATAAAGATTCCAATATGAATCCCATAGCCTTCATGTGACCAATCCCTTAGTTGATGAGGAATTGAAAATACATGATTCCAATATTTTTGTACGTCAATGAATGTTAGTATACTTTTGCTTCCTGACATAAGCTGAATTGCTGAAACAATCCCAGTTCCAACAATTAGAGGGGCAATTCTTAAAGAAACATTTTTAATATAAAGCCCGAACTTTTTATAGCCCCAAAAGAATAAGAACTCTGTGCCGATAATTGAAAGAGCAAGGAACACAAAACAGGGTCGAGTTGTTGAGGCTAAAAGAAAGCCAACAAAAAATATCCAATATTTATTTTTTAAGAAACCATAAATGCCAATAGAGAGTGCGATTAAAAATGTTGCTTCGGTATATGGTATTAGAAATATAATTAAGCTCGGTAAAGAAAGTGAAAGCAGAGTATTGTTGTATGTATCTTTATTATTGGAGAATAGTTTGACCAGAATAAATATTGCTAATGAAAATAATAGATAGTTTAAGAATAGGACACCAATAGGCGGTAGATTAGAAATTCTCCAGATTGCAGGGAATAAAGGGAAAAAGGCAAAAATGTAATCACCTCCTGATTTCTCTAGATTGTAGCCATAATTCTTAATGAGTTGATAATGTGCCGCATCCCATCTAATCATCTTATTATTATCTACTTGTTCGTAAGGTTTATGGACTAATTTTCGTTCTCCGTTTTGATTCTCCCATGTTTTTGCAACTAATCCCAATGTTCTATTATAAATTGCTGCTTTTTGCAAAGCAAAAAAGAGAATCCAAAAGCCAATAAGGAATACAATGAAAAGTATGATGCTTTTTCTATTCATATCTATTTTTTTAATATTAGGATTACTTCATTCTTATGTAGGAATTTCTAGGTGGGTTACTTATCTGAGAATTTTTTCTTATTGTTAAGTTTTACAATAAATTTCTCAATTCGGGTTGCCCTTGTTTCCACTTTTTTAGCCTCTTCAATCCATCGGATATACTCTTTTCTCTCAGTATAAGAAAGGCTGTCGAAAAACTCTTTGGCTTTTAAATTATTTTCTAATAAACCATATACATCAATTGGTATTGTAATAATTCTTTCTTCAGTATCCCTCTCGAGCTCAACCGAAACCGTTTCTCCAAAAGTTTTGTTTATTTTTTTTCTAATTTCCTTAGTAATTCCAAGGGTATGACAACCCATCCCCATATTGGCAATGCTTCCACGGTATTCTACTTTGCCATCAAAGCAGGCTTTGATTTTAACCTGTCCCTTAGTACCAAAAACTTCTTCAACAACAAACGGAATTCTAACAAAAGCGGCATCGATGCTTTTATGTTGTTCAATTACAGCATCGAATTTTATTTTACTCATTATCAAATATAATATTAGTTGAAGTTGCTTTGCAATTTAAAAAGATTTATCAAACAATTGATTACAAACTTTTGAATTATTGTTTTAGTTGATACCTTCGTATGTTAAAGTTGAACAAAAAAATTAAAATCTTTTTAGGGTATTATTGCTTCAGTGTTTTTGTATTAACTCGTAAATAAAACTGTTTAGTGTTTTTTTTAAAGTAATTTAAAATGCGATTCGATTTAGATATACAAAAACGAGAATTAGTTCTTGAATCAAAATCAAACTTCTTCTTAAAAGAATTTGTAATAGTTTGTTTACTAGTTCTATTGTTTGCCTCTCTGGGATTTGCCCAAACACCTGCTAAATTAAGAGCAACTTTAAGTACGGGTGGGTTGTCCAAAACTATTTCGATAAATGGAAACGATTATTTCATGCAGCAATGCGTTGGACAGCTTAGTATTATTGGATTAATACATTCAAATACCATGTCTGTACGACAAGGATTTATACAGCCACCAATGGCTGGCTCTACTACTAGTAAAAACAATGACTCGTCCTGTTTGCAAGCAATAATTTACCCAAATCCTTTCTCGAAAACTATTACAATTAAATTTAGTGATAGGATTTCTGAATGTATTTATGTGGATGTTAAAGATTTGTATGGAAGAGCTTTGATGATTAATAGGTATGGTGCGACACAGGAATTGAACATTGATTTTCCGGATTTAATGTCAGGAATGTACATCATAAAAGTGGTGGCTGGGGAAAAGCAGTTAACCACTAGGTTAATTAAAGAATAGTCTATGAAACGAGTAATAATTAGTTTTGTTTTTGCCTTATTTGTTCTGACTTCAAGCGGTCAGATTCTATACTTCGGAGTTGGCAAAACGTTTTCGAATTTTAAATATCAGGATTCTCAAGGTACATCATTGAATCATCTCAAAGGCTATAATCAGCCAAGTTATTGCGTGGGTGGTCGGTATTCATTATTCTATTCCCCTTGGCATGTTTCTTTTGACGCCATGTATAATAGGTATGGTGCTAAGGGTAGTGATCCAAAATTAGGGAACTATTACGAATGGGATGTTACCAATTTAGGGGCAAATGTTGGCATCGACTATGAGTTCTTTCGCCCTCCGGTAAACTATAACGAACAGCATGGACTTTCATTATTCATAAGGGTAACAGTTGGTGCTGACTTTCTTCTCGATGGTACTCAAAACTTGAATAATAACTTGACCGATTTAAAAGGGATTGAAGAGTTTGATAAGCCTTTCTATTTTGTAAAGGGGATAATAGGTGTTAACTATTATCTATCAAAAACATATATGGTATTTGCCCAATATGCAGAGGGACGCAGTTTCCTAGTTGGGGATTATAAAGGGAAAGAACAACTAAATATTATAACCCATAATATAAGCCTTGGCGTGGCCATAAACCTATTTTATCGCAAATAATTCAGATTGCTATATTTAATCAGATTAAGATATGAAAAAGATACTTCTACTTGCTTTATCTCTTTTGGTGGTTACTCAACTTTATAGTCAAACACAGGGAATTACTTATCAGGCTGTGATTATTAATAAAAACCCACAGGAGATACCTGGAAAAGATATTTCGGGAAATATCATACCAAACCGAGCCATTATGGTCAGGTTTACAATACTAGATGCAGCAGGTACAATTGATTATCAGGAAGAATACTCTACAACAACTGATGCATATGGCATGATCAACTTGATAATTGGACAGGGTACACAAACAACCAGTAACCCAAAGGCATTTAACGAGATTGATTGGAATGGTGCACCAAAGGACTTAAAGGTTGATATAAGCTTGAGCCAGACAGAAGTTTTTTATACCGATTTCAGCAATCAGCAGTTAAACTTTGTACCATACGCTTACCATAAGAACATTACGGCAACCGGAACTCTTATAGTTGATGGTGCAACAACTTTAAATAGCCGTTTTGATGTTAAGAATAGCAGTCCTACTTTTTTGACGGGTTCGTTAACTGTTGACCAATCAACTTTACTACAAAAGGATTTGACCGTTGACTCAATCAGCAAGTTGAATGGGCAAGTCACAATTAAAGCAGATGTTAATGGTGATGATGATAAATACGAATCATACCCTTTACGTATTGAAGGAAGCAATCAAGGGATTGCAATAAAGGTTGATGGGTCGAGAAGCAATAGTAATAATTATGTTACTTTTTGGGATACAGATGGTATTCAAGGTAGAATTGAGGGTCAAACTACGGTCGACCTGCTAACCGATCCTGAATACATCTATGATAATTCTGTGTTTGTAGTACAGCTAGCAGTTGCTACAGCAGAGGAGATTGGCGCTGCTTCGTCAGTGGCTGCAGCATCTGCATCATCAACTGGTTGTGTGGGTTTGGGTGCCTGCGTAACAGCACCTATTCCATCGCTTATTGCTGATGCTATAAAAGATCTTATTATAAAATCAGCAAATCTTGCTGTTGCCATTGCCGCACCTATAGCTTATAACGTTTTTAAGCATACACAAATTGGTGTTACATATCAGTCAGGTGCCGGAGATTATGCTGAATGGCTCCCAAAATCAGATATCAACGAGAAATTCTCGCCAGGTGATATTGTAGGTGTAAATGGTGGTCGAATTAGCAAATCAACTGAGAATGCTGATCATTATATGGTGATTTCACTAAAACCCATTGTATTGGGTAATATGCCAAAAGAAGGGGATGAATCCAAAAGTGAGAAAGTTGCATTTATGGGGCAAGTGCCTGTAAAGGTTTTTGGAAAAGTTCAAGCTGGTGATTACATTATTCCTAGCGGTAGCAATAATGGTGTTGGGATTGCTGTGTCGCCGAGTAATATGCTACCCGATCAGTATCAGAAAATAGTTGGTATTGCATGGGAAGCAAATGAAAGCTCGCTTGGATATGTTAATGTTGCAGTAGGCTTAAATGCTAATGATATTGCAAGGTTAAGCATTAAACAGGAACAAAAGATTGAGCAGCAAAAAGTAGAAATAAACAGCTTGAAAGATCAGCTAAATAGAATGAATAGTGTATTATCTCAACTTATTCCTAATTATGCATCAATGATGAATGCTAATCAAGCAAATAGTATTAACGTTAGTAATGACAAAATCTCAAATGAAGTAAAGAATGAGGTTACTCAAAGCGTAAGTAAAGAAGAAACAAACTCTGAGAATACTATTTACTATTATCAGGTATCGGTTGAACAAGTTGAAGAAGGTATTTTATTGGCTGAGAAATCTCTTAAAGAGAAAGGTATAGATGTTAGTACCCATCCTTTCTTCTCTAAAATGTATTCTGATCCAGAGTATAAGAAGAACTTTATTGACAAGATTGTTACTTCAATCAATGTTCAAATAGAAAAGAATATGAAAAGAGATATTCAATCGGGTGCTAAAGTTGTTAAGTTTTAAGGATATATAGTCCTATTCAGATTGGTATAAAGCATGGTAATTTTGTATTTAATATATTACAAATGAAAAGAATACTTTTTAGTTTATTTGTTATCACTCTTCTCTTTGTTCAGTTTTTTGCTTGCAAAAAAGAAGAAGATAAGGCTGCAAGTCCAATTGTAGTAACTGCTTCTGTTGATTCAATCCTTAATACATCAGCAAGGGTGGGTGGTAATGTTTCCTCCGATGGAGGATCAGAAGTAACCGAGCGTGGTATTTATTGGAGTACCTCAACGAATCCTGAAACTACTGGCACTAAGTTGCAAATAGGAAGTGGAACAGGGATTTATTTTGATAAATTAGTAGGGCTTACGAAAGGGGTGAAATATTATGTAAAAGCCTATGCAACGAATAGCAAAGGCACTTCATATGGGCTTGAAACCACGTTTACTACTCAAATAAATCTTCCAACAGTAGAAACATCCGCTGTAACAGAGTATACACTATCAACAGCAAAGGTCGGAGGAACTGTTTCAGATAATGGTGGATATCCAGTAACTCAGAGGGGTGTTTTCTGGGGTATAAAGAGCAATACATTGCTAAATGGTACTAAATTGGTTATAGGCTCTGGCGATGGCGAATTCTCGCAAACGCTCACTGGTTTAACACGAGCTGTTACCTATTATGTTATGGCTTTTGCTACTAATATAAAAGGAACAACTTATGGTAGCGAGATTAGTTTTACAACAGTGCCTGAGTTAGCAACCGTTAACACTGTACCTGCTACAAAAATCACTACAACTACAGCAACCATTGGTGGAAATATTGATTCAAATGGTGGTGCAGAAGTAACTGAGCGAGGTTTCTATTTAGGAACATCTACTTCTCCTCAAACTACCGGTAGTAAGATACAAGTAGGAGTCGGTTCTGGTGCTTTTTACAACGATTTGAGTAGTCTTGGTCCCGGTGTAACGTATTATTTTGTTGCATACGCAATAAATAGTGTAGGTACATCGTATGGCGAAGAAAAGAGTTTTACAACTAATGGTAAAGCCCCTGTAGCAGTTACGTTTGAAGTAATAGATATACTTGCATCAAGCGCTACTGTAAAAGGAAAGGTTGAAACAAATGACCTATCAACAGCAGTTTCGTTTGAGTATGGTACAACAACCAGTTATGGTAATACTATTGATGCTGTGGGTAGCCCAACAATCCAAGCAATAGATACACTTAGTGCAATAATAACAGGATTATCGCCATTCACAACATACCATTATAGGGTTAAAGCCATGAATGAATTAGGTACAGTATATGGTGTCGATTCAACATTTACAACTGTGCTAACAGGTATTGTTGGAACTCCAGTTTCCGATGCTGATGGTAATAGCTACCCAAATATTGGTATTGGCAAACTATACTGGATGACCAAAAACTTGAGAACAACCAAGTATAATGATGGTTCAAAGATTCCATCAGTTAAAAAGGATTCGTTATGGAATACATTAACCACCCCCGGATATTGCTGGTATGGTAATGATTCAACTGCAAATTCAAATACTTATGGTGCGCTATATAACTGGTATACAGTAAACACCAATAAACTATGCCCTTCAGGATGGAGAATACCTTCAAGTGATGAGATAGCCGAATTGTTTGATTATTTGGGAGGAGCAAGTGATGCCGGCAAATTCTTAAAGGAGTCAGGTACAGCTCACTGGAATAATCCTAATGCAGGAACAAACAAGTTTGGATTTACCGCTTTGCCAGGAGGTAATCGAACACCAGAGGGTATTTTCGACTTTAAAGGAGTTCAAGGGAATTGGTGGACTGCATCCAACTACAGTACCCTTACGGCTACATATTTTTATATGCTTTATAATTACAACAACTCATTTCAATCATTTATTCATAAAAAGAACGGAATGTCTGTGAGATGTGTAAAGAACTAATCGTTATAAAAATAAAAAGAGAGGTAAAAGCCTCTCTTTTTATTTTTACTCAAAGCACTATTAGCTAGGTAGACTCGATGAGCAATTAGTTTGAGTATTTCCCGTACTTGTTCCAGAAAGTGTAGGGTTGTCTAATTAGTAACCATATCCTTAAAAAAAAAACTTTTGCTGAAAGTAAACTTATCATTGTTTCTATTTTAGAATAATTGGTTAGACTTTAACTTTTATTTTAGAATTTGTATGAAATCCCTAGGTTTAGATATGCTACGCCATACCCAATTTCGGCCATAGCAGCAAATTTGTCCGTAAAATAGTAGCGTCCACCAGCAAACCAAGCCCATATAAAACCACTTGATGAAGCAGAGTAATTATATCCAAAGCTTGTTCCAAACTCCTTGGTTTTTATAATATCATAGCCAAGCATTAATCCGGTATAAGTATCAAGTTTGTTAATTAGCTGATAGTGGCCGACACCGCGAACACCTAAAATAAAGTTGGAGTATTTCCAGCCCCATCCAGCGTATTCCCATTTAGCGCTTGCATAACCTATGTAACCTCCAACACCAAGCGAACTTTTTTCATCGAATAGATTGTCCTTAACACCCATTTCGAAGGATAAAGAAATAGGTGGTGTTTTGCTTGTATAACCACTTCCGGAATAAAGTATATTTCCAAAGCCAATACCTGCATTTACAATTTTATCACCTTTTTTAAATGTATTTTGCGAAATACCTAAAATTGTAAAACCGCATAAAGCGACAATAAGTGTTAACGTTTTTTTCATTTTTATAAGATTTAATTGGATCATTGCTTAGTTTTAAAATCGAATCAAAAGTATGTTGTTTGTTATTGACCATTTTACCCCCGAAAGGGGGTTTTTTTTGCCTTCCGGGTCAACTATTTTTGTAAATATATTCTTTGAAAACAGTTTTTGAATTAACAATTATGGAGAAATACATGGCTATTAAAATTACTTAAATAGCTAATACAATGATTATTATTAACCTTAAGCAAAGTATAATGAAAAGAACAACTGTACTTTCGATTCTCTCATTACTTACACTATGCGCAATAGTGTTTTGTTGCAGCAGTTGCAAAAAGAGTGATGACAATGATCCGTCATCAAGCAATCTAACCAATGGGAAAACGACAGCTGTGTTTAACCCCAGCGTAAACTATGGTACCATGACCGATCAGGATGGCAACGTGTATAAAACGGTTACAATCGGTATGCAAACCTGGATGGCCGAGAACCTGCGCACCAATAGGTATAACGATGGTACCGCCATACCAAATATTACTAACGATGCAGAATGGGGTAATTTAACAACGGGGGCATATTGTAACTACAAAAATACAGCGAGTGTAGATACCATTGCCACCTATGGCCGTTTGTACAACTGGTATGCTGTTAACACAGGCAAACTAGCACCGGCTGGTTGGCATGTACCCACCGACGCCGAATGGACGCAGCTAACCGATTATTTGGGAGGCTTGAGCGACGCTGGGGACAAACTGAAGGAAACAGGTACTATGCACTGGAAGAATCCTAATGCCGGAGCAACCAACGAAGTAGGTTTTACAGCTCTTCCTGGAGGCTGTCGTCTCGACTATGGTCCATTTAGCAATTTCGGATTCTTTGGTAACTGGTGGAGCACTACGGGGGGAGCTAGCAGGCACCTATACTACAATGTCAGCTATGTGAACTGCTACACCAGCAATAAGAAGTTGGGGCTCTCGATCCGCTGTGTTAGGGATTAAGACACTTTTCACCCTGAACTTGGGTAGGGTGAAAAGTATTGCAATGCGATAGATGGCAAAGTATAACGAACTCTCTGTTTTATGGTTGTTGGTGTGCAACGAAGTATTATGCTTCGAGTACATGGTATCGGAACGTACTCTACAACAACAGCAGTGTTTGCAGAAGCGACCGTAATAAAGGAAATGGGTATTCTGCTCTTTTGTAAGATACCCAGAATCTTTATGAAAAAACGGATTTGTGTACATTTAAACAAATATTCTGAATTGATACGGAAAACACATTTAGCTATAAATCATTGTCTTGCTCATACTAAACGTCAGTAAAGCACCATTATTAAAATTGTATTTGTGACAACTAATAATAACTTTGGATGCAATTGTTATACAATTTGGCAAATCAAAAATTACCCAATGCTTAAACTACTTGCCTGTACCTATCTGGCTGCTATTATTTCTAACAATGTTATTGCTCAAAATCTTAGTAAACAAAATATAGATTCTCTGATATTAACGGCCGATGCGCTTGAATCAAAGGAGCGTAATAAGGTTTATCAGAACGCGATAATTAAACTAATGTACACCAATACGCACAAGGCAATTGAGTACTCTGAAATTGGACTCAAACGTTCAACCATGGAGAAGGATACTGCAGCTATGGCTGCTTTTGCTAATATGTTGGGCGTGGGGTATCATGTTAGTAATCAGAGAGATTCTTCTGTTCTGTTTCTTCGAAAATCAATAGCTTGGGCTAAGGCTGCAAAGGACGAAAAGCGTACAGCGCTAGCGAATTTCGCACTTGCAAATACTTTCTCAAAGGCAGGTATGCCCGATTCTGCAATTAGTTGCTTTTATGCCGTGCTACCATATTTCGAAAAACAGAACGATTATAAATCCATTGGGGCCACCAACTTAAATATTGCTGTTCTCTACTATAACATGACACAGTATGATAAGGCTAAGGGTTTTTATTTCAAGGCTTTGGAGTATGCAGAAAAAGCGAACGATCCCACTTTAAGTGGGAGTGCACACAGAGGTGTTGCTATGTACGAAACAGATTTCATGAAAAAGATAAGTCTTTATACAAAGGCATTGGAAGAGTTTCGTAAAGCTGGAAACAAATTTGAAGAGTCTATTACATTGGCTACAACTGGATGGGATTACTATGTTAAAGGTGACTATGAGAATGCACTGAACTACTTGCTAAAAGCTCTGCAAATAGCAGAAGAACATGATTTTAAAACATTGATTTCAGATCAGTCAGGTCAATTAACCGACGTATATTTATCCTGCAAGGATATTTCGAAATCTGAATTCTATGCATTAAAGGCTGAACAATTTGCCGATAAAAACAATCAAATTCTAATGCACAGGCTTGAGGAAAAGTTATTAAGACTTTACATTCTTAAGGGTGATGCTGAAAAGGCAATTCAATTATACAATAATCATATAGAGCGAATTATAAAACAGAATAACGATAAAATGCTGAGCACGCTCTCAGAGAATGAAGTGAAGTATGAAACTGAAAAGAAAGCTTTACGAATTCATTCTTTAGAAAAAGAGAGGCACTTTATTCTGTTTATCGCGTTGATGGGTGCGATTCTGCTTGTAGCTGTAATTATCTTAATTGCTGTAAGGCAGAAAGTTATTTCTCAAAAGAGGAAAATTGCAGAACAGAAAATTGCTCAACTGGAGAAGGAAAAGCAACTTGTTGCTACTCAAGCTTTGCTCGAAGGAGAAACATCCGAACGCGCACGATTATCCAAGGATCTTCACGATGGTTTAGGTGGATTACTCTCAGTTACAAAACATAAAATTGCCAATATGAAAGGTAGTTTAACAATTCCTGATGATCAGGTGGGTATTTTTAACTCGGCCATTGAAATGCTGGATAGCTCGATACAAGAACTACGAAGAGTTGCTCATAATCTTATGCCTGAATCTTTGATGCGGTATGGTTTGAATTCTGCAATAAACGACTATTGTAACAGCATTGAGAATGTTAAGTATCATTTTTATGGAGTGGAGAAACGCTTTGAGGATAAGCTTGAAGTTGCCGCATTTCGTATTGTTAGTGAGTTGGTTAATAATGCATTGAAGCATTCTGGTGCTACAAGTATCGATGCACAGCTCGTCCAAGATGCTGATAGAATTAATATAACTGTTTATGACAATGGACGTGGATTCGATCCGAAATTAATTGATAAAACAAAACCAGGTGGGTTGAATAATATTGAATCAAGAGTGGTTTCTTTTAACGGTAGGTTAGATGTGATATCAGCACCAGGGAAGGGAACAGAAATCTCTGTTGAGTTTAAATTATAGAAATTCCTATGAGCAAGATTCTTATTGTAGACGATCATCCACTAATACTGCAAAGTTTAACAAGCATTATTAATGATTCGAGGGTTGGCGAGGTAGTTGCTACAGCAACAACTGCAAAACAATGTGCGGACTTAGTTGCAACGAAACACTTTGATATAGTACTTCTTGATATTAACCTACCTGATGGTAATGGTTTAGATATTTGTAAAGAGATAAAAACAAAATATCCACAAATTAAAATTCTTGCTATAACCAGTTTTAACGAGTTTACAATAATTCGTAAGATGATTGAAAATGGTGCATCAGGTTATATTTTAAAGAATTCTATGCCTGAGGAGGTTGTTGAAGGTATTGAAACCGTTCTTAAAGGTGAAACTTTTCTTTGTCATGAGGTAGATATACTAATGAAGAAAAAAATCGATCAACAAATCTTTCTTACTCCTCGTGAAACAGAGTTGCTAAAACTGATTTGTGATGGTTATACGAATCCTGAGATTGCTGAAAAACTTTTTTTGGGTGTTGAAACGGTCAATAGCTATCGAAAAAATCTTCTTTTTAAACTAAATGCTCGAAATACGGCTGTTCTTGTAAAAATTGCTATTGAACAAAAGCTTATTTGACATTTTGCTATATTTGAGCAAATGTTAAATGCCATGAGAAATATAGCTCTTATCATTCTTTTATTAAGTTGTATTGGCGGTTTTGCTCAGAAAAATAAAGGGAAATCAAACTGGCTAAGCGAGAAAAATGAGTACACCGGTCGATGGAGGGTTGGATTTGGCTTCGATGCAAGTGAACCAATGGGCTTAGATGTCCAGTTTTATAGGTTAAGCAAGATTTGTACAAACGATTTTTCAATAACCAAGAAGCTTGCAGTTGGAACATGGGTAGGGAAGGAGGGAGTGATTTTTGGAAGTTTGATCGATAACAGCAATAAAGATATGTGGAAATCCGGCGGATTAAGGTATGGTATCGATTTGAAGTTATATATCCCAATCTTTTTAAATCCGTATATTGGTTTTGGTGCTGAAGGTGGAACTCGCAACCTGAACGGTAAACTAAACTTCTATCCCGATGCCATTGCTCGAATTGGTATCGAGCAGAAAGTGGCCGGTATAAAACTATCAACTAACTCATCATTAAACATTACCATCTTTGTCGATGGGAAGTTTAATAAATGTTTAACTGAAGATTTTACCTATATCCTTCCAAGTTTCGGGATAAGGTTTCATTTCTTGTAAATTTAAAAAACAAAAAAGACCGTCCCTTTTAGAGGAGGTTTTTTAAAACTGGATTTTATAACTCAAAAAAGTTAATACTGTTCTTTAGTTTTTCTGATTCTTGGTTTAGCAATGTTGCCGTATGAAGTAGTTTGTCCGCTGCTTGGGCATTCTGTTGGGTTGATGTATCGAATTGTAAAACAGCATTGTTTATCTGTTCAGAACCGATGCGTTGCTCATTGCTTGATGCGGCTATCTCTTGTACTAATTTTGCAGTTCTTTGAATATCAGGCATCAATTCATCCATTAGTTTTACTACGTTATGAGTAGTTTTTACACTAGAATTAGATAGTGTATTGATTTCATCAGCAGCATTTCTACTCCTTTCAGCCAGCTTACGAACCTCAGCTGCAACAACTGCGAATCCTCTGCCATATTCCCCTGCTCTTGCCGCTTCAACGGCCGCATTAAGTGCAAGCAGATTTGTTTGAAATGCAATATCATTAATGATTTTAATCTTTCCGGCAATCATGTTAATTGCAGTTAACGATTCATCAGAAGCGGTGCTTACCTTTTCAGCGTTTAAAGCTATCTTATTTGCAATTTTTTCTGCTTCAGCAGCATTATCTGAGTTGGCTTGAATATTTGAAAGCATTTCTTCCATTGAGGAGGAAACCTCTTGGGCTGATGAAGCTTGTGCTGCAGACGCATCTGCAAGATCTTTTGAGTCATCAGTAATTTCTTCACCTGTACTCTCTATTTTTTGCGAAGCATCAACAACTGATTCAACAATTTCGAGTAGTTTGAGTTTCATCTCCTGCATTTTAAGTAGTAAATAAGCAAGCTCATCACTTCCGCTTATTTCCATTGAACTTTTCAATTTACCCTCAGATAAATCCTCAACTACAGTTTGTGCTTGATTTATTGATTTTTTAATATTTGTAACTATATAGAAGGTTATAAAGCCAGATAATACTAATGTTATAATACTACTCAGGATTACAAACAATTGAAACCAGCTGAATGATGATTTCATTTTGCTTTGCATCTCTTTTGTCTGAGTAGCTAATTCGTTTTCTAACGTTTGGATATCAATCTGTAGTCTGTCGGAAAGTATTGATACTGGACCTGTTTGGTCTACCATTGGCTGAACGTCAAAAACAACAGATATATCATTATAGCTTTCAAAGGAGCTAAGTTGATCCATTATCTGTTTATGAGAAACGAAAAGCGTGTCGTCAATTGACTTAAATATATTTGCTAAAAGTTTTTCTTGCTTATCGTTTTTCCACAAATGAGATATTTTTTGAAGTTCACCCTTTATTTTCGGGTAGTCGGTCGACTGTAAATCTTTCAACCGAATTTTATCAGGCGTGTTCTCCTGTTTTTCTATAAAAACCCAGTTTCTTATCAACATCTTTGATTCAGAAACCAATGAGTTTAGTTTAGAAAGTTGATCAACTGACGGAGTGTAGATTTCAGAAATATTTGTTACGGTATTACGGTTTTTATTTAATGTTATAACAGTTATAACACTTGTAATCACAAAAAAAAGCATTATCAATCCAAATCCAATTGATAATTTGCCAGTTACGCTTGATTTTATTTTCATTTTATGTTATTTTACAGCGCAAGGCTTTTTAGTTTAGAATCAACCTGCAAACCTCTTCTTTTGATTGCTGCTTCGTTTAGCTGAAAAGATAATACATCTTGCTGTTTGATAAAGTTGATACCTGCACCTTGAGTTGCCAAGCCTTCCGATTCGCCTATAATTAGTGTAGCATTATTGCCAACCATAACTAATGCTAATTTTATTAAACTACCACTAAGTTCTGAAATGAACAATACATGGCATTTCGTAATTTCATTAGTCTGCTTAAAATCTACAACTGTTATCTTTTGATTAAATACCTTTTTGGTTGCTGCTAGTTTCTTTAATTCTTTTGAAACGGGGGTGTCGCCCAGTACTCCAATAATAAAATCACCCGACTTGTATGATTCTGGCCATTCAATATATTTAACAATGTTATAAATGTAATTGGCTTGAAGTCTTGCGTCTTGACCTTTTACATTAAAGGCTAAAAAAACAAACGCAATTGAAATAAAAAATAGTTTTTTCATGGAATTTGGAGTTAAATATTCAACACAAAATTAGATTGTATTAATGTTTAAATATTTAATAATTAGGTGATTTAAGGTGTTTAAAAAAATGATGTAGATCACCTTGAGGTCTCATTGTTAGAAAATAAAAAACCGCCTCCCAAAGGGGCGGTTTCTCTTATTTAAAGGTTAACCCTTGTTATTTTCCATGTCTAATGCTAGCCTGAGCAGCTGCTAAACGAGCAATTGGAACGCGGAATGGAGAGCAGCTAACATAAGTTAAGCCTGTTTTGAAACAGAATTCAACAGATGCTGGATCACCACCTTGTTCACCGCAAATACCTACCTTAAGATCGCTACGTGTACCACGACCTTTAGATACAGCCATCTCGATCAGCTGACCAACACCACTTTGATCGATGGTCTGGAATGGATCGGCAGCAAGCATCTTATTGTCTAGGTAATCGTTCATGAAACCACCAATATCATCCCGGCTGAAGCCGAATGTCATCTGGGTTAGGTCGTTGGTTCCAAATGAGAAGAACTCAGCGGTTTTAGCCATACGATCAGCTAGTAAACAAGCGCGAGGAATTTCGATCATAGTACCGTATTTGTACTTAATCTCTTTAACTCCGAATTTTGCGCAAACCTCAGCGTAAACACGGTCAGCAATTTTCTTGGTGAAATCAAGCTCAGATACATCGCAGGTTACAGGAACCATGATTTCAGGAACTGGAGTATGACCTTCTTTAATAAGTTCAACAGCTGATTCGAAGATAGCGCGAATCTGCATTTCAGAAACCTCAGGATAGGTAACGCCAAGGCGAACACCACGGTGTCCCATCATTGGGTTTGATTCGTGTAAACCTTCACCACGTTTTGCAACAGCGGCAGGACTGATACCTAATGCTTTTGCTAACTCAGCTTGCTTTTCAGCGCTTTGAGGAACAAATTCATGTAATGGTGGGTCAAGTAGACGGAAGGTAACTGGCAATGTATCCATTGCCAACATAGTTGCCTTAATATCTTTCTTAACGAAATGGAAAAGTTCATCAAGTGCATTGCGACGTTCTTTTTCACCTTCGCTTAGGATCATCTTACGTAGTAAGAATAGTGGTTGCTCTGAACCAACTCCGTAAAACATATGCTCGGTACGGAAAAGACCAATACCTTCAGCACCAAAATCACGAGCTACCTTAGCATCAGCAGGGGTATCAGCATTTGTGCGAACACCCATCTTGCGGAATTTATCTACAATAGCCATAAATTTCTGGAAGCGTGGATTTTCTGATGCATCCATTAGTTTTAAAGCGCCACTGTATGCGTGTCCTTTTGTTCCGTTAAGTGTGATAACATCACCTTCTTTAAGAACGATGTTGGTTCCAACAATTTTAGCTGTTTTGCCTACAACATCAACATGAAGAGCACCAGCACCTACAATACAACATTTACCCCAACCACGAGCAACAAGAGCAGCGTGTGAAGTCATACCACCGCGAGCGGTTAGGATGCCTTCTGCAGCGCGCATACCTTCAACGTCTTCTGGGTTGGTTTCCTCACGAACAAGGATAACCTTTTCACCTTTACGTTTCCATGCAACTGCATCTTCAGCAGTGAAAACGATTTTACCTACTGCGGCACCAGGGCCTGCTGGTAAACCTTTAACAATTGCAGTTACTTTTTTCTCTTCTGCTGGATCACAAATTGGGTGAAGAAGTTCATCTAGTTGAACTGGATCAACGCGAAGAACAGCTGTTTTTTCTTCAATCAATTTTTCTTGAAGCATATCCATAGCCATGTTCAAAGCAGCGGTACCGGTACGCTTACCAACGCGGCATTGTAGCATGTATAGTACACCTTCTTGAATGGTGAACTCGATATCAAGCATATCTTTGAAGTTCTTTTCAAGAATAGCGCGAATATTGTCAAGTTCTTTATATGTTCCGGGCATTGACTCTTGCATGCTATGCAAGTGCTTGTTCTGCTCGTTCTTTGTATCGTCGTTAAGTGGGTTTGGAGTGCGGATACCAGCTACAACGTCTTCACCTTGAGCGTTTACTAACCATTCACCGTAGAAAATATTATCACCGGTTGCAGGGTTACGAGTAAATGCAACGCCAGTTGCAGATGAATCGCCCATGTTACCGAATACCATTGACTGAACGTTAACAGCGGTTCCCCAGTTATCAGGAATACCTTCGATACGACGGTATGATACAGCTTTCTTACCATTCCAGCTCTTGAATACGGCCATAATACCACCGATTAATTGCTCTTTAGCGTCATCTGGGAACTCTTTACCAAGTGCAGATTTAACGCGTTTTTTGAACTCTTCAGCAAGATGCTTTAAATCTTCTGCAGAAAGGTCAGTATCTGATTTAAATCCTTTTGAATGTTTGTATTCATCAAGCATATCGTCAAGTTGCTTACGGATACCTTTACCATCGGTCTCAAGACCTTCGGCTTTTTCCATAACCACATCAGCGTACATCATTATTAAACGACGATATGAGTCCCATACAAAACGTGGATTGTTGGTTTTCTTTAGAAGACCAGGAATAGTGGCAGTGCTTAAACCGATGTTAAGAACAGTATCCATCATACCAGGCATCGAGCTACGAGCACCTGAACGGCAGCTAACTAGAAGTGGATTCTCAGCATCACCGTACTTCATCCCCATAATTTTCTCAGTCTCTTTCATTGCATCCCATACTTGTTCAAGAAGGTCGGCTGGTAGCTGGCAATTATTAGCGTAGTAATCGTTGCAAGTTTCAGTTGTAATGGTAAATCCTGCAGGTACTGGAAGACCTAGAAGACACATCTCGGCAAGGTTGGCACCTTTTCCACCAAGCAGATTTTTCATATCTGCTTTACCTTCGGCCTTCTTATTCCCGAAGGTATAAACACGTTTTACTTTAGACATCTTAAATTGTTTTTATTTATTAAACTTCTGATTGATAATTCATTGAAAAAGAACGACTTTTTCGAGTCTACAAAATTATTAAAAAAACCGAAAATTCAACTCCACAATTCGATTTGTTTTGCTGATTTACAACACTGTTTTTTCGATAACTAAACAGATGTTTGAATAAATAATTAGGTCGTTTTTGAGTCTTTGCGCTAAGTGGGTTTGAGAAATAAACATTATGTTATTTAATCTCCTGATTGCAGCTGTTTTATCTTTTACTATTTTAGATTTTTTTGGTCAAAATGAGTAAGTTAATGTTGAGATTTATCCACTTCTGTTTTAAATTTACTTCTTGGGTCTTTTATATTTTTAAGTATTCATTGTAAAACTAATTGCGTTTAAAAGTATGGAATTCCTTTCGAGAAAATTTAAACTTCTAGGACTTATAGCTCTTGTCGGAGTTTTTTCATGCACAAAAGATAAGCCATCAAACCCTAAGCAAAGCGAAGTTGTTAATAGATATCTTGAGTTTAAAACAAAAATGAATGCATTTAGCGAAAGCTATGGCCAAATGAGTAACTTTTTAGATGTAATTGCAGCCAGTCAGTTGCATAGTAAGGCAATGAAATTGAAGTTTATGACTCTCGACTCTACATACAATGATACCATTCCGGTTGATACAAGCGGCTATTGGAACTATTTGACATGCGCAAAAGTAAGCGAATTTGAAAATAACGATGGAACGCATACAACAGTTTACGATTATGGCGATGGATGCAATGAGTTTGGATCGTTAATTAAGGGGAAGATTACATATGTTTGGAGCAATGTTGGAAATAGCTACTATTCTAAGGTTCTTTACGATAATTACTACAGCTATGGTACTGAAATGAACGGATACTCTGAGTACACATTTACCTCAGATGGTAATTCTTACGTAGGATATGATACTACAGGCGTTGCTGGGGATTCAATACCCGTATCAAATATTATTTTTTATTGGTCGGGTTCAAGTACTTGCAAAGACGATGTTACTGTGATTTATGATACTGGTGAAAAATATGTTTATACATCAGACTTTTCAACCAAATGGGAGAACTCTACTTATTCCATAATAGAGGGGGATTTCACATATTCGAGTTTTCCAGATGGTTACCGTTATCACTATTTGGTTGCAAAGCCTTTGGTTTACAACTACGATTGTCCAAGCGTTTGGGTTGCTGTAACAGGTATCGAATCCATTCATTATGATGATCCAACAAAAATCTATGATTTTGTTATAGATTATGGCGAAGGAGATTGTGATAATCTAGCAACTATTATTGAGAATGGGGAGTCATCGGTAATTGATTTTAGCGAGTTGCTCTATATATACTGTGGAACAGATTCTGTGACTTGCAATGGGGGTAGAAGGTAGGTTTCTCCCTTATAAATTTGTGTAAATAGCACCCTCTCACCTTGCGAATCTGATTGTTTCAGCCCTTGACTTAAAATGAAGGTATTGACTTAGCCCAAGTCGAACAAGGGGCTTTTAACAGATTTGCATTTTATTGAACGAAACCACTATGTTTCAGTTTTCTTAACTGCCATTGCAATACAAAAAATGTCAGTAGTGATGCTGATAAATCAGCAACAGGACCACATAGCCATACACCGCTTAATCCCCAGAAAACAGGTAGTATAAAAAGTGCGGGGATCAGGAATATAACTTGTCTTGTAAGCGAAAGGAAAATTGAAATTTTTGCTTTGCCAATAGACTGGAAAAAACTTGATGTTACAATCTGGAATCCAACAATTGGGAACAAAATTAGGTGTAACCTTAGTCCTGTAACTGCAAGTTCTATAAGCTCGTTGTTAGCAGTGAAGGCTTTGGATATAAAACTTGGAAGTAACTCAGCAACTATAAAAATAAAAGTGGTTACACAAGTTGCCGCAAAGATAGTAAGTTTAAACGCCCTAATTGCTCTATGAATTTTTTGCGCTCCGAAGTTATAACCCACAATTGGTTGCATTCCTTGGTTAAAGCCAATAATAATCATTGCAGCAAGGTTTGCTATGCTACTTACAATTCCAAATGCGCCGATAGCTAAATCTCCACCATATCTTCTAAGGCTAAGGTTAAATAGTGAGATTACAATACTACCACAAATAAGCATAAAGAAATTCGACATCCCGATTGATACGATATCTTTTATAATTCTCCATTTTAGTTTCATATAACCAGGAAGGAAGTGCACAAAACTTTTATTTTTCGTGAAGTGAAGTACAACCGAAATGGTACCTGTCAACTGCGCTATTACTGTGGCAAGAGCCGCTCCTCGAATACCCCATTTGAATACAAAAATGAAAATGGGTGCAAGTATCAGATTGACAGCAACCGTAATAAGCGTAGTATACATAGCTTTATTTGGATAACCTGATGCTCGCATTATATTGTTTAGTCCAAGGTATAAATGGGCAAAGACATTACCTAACAGTATAACTTGCATGAATTCCTTAGCATAGGGGAGGGTATCATTACTTGCTCCAAGGGCAAATAAAATTGGTTTAAGAAAAATAAGGGATATAGCAGCAATCGCAATACCCATTATGATATTCAACATAACAGCGTTGCCCAGAATATGGGTTGCATCTTTCTTGTCGTGCTGCCCAAGCCTTATTGAAACCATCGCACTTGCCCCAACGCCAACCATTGCTCCAAAGGCTGCAGTTATGTTCATTAGAGGGAATGTTAGAGCTAGCCCCGAAATAGCCATTGGTCCAACTCCATGTCCAATAAATATTCTGTCGATTATGTTATATAAGGAGGCAACTGCTGTTGCAGTAATAGCAGGGATTGAGTACTGTAAAAGTAAATTTCCAACACCTTTTGATCCTAATTCATGTGGGCTGCCTTTCTTCGCCATATAATTTCCTGTTTGAAAAAGAATGCAAATATCTCTATTTAAACTTACATTAAAGCCATTTGAGAAGAATAACTTTAATGTATTTATATTTAATGAGTTATTGATAAAAGAAAGAATTTTTTATGAAAAATCTAAAAAAGAGACAGCTGCATTGCATCTGAAAGTTGTTTGCTTCGTTCACTTTGTAAAAGTTGAATTCGAAGTCTTGAAGGTGTGAGTTCTTGAACTGTTGGGCTAGGTAATTCGTGGCAGGTAATAAAATATCGAGCCCTTTTCATTACAACCCCCATTTTTTGTAGGTGTAAAGAGTTAAGTTTGCTGAATCTTCGTGCGGATAGAATAAGTTTTGCCGATTTTGGGCCAATTCCAGGCACTCTGAGTATCATATGCATATCAGCTCTGTTTATATCGACCGGGAAAAGATGTGGATTTCGAAGGGCATATCCCAGTTTTGGATCAAGTTCTAAATCCAGATTTGGGTTATTGTCATTTACGATCTCGTCAACCTTAAACTGATAAAATCTTAACAGCCAATCGGCTTGGTAAAGCCGATGTTCCCTTCGTAACGGTGGAGTAACAAGAGCCGGTAACCTTTTATCATATTCGTTAGTTGGATTATATGCAGAGTAGTACACTCGTTTCAAATTATTTGTTCCGTAGAGATTTGATGATAGATGAAGAATCTGATTATCGGAATCGGGTGTTGCTCCAATAATTAGCTGAGTGCTTTGCCCTGCAGGGGTGAATAATGGCGCTTTTCGGTATTTCCGACGTTCTTCTTTGTTTTCTTCAATCTGGCTTTTGATAAACCCCATCGGGGTTAATATACTAGGAAAATTCTTTTCTGGGGCTAGAAATTTGAGGTTTGGCTCAGAGGGAATTTCAATATTCACGCTCATCCTATCAGCATATAATCCTGCAAATCTAATTAGGTCTGGGCTTGCCCCAGGAATACTTTTTAGGTGGATATAACCGTTGAATCGATGGATGATTCTTAAATCTCTGGCAATACTTGCCAATCGTTCCATGGTGTAATCAGGACTTTTA
>Ga0209099_1000319_pt1 | contig 58119 bp, 62 predicted proteins | sample AD_JPNHW2_MetaG_FD_184430 | JGI IMG/M metagenome (GOLD analysis project Ga0209099, IMG submission 184430) | Active sludge microbial communities of municipal wastewater-treating anaerobic digesters from Japan - AD_JPNHW2_MetaG (SPAdes) (version 2) | ecosystem: Engineered > Bioreactor > Anaerobic...
CTGGGTGAGATGCTGCACGAGGGCAGTACCGGGCCGGTACTTCTCGGCCATGGCAAGCGCCACCTCGCGGAGGGCGTGGTGTTCTGCAATGCAGCTGGCCGGCGGGGGAGATTTCCTCAGGATCGCGGAGGTGTTCTCGGTGATCTGGATCAGTTCGGTTGCAATCACGGCATTGAGCCAGACCAGATCGGCCAGCATTTCTTTGGAATCGGTATTCTGCATGACCAAAAGGTCTAATGTTCCGGCATATTAAGGATCGGGAACGGTAATCTTAATCCCCGTCCGGCTGCAACGCAAGGGTACATGACGAGTTATTATGACCGTATCCGGAACAACGGGAGCCGGGCAAATCCCTTTTTTTGCCAGATGGGTATTGAGGTCGTGAGTGCTGAAGAGGGCAAGGCAGTACTGAAGATGACCGTCCGGCCGGATATGTATAACGGTGTAGGCTGGCTCCAGGGCGGACTGCTCGTGGCGCTCGCTGATGAGGCCATGGCTCTTGCCGTCTACACCCAGCTCTTGGATGGTGAAGGGATAGCTACGATCTCGGAGTCCACCAGTTTCTTAAAAGGGGTCCGGGAAGGGGTCGTCTTTGCTGAAGGCAAGGTGATCAGGAAAGGGCGCCGGGTGGCGTTCTGCGAGGGAGAGATCTGGACGGAGAATACATCAAAAGCCCTCGTATCCCGGACAACTGCCGCGTTTGCCGTTACGCACGAGTGAATAAAAAAAGAAAAATTATTTTGTCTTCTGCTCTGCTTTTTTGTTCTTTGTATCTTCCGGTGCGGATTTGCGGAACTTGATATACCATACAGCAAGCCCTGCAGCTAGGACAACAATGACCACAAGGATGATGATCGTGGTAGGCGGGGCCGATGCTGCATTCTGTTCGGCAGTGGCAAGTCCCTTTGTTGCATCGGAGTTTCCGGGATCGGATTCGAGGGCTTGCTTATAGGCAATGACCGCATCCGGGTACCGTCCCATCTTTGAGAGGAGATCGCCCTTGTTGATCAGGGCAATGGTGTAGTTCGATTCTATGGCAATGGACTTGTCGTAGGCAGTAAGGGCATCCTGGTTGTTACCCAGTTTGTAGGATGCATACCCCTTGTTGTTCCAGAGCATCTTGTCTTTCGGGTACTCTGCAATCCCGAGGTCAAGGGTGCTGATGGCACCGGCATAGTTGCCGAGCTGGATCTGCGCATATGCCTTGTCACGGTAGGTATACAGGAGCGCATCGGAGACTTTGATCATCGTGGTGTTGTCGGCAAGGGCCTGATCGAAATACTGTATTGCGGTCTGGTACTCTCCCTTGTTGAGATAGTTCTCAGCGATGTTGTAATAATTGGTTGCGTTATCCCGGATATCTTCCGTGCCGGCAAGGACCGGCTGGATTATTCCCATGCTCAGTACACAGAGGGTAAGGAGCAGCACAATTTTTTGGCCGTTCATACCCTCTTATTTTCGTGTAAGCAGGGATTAACCTTACTTCACAATCACGATGATCTCCCGTCAGAGTAGTCTCGGGATCGGATGAACCTGAGTCGGGGAATCTCTACATTTTCTATGCACTCCCGACACCGTAAGATAACACTAATACGGATAGTGAGCAAAATATACAGCATCGGGGAGATCGTACGTGAAATATATCATTGTAACCGGCGGTGTGATGAGCGGTCTGGGCAAGGGGATAACAGCTGCATCCGTGGGCCGTATCCTGAAGAACCGGGGTTACCGGGTCACCGCGGTCAAGATCGACCCCTACCTGAATATCGACGCCGGGACGATGAACCCGGCCCAGCACGGCGAAGTCTTTGTCTTGAAGGACGGAAGCGAGGTGGACCTTGATCTCGGGAATTATGAACGGTTCCTCGATATCGAACTCTCTGCTTCCCACAACATCACCACCGGGAAGGTCTACCGCACGGTGATCGAGAAGGAACGCCGTGGCGATTTCCTCGGTGAAACCGTCCAGATCATCCCCCATATCACCGACCAGATCAAGGAGTGCATACGGAATGCGGCCGAAGAGGAGTTCCCGGATGGCACACATGCGGACATCTGCCTTGTCGAGGTCGGCGGAACCGTTGGCGACATCGAGAGCATGCCCTTCCTCGAAGCGATCCGGCAGATGCGGGGCGATCTTCCCCAGCACGACTATGTCCTGATCCACGTCACCCTGATCCCGGCTGATACCATGGGCGACATGAAGACCAAGCCCACCCAGCACTCGGTGAAGGCCCTGCGGGAACTCGGTCTCCATGCCGATATCATTGTCGGGCGCAGCGATCTCCCGATGAGCGCCGGCACAAAACGCAAGATCTCGGCCTTCTGCGATCTTCCCCAGAGCGATGTCATCTCGGCGGCCACCGCCCCTGACACCTACGCTGTCCCGATGGAGATGGAGAAGGAGGGTATCGCGGATGTCCTCTCCACCCATCTCGGGCTGGAGCGGAGAGAGGCAGACAACGCGTGGTACCGGATCGTGAACAAGGAATACACGAACCGGGTCACGGTTGCCATCGTCAGCAAGTACGGCATCGAGGATGTCTATATCAGCATCAAGGAGTCCCTCAAGCATGCCGGCCGGGCCCTCTCCACCGAGGTGAAGATCGCGTGGCTGGATGCAGAGCGCTTCGAACGGGCTTCGCTGAAGGACTACGATGGTATCCTGATCCCCGGGGGCTTTGGCAAGCGGGGAATCGAGGGCAAGATCGAGGCGATCCAGTTCGCCCGGGAGAACCGTGTCCCGTTTCTCGGCCTCTGCCTCGGGTTCCAGCTGGCCACGGTAGAATATGCCCGGCACAAGGCCGGTATCGCCGATGCCACGAGCGAGGAGTTTGGCGAGGGCACCCATGTGATCGCCCTCCTGCCCGAGCAGGAAGGGCTCAATGAACTGGGAGGCACGATGCGGCTTGGCAACTATACGGCCGATCTCCGCGAGGGAACCCTTGCACACAAACTGTACGGCGAGAAGCAGGTGGTTGAACGGCACCGGCACCGGTACGAAGTGAACCCGGATTATATTGCCCGGCTGGAAGCCGCGGGCCTCGTCTTCTCGGCCACCAACAGGAACCGGATGGAGTGCCTTGAACTCCCCGATCACCCGTTCTTCTTTGCCACGCAGTTCCACCCGGAGTTCAAGTCCCGGCCAACCCGGCCGTCCCCGCCGTACCTGGGATTTGTCGAGGCGTGCAGGGCGAACAAGCGGACAAAATAAGAGAAATGAGGAAAATCCAACGAACGGAGAATCACATGGTCAATACAGAGAAATTCATCGCAACGTCAATCGAGGAGATCAGGACCGCTGCCGGGAATGAGAAGGTTGTCATGGCCCTCTCCGGCGGCGTGGACAGTTCGGTCTGTGCAGCGCTCGCTGCCCGGGCGATTGGCGACAACCTGATCCCGATCTACATTGATACCGGCCTGATGCGCAAAGGCGAGACCGACCGCATAAGGACGATCTTTGGCAACATCCGGCTCCAGATCATCGATGCCGGCGACGAGTTCCTCGATTCGCTTAAGGGTATTGTGGATCCCGAGGCCAAGCGCAAGGCGATCGGGGAGCGGTTCATCCGGGTCTTTGAGCGCGAGGCAAAGAAGGTTGGCGCAAAATGCCTGTTGCAGGGCACGATCTATCCCGACCGGATCGAGAGCGAGGGCGGGATCAAGAGCCACCACAACGTGGGCGGGATGCCGGTTGAGATCGCGTTCACGAAAGTGATCGAGCCGATCCGCGACCTGTACAAGGACGAGGTACGGGAGGTGGCAGGCGCCCTTGGGTTGCCAAAAGAGATCCAGCACCGGATGCCGTTCCCGGGCCCCGGGCTTGCCGTGAGAGTGATCGGTGAAGTGACCCGGGAGAAGGTGGCCGTTGTCCGGGAAGCAAACTGGATCGTTGAGGACGAACTGGTGGAGACCTACCATCCCTGGCAGTGCTTTGCCGCCCTCGTCGGTCTCGGCACCGGTGTCAAGGGCGACAACCGGATCCACGGGTGGATCGTGGCAGTGCGGGCGGTCAACTCCCGGGACGCGATGACCGCCGACCCGATCGATATCCCGTTCGAACATCTCGTGAAGATCGGGTCAAGGATCACGGCGGACATCCCGAGTGTTGCCCGGGTTGTCTACGATGTTACGGCAAAACCCCCTGCAACGATCGAATACGAATAATCCCTCACATACACGTGATACAAATGGAAACAACAAACCAGATGAAAGCGCTTGATGAACGCTATTTCATGCCCGCATTCTCCCGCGAACTTGCCCTTGTCAAAGGCGAAGGCTCGAAGGTCTGGGATGCGGAAGGAAACGAATATCTTGACTGTGTGGCAGGCATCGCGGTCTGCAGTACCGGCCACTGCCACCCGGCCGTGGTCAAGGCGATCTGCGATCAGGCTCATCAGCTGATCCACTGCTCCAACCTCTATTATGTCCCACACCAGGGCGACGTGGCCAAAAAACTGGTCGAGGTCACCGGCATGCACAAGGCGTTCCTCGCGAACTCGGGTGCCGAGGCAACTGACGGGGCGCTCAAACTCGCCCGCGTCCGGACCGGCAAAAAGAAGTTTGTTGCCTTTACCCACGGGTTCCACGGGCGTACCATCGGGTCGCTTGCCGTGACCCACAAGCCCGCGATCCGCGAACCGTTCGAGCCGCTCGGGCTCCCGGTAACGTTTGTCGAGTACGGTGACCTGGAAGGCCTGAAGAAGGCGGTTGACCGCGATACCGCAGGTGTCATCGTAGAGCCCATCCAGGGAGAGGCCGGCGTCATCATTCCGCCCGACAGTTTCTTTGAAGGGATCCGGGAGATCTGCGACACGACGGGGGCGCTCATGATCGTGGACGAGGTCCAGACCGGTATGGGCCGCACGGGGAAGTGGCTGGGCATCCAGCACACGAAGGTGAAGCCGGATATTGTCACGCTCGCCAAGGGCATTGCCAGCGGTTTTCCCATGGGAGCCCTTGTTGCCCGCGAAGGGCTCGAGTTCAGGAAGAGCGAGCACGGGAGCACCTTCGCCGGCGGACCACTGGCTTGTGCCACGGCAGTTGCCACGCTCGGCGTCATCGAGGAGGTCCTACCAGAGGTAGCTGCCAAGGGCGAACGCTTCCGGACAGGACTCGCGAACTACAAGCCCCGTGCACGGGGCCTCATGATCGGCATCACCGTTGGTGACAAGTGTCCTGAAGTCCAGAAGTTATGTGCCGAGCAGGGCGTGCTCGTCAACTGTGCCGGTGACGGGAACCTGCGTCTCGTTCCGCCGCTTGTGATCACCAATGCCGAGATCGATCGCGCAGTGAAGGTACTCAATGGAGCGCTTGGTCAGGTCCTGTTATAAACAGAAGAGCGGTTACGTCTTTGCCAAAAAAGCGGAAGACATTGCCCGCGAGTACGGCATCACCCGCATCGCCCGGCTGGCAAGCAACGAGAACCCCGAGCCGCTCTCCCCTGCGGCCCTTGCGGCAGCTGAGGCCGCCTTACAAACGGTGAACCGGTATCCCGATGAGAAGGTCAATGTCCTCATGAACGCCCTCCGGGCCACGTACGGGGACTTCCACTTTGTCACTGGCGTTGGCATGGACGGGGTGATCGAGACGATCATTCGGACGCTCGTGGAACCCGGTGAGAAGGTGGTCATCTCTACACCCACCTTCTCATTCTACGCGCTGGCGGCGATGGGGCAGGGAGCGGAAGTGGGGACCGTCCCCCGGGAGGCCGACTTCTCGGTTGACATAAAAAAACTGATCCGGGCTGCGAAGGACGCGAAGATTACAGTCCTCTGCTCGCCCAACAACCCGACCGGTAACGCAACGTCCATCGAGGCTGTCGAAGAGATCCTCACGGGGATCGAAGGACTCCTCTTCCTTGATAACGCGTACGTGGAGTTCTCGGGGATCGATTACACGCCCTTAATGAAACGGCACGAGAACCTGGTTCTTGGCCGGACTCTCTCGAAAGTATACTCTTTGGCCGGCCTCAGGATCGGGTATGCCTTCACCCCCCGCTGGCTGCCCCCGTGGTACCAGCGGGCCGGCACCCCGTTCACCGTGAATGCGGTCTCGATGGCCGCAGCGGCCGCAGCACTCGGTGATACCGATCATGCCGAGCGTTATATCGCCCAGGTAAACCGATGGCGGAAACGGTTCGCAAACGAGGTGAAGTACCCCGTCCTTTCCTCCGACGCGAACTTCGTGATGATCGATGTTGCCCCCCACAAGAGCGACGAGATGGTGGGAGAACTCGCCCGCCAGGGTGTGGTCGTCCGCTCCTGCCGGAGTTTTGCCGGACTTGAGGATCACTATATCCGGGTCAGTATCGGTGAGGACTGGGAGAACGAACGGTTTGTACAGGTGATCAACACCCTATGATGTGCGGCATCACCGGCACGCCCGGCACCGGCAAGTCCATGATCGGCGACGAGCTGGCGCACCGGGGGCATACGGTAATCCACCTCACCGATACCGTCGGCCCCTATGTGGTTGGCGATGACGAGCAGCGGGACGTGCAGGTGATCGATGTGGACCGGTGGGCCGCGGAGTTCGTTCCCGTACACGGGTTCGTGGAGGGCCACTTTGCCCACCTCCTTCCCTGCGACCGCGTTGTCGTTCTCCGCTGCCGCCCGGACGAACTGAAGGCCCGGCTTGCGCAGCGCAAATACCGGGCAGCCAAGATCCGGGAGAATGCCGAGGCCGAGGCACTCGATTCGTGCCTCATCGAGACCGTGGAAGAGTACGATCCGGATCGTATCTTCGAACTCGATACCACCGGGCAGGATGCCCGGTCCTGTGCCGACCGGATCGAACAGTTCATCCGGGGCGAGATCCCGGCAGACTTCGGCCATATCGACTGGTCGGAATATCTGGAGATCCAGCCATGACCCTTGACCAGTACCGTTCCCATGCAAAAGTCTACTTCGACCCGCTGGTTGCCATTGCGATCCGGTGCCGGCTGACCCCGAACTTCTTCACCCTTGCAGCGCTTGCAGCATCGGCGGCTGCCGGGGTCCTCTTCTACCTCCGGATGGAGTTCTGGGGTGTCCTTGCTGTGGCCCTCAACGCCTTCTGCGATGCCATGGACGGGGCCGTGGCCCGCGAGATGAAGTGCCAGAGCAAACGCGGGGACTTCCTTGACCATGCCGTTGACCGGTACGCGGACATCTTCATCATCACCGGTATCTTTGCAGGAGGGCTCGTCCCGTGGCAGATCGGTGTCTTTGCCCTCACCGGTGTCCTGATGTCCTCGTATCTCGGCACCCAGGCACAGGCCGTGGGTGTAGGCCGGTATTACGGCGGGCTCCTCGGGCGTGCGGACCGGCTCGTGATGATCATGGTGGTCGGGATCATCGACCTGCTCATACCGTTGAGTTTCCTCGGCCTCTCGCTCATTGGCTGGATGCTCGTCCTCTTCGGGGTCTTTGGCCATATCACCGCGCTCCAGCGGTTCGCCTACGTATGGCGGAAAGTGGAGTAACGGGGATTACCCGAATCTTTTTTTTTAAAATCGTACCAGGATCGTCTGGCCGTTTCAGGACAGGTTTCGGATATATTCCAGTGCGGCAATCGCATCCAGCCGTTTCCGGTCCACGGCATGATCCTGCACCCATGCCCGGAACCGGTCCCGGGTCGCGGCATCAACGTTATCTCCGGCAGCAGTGATAATGGCCGGGTAGGTCCGCTGCGGGTAAAAGAGGGAGCGGGCAGCGGCAAGCAGGGCATCGTGTTCAGCGGCAGTGATGATATCATCGGCCACTGCCTGTTGTAAGGTAAAACGGATATTGACCAGCGGTTCTGAGAGAGAGTATCCGGTCTCGGGATCGAAGACGAGCGCAACCTCATCGTCAGAGATGAGTTCCCCCTCCTTGTACATCCGGTACACTTCACCGATGCCGACCATCCCGAGCGTATCCATCTCGGCGGCACGGAGGGCTCCCATGCTCGACGCCCCGACAACGGTCACACCTTTCTTCACCGCAGCAAGGATCTCCCGGTGGGCAACTGCGGACTCCTGGTGAAAGACCCCGTCGATCAGGCAGATGATGGCTGCCCCCTCTTCTGCTGCCCTGAGGAGATCGCCCCTTCTCGCCGGCGGCCGGTAATCTGCGGAAAGGATCTTCCCTGCTGCGTTCAGGTCAAGACTGGGCCCGAGAAAGACGATGGTTTTGTGCATGCTTCACCCGTTCGCCCTTTCGTTCAGGATCCATGGCGAACAACTCAAGGCCCGGAACGATCACCCGCACGACCGGGATCCCGATCTCTTCGCGGGTCAGGTCCACGACAATGACCCGGTCGAGTCCTTTCTCTTTTAAGGCCGTAATGACGTTCTGGATATCCTTCTGGAAATCGTCGGTGTCTGAGGATGTGATGGCCTTGTAATCCACGGTCCCGTTGTCCCGGTACCAGTACCCGTTGATCCGTTTTGCCCGTTCGTACCCCATCTTCTTGCGCATCTCGGCAAGGGTGGTGTCCTCGCGGGCCCCGTGGATCTGGGTGAGCCGGCTCTGGGCAACCTCAGTGAGGGCCCGCATCACGGCGATCCGGGCGCTCGTGTGCGTCCCGATCCCGATGGTGAGGAGGCTGGGATCTTTGGTGAGCACATCGTCTGCCACAGCGGCTATTGTGGGGATGCCGATGTCGCTCGTGATATCCCGGATCGTGACCTCGACCTGTGCATCGGCAAATTTCTTCTGCATCAGTTGGATCGCCGGGTCATCGATCCCCACAACCGCAGGCCCGGTGTTCCGCGTGGCCTCAACGATCGACCAGGCATCGCGTTCGATGACCTCGGAGAGGGCATGGAAGATCGCCTCTTCCCTTGTATTTCCCGAGGCAAGACCGTTCGTGTTCGTCCGGGCCGGTCCCCGGTAGCGCGGGGGGAGCGGGTGGAAGACCGCAAAGGCCGGAACCCATATCGTTGTGTTGCTGACGATATCGTACCCCTCAATCCATGAGGTGAACCGGTCCGTCTCGGCACCTACGGGCAAAATCAGGTCATGGGGATCGAGCACAGGCCCGCGGGCCCGCATCTCATCGTACAGGGCAACCAGGAGATCCCGGTCATGCACTTCGGCCGAGTACCGCTCGATGCCTTCCATGATGGCCGAGATCCGCGACTCCTCGACCGTTGCCCCTTTACCATTGTAGACCGTGATGGCGCCATTCTCCGCGGTGGGCCGGATGCAGGAGAAGACCGGGATACCGATCCGGTCAAGGTTCGTGATGTCGGCAACCCGCGTGATACCGGCCGCGGGAACCTTCGGCTCGATCCGGGCAAGGGTCTCGTCCAGCGGTACGGCTCTCTGGGTCTCGTTGTTGTAGGTCTTTTTGCAGGATCGGATCTGCATGGGAGTCACCATGAATCAGGGTAATGGATCGTGAAGAGATTTCGTATATCTATAGGGTGTTCGCTACCGGCGTTTATACATGTCCATCCGATGTGAACGCCGGACTCTTGTCCGGTCGTGAAGATCCTGCCCTCAAATAAATCCATAAATAGCACGAGGATCGTACAGGGTATCAGTGAATCACCATGAAATCCCCTGCCGCGATCCCACTCCTCTGTCTTGTGTTGCTTGGCGCTGCCCTGCTGGCAGCCGGTTGCATGAACACCAGTACTCCGCCGGTTCCCACGCTTGTGCCAACGGCCGTTCCTGAAACAACGGGTATTCCCGCAACACCAGAACCGGTCTCCTGCGGACTCATGAACTGCCATGGTCTCGATCTCGCGTGCGGGACCAACCCTCCCGAGGTATGTACCATGGAATACAAACTGGGCGACCGGTGCCGGAAGTTTGTTCACTGCGAGAGCAGTGGCGGGAGTTGCATGCTCGTGAAAGATGCCGGGTTCAGTACCTGCAAGGCCTGCGTGGAGAAGTGCGAACTGCGGGCCGGGGGCAATACAAACTCGGCGCTGTCCTGCGAAGAGAAGTGCTGAGTCGCTGGAACTCGGTGGGGGAAGACGCCCCCCGGCCATTTTTTTAGTCTGGCCCTGAACCTAAAACCAGCTCTCCAGTGTCTTCTGCCCGGCCTTTGCCGTGAACCCTTCGAGCGCCCGGTTCACCCGTTCCTCCGAGAAGTCATACCCGTCGCAGAGCATCTTTTTGATCCCCTCGGCATCCGGGTGGCCGGCCGCAACAGAATAATCATCGTTCACCGGGGGATGGAGGAACATCTCCATGACCGGAGCCGGATCGAAGTCCGGCATCTTGTCGTGCAGTTTTGACGCGAACTCTCCCTTCAGCACGATCTTCAGGCCGGTCTTTGCCCCCACGCCATCCACGCCCGGGTTGAAGTCCGTGCCCGTGAGGATCCCGATCTGGATCAGCTGTTCGCGGGTGAGTTTCAAGCCCGCAAGGGTCTCGGAAAGCACGATCCGCTCCGGGTTCACCGTGACCTGCCGGCCCCGGATCTTCCGCTTGCCCGAGACCGTGAGATTACGGACAAGGTTCGGGGCACCAAAGAGGAGCGTGTCGTAATCCTGCGAGACCACGTACCGGGCATCGCCTTTCGCCACCATGTGGGCTGCCTGCGCCTCACCCTCTCCGGCTGCCTGCACCACCGGGATGCCCATCAGCCGGAGCAGTTCCTTGGACGTGCTGGTGATCGTCTCGTCCACCCGCGTGGATGAGCGGGCCTGCTTGTAGGCCTCCTCGTCATCACCTCGTTCCACGGCCTCCTTCCACTTTGCCCCCGCTGTGTCGCGGAGTTTCCGGCGCTCGTCAATGGTTGCCTGCTTGAGCGCTGTTGGTTTCCCGTCAAAGACAAAGACCGGCTTTATCCCCCTCTCCATGAAGTTCGCGATCCGGAAGAGGATGCCCGAGAGGTGGGAGGTGACCCGGCCGTGCCGGTCCATCAGCGGCGTGCCATCCGGCTGCCGGATGATCGTGAGGAACTGGTAGAGCGTGTTGTTCGCATCGATCGCTGCAATACCGGGCAGCGCCTCCCATGTCACCGGGGTCTTGTACTCCGCGATGATATCCCGTAGTGCGACACCCATCAGCAATCACGCCCGTGGCCGTGGATCATTTATACGCACGCCGGGAAAATTCCGCAATGAGTTCGTCGAGATGGCTGATCGCCATATCGTATTTGGTTACCATGCGGGTGGATATCTCCTCAAGGTTGGTGCGCAGCATCCGTTCGCGGGTGATCACGCTCTGTTCGAGCCGGCGCATCTTCACCTCAAGCGAGAGGAAGAGCCCCCCGATCGAGAGCATCATCAGGGCTGCTGCAACGGCAACGACAAGATCCTGCCAGAACCGGAGGATGAGGACGAGGGTGGATACCACCATGACGATGGTGAGCAGGATGTCAGGTAAATACTCGCGAATCTCCATGCTTTTAGATGATGAGAGCACACTAATTAATCTAACGAAGAGCCGCGTGATCGCGGCGGAGTTTCCATGGATACCAAAAATCTCGCCCCGCTCCTTGCGATGCCCGCTCTCCTCCTTGCCGTGGAGCTGTTAGCCCTCTTGATCTCGCTCCCCGTGCAGGCCTCAGGAATTGTTGCCTTTGAAGACCCCACGGATATGGCCAACCCGATCTGGTTCATCGGTATCCTGCTCGTCTTCACCGCGCTGTTGCTGGTGCTGATCAAGTACAACCTGAAGCGGGTGATAGGTGCCATCATCGGGATCTCGATCTTCTTCACGTTTGTGTACATCTTCATGGCGCTGGTCTATGCAGCACTGGACAAGACGCTTGCGGCAACCCCGGGGTGGTGGGAGTCCGTGGTGCCTGCGATTGCGGTCTCTTCCGTGAGCGGCGAGACTCTCGTAGCAACGGTCATCGTACTGGTCCTCTCCGTACTCTCGACGGCGCTCTTATACAAGTACCCGGAATGGTACGTGATTGACGGCCTTGGGATTCTCATCGGGGCCGGTATCGCGTCGATCTTTGGCGTATCGCTCGATGTCTGGCCGGTGGTAATCCTTCTTGCCCTGCTCGCGGTCTACGATGCGATCTCGGTATACAAGACCAAGCATATGATCACGCTCGCGGAGGGCGTGATCGACCAGAAGACCCCGATCCTCTTTGTGATCCCGAAGCGCCGCGACTACTCGTTCATCAAGGAAGGAATCGGGAAGCTGAGTGACGGGGGCGAGCGGGCGGCGATCATCATCGGGATGGGCGACATGATCATGCCCGCGATTCTCGTTGTCTCTGCCAATGTCTTTGTGACCGGGTGGAAACTTGGGGGCCTTGTCAATCTCCCGGCTCTCGGCGCGATCATCGGCTCGCTTGCGGGCATTGCCGTGCTGATGCACGTTGTTATGTCCGGCAAGCCGCAGGCCGGCCTGCCGCCCCTCTGCGGTGGAACAATCCTGGGATTTTTGATTGGGTGGGTTGCGATGGCGTGGATGGTGTGAGCGATCCACGTTTCACCGGGATCGATAGTTTAACTCCTCTTTTTTAGGTGTCCGGAACTTACGCTCCTCCTGAAGAATAACTGTCATTAAAACGCTCCGTTTCCCCATCGGAGCCCATTTTAGAGAACCACTTTTTTGATAGTCGCGCTTTTTTGCGAATTAGAGTACACTGATTTGAAACAGGGGGTAAAATAGGCGTCTTTCCATAATCAGGGACCTATACATCCCCTAAAAACTGTCAATATAGACCCTCCCGGTTTGAGGATCGGCTTGTGATCCGTAGATCGGGCCGGCCTTAGGAACCGGGAGGTGTGGATTTGGGGGGATCTGACGATCAGGCGCCGGGTGGGCTGGCCCCCTTATGTGGCTACTCTAAAAAAAGATCTGGATCAAAGCCTTTAAAGTAACTCGGAAGAAAGCCTCTAAAGAGATTAAATGGCAGAATTCATCCCCGACAGACTCCCGCAAGTTTTGGTGAAGAGCGAGGAAGTAGTGGAGGGGAAATAGATAATGTCAAGAGGTTTTTTTACAAACACCGGCATGTCAGATCCTTTTAAAAAACAAGGATTGCTCATTCTCTTGATTTTTTTATTTTTTACGCCGGTAACTATTGTTTCTGCTGCTGATAGTACCAATAAAAATATTCCGTATCTTTTTTCAGCAGCGTCAAACGGATATTCGTATGAAGTGCACGCAACGCGCGACAATAATATCATTTTTTTTAATAATATCGAAGGAACCGTTCCATGGAGTCATAATGTAGGTCGGGAGATTAATGCTATTGCGATATCTTACGATGGTAATTATGTCGTTGTTAGTTGCGAAGGCGGTCTTAATTTTCTTTTCACTGGAGATGGGGACATCGTATGGAAAAGGACAATACCTAATGCAGCAGTCAAAATAATCTCGATATCAAAAGATAATGCATTCATTGATCTGACAACGGTCAATAACCAGGTTTTGTATCTCACAATTTCTGGGAAGCAGATTGATGGATCAACTCGTGGAGTACAGCAAGTGGTTTCTGAACCTACCACTCCTCCCACAACGATTCCAACAACGATTCCAACTCAACTTCCAACACATTCTCCAACGGTGCCGTCTCCCACTCCTTCAACGAACAAACCTGTCCAAGATAATAGATCCACACCGATCACGCAGAATATTTTTGTCTGGATTATTGTCGGATTAATTGTATTGTATTTTGTTCAGCGTTTAATGACAGATAAGAATAAAAAAACCGCAAAGTCCAAGATAATTTTTCCTAATGCAGACCGACGTCCCCCCAAACCGGATAAATTACCTGAGATTCCCAAACCTCATAAGATAAAATCCCCACTGAATCATCCATCACAGGATTCTAAAGGTGCAGTATCTGAGAAAACACTCCCTCGTAAATCGTTCGATGATTCTGATAAACCTGAAAGGAGTCAAGAAAAACCTCGTCCGGCTCCTATACCCCCGGTCCAGATTACAGATGTTTCCCCAATTCGTGACGGAGAACACTTACCTCCACGGAATATTGCGGAAGCGGTAAGTTCGGTTAAATTGACGCTCGAACCAGATTCTAGAAATTATATTGATGAAAATCTGCTCGAACCTGAGGAACGACCTGATATCGACACATCCGTTCTCATCCCCTCAACAACAAAACCAACACCGGTAATAATTGTCAAAGACGAATCTGCTGCAAAAAAAACCCGACTTCCTGAAAAAGAGCCATTGAAAAATATTGAAAAAGGAATTGATACCAAACCTCTCGTCATACAAAAACAAATCGATGATAAAGGTGTCATCGATAACGAAAATGTCGAAGAAGCTAAGGATCTTTTAAAAATTGGCAATGGTGATGAATCACTTCCCTCTCCAGAAAAAGCGATAGATCTCGATCCTGAATATGCAAACGTGTGGTATAGTCGTGGAATAACGCTCTCCGAAACGGGAAATTATGAAGATGCGATTTTCGCGTTTGAAAAAGCAATCGCAATAAACCCCAAGTTAACTGGTGCACATTTCTCCCGTGGAGTTGCCCTTAGTAATCTAGGCCGAAAGAACGACGCAGTTGTATCATACAAAAAAGCAATTGCCATAACCCCTGACTATGCCGATGCCCTGTATAACCTTGGAGAAATTCAGATCTCTCTTAGAATATTTTCCAATGCGATTTCTTCTCTCGATAAGTACGTCAATATCAGAAAAGAAAATGCTTATGCATGGTATTTGAGGGGGATCGCGTTTGACAATCTTGGAAAATTCACCGATGCAATTTTGTCATTTAACAAGGCCATTGAAATTGATCCTCAATTCATCGATGCCTACCTCAACCGAGGATATGCCCAAAATTCACTTAAACAATACTCCGATGCAATCGTCTCGTTCGATAAAATCCTAGAAATCACTCCGGATAATGCGGCTGTATTACACATTCGGAGAATTACATCTGATAACCTGAAAAAAAATTCTGGTGCAGTCAAATCATTAGACAAGATTAGTGAGATTAAACCCAGTGATTCGGACGCTTTGCAGAATAGAGGAATATCTCTTGAAGAATCCGGTGATATTAAGACTGCACTCAAATCTGATGAAAAAGCACTATCTTTTAATCCTGAATCCGCTGCAATCCCAATAAGTCCGAATGATGTGTTACTGAAGGTACCTCAACAAGAAGAATCTCCAAAATTATCGAAAGACAAAAAAGGTGCGATAAGCCGGGGGAGTACCCCGGGCGCAGATGTAATTGTACTACCTGAAGTGGAAGAAACATGCCCCAAACCTGTTGAGGGATCTCATCATACTGACGATGGGACGCTGCGTTTGGATCGAAAGAAGTTAGACAAAATCAGAGATGATACATACAAGGTCAAGGCAATATTGGGAGAAATTTTTGACACAGATGAAGGTTTTGTATCACTACCTCAAGACGAGTCAACACCTAAACCTATTGAAACGGAATCCAGCACATGCAAATCTCCAGAAAAAAAGAATCTCCCCTTCTCTGAAGAAGCTTTGAGCAATCTTGAACCCAAATACTACCCTCTGTTAATAAAGATCAGTCATCGAACAGAGATTTCCAAAGATGAATTGAAACAAATCATCAGGGAATCCCATCTGATGTATGAGGCGACTATTACTGATATCAACACATGGGCTGATGAATTTCTCGATGATTTCTTACTTGAAGAAGAACCGGATGAGAATCGTATCAAGATAAATATGAAGGAACAATAATATCCCATGACGTGATTTTATGGGGAAAATTAAACCGAGGGATCGAGATGCAATAATCCAGGCATTGCATTTTGGGACTTCTCCGCGGATCGGCATTCAGCATATCGCGGTAGGACGAAGTTCTGAGGTTGAAGCGATTATCCAGGATCTTGATCGTATCAAAAATGACGGGAACTCCATAAAATTTGTTATCGGACGGTTTGGTTCTGGAAAAAGTTTTTTCTTGACCTTATCCAGTGATATTGCAATAAGTAAAAAATTCGTAGTAGCCCATGCGGACGTTACCCAAGAACGGCTTCTTCATTCTCCAGAAAGCAAAGGGAAAGCACGGGCATTATATTCCGAACTGATGCGGAATTTATCTATTAAAGCCAAATGGGAAGGGGGGGCTCTCCGGAGCATCGTTGAGGGATATATTTCAGGAGTTGAAACAAAACTTCGCAAGGAAGGCAAGGATGAAAGAACGAGGTCATTTGAGCGTGATGTGATCAAATTTATTTATGACGATTTGACTTTCCTTCAAGATTTTGTCGGAGGCTCTGATTTCTCTCTTGTCCTGGGAAAATATTTCGAAGGCTATCAATCCTGCAATGACGAATTAATGGATAATGCAATAAAATGGCTCTCAGGGGAATATACAACAAAACTTCAAGCAAACAAAGACCTGGGTGTCCGGACATTCATTGATGACAATAATTACTACAATTACCTGAAACTGTGGGCAAAATTTTTTGTAAAAAAGGCCGGGTATTCAGGATTCCTGATAACCCTTGATGAGATGGGGACAATCTCTCAGAATCTGAATCACGGACCATCTCGGGAAGCAAATTACAAGATGCTTCTGGATATCGTCAATAACTGCGTTCAGGGGGGTTCAACAACTGGCATCGGTTTCATTTTCGCAGGTACCGAAGACTTTCTGGACGACTCACGTAGGGGTATCGCAAGTTATCCAGCCCTCGACCAGCGCATTCGGGAAAACTCAATTGAAAAATCCGTAGCACGCGGAGTAAAGGATTGCAGCGGACCATTGATCCGACTTGACAGCCTCTCAAAAGAAGAAACCATGATGCTCCTGATAAATATCCGGAATGTGTTTGCATATGATGATTCGGAAAAATACCCTCTCACGGATAAGGAATTGGAAAAATTCCTTCACTACTACACAAAGACTCTTGGATATGATCAGTTTTCAGGGCCGAGAGAAATTACAAAGGGTTTCATAAAAGCACTCTCACTCCTTGAAAAAGATCCGAAGATCCCCTTATCAACGCTCCTCGGTGATGAGAAAGTTGTGTCGAAAAAACCGGCCCAAAAATTTTCAACGATTCAACTCTAAGTCAGGGGTTAACCAGTGACCGCCTTCAATCATCTCCATCCTAAACTTCAAGAAAAATTGTACAAAATGGGATGGACGGAATTACGACCAATTCAAGTTGATGCGATCAATAAAATTTTTGATTCAGATTACAACCTGATTATATCTGCCAGCACGGCATCGGGTAAAACCGAAGCGGCATTTCTTCCTATCCTTTCACGGATTGTTGATAGTCAGGAATCCGGAATTTCTACAATTTATATTGGCCCGTTAAAAGCACTCATCAATGATCAATTCGAACGTCTGGAGCAGCTTTGTAAATTAGCAGATATTCCGGTGTTTAAATGGCATGGTGATGTGAGTGCGAATGCCAAAGAGAAGTTCCTCAAGACTCCAAAGGGCGTCCTCTTAATCACCCCGGAATCCATTGAATCGTTGTTTATTAATCGATCTGATCATCTGAACAGACTCTTTGGCAATCTTTCCTATATTGTCATCGACGAAATGCATTCTTTTATTGGTTCAGAACGGGGAGCACATCTTCTCAGCTTGCTCTCCCGCCTTATGCAGAAAAGTAACGGGAATGTTAGGCTCATTGGGCTCTCTGCAACTATCGGTGATCCCGAACTTGCCAAGCAGTGGCTGCTACCCCGAAATCCGGAATCAATTGATTTGATTGCCGATGCAAACGAGCGTAAATCAATAAAATATTCAATTCGGGCATATTCACATACCCAGGAACCTGATCCGAAAGATGTGGAGGAAGTAGTTGAATCACCACTGATTCTGGATCTAATTACGTACTTTTCTGAAATGAACAAAAAAAATTCTTTGATATTCGGAAACAGCAGGGTGATGCTGGAATATTGTACGGATGCAATTCATAAATATCAGGAACGGCTTGGGAAAACTGATATTTTCCGGATTCATCATGGTTCTCTGTCGAAATCTGAACGGGAAAGTACAGAGAAAACCCTGAAAACAAGCCATCATACCGCGACATTCTGTTCCAGTACCCTCGAAATGGGAATCGATATTGGAAATGTTTCCTGTATCGGACAGATTGGCGCTCCCTACTCAGTTAATTCACTGGCTCAACGTCTGGGGCGTAGTGGGCGAAAGGATGGGGAGCCTTCAATTCTCATTATGTTTATCCCTGAAGAGGATTCCTCAAACGATCTCGTTGGAAATCTTCATCCGGAACTTCTTCGAGCCATTGCAATGTCGGAACTTCTCTTCGAAAAATGGTGCGAACCTCCGCAGATGGATCTCTATCATTATTCCACATTTATTCAGCAGATCATGAGCGTAATTAAAGAACAGGGTGGGGCAACGCTCGATGTATTATTTGACACGCTTGTGACCCAGGGTTCATTTCACAATATATCTGATGATGCTTTTCTTGAAATACTCCGGGAGCTCAAAAAGTTCGACCTTATTGAACAGGATTCCACCGGCCTTGTAATTTTAGGTTTACGAGGAGAGAAAATCGCGAAAAGTTTTGAATTCTATTCCGCATTTACGTCTCCCATTGAACTTGATGTGATCAATGACGGGAAATCAATCGGGAGTATTGAATTGTACGGGGATCTGCATTCCCGGAAATACCTCATCCTTGCAGGGAGACGCTGGGAGATTACAAGCATCGATCTCGACAAAGCAAAAATCTATGTCATTCCTTCACGGGGTGGAAAACTACCGATATATTCCCCGACACCAGGACCCGAGGTTCATGAAAAAGTAAGAAAAAAGATGTTTGAACTCGTTACGTCGGATTATTTACCAGAGTATCTTGATGAACAGGCAAAAAGCCATCTTGCAGATGCCCAGCGTCTCGCGCATGGGCTCGATCTTCTCAATAATCCATTTGTTATTCAGGGAGTCCATACCTACTGGTTTACCTGGACCAGCTCGGCGAAACATCGCACGCTATACGATTTAGGCAAATATTATGGCGAGTTGAAAGTAGAAAATCTGGAGATAGCACTAAAATTTAAAGACGTTTCTCCAGAAGAAATCCTCACGATTTACCAAAGACTTCTCAAGAATTGCCCGACTCCTGAAGATATTGCCAAAAAGGATCCCGGCAGCACGAATGAAAAATATGATCGATTTGTGCCAGAGACGTTACTGAATATGGCGTATGCAAGAAAATTTTTAGATACGGACATTCCAATAAGGATGTTTGACACTCATTAGGGCCGACGCATTCGAAGAGCCCCCGGCCCTGGCAAAACGCGTGTTATCAATGGGAAGATCCTCCACCTGCTCGATCAGGGAGAACGGTGGGGGAGCCTATCTCGTCCCCTACCTTATCGCTGTATATCCGAGGGTCATTCCACAGTAAAAATATCTCTTTAATTTGGGCTTATTTTGACGATTGGAGCCCATTTTAAAAAACCACTTTTTTGATACTCGCGTTTTTTCGTGAATTATAGAGTACTTGTTTTGAACGGGGACTTATTTGCAGATATTTTGCCCATCTGGGGGTTATTTCAGCCTCTAAAAAACGTCTAAATATTGCCTATTGGATGCGCGACTTCTGCCAAAACGGCAGTAGGAGCTTGAGAAAAAGGCCGGCGGCCTTTTTCGAATTAACGATGAGTTGAGATCCTGTGGAAAAGGCTGGACGGGGAAATGGCGGGGGTGGGATAAGGGGGTCCGGGCGGGAGATGCCATACCGGATAATCCTGCGAACGTGAGGGGGTATTCGGCAGTTTTTTGTGGAGATCTGAATATATAAGGCAGGAGTGGCACTCATACCTTAACGGCTTAAAATAAAAAACGAAAACATTGTATGAAAGGGTAGTTAATTCCCTTTGAATTTCTTATAATCTCCTGCAAACTCTTCGAGATCCATTTCAAGATCTTCCCGGATAATCTTCCGCAGCAATCCTTTGGGAATCTCCTCACCGCTATGGACTGGTACCGAGGTATATCTCCCGTCATCGGATTTCAACCGCACATGGGATCCTTTCTGGCGGATAATGACAAATCCGATAGTTTCAAGAAAAATGACGAGATCTTTTCCTTTAATCACCGGCAGCATTAAGCACCCTGGACGATCTCCACCTCACGGAATCCCACAAAAGTATTGAGGTTTTCAGCCTGAGGATCCTCCATGCAGAGTTCAATAACTTCCTTGACGCGTGAAAGTGCCTCGTCAATAGTCCTGCCATAGGTATGACAGCCTTTGAACTGGGGACAAGAGACAATAAACACCCCGTCTTCATCGGTCTCGATAAGGATGGGAACATGGAGTGTTTTCATACCTGATCCATCGGCATCCCTGCGTAAATGCTTTTTGCCGGCTAACAATCCGGTATCATTGGATGCGCGTGAACTCAGGACCATCCTGATGGACTTCTTCGATTTTCATTGAAATCTTCGAGTTTAGCGGGGGTCGGATCCGGAAGATCCCCATGCATCCCACCTCCTAAAACGAGTCCGCTCAGTTCAGGAATCTGCCGGTTTCGTCCGGGGCTTCCGGGCCTTGCGCACCCGTTTCCGCCGGGGCGGCTCTTCACCCAGCATGGCCCCGGTCTCTGCCTCAGTCTCCGACTCTTCAAACTCCTTGGGAAGGGCAGACCGGATATCCACCGCCCGGGTTCTCGCTTCCGGCACCGGCTTGTGGAGAAGGATCTCTGCGAGGACTTCTTCCACACCGGTCCCGTTCGCGGTGGACATCGTGAGACCCTCTTCCGCGGTCACGAGATCCGATTTGTTCGCCACCACAATGACCGGTACGGTCACCATCCCCTTCACTTCCTCAAGCAGGCTCTGCTGCATGGCCACCGGGTACCCGCAGTGTTCCGAAGGATCGATGATGAAGAGGATCACGTTTGCCACGTTCATCATGGCCGAGAGCGCCTGCTTCTCGATCGCGTTCCGCTCCTCCGCGGGGCGGTCAAGGATGCCGGGCGTATCCACGAACTGGATCCGCTCGCGTCCCATCTCGCGGTGACCCACGATGATCCCTTTCGTGGTGAACGGGTACGCGGCCACCTGCGGGTCGGCCGAAGAGACCCTGCGGATGAACGATGACTTCCCCACGTTCGGGTAACCGGCAATGACGATGGTGAAGGCATCCTCCACGTTCGGGAGCTTGCGCAGGCCGTTTCTCACCACATTCAGGAAGAGCAGGTCCTTGTTGATCTGGTGGACCATGGAGGCGAGCCGGGCCACCGTCCGCTTCCGGAGAACAAGCGTATCCTCGGCCCGGCGGGACTGCACGGCGAGCTGGTTGCCAACCATCTTGGTGTGCTTTGCTGCCCAGCCCACGGCCCCAAGCGACATCTTGATATTCTCGATGCCGAAGAGGATGTCGGCGATCTCCCGGTAGAACGGGGCGATCGTGTCGAACTCGGGGAATCCGCGGATGATGTACACCAGCCGGTCGTGGACTGCGGCCCCCACCGCCCGGACAAACTCCTCGTTCGCCCGCTCCTTGTTGTCCTTCTCCTTCATCTTCTTTGCCGCACGGCGGAAACTCCGGTCAAGGATCTCATCCGCAGTTGGCACCGTTGGCATCTTCTCGAATTCCACAAACTGCCTGCCTATCTATTTATTTATGGAACGTCAAACGGTTTATCGTTATGGACCTGTCCCTGATCCAGAAAGATATCCTCATCACCTTAATCACCCTCTATCACCAGCAGTCGCACTCCATCAAAGGGGAAGAGATTGCCGATATGATCCAGCGCAACGCGGGGACCGTGCGCAACCAGATGCAGGCATTGAAAGCGGTCGGGCTCGTGGATGGTGTGCCCGGGCCCAAAGGCGGCTATATCCCGACTACGCTTGCCTACAATGAACTCAACCTGAATACTGGAGACGATGACTATGATGTCCCGATCAGCCGGAACGGTGTCGTGATCAAAGGGGTAAACGTCCTGGAGATCGATTTTACCACGCTCTGTCACCCGGATGTCTGCCATGCCATGATCAAACTGGTTGGCAGCGCCAAGCTCTTCGAGATCGGCGACCAGATCACCATCGGCCCGACACCGGTGAACAAGCTGCTGATCCGGGGCGAGGTGTTTGGCAAGGACGAGTCCAAGCAGGCGCTCCTCATCGCCACATCCGAGATGATCTCACTTCCCAAGAAATCGATCCGGCATTATATGTCAAGCCCTTTAAAGAGCCTCAAGAGCACGGATACGATTAGGGGAGCCCTTGCCCTGTTCAACCGCGAACATATCCATGGGGCGCCCATCATCGATAACGAAAAACTACGCGGGATCATCACGATGAGCGATATCGTGAAAGCGATCGAGCGGGATCAGCCGATGGAGACACCGGTTGCAAAGCTGATGACCACAAGTGTGGTGGAAGCGTCTTCGGATACCCGGCTCTTCGAAGTGGTCCGGCGGTTCAAGGAGCGGGAGATCGGGCGGCTGATCGTTATTGAGGACGGGAAACCTGTGGGGATCATCACCCAGTCGGATATCCTCAGGGTCTTCCCCTCGATGTAAATGCAATATCTTTACATATCCGGCACCAAATATTAATGGAGGAACTGATTTTTATGACGGAATTATCTCAGGCCGCCGTTGAGCGGATCATCAAGAAGACCGGTGTGGACCGGGTCAGTGCGGATGCAACCGAAGCGCTCAGTGAGCTGATGGAGGAGCACGGGATGTTCTTGGCAAAAGAAGCCAAGAAGATGGCAGAGCATGCCGGCAGGAAGACCATACGGGGAACCGACATCAGAATAGCCGCTGAAATGTTCAAATAACGTTCAATGTGTTGCAATCTTAAAAATCCCGGTTTTTAGCCAATTTTAGAACACTTTAAATATTTATACATCGTCAATTTTTTTATGACTCGTGTATTTGCCCGCAGCCTTTCAAGAAAAAAGATTATGAGCAATGATGGGAAGCTCATCGGAACCCTGAAGAACCTTCGTGTGGACTTTGATTCCGGCCAGATTGTTGAGATGATCATCCACCCGGATCAGGCGTTCTCAACGGAAGGATACAATCTTGAAGATGACAAGCTGCTCATCATCCCCTTTGAAGCGGTCAAGGACATCAAGGATTATATTGTCGTGGACCGTTATCTTGCCCGGAAATAAGAAGAATACTTTTTTATCCCTTCCACAAATCCGTCTCCATAGTGTTGCTGAGTAACATACTCCGCAGCCGCTCTGGTATCCGGGTGCGCGTTTGCGACGGCAATGCCGATCCCGGCACTTTCGAGCATCTGGATGTCGTTGACCGAGTCGCCGACTGCACAAAAATCTTCCGGAGCAAGGGAGAGCGCTGTGGCGAGTTCCGTGAGTGTTGTACCCTTGGTGATGCCCGGTGTCTGGAGATGGATGGCAAAGCCCGTGTCTATGATCTGGACCGGGTACCCTGCGAGAATTTTCCTGACTTCATCGACCGGTACCGTCCGGGCAAATGCCAGGTCGGCAAACCGGTAGGTGGGGTGGAAGAGGTCGAGCTCTTTTCCCAATGGCCGGTAATAAGCCTGCAATTTCTCCAGTGCCGTGCGGCAGGCTGCCTGATCGCCGGTGATATGGAGTGGCCCGGTATACCCGGCCCGGTACACTCCTCCGTTCTCAGCAATGAACGACCCCTGCGTTCCGATCATCTTGCAGAGCGTCTCCATGAAGCAGGAGGTATTCCCGCTGGCCAGCACCACCACGATACCCTGATCCACGAGTGCCCGGATCATCTCGATGGCACCGGTGTGTATCCGCCTTGTGGGATCGGTGATCGTACCGTCAATATCCGTGATGAGCGCTTTTAACACGATGTAACTTCTGTCGGCCCATAATTAAACCTTCACGCTTTTTAAAAAAAAAGAGGATATGAGCCGGTCAACCCGGCATTCTTCAGCACGATTTGAGTCCGGCCTCTTCGACAATGAACGGTGCTTCGCCTTCAGGAAGGTTCGGGCTGTCCACGAGACGTGCAATCCGTTTCCCGCCCTTGCTCTTCCGGAGGTAGAGCCGGAAGGTTGCGGTGTGGCCGACAATGTTGCCCCCGATGGGTTTTGTCGGGTCGCCGAAGAATACGGCGGGGTTGGACATGACCTGGTTGGTGACGAGGCCCACGGCATTGTGCTCGTCAATGAGCTTGAAGAGTTCGTGCATGTGCCGGTTCAGTTTCTGCTGACGGGCGGCAAGGGTACCCCGGCCGGCATATTCGGCCCGGAAGTGGGCGGTTAAGGAATCGATGATAAAGAGCTTGACCGGCGTTCCGTTCTCTTTCAGTTCGGTTGCCAGCTCCCGGGAGTTGTCGATTAAGAGCATCTGGTGATCGGAGGTGTGGGCCCGGGCAATATGGATGTTGTCCAGGAACTCCTGCACATCGGGGATGTCATCGAGTCCGAGGCCGTTCACCATCTGCTCGATACGCTCGGGCCGGAAGGTATTTTCCGTATCAATGTAGATGACACTCCCGTTCAGGCCCCCCTGTTCTTCAGGAAGCTGGACATTGACTGCCATCTGGTGAACGATCTGACTCTTACCAGACCCGAACTCACCATACATCTCGGTGATGGCCTGGGTCTCCATTCCCCCGCCCAGCAGCGTATCGAGTTCCGGGACACGGAACGAGAGTTTCCGGATATCTTTCCTCGCCTCGAAGATGTCCTTGCCGGTCTTGAACCCGCCGACATTGGCAGCCTCGCGGGCGGCCTTGATGATCTTCTTTGCCGTTGACTCCGAGATCTCGGAGACTTCCGAGAGTTCGGCCGGTGCGGCCGTTGCAATGCTCTCGACAGAGAGGTACCCGGCTTCCCGGAGTTTATCTGCCGTGGTCGGGCCTACGCCCGGTAAATCTTCAATTTCCAAGGGTCCTTCAGCCATTTCTTGTAACACTCCTATGGCACAACAAGATGTTAAAGACTGACATATAAACCCCCGGACTGCGCGGGGTGAAAGTGCCGTTCACGGGTTCAGGTGGTCCCGAACCTTACGGATATGCTCTGTCACACTTCCTGCGGTGATCTCTACAGGTAATGCAGTATCCGGCAGGATGGTGCTCCCGGAAAGATTTCCTGTCACCTGCCACTCGGTTCCCGGAGGGAAGGTGCCCTCGATGAGGTACCGGTCATGCCCGTCATCGATAAACACTCCCCCGGGTCCCGGGAGGATCGTGCCGGTGAAGACGATCGGCCGGGCGATCTCTTTTGGTACCCGAAGTGCACTGCCCCTCCCAACCGCGAGCTCGATATCCCCAAACCGGCCGGGCTTTGCCGTTGCATGGAAGATCTCAATGGATTCTCCCGGGCTGACCGGGACGAGCGCATGCTCTCCCCACAGCACTACCTTCAGGTCATCCTCTCCCTCGGTTACGATGATATTCCTGACCCATGAGGAAGTGCCGTTCCGTGTTGTAAATGATTTGGGCTGCTGAACCTGTTTTACTTCGGCCTTGATCGAGTAGATACCCTGGTCGCTCACGGAACCTGCTGGTGTGAATGGAATGGTGATGACCTGATCGGTGAGCGTGACGGTGCTCTTCTCATCAAGGCTGTAACTCCGCCCCTCGTCCCGCATGTTTGGCTTGGCACCGGTGATATGCACGGCAGAGCCCGGCGGGATCGGGAGGAGGAGATCGGGAGCCCATGCCACCATCCGGGCGGTGCCGGCCGTGTCCCCGATGACTGCATCCACCATCTCACCCGTGGAACCATCGCGCTTGTTGTAGGTCCGAATGTCGCTTCGTGTAATCAGGATCACATCGAGATCCACCGGATCGTTTGCAAGATTGACGGTCCCTGCCCCGCTCAGTTTCGGGCCCACGATCTCAATTGTGACCTTTCGTAAGGCAAGCGCATAGATCTCTCGTGTATTTTTCCCCGGGTGACGGCCGATCACTTCGAGGACCTCGCCTACCTCGGTATCCAGCACGGCCCCGGCTTTCTGGTCCCAGAGCACGACCCGGGTTGTCCCGGTCTCGTCGCCAAGCAGGATGGTGGATACCCAGCCCTTCTCCCCGTCCGGGCGGTCAAACTCCTTGGGCTCGGTCTTGTCGACGATCTTCCCGAAAAAAGAGAAGAGGCTGGATTTTGCCGCAAGTCCCTTGATCTTCACGTGCTCGCGGCCCAGCTCGCCGACCACCATCATCGCGGCAGTCGGTTCGTCAACAAGGTCCCCGCATTCGTCGATCTTCTTCTCTACGCGCTCTTCAAACTCTTCTTTGGTGATGAGGTCATCGACCAGCGCGTAATGGAAGTGCACGGCGCGAACTCCCGTTTATTTCTGCCAGGGGGGTTGTTCCATGGCGGCCTTCAGGTCGCTCACCGTCTCTCCCCTGCGCATGAGGGCAACCGACGAGCCGTGGATGAGTACCTCGGGGCAGCGCGGGCGGCTGTTGTACTGCGATGCCATCGAGTACCCATAGGCACCGGCATCGAGCACCGCAATGAGATCCCCTGCGACAAGCTCAGGGAGCTTCCGGTCCGGTGCAAGGATATCGCCGGTCTCGCAGATGGGCCCGGTCACGGTATATTCGGCAGTGAGCGGTGCATCCGCTTTGTTCGCAACAATGACCTCGTGGTAGGAGTCGTACATGGCGGGCCGGATCAGGAGGTTGAATCCTGCGTCCACGTTCGCAAACCGTTTGTGGGCTTTCTTGGTGGAGTTGACGCGGGTGAGGAGGATGGTTGAGTCGGCCACGAGCGAACGGCCGGGCTCGACCCAGAGTTCGGGCGTGATCCCGCAGGCTTCCATGCCTGCCTTGAAGACCGGGACAACCTTTGCTGCGTAATCCTCAGCGGTCGGGGCCGGGTCCGTGTCATGGTGGTAAGGGATGCCAAGACCGCCGCCAAGATCGATGAACTCCAGTTTCACCCCAATCTCGGTAAGTTCCTTTGCGATACGGACCATCACTTCTGCGGCACGGACGAATGGCTCTACTTCAAGGATCTGCGAGCCGATGTGGCAGTGGATGCCGACCGGCCGGATGCTTGTGCAGGCCAGGGCTTCCTTGTATGCCGCCGGGATCTCCTTGTGCGGGATGCCGAACTTACTGGTGGCAAGGCCGGTGGCGATCTTCGGGTGGGTGGGCACTTCGAGTGCGGGGTTGACGCGGAACGAGACCTTGACCGTCTTTCCGGTGGCTGTTGCCACGGCATCGAGCTGGTGAAGTTCGTCAAGCGAGTCGAGCGAGATCTTCACGCCCTTCTCCACGGCAAGTTTCAGATCTGCCGGGGTCTTGGAGCTGCCGTTGAAGAGGAGCTTCTCAGGGGCCATGCCCGCTTCCAGGGCAAGATTGAGTTCTCCCGATGAGAAGACATCCGCGCCGGCACCTTGTGCTGCCAGCGCCCGCATCAGGGCAAGGTTGCCGTTTGCCTTTGCCGCAAAGAGCACCTTCACCTTCGGGTAGCGTGCACCGAGTGCTTTTTTGTAACTCTCGAACTGTTCCACAACCCGGTCTTCGCTCGTGACGTAGAGCGGCGTGCCGTATTTTTCTGCAAGGGCCACGCAGTCCTGCCCGTTGATGAGGAGGTGGCTGTTTTTGATGGTAAGGTGGTGAGCGAGTCTCATAGTTTCATCTTCCGCATTCGTTCGATTGCTTCCTGTATCCGTTCAACCGGCCGGGTGATCGCGAACCGCACATAGCCTTCGCCGCTGGCACCAAACCCTACTCCCGGTGTTGCCACGATACCGACCTCGGTCAGGAGCCGGCCGGAGAATGCCATGCAATCCTTGACCGGCACCCAGACATAGAATGTTGCCCTGGGGAGCGGGACATCGAACCCAAGGCTTTGCAGTCCTTTGACGAGCACGTCGCGGCGCTCCTGGTATATCCTGCAGGCGTCTTTCACGCAATCCTGTGGGCCGGAGAGGGCGGTGATGGCGGCATGCTGCACCGCGTCAAAGACCCCGGAGTCCACGTTGGTCTTGACCCGCCCGAGCCCGGCAATGACGTCTGCGTTGCCGACGGCCATCCCGATACGCCAGCCGGTCATGTTGTAGGTCTTACTGAGCGAGTGCATCTCGATACCTACGTCCATGGCACCTGGTGTCTGGAGGAATGAAGGTGCACGGTAGCCGTCAAAGGAGACCTCGGAGTACGCATTGTCCGAGACGACTACGATCTCATTGTCCTGTGCAAAGTCAACGACTTCCTTGTAGAATCCTTCCGGTGCCACGGCTCCGGTCGGGTTGTTCGGGTAGTTGATGTACAGGATCTTTGCGGCCTTTGCCACGTTCTTCGGGATATCGGCAAGCACGGGAACAAAATTATTCTCCCGCAGGAGTGGCATGTCGTGGACCTTTCCCTCGGCAAAGAGGGTGCCGGTTCGGTACACCGGGTAGCCGGGGCTCGGGGCAAGGACGTAGTCCCCCGGGTTTACAAATGCCTCGGCAATATGGGCAATGCCGTCCTTGGAGCCCATCAGGGCAACAACTTCTCTGGTGGCATCGAGCGTGACACCAAAGCGCTTCTTGTACCATCCGGCAACCGCACTCCGGTACGCGGGCATGCCCGCATAGTCCGGGTAGTGGTGGTTTTTGGGATCCTTTGCCGCCGTTATGAGTGCCTCGACGATATGGGGCGGGGTTGCAAGGTCCGGGTCACCGACAGCAAGGTCAATAAGGTCAACACCCAGTTTCCGTTGTTCTGCTTTCATCTCATCGATCCGTGCAAACAGGTACGGCGGGAGATTGCTCATTCGGCTGGCATACATAAGTACTCACTATTGGCGCTGGCGTCTATAGAATTTAACTCCTGTTTCCTGACGCAACGGCCCTGGTGTATAGGCTTATGAGCCGGGAGCTGCAACACCTTTCGTATGGAGAAGAAGAACGCGGGAGGCGGGCAGGAGATCTGCGTGATCTATTCGACAGTGCCCCCGTCCCGTTCAGCGGACCTGTCGCAGCGCCTTCTTGAGAAGAAACTCGTGGCCTGTGTCAGCATCGTTCCGGTCCGGTCCCTGTACCGCTGGAAGGGAGAGTCCTGCGATGACGAGGAGCACCTGCTCATCATCAAGACCCGGCAAAGCCTTGCAGACAAGGTAATCCGGGCGCTCAAGGCCCTGCACCCGTACGAAGTCCCGGAGATCATCGTACTCCCGGTAACGGCCGGCCACCTGCCTTACCGTGCATGGGTGCACGGGGAGACGCAGGAACCATGATCCATATCCATCACGGCATCCAGGTTATTGCCGGCGTGGCAAAGGAGACCGACGATGCCATTGTCATCGAGGACCGGTTCGACCTCCTGCTCAATGATCGGCCGGTAGCCACCATGGTCGCGAGCCGTGACCAGCTGCGGGAGCTGGGTGCCGGCTATGTCATCAGCGAAGGCCTGGTCCGCTGCGTGGACAAGGTGACCCTTAACGGGGACCGGATCCTGGTATATTCGGATACCGGCTGTGACCTGCACCGGGTGAAGCAGGAGACCGGCTCTTCCGGGGGGCAGAGTTTCCTCTCCCAGGTACCGAAGATCGTGTCGGATATCCGCATATCTCCGGATGATGTGCTCGCGATCACAGAGGAGATCGAGACCGAACTCTGGAGAAAGACCGGGGGGGTCCACTGCTCGGTCCTGTTCCAGGGGAGGAAACTCCTCTGCAAGAGCAGCGATGTGGGCAGGCACAACACGGTCGACAAGCTCGTGGGATATGCGGCCCTGAACGGCATCGACCTCTCCTGCTGCGTGATCGGGTGTACCGGGAGGCAGCCGGCGGGCATGGTCCGGAAATTTGCCCATGCCGGGATCCCTGTCATCATCTCGCGTGCAGCATCGACTGACAAGGGGATCGCGGAAGCGGAAGCGGCAGGCATCACCCTTATCGGGTTCTCGCGGGGTGACCGGTTTACGATCTACACGCATCCCCGGCGGGTCGACCTTGCCGGCGGGAAGTAAACCCGGTGGCCGTGATGCGTAAGGTTATTTCCTGTGGCTTGTAATAGGAATTACCAGGAATCAGGGACGGATAATTGTGGCAGAGGAACCAACAACGAGACCGGAAACAGCACTCCTCGTGCTCGGGTGCCCGCAGGTGCCGGTGCAGACCAGTATTGCGCTGTATCTCATCAACCGCCTGAAAAAGGCCGGCATAACGCCGGTTGTTGCCGGTAACAAGGCGGCAAATACCCTGCTCGTGGTTGCAGACCAAGACCGCCACTACCTCGGAGAGGTGATCGACCTTGACCGTGCCGTGGGCCTGATCACGGACAAGAAACGTGACTTCGACCGGTGTTTTGTCTTCATCCACAATGATGCGGGTGTCAGCTATGCGGCGACGATGGGCGCGATCTCCGGAGCGAAACTCTACACCCTGGTCTATGGCGAGCATTATGAGGAGCAGGTAAAGAAGATCGACTTCCCTTGCACGGTCATTGCGGCAAAAGCCGTGCACAACCCCCTGCCCTTAAAGAAAGCGATTGATGAGGTGAAACCATGGGCTGCGTAGAATCGATGAACTACGAGATCGTCTTACGGGATGCCACGTTCAAGGAGTCCCGGGATTATATCAAGGCAACATTCAAGGATTTCATTGACGTCCAGCCCGGGTTCAAGGTCTTTGATGTCCACGTGATCGGTCTGCCCCCGATTGCCATCGGGCTGGATGGTGATTTTGTGATCTTCCCGTACACAAAGCCCTGCCATGGGACATTCCTCCTTCGTGTTGAGGATCCCGAGGAAGCGGCACGATTGCGGGCGCTGAAGAAGTGAGGGCTCTGCCCGGACTTGTGGTTACGGGATGTCCGGGAGGTCTCTTCTGAATGGCCGAGGGAACATCCTGCGGGGCGGGCGGCCATTCATGCCCTATTATATAATTTAAGGTACCATAGATATCTGATAATCCGCGCAGGGATTGGGTGAAGATGACCGGCAAAGGAAAGATACTTCTGATGGATGATGAACAGATCATCCTTGATGTCACCCGGGAAGTCCTTGCGTTTCTTGGTTATGAGGTGGAGTTTGCGCGGGACGGGCAGGCTGCACTCGACCTGTACACCCATGCAATGGAGGCACATGCCCCGTTCGATGCCGTAATCCTCGATCTCTCGATTCCGGAGGGGATGGGCGGGAGAGAAGCGATCCAGAAGTTCCGAGAACTGGATCCTGATGTGAAGGCGATTGTATCGAGCGGGTATTCCAATGATCCGGTGGTTATGGATTATGCGGAACACGGGTTCTCCGGCAAATTGTCCAAACCCTACAAGATCAACGACATGAAACTGATCCTGGAACAACTGCTGAAGAAGTGATCAGCGGTTTTTAAAAATACTCTTCTTTTTGGGGGTACCCGTGATCTGGCCGGGTTACGGGCAATTGTAACGCCATCGCAGGGAGGTCGCTATGCCAACCTATATACCTGCCCTTGAAAGATCGTATCTTACGGGATTTTTATGGCGGAATTGCGGGAAGTATCTGTCCTGATCGGGGGAAAAGCCGGGGATGGGATCAATAGCGCCGGGGCATTGATCGCCCAGCTGCTCAACCACCTCGGGTATCATATCTATGTCTATTTCGATTATCCATCCCTGATCCGGGGCGGCCATAATTATGCCGTGATCCGGGCATCGGGCCATGCTATCGGAACCTGTCGGGACAATCGCGATTTCATCCTTGCGCTCAGCCAGGAGACGATAACACAGCACCTTTTGCAGGCTCATGCGGGTGCTGCGGTCATTTTTGATGCAGACCGGGTGCAAACTGCGGGTCAGGCTCTCTCGCTGAAGGCCATCCTTACTGCTGAGAACGCGCCGGAGATCATGGGGAATTCTGCCATCATTGGCGGATTTGCAAAAGCCGCCGGGATCGACTGGAAGACGGTGGAAGAGGTCATGCGGGCTCATATCCGGAAAGGTGCGGATCAGAACCTGCTCGTGGCAAAACGTGCCTATGAGCAAGTCCAGACGGTTCACCGCATCGAGCGGCTCTCCGCACTGCCACGGCCTCTCCTGACCGGGAATGAGGCAATCGGTCTTGGCCTGATCCGGGGCGGTCTTGATACCTATATCTCCTATCCGATGACGCCATCGTCCAGCCTGCTCCATGTTCTTGCTGAAGAGAAAGACCGGTTTGGCATCACGGTTGTCCACCCGGAGAATGAGATTGCCGTGATCCTGATGGCGCTCGGGTTTGCGTATGCCGGGAAACGGGCAGCGGTCGGAACCTCGGGGGGAGGGTTCTGTCTCATGACCGAGGGGCTGTCACTCTCCGGCATGGCAGAGATCCCCCTTGTGCTCGTGGTATCCCAGCGGACCGGGCCATCGACCGGCCTGCCTACGTACACCGGCCAGTCTGAACTCCTCTTCGTCCTGCATGCCGGACAGGGGGAGTTCCCCCGGCTGATCGTTGCGCCCGGCGACGCGGAGGAAGCCTATTCCTGGTCGGCTGCTGCAATGGATATTGCAGGGAGATACCAGATCCCGGCATTCATCCTTTCTGACAAGACTCTGTCCGAGGGCACCTACAGCACACAGGCTGATCTTCTCCCCTATGTTCCCCATGCGGTTGAGCAACCCCGCTGGAATGGATCGGTCCCTTACCTCCGGTATGCCGACACGCCCTCCGGGGTCTCACCGTGTGCAGTACCCGGAGCGAACGATGCTGTTGTGAAAGTGAACAGTTACGTCCATGATGAAGCCGGTTACACCGCGGAAGACGGGGAGACGACCCGAAAAATGACGGAAAAACGCCAGCGGAAATGGGATGGATTGGCAAGGGAGATGAGCCGGTATCCCTCGGTCGGCATTTATGGCACTTCGTCAGCACCTGTTGCGCTCCTCTGCTGGGGATCTACCAAAGGCGCCTGTTGCGAGGTTGGGAGCCGGCTTGGACTCCGGGTTGTCCAGCCTGTTGTGCTCTCACCCTTCCCCGGGGAGAATCTGAAAAAGGCCCTTGAGGGGGTATCCCGGGTTATCTGCGTGGAAGAGAGTGCGACAGCCCAGCTGGCAACGCTTGCCGCTCAGCAGGGGATTATTGTCCACGATACTGTGCTCAGGTTTGACGGGAGGCCGTTTACCCGCGACAGTCTGGAAGCAGAACTCAGGACGGTGCTCTCATGACCGGCCAACCGCTCATCACGGATGTCCAGAATACCTGGTGCCCCGGGTGCGGTAATTTTACGATCCAGCACACCCTCAAGACGATCCTTGCTGAAATGGAACAGGAGGGGAAATCACGCGACAATGTGGTGCTGGTATCCGGTATCGGCTGTCATGCAAAGATTGCCGATTACCTGAATATCAACAGCTTCTACTCCCTGCACGGGAGGACTATTCCCGTTGCCACCGGTATCAAGCTTGCCAATCCCGATCTGACCGTCATCTGCTGTTGTGGTGACGGGGATTGCTATGCAGAAGGGCTGGATCATCTCATCTTTGCTGCAAAGCGCAATGTCGATCTCACGGTCATTGTCCACAACAACAGGGTGTACGGGCTCACGACCGGGCAGTACACGCCAACGTCTCCTCTGGGGTACAGGGGGAAGTCCACGCCGGGCGGTACTGCTGAATATCCTCTGAACCCGCTTGAGCTGACGCTGGCGAGCGGGGCAACCTATGTTGCGCGGGGATATACAAAGAAGATGGATCTTCTGAAAACCCTGATTCGCGGGGGGATCGCGCACCGGGGGTTCTCGTTTATCGATGTACTGCAGATCTGTGCGACCTTCTTTCCGGCAGCAGACTACTATTCGTCGAGGGTATACGAACTTTCAGATCATGATCCGGCAAACTTTGATCAGGCCTGCCGCATTGCACGGGCATGGGATTACAACTCCGATGCGCAGATTGCACTGGGGCTCGTGTACCGGGCAAACCTCCCTACCTATGATGAACGGATGATACTATCCGGCGTCCCGAAGATAAACCGGGATGAGGCTATCCGTGCATTCCTTACGTCACGGGTATAATTCATGAGATCCGATGGATAGAGTACCTGAATCCATCTGCAGGGTGCGGTATTTTTCCTCGAACCTGCACTGTTCCCTGCTGTCAATCGTGAATGCCGAGGTGAATCCGTTACCATGAACAAAAAATTCCCGGGAGTATCTGCTCCGGACAAGTATCTTCGGAAATTCCAAAACCCCTCCGTGCGACTCCTCCTGATTCCGCTCATTGCGTATGCGATCTGGGTCTTCGAGATGTACCTGCTTGAAGGCCGGATACAACTCTTCCTGCATCCCGACCCTGCCGGACTCCTTCTTTATACCCTGATCTGTTGTATCGCGATCGGCATCGCGATTCCCGTTTTGATCATCAGAAAATCATTTATGTATGGGGATGTGACCATGTTCCATCTGGGCTTCCGGTCATGGTACCGGACCGTGCTGGGCGTTGTTCTTATCCTTCTTGTCATTGGCCTGGTAAGCACCCTGCAGAATCCGTTTGGTACTGACAAATCTGCGTTTTTTCTCGCATTTCTCCTCATTCTCCCCACCGGGATTGCCACGGTCATGATCTGCTGGGTTCTTGTCGGGACCCATATTCAGGCACTGGTACGGGGCGGGGGGGCGCTCCTTTCCATTCCGGTCGGGGTGGCAATAACCGCGATCCTCTTTGGGCTGGCATCAAAGGCACAGTTCCCGGTTGTAACCACCCCGGATACCCTGTTCTGGCACATGGTTGCCGGTGTAGCTGCTGCGGTCTTCTTCTTCCTTGTTCGGGATGTATGGTCAACAGCAGTTTTTGTTACCGGGGAACTGGTGTATCTTCTGGCCGGGTGGTTTTCTGTATCCGGGTTGTATCCCGTGTATTCTGCGATCATATTATCCGCAGCGATCAGCGTGGGCGTTCTCATTGCGATTCACTGGTATCTCTCCTGTCACTTCCTCACGATACCTGCGCCGGAACCCTGATACTTATACCTAAAACCCGTGCGTATTTGGTGAGAATGATCTAAAGAACTGTCAGTACTTCTGACGGAGCATGAGAGAAAATCTTATACAGGTTTGCACTGAAGATAGGAATATGGACAAGATATACGGGTATGGATTACTCTTCGGTCTTCTCATCATCACAATTCTGGTTGCAGGTTGTTCCAGTGACTCCACCGATACGCCACCCTCGACAACGGTACCGGCCACCCTTGCGGGAGTCAAATTCGTTGCCGGGGACATTATCGCAAAAACAGATTCTGGCAATGAAAACCAGTTATACCTGATCACGAAGTACGATGCCGCCACCGATAAGTACACCCGTGCCTGGATCTACAGGAACACGGATGGCTCATGGGGCCATCTCACAGACAGCAGGACCGAACAGGCTTCCCGTATGCTTGTTGAGAAAGCCTACCCGGTCAAGGTCGCCCATGTGATTGTCTCTTCAATACCTGTTGTCACACCCACCGTCGCTCCTGCTGCTACGATTACCTATATCGGATCCAGTCCGGTAGTTCAAAGCATCTCTCCCACGAGTGGCGTGAAGGACGGGTCGGTAACCGTAACGATCACCGGGAAAAATTTCCTGACCGGGGCAACCCCTACCCTGCTCCAGCCGGGAGCCGCCATGGTGACCGGTTCTGCAACCTCGGTCTCCTCAACCAGTATCACGACAACATTCAACCTCTTTGGCAAAGATTCAGGCAAATATAATGTCCGTGTTGCCAATCCTGACGGAAGATCCGATACCCTCCAGAATGCCTTTACAATCGGGGCAGCCAGCCCGGTACTCTCCTCGATTTACCCGAATACGGCCGCGTTGAATGAGACGGTTGAATCCTTTACTCTCAACGGTCAGAACTTTGCAACAGAGAGCGGCGTAAAAGTGACGTTCATGTTGGGATCGGCAGAGATTGACTGCTCCAGTGCGCATGCCCTCTCTTCAGCAAAGATCACCTGCGGGCCGGTCAAGTTCGCAAAGTCGTTGAACAGTGCCCAGACCGGTGTCTGGGATATCAAAGTGCTGAACATAGGCCAGCAGAGCATTACGGCAAGCCAGAAATTCACGCTCACCAATGCTACGAGAATAGCGGATTAGAAAATCCCTTTTTTTGGCGGTGTGAACATGTATGAATAATACCCGTACCGCAATCTCATCGTGAGATGAGTTCCTGAAGAAAACCAATACCTTCTTTTTGTTGAAGAGTGACGATGACGTAAGGAACGTGTATGCCGATCCAGACGATCCATGTGGAGAATTTCAAGAGTTTTTCCGAGCTCGATATTGACCTTGCCCGGTTCAATGTCGTGATCGGTTCAAATGCCGCAGGAAAATCCAATTTCATCAGTATCTTCCGGTTCCTCAAGGATATCGCGACATCAGGGATCGTGAATGCGATTGCCCTGCAGGGGGGCGTGGACTACCTCATGAACGCGAAGATCGGTACGGCACGCGATCTCGTCATCAGGGTGGCCTATGTTCCCGATACAGCCATGGAATATGTTGACCGGGAGCAGGACGGGCAGTCCCTGTTCGGCATGAAGGCCTGCGAATCCACGTACGAGTTCTCCCTCACGTTCACCGGGCACCAGGACGAATTTACCATCACGAAGGATCGGTTCGTTATCGGCTGCGATCTCTCGTCCTGCCGGCGGGACGGCGCGGCTATTATCGAGAGCGGCGCGATCGGACGGGGCCGGATTGAGGTCGCGAGCGATAACGGAATGATCCGGTATGCGGTCCATATGCCGGAAGGCTGCCCGTTCACAGAGGATGAGATCATACCTCTCTTCTTCCGCAACAAACAGCTGCCGGCAAAGACCCTCCTCCTGGAGACGACCTGCGGGTTCCCGCTCCCGCACTTCAACCGCTTCTTTGACCGGATTGCCGTGTACGACATAGACCCGAAACTGCCCAAGAGGGGGGTTGCCATCACCGGGAAACGCGACCTGGAGCCGGACGGGGGGAACCTCGCCCTGGTGCTGAAGCAGATCATCGACGACCCAGAGAAGAAGCGGAAGTTCTCCAACCTGCTCCGCGATACCCTGCCCTTTGTGGAGGAGTTCTCGGTCCAGAAGTTCATGGACATCTCGCTCATTCTCACCCTGCGCGAGCGGTATGCCAAGAGCCGCGATCTTCCCGCCTCATCCCTCTCTGATGGCACAATCACGATCTTTGCCATGATTGTTGCCCTCTACTTCGAGGAGAAGCCCTTCATCGTGATCGAGGAACCGGTGAGCCACATTCACCCCTTCCTGGTAGGGAGGGTCATGGCCCTGATGAAGGAGGCCTCTTTTAAGAAACAGATCATGGTCACCACGCACAGTACCGAGGTGGTCAAACACACCGGCCTTGCCAACATCATTCTCATCTCCCGGGACAGTGACGGGTTCTCCGTCATCTCCCGCCCGGCAGACAAGGAAGAAGTGAAGACATTCCTTGAAAACGAGATCGGCATCGAGGAACTCTACATCCAGAACCTGCTGGGCATGTAAATGAAGAAACGCCTGTTCATCCTTGTCGAGGGAGAGGACGATGTGCGGTTCTTCGGCCGCATCATCAAACCACTTCTTGCGCCACGCTACGACTCGGTTGAGATCGTCCCCTATGCCTGCATCAAGCGCGACAAGGTGAACAAGTTCTTACAAAGCGTCACGCTGATGAAGAACGACTACATCTTTGTTGCCGACATTGATTTTGAACGCTCGGTACGGGACAAGAAGCAGGTCCTGTACTACCGGTTCAACAATCTGGACGGGGGCAGCACCGTGATCGTGATCCGGGAGATCGAGAGCTGGTATTATGCGGGGATCTCCGGGTCGCTCGCGCAGGAACTGGGCATCGTGAATCTGGCCTCAACGGACGACATGACAAAAGAGGAGTTTAATGCCCGCATTCCCCGGCACTTTGATTCCCGGATCGACTTCATGTTTGAGATCCTCAAGTCATTCTCCCTTGAGACGGCGGCAAAAAAGAACCACTCATTTTCATTCTTTGTCGACCGCTATCATATTCAGGAACTTACGGGTGAGTGACCTTTTTTCCCATTCTGACCTTGTCGGCGATATCCTGAATCGAAACCATTTTTAAAACTATGGGGCCATTGTGTAATATCTGAATAGATCAGAGGTTGTTATGGACAGGTTTGTATGCACGGTCTGTGGTCACATCTATGATCCGGAGAAAGGAGAACGCCTGCAGAATCTCCCGCCCGGGACGGCATTGGTTGATCTTCCGGATGACTGGCAGTGCCCGGTCTGTTTTGCTGCAAAGCATGAGTTCGTGAAGGAGTGAAGAGATGGTAGCACGTGAGATTGTAAAGGGCATTTACTGGGTCGGGGCGCTGGATTTTGACCGGCGGCTCTTCGATGAACTGATCCCCCTGCCGGAGGGCACAAGTTACAACTCGTATCTTATCCGGGGTAGCACAAAGACGGTCCTGATCGATACGGTTGATCCGGCAAAAGAGGAGGAATTGATCGTCAACCTCCTGAAGCTTGGCGTCGAGCAGATCGATTATATTGTCATCAACCATGCCGAGCAGGACCATGCCGGGGCCCTCCCCATGGTCCTCGAGATGTACCCCATGGCAAAGGTCGTGACGAACGAGAAGTGTCGCGACCTCCTCGTTGCCCTGCTCCAGATCCCGGCGGAATGTGTGCAGGTGGTCAAGGACGGGGATACCCTCTCGCTCGGCGACCGGACGCTCAGGTTCTTCCTCACCCCGTGGACCCACTGGCCCGAGACACAGATCACCTTCCTTCTGGAAGACCGGATTCTCTTCCCCTGCGATCTCTTCGGGTTTCATACAGCAACGAGCGAACTGTTCATGACAAACGAGGCGGATGCCTACCGGTCGGCGAAACGGTATTATGCCGAGATCATGATGCCCTTCCGGAACAGTATCAAGGGCTATGTCCAGAAAGTCCGCGAGCTCGATCCCGTCATGATTGCGCCCAGCCACGGCCCGATCAACAAGAATCCGAAGTTCATGCTCGATGCCTATGCAGACTGGGTCTCCGATGACGTGAAGAACGTCGTAGTCCTGCCCTATATCTCCATGCATGGCAGCACGCAGAAGATGGTTGACCAGCTGACCGGGGCGCTCATCCAGCGGGGCGTGAACGTGAAACCCTTCAATCTCACGAAGACCGATATCGGGGAACTGGCGTATGCCCTCGTGGATGCAGCAACGGTGGTCATGGGTACGCCCACCGTCCTCTTCGGCCCCCACCCGCAGGTTGTCTATGCCACCTATCTCGCGAATGCCCTGAAGCCCAAGGTGAGATTTGCCTCGGTCATTGGATCCTTTGGCTGGGGTGGCAAGTCCGTTGAGACGATCACAAAGATGCTGGACCACCTGAAGGTTGAGGTGCTTGAACCGGTGGTCATCAAAGGTGCGCCGGACGAGGCGGCGGTTGTGGCGCTCAACCGGCTTGCTGATGACATAGCAAAAAAACATAAAGAGATGGGAATCCTTTAAGGAACCAGAGGATACGGTTATGACAAAGATGCTTGAGATCTACAAGTGCGGTGTCTGCGGGAATACCACGATGGTGGTCAGCCCTTCTGGGGGAACGCTTGTCTGTTGTGGACAGCCCATGAACCTTCAGGTAGAGAAGACGGAAGACGCGGGAAAAGAGAAGCATGTACCCGTTGTCGAGAAGACCAAGACGGGTATCCGGGTGAAACTCGGGTCCATCCCCCACCCGATGGAGGAGAAGCACTACATCCAGTGGATCGAAGTGATCTCCGGTGATGCCCACTATCTGCAGGGCCTGAAACCCGGCATGAACCCGGAAGCAGAGTTCACGGTATCGGGTGACCGTATAAAAGTACGGGCATTCTGCAATATGCACGGGCTCTGGACCGACAAGGCATAAACCTGTCGGCCTCCCTCGTTTTTTCATCGCTGGTACGGGCAAACACTAATAGAGCACGAGCGGTAACCCAATAGTGATGAGCAGGATGAGGTATCTCTCAACGATCGTCGCGGATCTGGGAGATATTTTTACCTTTATTGCCCCGGTCTCCTGCGTTCCCCTGATCGTTGCCGTGCTCTTTTCTGAATGGGATATGCTCATTCCCATGGCCACGGTGCCACTCATCTTTCTGGTAATCGGACTTCTCCTCAAAAAAATCCCCCGGAGCGGTCAGGGCAGCCGGCTTTCCACGGCAATGTGTTCGGTAGCGCTCTTCTGGTTTGCCTGTGCGGTGGTAAGCGGGATCCCGTTTATGATCGGCCTGCACATGAGTTTTACCGATGCGGTCTTTGAGGGAATGGCCGGCTGGACCGGTACCGCGTTCTCTGTGATCCGATCCCTGGATTCAGTGCCTTATACCCTCCTGTTCTGGCGCTCCTATATGCAATGGATTGGCGGGATTGGGATCATTGCATTCACGGTGGCCCTTGCCAGCAGCACGGGATTATTCCGGTCAAAGATCCTCCGTAATGACAGCCGTGATGAATCGCTCACACCCAGTGTCAGGGCCGCCGGGAGATCCCTCTGGAAGATTTATGCGGGACTGACCTTTTGTGCCATTGGCCTTATCCTGTTCAGTGGACTTTCCCTCTGGGACTCTGTCAATCTTGCATTATCCGCGATCTCGACCGGGGGATTCATCCCTCACGATGGCGGACTGCTGTACTATGACAACACCCTCTTGGCACTGTTGATCATACCCGTGATGATCGCCGGTGCCCTCCCGTTCAAATTGTACTTCCTGATCCTGGAAAACCGGCGGTTGAGCCTGTTTGGTGATGAACAGGTGAAGATCTTCTTCCTGATCCTGGCGATTGGGACTGCGGTCCTGACCTATGACCTGATCCTCTTCTCCGATATTGCCCTCGTGCCGGCCGTGCTTCAGGGGTTGTTCATGTCAGTGTCTGCCCTGACCAGCACGGGTTTTGCGATCGTGAATCTCCAGACCTGGGCCAGCGTCACGCTCCTTGTTCTGACCATGCTCACCTTCATCGGGGGAGCTGCCGGTAGTACCTCTGGGGGTATCAAGCTCGACCGGGTGGCGTTTTCTTTACGGGCGCTCTTGTGGTGGTTCCGGCAGTTGTTCGTCAGCGGGAAAGTGCTCATCCCATTCAGGATTGAAGGGAGAGTCATTCCAAAAGCGACTGCGGAGCTGGAGACTGCGAAGAATATGCTCGTCATCATTCTCTCGGTAGTCACCGTATTTGTCGCATCGCTGGTCCTCCTCCAGGTTCATAGTACGACGTTCTCCTTGACAGAGATCGTCTTCCAGGTGGTCTCTGCATTCTCCACCTGCGGGTTCAATATCGGCTATGTGTCCCCCGATATGCCCCTGGTGTCAAAATGGATTATGATCGGTGTGATGTGGATCGGGAGGCTTGAAGTGATTCCGGTGATCATTCTGTTCTTTGCCCTGTTCCGGGGCCGTGAGTAACCCTGTTTTGGCAGGACTTTTTAGGATACACGTCACATGCCGGCAACAAACCGGCCCATGATGACAACAGAGACAAGCCAGACCCCGTATGCCCCGCCGAGACTCTCCAAAAATCCCAGCCGGTTCATGAGGAGATAGAGCGCAAGGAGAAACGCAAGCGACGGAATGGCAAAGAAGAATGTCCCGAGAACCAGCTGCCGGGTGGTGGCAACACCGGCATCGCTATACGTAAAGAGGAATGCGAGGGTCGTGATGATGGGGGCTGCGGCGAGGATGCCGCCGTATTTTGGGTTTACCTGCTGTGCAATGTAGGTCACACCGACAATGATGCCTCCGCCGGCAAGGAACTTGAGCAGTGTGTGCAGGTATTCCATGACGGTACAATGATCGTCCCTGAGGATGAAAAAATCTCTGCTGGTCCGGGCACGTCCCTATGAGGACCGTGGGAAAGAATCCCCTGCATACCTGCATCGAACGCAAGTTTGCTTTTGTTAACATCAGGAGATCTAATATAAATTGCCGCTCAATTGTATGACAATGAAGCAGATCGCCCTGTACGGGAAAGGTGGCATTGGCAAGTCCACCACCTCATCCAACCTCTCATCAGCGCTCTCTCACCGGGGGCTCTCAATTCTCCAGATCGGCTGTGATCCCAAGCGGGACAGCACCCGGATGCTGATGCAGGGGCGGTTTATCCCGACAGTCATGGATCTCGTCCGGGTCCGTGGCGAAGCTGCAATCTCGCTGGAAGATGTTGTGTTTACCGGGTACAACGGCATCCGCTGTGTTGAGGCCGGGGGGCCGGAACCCGGCGTCGGCTGCGCTGGACGAGGTATTATCGCCACCTTCCAGTTGCTGGAAAAGTTTGGTGCCTTAACCGGAGACGTGATCGTCTACGATGTGCTGGGCGACGTGGTCTGCGGGGGGTTTGCCATGCCGATGCGGGAGGGATATGCCCAGGAGATCTACCTGGTCACATCCGGGGAACTGATGTCCCTGTACGCGGCGAATAACATCTGCAAAGCGGTCCAGCGGCTCGCGTCCCGGGTGAAGAGCAACTGCCGGCTGGGCGGTGTGATCTGCAATGCCAAGGGGCAACCCCGGGAAGAGGAACTGGTTGCAGAGTTTGCAAGGCGGGTGAACAGCACCATGATCCAGTATATTCCCCGTGATCATGTTGTGCAGCAGGCTGAAGTGAACCAGCAGACCGTGATCGAGTACAGCCCGGATTCAACCCAGGCAGAACATTACCGGTCACTCGCCCAGCGTATCATGGAGAACACCCGGTTGACCATCCCCCAGCCCCTTGAGATCGATGCCCTCGAATCCCTTGCCCGCGAATATATCTAGGCTTGGTGGCTGCACGCTCACCGGGGCGCTCTCGGTGACGTCCCACATCCATGAGACGGTGACCATCATCCACGGTCCCAAGGGATGCGCCCATCACAATGCCTCCCTGCTGCATGCGATCTGCCTGGATGACGACCGGATGGTGATGCCGTCCCTGATCTCAACCGCCCTTGGTGAGAGTGAGATTATTTTCGGCGGGGAAGAGGCGCTCCGTTCCACTATCCGCCATGCAGCAGGACAGAATATCCGTGCTGTTTTTGTGCTCTCCACCTGTATCGTTGATACCATCGGCGATGATACCTGCGCAGTATGTGCAGAGGAGTATGGCATCCCGGTGATTTCGATCCCGACCGCCGGGTTTCTCGGGGGGTCATTTCAGGATGGGATGAATAATGCCCTCATGGCTCTTGCGGATATCCCCGCACAATGTCCCCATACTGGGGGGATCAATCTCATCGGGGAGATGAACCTTGAATATGAAGTCCGTGAGAATTCTAAAGAGATCACCCGCCTGCTTTCCCTCCTGGGATTGAGCGTGAACCTGCATTTTGTGCACGACATCACGTTCAGCCAGCTCTCCCGGCTCGGGGCGGCCCGGCTCAATATTCTCAGGAGCCCTTCGCTTATTCCGGTCGGGGAATACCTTCGTGACCGGTTTGGCACCCCGTTCATTCCCTCGTTTCCTCATGGTCTGTCTGATACCATTGCATTTCTTGAACAGGTGGCTGCTTCCTGCGGGATTGATGGGTGTCCTGCAATCGCATCGGAGAAGGTGCGCCAGGATGAGATGCTCGTTGTGGGCACTGGTCTGAACCGGCAACCCGTTGTCCTGGATCGGGCACATACCGGTGACGACGATCTGCGGGCTGCCGAAGAGCTGGTCATGAGACTGGGTCTGTTTCCGTCTTCTGGTGGAACCGGTCTTCGCCTCCCGGTCGGGTCCGCAATCGGGACTGCCGGGACGCGGCGGATGCTGCGCCGGTGGAGGCGGGCGATCCATGCCTGAGTGTGATAATCCGCTCTGGCCCTGCGCCATGACCGGTGCAGCCTCCTGTCTCGCCGGGTTTGACGGTGTCACGGTCGTGATCCATGGGTCCAGCGGGTGCTATTATTATCCCACCACGCTGCTTCATGCCCCGCTAGAGGGAACGTTCATCCTTGAAAAGGAGATCATCTTTGGATCGGAGGACCGGCTCCGAGAGGTGATTGGCAACCTCTCTGGCTCTGGGAAGTGCATTGCCGTGATCACCACCTGCGTTCCCGCTATTCTCGGGGAGGATATCAGATCCCTGCTCGAGGATCAAGATGTTCTGCTCGTGGACAGCCCGGGATTTTCCGGGGATATCGAGACCGGGTATGCGAAGGCTCTTGCGATGCTTGCCCCCTCAGTAGATCCCGCAACTCCCGGTGTGAATATTGACGGCGTCTGCCTGTTCGACCCGTTCTATGCGGGGAATGTGCTGGAAACAAAGCGGCTCTGTGCAATGGCATCTGTCTCGGTGGGAACCATATTCTCAAAGGACCTGCTCGAACGTGTTCATCACGCGGCGTCATATACCCTAGAGACCAACGGGGATTTTGCTTCCGGTGTCGGGCAATCCCTTGGAGGGATGCTCGGGTTTGACCAGATCCGCTCTTCGTTCACCCGGATCGATGAGGCAATAGAAGGATCGGATTGCGGGCCGGTCTTTGCGGAACTGGATGCGCAGGAAGAGCGGGTTGTGCAGGCCTGCGACAAATTCCTGCACCGGTACGATCCGCCATCCGCCGCGATCTTTGCCGGGTGTTCGTACGCCCGGTTTGCCGCTGAAACCCTCGAATGCTATCTGGATGCGGAGATCTGTTGTATCGGCACCCGGAATGTGAAGGGTGATTCCCCCCTCCCGATGGTGGAAGCTACAAGTCTCTCGAAGGTACAGGATCTCATCCAGTCCCATAAGCCCGATCTCGTTGTGGGATCATCGTTTGAGCGTTCAGTATACGGAAATGCTGCATTCGTGGGGCTCATCCCTCCCCTGCGGGGGAAGGTCCGGCTCTACCCGACACCGCTTGCCGGTATCAACGGCACCCTCTCCTTTATCGAACAGGTTTTGAATGCCTGTATCGACAGAATCCCCTGAGATGTGTCCGGAATTGTTTAAATCCCCCCAGAATCGTCTCGTTCACTTTCACCCCGCGCACGCCCCGGCGTTATATACTCTCTGGAGCAACGCCCCTATACGACAGAAGGTGGTCGTGTATGATGGTAAAAGCAGGATATCTCCAGCAGACCCGTTCCCGGGCATTTGACAGCGAAGGCGTGATGCATGATGTTGTTGAACTGCATATTCTCGGGAACCGGTATGCGATCCGGCGATCCGATCTGGTGAAAGCGGTTTCGGGCAGGATCCATGTTCAGGTCGAGGAACTCTCCCGCAACTGGAATGAGTACCTTGGTCTGAACCGGGGTCTCGCTCATGTCTCAGTCTCCGGCAAGGCCCTGAATATCGAGTTGTTCGAGGCCGGGAGTTTTACCCTGTCGCTCTCTACGCTCCGTGCCGTCCTCTATGGGAAGGAACGGTCTGTGGCGATTGTGAAGATCCCGGAAACGCCGGCAAACCGGGTCCACAGAACTTCTGAAAGCCAGCAGAGAATCAGTGCAACGGTATAACCCCCCGCACGAATACCATTGCACATCCCTCCGGTATATCCCGAATACTATTCTTTTTCCGCCGGTAGCGGGTACCATTAATAGTTCTGCGGCAGAATGATCTTACGTGAAATTTTCCGCCTTCCACCCCAATCTCATGGGAGTGAAATGGTACAGGTAATGGCGGTCATCTATGGAAACTCTCGATACGGAATACCGGGACCTTGTCGAATGCCAGCAGGATCTTATCGTCAAGTTCAATCCTGAAGGGCGTCTTCTTTTTGTCAATCGCGCCTATTGCGAGATTATCGGAAGAAAACAGGAAGATCTTGTCAACAGCATCTTCATGCCGGTCACTGAAGAGCGCTACTCTGACGTCATCGCAACCCAGATGACCAAACTCTTCCGGCCCCCCTATGCCTGCATTGTTGAACAGTGGCTCCAGACAAAGAACGGGATGCGTTGCATCAGCTGGTCTTCAAAGTCCGTTCTTGGCGATGACAAAACGGTAGTCTCCATTGTTGCAACCGGCCGGGACATCACCCCGCTCAAGAACGAGCAGAAGGCGATACGGAAACGCGACAGCGAGCTGATGCTCGTCCTTGAAAGTGGCAGCCCGATGTATTACTCACATTCGGCCGACCACCAGGTGGTCTTTGTCAGCCCGAGAATCGTCACCCTGCTGGGTTGTCGTCATGGGGAGGGAAAACGGACTTGGACCGATTACCTCACCGATCACCCCCTGAACGCGTCCGGCCTTGAGCGGACGATCCGGGCCATTGCCTCCGGTAAACGCGAACCACCGTACCGGCTGGAGATGGCAACCCGCGACGGGAAGAAGATCTGGGTTGAAGTGAACGAGGTGCCGGTCGTGAAGAACGGCAAAGTTGTTGCGATCGCCGGGTCGATGACGGATGTCACCGATCGGATGGCGGTTGAGGAAGGCCGTGCCGAGGCAGAGTTCCTCATCAAGGATGTATCCGGCGACCAGACCGTCACTGAGTACCGGGCACGGGTTACCGGGCAACCGGCAAAAGGGCCTCTTGGCTATTTCCGCTCCATTCTTTCGAAGGCATCGGACGAGGATGGGGACGAGGATGTGCCTGTTGCATCGTCTGAAAACCAGAAGTAGCCTGTCAGTGGCTTGAACCGAACAAGAGCATCAATTATCCCTGAACATATGGTGGAAGAAGGATACGATGACTGAGGAAAACCGGAGTGAGGAACCACACCTCACCAAAGGAAGACTGGAAGCACTTTCTGACGGGATCTTTGCGTTCGCAATGACACTCCTTGTCATCGGGCTGAACCTGCCGGATAAGGTAACAATGGTTCAATCAAATGAATTTGCCCTGCGCACCCTCCTCTCCCTGTATTCTGATTTCTTTCATTATGTTCTCGCCTTTTTGATCCTGGGGGCATTCTGGTTGAGCCAGCACCAGCAGTTTCATTCCGTGCGGGTTCCGGATAAGACCTTCATCTGGATCAATCTTGTGACGCTGATGTTTGTTGCTCTCCTCCCGTTCTCCACCTCGTTCTCCGGGGATTTCCCCGGTGCTTCCCTGGGTGCGATTGTATTTGAGGTCAATCTCTTTGCAATCGGCATAGGTATGACCTGCCAGTGGTGGTATGCAACCACCGGGTGCCGCCTCGCGGAGTCCACGCTAAAACCGGCCTATGTCCGGCGCGTTCTTATCGGCAACCTTGTCGTTCCTTCTATCTCCGTCATCGCCATTCTCATTGCATTGACCGGATCCCTATGGAGTTCGGCACTGTACATGACGCTTCCCATTGTCGAGTATCTCATCGACCGGCAGTATTCGGAAATGGCCTGAAGAGGCCTGTTGAAGCCCCCCTCATTTGCAGTCATTTGATCTCCTTCAGCTCTCTGCTTTACTCATGAGTTGAGAGAAACGTCAGCCCCAAATCATATTGTACCCACGCGACCCCCCTCACCCCGTTGTCCAGACACGGTACGGCCGGTACTCTTGCCTGCCAGGGAGGCCTCGCATCGCTGCCGCATGTCAATAGGGTATATTGGCTCCGCACAAGGACGATAGGGAAAAAAGAGAGATTACTTGCCTTTCTTTACACATTCGGCAATATATGATCCGGCCTTTGCCGTCCCGGCGTTGCCGCCGAGATCCTTTGTCACCACGCCATCCTTGATGCTCTTCTCTATGGCTTTGACAATCCCTGCAGCTGCCTTGCGCTCGCCAAGGTGATCGAGCAGGAGCGATCCTGCCCAGATGGTGGCAATCGGGTTTGCCACGTCCATGCCCTTATACTTCGGGGCAGACCCGTGGATCGGCTCGAACATGGAGGTGCCATTTGGGTTGATATTGCCGCCCGGCGCAAGACCGAGACCTCCCTGGATCATGGCGCCGAGATCGGTGATGATGTCACCGAACATATTCGGGGTGACCACGACATCGAACCATTCGGGGTTCTTGACAAACCACATGGTGACAGCGTCAACGAAGTTGAACTCTGTCGTGACCTCGGGGTACCTCTTTCCCGTCTCGGTGAAGACCTCCCGCCAGAGGCCGTACACGTCCGAGAGCACGTTTGCCTTGTCCACGGACGTGAGTTTCTTCTTTCGCTGCATGGCAAGATCAAAAGCATAGGTCTGGACCCGGCGGGAGCCTTCACGGGTGATGACGCCTATCTGGTAGGCGATCTCCTCCGCATCGCTCGTGACATCGAGGCCGAACTTCACGTTGTAGAGATCCCGCATCACATCAAGCTCGATCGTCTGGTGCTTTTTGAAGCGGGAGCCGATGCCCACGTAGAAGTCCTCGGTGTTCTCGCGTACGACAACAAAGTCGATGTCTTCTGGTCCTTTGCCGGCTAGTGGTGTCTCGACACCCTTGAGGAGCTTGATCGGGCGGAGGTTCACGTACTGGTCGAAGTGAAAGCGGAGCGCGAGGAGGATACCCTTCTCAAGGATCCCCGGTTTCACCCGGTCGTCACCAATGGAACCGAAGTAGATCGCCTTGAACTTCTTCAGTTCCTTCAGGTCCTCTTCGGTGACGAGTTGCTTGGTTGCAAGGTAGCGGTCAGCCCCGATATCGAAGTCTGTCCACTGGATATCGAAGTTGTACTTCTGCCCTGCTGCTTCAAGAACCTTCTTTCCTTCATCAACGATCTCGGGGCCGATCCCATCCCCGCCAATTGACGCTATCTTATACATGCCGGTACCTCCTTCAGATCTTTCGCATATTCCACAAGCCCGCCGGCATCGATGATGCCCTGCATGAACTCCGGGACTGGTTCAATTGCGTATCTCTTCCCATCCGCTTCAAGTGAACCCTCCTTGAGGTTCAGGGTGATCTTTGCGCCATCGGCGATCTTGTCCGCATCCGGGCAGACCACCGGGAGCACTCCCACGTTGATCGAGTTCCGGAAGAAGATCCTGGCAAACGAACCGGCCACGACAACCTTCACGCCGGCCCCCATCAGGGCAAGCGGGGCATGTTCGCGGGAGGAACCGCAGCCGAAGTTGCGCCCCCCGACAATCACATCACCCTGCTGCACCTTCTTTGCAAACTCATCCCGGGTCCCTTCAAAGGCATGTTTCGCGAGCTCGTCCGGGTTGTTGAGGATCAGGTACCGGCCCGGGATGATGGCATCGGTATCGATGTCGTCCCCGAACTTCCAGACCCGGGCATGCTTTGAAACGGGCCCCTCGGCAACCGCGATTTTTTTGACCGGTGTCATCTTCTTTGCAGCCATTGTTCACACCCCCCTCGGGTCGGTGATCTCGCCCGTGATCGCACTTGCCGCCGCTGTTGCCGGGGAGCAGAGGTAGACCTTGCCTTCCGTGCTGCCCTGCCGTCCCTTGAAGTTCCGGTTCGAGGTCGCGAGCGAGACCTCGCCGGGAGCAATCAGGCCGAATGCCCCGCCCATGCAGGGGCCGCAGCAGGGCGCCTCAACGAGTGCACCCGCCTTCACGAACCTCTCGATGAGCCCTGCCTTCAGGGTCTTGAGGTACTCGTCGCGGGAGGCCGGGATGATGATGGTCCTGATCTTCGGGTTGAATCTCTTCTTGCCCAGCACTTCAGCTGCTTCCTTGAGGTCTTCGAAACGCCCGTTCGTGCACGAGCCGATGAATACCTGGTCGATGTGGGTGCCGGCAACCTTGCCGACCGGTACTCCCGTGTCCACGTTGTGCGGGACGGCTACCTGCGGTTCGAGGTTTGAGACATCGTAGGACCGCCTCTCAGAGAACGTTGCATCCTCGTCGCTGTCCAGCTCGAACGGCTTCATCTTCCGCCGGCCCTTCATGTACTCCCAGGTCACCTTGTCCGGTGCAACAATGCCTGCCTTGCCGCCCATCTCGATCGCCATGTTGCAGAGCGTCATCCTGCCTGCCATGTCGAGTTTTCGCACGGTCTTTCCCGTGAATTCGATCGCCTTGTAGGTTGCCCCATCGGCTCCGATGTCGGCAGCAATTGCGAGGATCAGGTCCTTGGCCCCGACTCTCTTCTGGAACTTCCCGGAGACCTCCGCCCGGATGGTCTCGGGTACTTTAAAGTAAAGGGCGCCGAACTTCAGGGCAAAACCCATGTCGGTTGACCCGATGCCGGTGGCAAACGCCCCGGTAGCGCCATACATGCAGGTATGGGAATCCGCGCCCACAACGATGTCGCCCGGTGCCGCACGGCCCTTCTCGATCGTCACCTGGTGGCAGACCCCCTCGTTGATATCGTAATTATGAATGCCCTGTTCCGCGGCAAACTTCCGCATATACACGTGGTTATTTGCAGCCTCGATGGAGTCGGCCGGTATCTGGTGGTCAAAGAGCATGATGATGGCCTTTGGGTCAAAGACCGATTTCCCGCCCATCTCGTAGAACTTCTGGATGGCAAGCGGACCGGTGATGTCGTGGATCATCGCCCCGTCAAGAGGGGCCATGACCACGTCGCCAGCCCGGATGTCTCTGCCGCATTTCCGTGAGAAGATCTTCTCTACGATTGTTGCTGTCATGCTCGATCGACATAACTATTGATCTGCCCGGATATTGTAGTTTCTCGTGCACCACTCCTGCTGCACCACATCTCGATAACTGCGACCGGATTCGCAGTCAAAGTAATATTTAACCCCCTTTCTGGCCAAGATGATGTGTATACCATGATACGAAGAACAATCCTTCTCTGTGCCATCCTGGCAGTGTTCCTGATGGCAGCAGTTGGCAGTGTTGCCGCTGCATCAACTGATTCGGTAACCGACAAAGTGATCCACGCGTCCGGCAGCGGTAACGTGATCGGTACGCCCGACCGGGCCCAGGTCACCCTCTCCGTCCAGACCGAGAATGCAGATGTCAAGGCCGCCCAGGCAGACAATGCCGCAAAGATGACCAAAGTGATCGACGCTCTCGTTGCATCCGGCTTACCGCGTGACTCCCTCAAGACTACCGGATATACCATCAACAAAGTCTACGATGAATCGTCTACCGGGATCCTGAATCCCAAGGTCAGGACGTACCAGGTGACCAATACCCTGACCGTCACGCTCCATGATGTGAGCAAGACCGGCGATGTGATCGATATCGCGGTCGCCAACGGCGCTAACCAGGCAGACTCCATCCAGTTCATGCTCTCTGATGCCCAGGCTTTAACACTCCGCAGCGAGGCGTTAAAAAAGGCAGTAACCAATGCCCGGGCTGATGCAGAATCTGTAGCCGGCGCAATGGGTGTCAATATCACCGGCACCGGAACCGTTGAGATCTACCAGGGTTACATGCCGGTGGTATTTTCCAATTATGCACAGGATGCCAGGGGATTCGCAAAAACCGAAGCCGCCACCCCCATTCAGTCCGGTGATATCACTGTCACCGCACAGGTTTCAGTGTCCTACACCTACCTCTAACACTCCTCTTTTTTCGCGTTCTTTCCTGCACGCTCTTCACAATGTTTTTAAAATAGCAGCGACATCATTTCATAAAATCATCGTACCGGGCCGGATCCCAGGGATCATGGTCGCAAATTTCGAATATCCATGCATCAACGGATACAATAGGATTGATTTTACTATGGAGCGCAATATCGGTTTTAAGGAGCGACGGTATATCGAAGAACTGAGGATCCTCACCAAATCCACCGCGCTTGACTGCGTGATCGACGATCGCTTTGACCGGGTGATCTACGTGATCCGCCCGGGCGATATGGGCCTTGCAATCGGGAAAAAGGGGGAGAATATAAAACGGCTCCAGAACGTTCTCGGCAAGCGCATCGAGATGGTGGAGTTTGCCGAAACCCCTGATTCCTTCATCACCAATATCTTCAAACCCGCCGAGGTGACCTCAATCGAGAAACCTCCCGATAACGGGCCCGTGAACGTGATCGTACGGCAGAGGAGCGATCTCGGCATTGCTATCGGGAAGGCCGGTTGCAACATCGAGAAAGCCCGCATCCTCTGCCGCCGGTTTTACGGTATCGATGTCGGGGAAGTACTGCTGGGGGCAGAAGCATGACGAAGCCTGCGGTGGATCCCCACATCATCGCGGAATTGTGGGCAGTGATCTGCGATCGTGCAGAACACCCGCAGGAAGGTTCGTACACCTCCCGCTTGCTTGCCGATGAGAAAGGGATCGACAAGGTTCTGGAGAAGGTTGGCGAGGAATCAACGGAATTTATCCTTGCCGTTAAAAATGGTGTCTCTTCGCGCACAGAGAGCGAAGCCGCCGATCTCCTGTTCCACGTACTGGTTGCGCTTCGTGCAGCGGACGTGGATCTGGCTGCTGTGATGGCCGAGCTGGAACACCGCAGGAAATAACTCCCGCTCATTTCTGGAAGAACGTGGTGAGATCCACCATCTCCGGCAGATCCTTTTCACCCTGTGCCGATGAGGCGAGTACGGTCTCATCCACAAAGACCGGGACATCCCCCCGGAGGGCAAGGGCAATGCCATCGCTCGGGCGGCAGTCCAGGTACTCCTCATGGTTCTGTCCGGTAAAGACGAGCTGGGCATAATAGATCCCGTCTTCGATGCTGTCAATCTGAAGAAATTTTAACGTGATGGAAAATTTCCCGCAGAGATCGAGAAAGAGATCGTGGGTGAAGGGCCGGGGGAGTACCTCGTGATTGCGGGCACTGTTGATCGATACCGCCTCCCAGATGCCGATGAAGATCGGCAACTGGCGCCCGGAGCCATCAGACAGGATCACAAGAGGCACTGAACTGGCGTCATTGATCGCCATGAACACGCCTTTGACCTCGCACCGGACCAGTGTCATACCGTGCACAGTGATTGCCGTCGGCCCTGATAAGGGTTCAGGTATTCAAAAATCTTCTTCCCTGACACAGTTTTTGGCTTCCCTGCGTACGATGAGGATGCTGGAGAAGATGCCCAGCGCGATATTGAAATAATACATGACGATCCTCCAGAGCACGACAAAGATGCCGACAACGGAGGCCGGTATGAAGAGGGCATACATGGTGGTGGCTCCGACTTCGGCAATGCCCGAACTGCCCGGTGTGAGGGGGATCATCATCAGGATGGCAAGGATGAGCTGGATCACAAAGGATTCGAGGAAGAGTGGCGACTGTCCCAGCCCCATGAGGATGAGTGACGCCGTGAGGATCTCGGAGACCCAGTAGAGGAGGGTAAAGATCATGCCCAGGACAAGACCGCTCTTGGCGGTATGGACGAACTTGAGGGTTGCCCCCTGGAAGTTATCGATCTCCTTGTCCGCCCGGGTCAGGAGCGACTCGACGCGGGAATTCTCCCACTTCTTGGTCAGCCAGAGGGTACAGCGGGCAACCACACGTTTCACCACATCGGGACGCCGTATGGCCAGGTAGAAGAGGAAGAGACACCCGACAACGAAGATCCAGGTGATGAAGACCATGATCTCGGAGATCGCGCCAAGACTCTTCCACTGCTCGGTTAAGAAGATCATGGCAAAGGCCGCAAGACCTGCAAGGGCAATGCCATCGAGCACCCGCTCCATGATGACCACGGCTGTTGCATCCCCGAGGGGGATCTTCGCTTTATACAGTTCGTGAATACGGACCGGTTCCCCCCCGGCCTGTGCCGGGGTGATGGCTGAGGCGAGCAGGTTGGCAAAGACTAGGTTCAGGCTGTACCAGAACCCGACCCGGTATCCCAGCGAGCCGGACATGGTCTTGACCCGCATGGCCCAGAAGCACATGGTCAGGAGATGGGTGAGGAAGGCGAGAATGAGGAACCCGGGATTGACCTGCTGGAGGTATGTGATGGTATTCTCATTGATGGTAAAAAAGAGGATAATAATCAGAACAGCAAGGGAGAATCCCACGGAAATATACAGCCACTTGACCTGTGATTTATCCATGGTGTTCACATTCCCTGCCGCGTGTGTAACGGCTGCTAACCTAACAGGTTATGAGCCATAGTATTTACCCTTTTATGGCCTGTTCTGTTCATTAATCAACGGTGAAGATCTCCCGGTTTGCATGAATAATAAAGAGGCCGGCCTGCACCCCGGCATCCAGCCAGCCATGCCCGTAACTGAAACAGGCAAGTGCATCCTCGTTGTGCCGGGATGTGATCCGGTGCCTGCCATGGTGCAGGTAGACCCCGCTGATGAACAGGATCTCCCGGGCACATGCATGCGGGGGAGTTGCCGGGTCGGGTGCCGGGGAGACGGATGCAAGGGCCGTGTCCAGCAGCCGGGCATACCGTTCTGTCTTCTCATCCCGTTTTACGAACTGGGATGCCGGGACCGGTTCGAACGTACCGGTGAACGGGCAGGAGAGGGCACGTTTTTCCTGAACCATAAGGAGTCCCGATGCCGCACCGCAATGCAGCCACCCGAATGCATAAAGGAATGCCGCAAGGGCATTGACGGGATCTTCCCCCGTAAGAAATGATGTTCCGTCGCTCTCATAGGCGCGGGCCATCTGGAGGATCGAGGCAGCGGTTATCCCGCAGGGCGAGCGTGCCGGCGGGCAACATACGGTGTTGCCAAGGGATTCAGCAAGCAGGGCCTGACAGTGTTGGATCTTCATAGGCCGGCAAATATCTGTAGGTATTCGCGCTCCATGTCATGCAGTTCTGCCGGTATGATGAGGATATGCAGGGGTGGGCCGAACGCCGTGGATTGCAGCATTGCAGCGGTGCCGGCCCTGACCACCGGCTCAGCAGACCCGGCCCGGGCGATACCGACGTAGAGCGGGATCTGCACATGACGGTCTGCGGCCATCTGCTCCAGCAGGGCTACGGCTTCAGGAACCGTCATGAACCGTTCGTTCTGGATGTCGAGATAGACCAGCGTATGCAGCCGGAGCGAGATGTTCTGGAGGATCACCTCCAGAGGGGTTGTCGGGAACCAGTTCTTCTGCGGGAACGGGAGGGAACAGGATTTGCCGAACCGGTAATTCTGGAGCCCGGAGAGACCGCAGACCGCACTGACAATCGAGGCCGCGTGGATGATTGCCGTTTCGATGCCCCGGGATGCAGCCCGCATCCGGAGATCGGCATGGGTGGTTGAGACCATCGGGTCGCCGGCACAGAGAAAGACAACCTCGCGTGTCTCTGCTTCTTCGAGCAGCCGGTCAGGGTGCTGCTCCACATCTTCCCGGTAGAGCGGGATGACCGGTTTCTGGTAATATGTCGCGAGTTCCTCAATCGTTGTTCCGGCCAAGCGGGAGGTATAACACTCCAGGTAGACCCTGTCGGCAGTGCGTATCTTCTGGAGTCCTTTCTCCGAGATATCGGTACTGTCGAACAGGCCAAGGCCTATGAATGTAAGCACGATCCGATCAGCCCCGGTGGCGTTTCGCTGCCGGGATCACGGCAGCCCATGGCAGGTCCCCGTGGTACACGCTCATGGCTGGATGGTCACCTGGCCTTTTACAACCGTGAACTTCATCCAGTCCCCGTTGACTCCGGGAAGCCCCTGGATCTTCAGGTAATTGATATTCTGTTCGACCTTGACCTCAATCACGCAGTTCATCAGCTGTTTGATCAAGGAGAGCGTCTTCTCATCGAATGATTCCCGGTTCAGGATGTAGATGCCAACCCCTTCGGTCTTCTTCAGTTTTGCCGTCAGGACATGGAGGAACTGGTACAACACCTCAAGCCGGCGGTACATCAGCAGGGTGGAGATCGAATTCACGCAGAACCGGATCGGCGGGGGAAACAGGCCGGCTTCCCCGTCAGAAAAGGTGCCTTCGAAGATGGTCTCGATCATATTGGAGAATTTTATTCCAATACCGGTCAGATCGGTAGGGCTTGAGACGAACATCAGCCTTGAGGTATCGACAATACCCGGTGTTGAACTCTTGGTGATGGCATCGATGACCCCGACAAACCGCTTGTCTGCTCCTGCCAGTTTAACGGCATCCACCACTTCTGATGCACGTTCGTTCGTGGAAAGGATGATTGAGTATTCACCCGGAAGGGGTTTTGCGAGCGCATATGCCAGCTGTTCGGCATAGCTCATGGGGGGGGCAAGGATGAGGATATTGGTTCCTGCATCAAAACCTCCGGTTACGTCATCTATCTGCGCGATCCCGGTCTTATATGAATACATTTATCAAATGATCATTTCGTCAGAATGCTTATAATCTCTTTTGTCCCTGCCAAAAGAATTTCTTACGACGATGCGATGCCTGTATCCCAGCATTTATTAATTTAGGGCAACCTAAATATGATCAAATGGCCTCAGAGCAGCTGGAAGAATACCTGGAAACGATTCTCGATATTGAGGAGCAGGACGGTGTTGCCAAGACCTCGGCGATTGCCCGGTGTCTCAAGATCGCGCCGGCGAGCGTGACCGAGGCGCTCCAGGTTCTTTCAGAGAAGGGCTACGTCAAGTACGAACCCTATCACGGCGCTACCCTGACTGAGCAGGGAACAGCGATGGCACGGAAGGTAAAGCGGCGCCACCGTCTTCTTGAGGTGTTCCTGACTGATGTCCTCCATATCAACGAGGAGAATGTGCACGATGAAGCCTGCAAGATGGAGCACACGCTCTCGGATGAGACGGAATGCGCTCTCTGCAAACTGCTCAAGGCCCCTGCCCGTTGCCCGCACGGGAGCCTGATCTCGGCCTGCAACCGCAAGGTGGAGAGTTGCTCGGCCTGCCTCACGGAATCGGAATCTGCGTCAGCCTGCACGCGCGACGAACCGCTCCTCCCGGTCACCTCACTGGCACCGGGCCAGAAGGGGATCATCGCCTTTATCCGGGGCGACACCAGCGTTGTCCAGCGCCTGACCGATCTCGGTCTCACGCTGAAGACCGAGATCCAGCTGATGCGTAAAGCCCCTTTGCATGGCCCCATTGAGATTGCGGTGCGAAAGACCCGTCTTGCCATTGATCATGAAATTGCCGATCACATCTTTGTCACGGCCCGCGCGGAGAAGGGCAGATGACCGGGTGCAGCCACTGCAACGGGCACTGCGCATCAGGCCGCCTTCCCGACCGGAAGACTGAATATGTGGTTGCCCTTGCCGGGAATGCCAACGTGGGCAAGAGCGTCACGTTCAACCAGCTGACCGGCGTTGATCAGGAGATCGGGAACTGGCCCGGCAAGACCGTTGAGCGGGCAGAAGGGCTTCTCCAGTACCGCGGCCTGCGGATCCGGGTGATCGATCTCCCCGGCATCTACTCGATCTCCGCGCTCTCGACCGAAGAACAGATCTCCCGGGAGTTCATTGCCCACGATCATCCCGATGTGGTCGTGAACATCGTGGACGCGTCGGCACTGGAGCGGAACCTCTTCTTCACGCTCCAGCTCATGGAACTGAAGAGCCCTCTCATCCTCGCGGTCAACCAGATGGACCTTGCAGCAAAAAAGGGCATCCGTCTGGATTTAATGGAACTATCCCGCGAGCTGGGCATTACGGTGATCCCGCTTGTCGCGATCCAGGGGAAGGGCATTGTCGAACTCACGGATGCGATCATCGCTGCGGTCTGTTCGCCTCCTGAGCCCCGCGAGATCATCTATGGGAAAGAGGTGGAAGAGCGGATCGGCCGGATTATGGCGCTGCTTCCTGAGGGTGTCGGGAGTTATCCTGCCCGGTGGACCGCTATCAAACTGCTGGAGGGTGATCCTGATACTGTCTGGGAGGTGAAGAAACTGGCCCCCGACACGGTGGCCCGTATCACCGCTGTCAGAGCGGAACTCGAGACGATCCACGGCGAACCGGGAGCAACGATCCTGAGTGCAGAGCGGTATCATGCAGCGGAACAGATAGTCTCGCGTGTCATGACCCTCCGATCTGGCGGAGAGACCGGGCGCTCGATCACCGATCGGATCGACACGATCGCGCTCCACCCAATACTCGGGTATGTTCTCCTCGCGCTCATGCTGGGGGGCCTTCTGGTCTGGACCTTCATTGTCGGGGCCTGGATCTCGGCGACGCTGAGCGCCCTCCTCTCCCATATCGCACCCGTTGAACCCCTGATCTCGGGCTCGGTTGGGGAGATCGTCTTCAATGGTGCGTGGACCGGCCTTGTTGCGGCCCTGACCCTCATCATCCCCTACGTCATCCCGTTCTTCCTTCTCCTTGCGCTCATCGAGGACTCGGGATTCCTCACCCGGTTCTCCCTGATGCTGGACCGGGGCATGCACAAGATGGGTCTGCATGGCAAGGCGATCATCCCGCTTGTCCTCGGGTTTGGCTGCACGGTGCCGGCCTGCCTCTCGTGCCGGATCATCGAATCGCCCAAACAGAAACTCCTGGCCGCCTTCCTCGTCACGCTCATCCCCTGCTCGGCAAGGACCATCGTGATCCTCGGGGTTGTGGCAGTGTTTGTGAACATCTGGTGGGCGCTGGCGCTCTACCTCCTCGACTTTATCCTGATTGTCATCCTCGGGCGGCTGGCATTCCGGGTTTTGCCCGGTGAATCGGTGGGCATGATCATGGAGATGCCGGAGTACCATGCCCCCAACATTCCCATCGTGCTTGGCCAGACCTGGCAGAGGACCCGGTCGCTGATCGGGATCGTGCTCCCCTCGTATATCATCGGCAGCATCGTGATCACGGCAGCCTATGCAGCCGGTCTTTTGGAACCGATCAATAC
>Ga0209099_1000321_pt1 | contig 57746 bp, 46 predicted proteins | sample AD_JPNHW2_MetaG_FD_184430 | JGI IMG/M metagenome (GOLD analysis project Ga0209099, IMG submission 184430) | Active sludge microbial communities of municipal wastewater-treating anaerobic digesters from Japan - AD_JPNHW2_MetaG (SPAdes) (version 2) | ecosystem: Engineered > Bioreactor > Anaerobic...
CCCACGAACAACGAACCACGAATTCCACGAATGTCAATTACGAATCACAAAACGCAGAACACAAAACGCAGAACTCTGAAACCCTGCCCCCTCCCACAGCCTTGCGCAAGGCAGGCAGGACTGAAACACTGAAACACTGAAACACTGAAACACTGAAACACTGAAACATTGAAACCCTGCCCACGAACAACGAACCACGAATTCCACGAATGTCAATTACGAATCACAAAACGCAGAACACAAAACGCAGAACTCTGAAACCCTGCCCCCTCCCACAGCCTTGCGCAAGGCAGGCAGGACTGAAACGCTGAAACACTGAAACCTTAACCTAACAGCCCACAGCCTGCAGCGAAAACCCTGATGCTGAAAGAATATAAAACGACTTCGTCAGAATTACTGCTGATAATAATGATTCATCTTCTGAGAATGTAAACCCGTAATATTAAACTGCTCAAACTTATTCACCTTGACTCCCTCCCTCATCTTTACCGTTTTTATCGCTTATACTGCCCTCCTGTTCCTGGTGACATGGATTACGGCCCGCCGTGCGACAAACTTTTCATTTTACCTTGGAAATAAAGCATCACCCTGGTATGTGATTGCATACGGGATGATCGGGGCGTCGTTGTCGGGCGTCACCTTCATGTCGGTCCCCGGATGGGTGGGCACCACGCAGTTCAGTTATCTTGCCGTGATCCTGGGTTACGTCGTCGGCTATGCTGTGATCGCCACCGTTCTTATGCCGCTTTATTACAAGCTAAACCTGACCACTATATACACCTATCTTGAGCAAAGGTTCGGGTTCTGGTCATATAAGACAGGCGCATTCTTCTTTCTGTTGTCAAGGGTTATTGGCGCTTCGTTCCGGATGTTCCTCGTCGTAAATGTTTTACAGATTTTTGTTTTTGATGCCTGGCACATTCCCTTTGCCGCTACGGTCGCTATTTTTATCACCCTGATCATCCTTTATACTTTCAAAGGCGGAATCAAGACCATTATCTGGACCGACACGCTGCAAACAACATTTATGCTGGCTGCTGTCGGAATCTCGATCTACCTTATCAGCAAGGATTTCCAATGGGGCGTCCGCGACTTATTTTCTAATGTTTTGTCCAGCGATTACAGTCAGGTTTTGGTTACCGACTGGCACGACAAGAGGCACTTCCTGAAACAATTCCTGAGCGGCGCCTTCATCACTATCGCAATGACCGGGCTCGACCAGGAGATGATGCAGAAGAACCTGAGCTGTAAAAATATACACGACGCCCAGAAGAATATGTTTACGTTCAGTATTGTACTGGTGTTTGTTAACCTGATGTTTCTCTTTCTGGGTGCAACATTGTTCCTTTTTTCTGCAAAACACGGCATCGAATTGCCCATGCGAAGCGATGACCTGTTTCCTGTCATTGCAATGAAATATCTGGGGCCATTCGCCGGGCTTACCTTTATCATCGGCCTCATCTCTGCCGCTTATCCCAGCGCCGACGGCGCCCTTACCTCCCTGACCACCTCGTTCAGCATCGATTTTCTCGGGCTGAACAAACGGGATGACCTCACAGAAAAGAAAAAACAAAAGATAAGGTATTCCGTTCATTTTTCGTTTGCATTGCTGTTGCTGCTGGTCATCATCATTTTTAGGGCTATTAACGATCAGGCTGTAATCGACAAATTATTCACGGTAGCCGGTTATACGTATGGGCCGTTGCTGGGTTTGTTCAGTTTCGGGCTCTTCAGCAAACGAAACGTGAAAGACCGTTTTGTTCCCTATATTGCCGCGCTTTCACCGGTGATTTGTTACTTCCTGAGCGAGTACTCCATGGTTTTGTTCAATGGTTATAAATTTGGATTTGAACTATTGATAGTCAACGGATTGTTGACATTTATCGGGCTTTTCCTCGTCAGCAAAAGAGATTAAATTTTGTTGTTATCGGAAGATTAAGAGATTCACTGTAAAATTTTACAGATTCTAATCGGTAATTTTGCAGACTCAAAATTAAAAATCTTTCATATGTCGGACGTGCGTTTTAAGGCGCTGGAATTAGCAGTTTCGCGCCCCAAAAGAGCTATAGAGCTCCCATCAAACAAGGTTTCAGATTATTTCGGGTCATTGACGTTCAACCGGGCGGTGATGAGAGAGTACTTATCAAAAGAGGCTTATGATAAGCTGATCAGTGTAATTGAAAAAGGGGAAAAAATTGACCGCCGTGTTGCCGACCAGGTTGCCACCGCCTTAAAATCATGGGCCATTGCAAAAGGCGCTACCCATTATACGCATTGGTTTCATCCGCTGACAGGGGCGACAGCCGAAAAACATGATACTTTTATGGTTCCGACACCTTCAGGGAAGGCCATAGAGGAGTTCAACAGCAATCAGTTGATACAGCAGGAACCGGATGCATCGAGCTTTCCCAGCGGGGGTATCCGGAATACTTTTGAAGCCCGGGGATATACCGCCTGGGACCCGTCGTCAACAGCCTTCATTATCGACGATACCCTTTGTATTCCAACCATCTTTATCTCCTATACCGGCGAAGCCCTTGATTATAAAACGCCGATGCTCAAGGCTTTGCATGCCCTCGACAAAGAAGCGGTTGCCGTATGCAAATATTTCGACCGGAACGTGAATAAAGTCACAGCAACCCTGGGATTGGAACAGGAGTATTTTCTGGTTGATACCGCGTTGTATCAAGCCCGTCCCGATATGGCGTTAACCGGTCGTTCGTTGTTCGGACATGCCTCGGCCAAGGATCAGCAGCTTTCCGATCATTACTTCGGGACGATTCCCGAACGGGTAGCCGATTTTATGACCGAGTTTGAGTATGAAGCCCACCGGCTTGGCATACCTTTGAAAACCCGCCACAACGAAGTGGCGCCCAGCCAGTTTGAATGCGCCCCGGTATTCGAGGAAGTGAATGTTGCCGTTGACCATAACCAGCTATTAATGCATACTATGGAGAAAGTAGCCAGGCGCCATAACCTTACTGTCCTTTTCCATGAAAAGCCTTACCATGGTATCAACGGATCAGGAAAGCACAACAACTGGTCCCTGATGACCAATGCGGGCGATAACCTTCTCTCGCCGGGAAAAACACCTAAATCGAACCTGCGTTTCCTTACATTCTTTGTGAGCATTATCAAGGCTGTCGATACGTATGGCGACCTGTTGCGAATGTCCATTGCCTCAGTGGGAAACGACCTGAGACTTGGAGCTCATGAGGCGCCGCCGGCGATTATGTCGGTGTTTATCGGTTCACAACTTACCGAAACCCTTGATGCAATTGAAAAGGGATCTGAACGTGAGGCCGCTGTGAATGGGAAGAAGGAAGATACGGCCATCAATATTCCGAAAATTCCTGAAATTCTCCCCGATAATACCGATCGTAACCGCACTTCACCTTTCGCTTTTACAGGTAATAAGTTCGAATTCAGGGCCGTTGGCTCATCCATGAATTGTGCCAGGCCGATGATCATACTGAACCTGATAGTTGCCGAACAGCTAAGGCTGTTTAAGGAAGAAACGGATGCCCTGATTGCCAAAGGCCTGGTTGCCGAAGATGCGGTCTATAAGGTCATCCGTAAATATATCAGGGAATCAAAACGAATCCGTTTCGAGGGAAACAGTTACAGTCAGGAATGGATTGATGAAGCCAAGAAAAGGGGGATTCAGAACATTCCCTCAACGCCTGATGCGCTGAAGGTTATGATTGAGCCCGGAATTATCAGCCTCTTTGAAAGACATCATGTGCTCACAAAAAGGGAGATGGAAGCCAGGTACGATATCAATCTTGAAAATTATATCAAGAAAATTCAGATTGAATCAAGGGTTATCGGCGACCTGGCCATAAACCATATCATTCCGACGGCTATCCGGTACCAGAACATGCTCATCGAAAATGTGCGCGGGCTGAAGGAAGTTCTTGATAACAAGACATTTGTAAGGCTTTCGAATAATCAGATGATGAATATCAAGGAGATTTCGGAACATATCTCCATTATCCGCACGCTGGTGAACGAGATGGTTGAAACCCGCAAGGTTGCCAACAAATTCGAAAACCCCGTAGAAAAAGCGGATAGCTATAAAGATTCCGTACTGCCATATTTCGATAAGGTAAGGTATCATGTGGATAAGCTGGAATTTTTGGTCGATGATGAATTATGGCCGTTGCCGAAGTACAGGGAACTGCTGTTTATCAAATAATTATACCAGGCATTGTTTACCGCGAGATATGGCTTTTATAAGTGCTGAAGGATATGGTCCGGGTTAAAAACCGGGAGCTTTATCTGTTTATCAACGCCGGAAAGCAACATTATTTTCACAAAACCGTTAGGTATCAGGGAACAGTCAGGTTGTGCCGGTTATCATTTGGCCCGGCAATTATTAATTTAAACTGATTCTTTTCTATCTTTGAAAATGAAATGAAATTCCTGATTATGGCTAAAAGCAGAATTCCTCTTCAAGTAATTGCAGTTGCCGCACTATTGGGTTTCTTTTCGTTGCAGGCGGCAGCGCAGGTTAGCGTCGTTAAAGTAGGCAGCGAGATCATTGATCCTATGAGCGACGGGCTCTTTTATTCCCTGCCCCGCACGGTAATCAAGGTTGATCTGGTGGTCAGTAAAATTACCAACGTGAGGGGGCCTTATGCCGAATTTGCCGATAAATACCTGGGGCTTTCCCAGGTAGTGATGACCAACAGCACCGAATACTCGCTGTCCGAAATCAGGTTGTCATCCTATGAAGAATCTGATCCCTCGGAATATTATTTTGTAAAGGTACCGGAAAAGTCAAAATCGAGGCAGGCCGTTGAGCTGTCGCTGTCGCAACTGGGAACGCTGGTTGGCGCAAAAGGAAGCAGTGCAGGGGAGGATCGCGGGAAATCCGTGAAAATCGAACCATCGCCCGATGTAATGAATGAGATGCCCAACCCTAACACGGTTGAAAGGATCGACACCCTGATCAGGCGCATCAGCGTTGATACCACCATGATTGAACAACGCGTCTTTAAAAAGGTGACGGCAGCCAAAACCACCGAACAAAAAGCAAAAGAAGCGGCTGATTTCATCATAAAACTCGACGAGAGCAAGTTCAACCTGATCAATGGCTATCAGGAGGTAAGCTATGAAAAGGGAACCATGGAATATATGTACAACAAGATGGAGCAACTGATGAGCGATTATCTTCAGATGTTTAAAGGAATCCGGCTGGTGGAAACTGAAACCTACTCCTTTACCGTTGTTCCGGCAACCGAAAGCCTGGATAAGCCTGTTCCGGTTTGCAGGTTTTCGCCCGGGAAAGGCATCCTGGATAAAGGCGCTGCCGGCGGCGATCTTGTCCAGGTCCGGGTCGAAGCTTCCAATTCATTATCCCAGGTACGGACTCCTGTCCAGGATCGCAATGCAAGAGTGAAATCCGAAAAGGGGCTTTATTACAGGATTCCCGAAAAGGCTGCCGTTTCAGTTCTCATAGGCGGACAACCCCGCGTTGACGGTAAATTTACAGTCAGTCAACTGGGGGTGGTCACTTTCCTCCCTGCAGGTTCAACGGGCAATATTGAACTATATCCGGGTACCGGAAGTGTAAAACATATTACATTGCAGTAAACTCATCACAGCAAGGAATACTCAATCTATATCTTAATGAAATTAAAGGAGGTTATCAACAAGGCAGTTCGTATTACGATTATTCCCAGCCATCAATGGAAAATCGTGAGGGATGAGGCCTGTACGCCAAAGAGTTTGTTATGGGAATATGGATTCCCGATCATACTTTTCAGTTCAATTGGACGAACGATCGGCGTACTTTTTTCAACCTTGCCGGTATTGGGCTTTAGCCTGAAACTGATTTCGGTATTATTGTTCAACCTGGTATCCTGGGTGGCAATACCTTATATCCTCATACTTTCGGCGGCTTATGTGCTTAAATGGGGGCTGCCTGAAATGGGAATTGAAAATGACCTGATAAAGTCGCTGAAATTAGTACTCTACACTTTTACCCCGGTTTTTATCTTTACTTTTTTCGTCTACCTGCACCCGTTGCTTCGCATCCTGATCCCAATGGGAATCTATGTTTTCATAGCCTATACCCTTTATGTTTTCTGGTACGGCGTTCGGGAGTTGTTCGAAGTTCCGCTTGAAAAGAAGATCGGCCTTATCGTGGTATCGATTGTCCTTGCCTTCGGGGCCATGTTCCTGGCTCAGCACCTTTACGGATTGCTGATTGACCTTATCATTCCCGGTATGGAAACCTATGTGAAATAGGGCAGCCCTTGTTTATTATTGGATGATAAGGGACGGTGTCGGGATGAAATCAGGGCTGTTGGCCTGCCGTCTTTCGCACAACCTCGCCCAGGCAGGTAAAGCTGCCATCTTACGCACAGCCAGCCAGGGCAGGCAGGCTGTTGGCGCTTTGAATCCTGAGTATCGTGATTCGTTGTTCGTGATTAGTAATTAGTAATTAGTAATTCGTGGTATTCGTGATAGCAATCGTGAAATTCGGGGCTCGTGATTCGTTGTTCGTGATTCGCGTTCTCCGTTTTGTGTCCCTCGTTCTCCGTTCTCCTTTTCCGGATTCAGCTTTCCGGTATTCCATCATGGTTACTGAATAGCCTTTCTGATCCGGATTAGTTTTTCGAGCAGTTCTTCCAGTTTATCCAGTTGAAGCATATTTGCCCCGTCCGATTTGGCCTGCGACGGGCTGGGATGCGTTTCGATAAATATCCCGTCGGCGCCTGCGGCGATGCCCGCTTTTGCAATGGTTTCTATCATTTCGGGCCGGCCGCCCGTGACGCCCGAGGACTGGTTGGGTTGCTGCAGCGAATGGGTTATATCGAGCACAACAGGGAAACCTGTTTTTTGCATCGCAGGAATATTGCGGTAATCGACCACGAGGTCATTATATCCGAAAGTATTGCCGCGCTCGGTGAGAATGATGTTCCGGTTCCCGGTTTCGCATACTTTTTCAACAGCGAAGCGCATGGATTCTCCGGAAATGAATTGACCTTTTTTGATATTTACAATTTTACCGGTCCGCCCTGCAGCCTGCAGCAAATCAGTCTGGCGGCATAAAAATGCAGGAATCTGCAACATATCCACATATTCGGCGGCCAATCCGGCTTCCGGTACCGAGTGTATATCGGTAACCACAGGCACTCCGTACTCCTTCCGGATTGCAGCAAGAACTTTCAGGGCGTTGAGATCGCCGATCCCCTGGAACGAGTGGCTGCTCGACCGGTTTGCCTTGCGGTACGAAGCTTTGAAAATGAACGGGATGGCAAGTTTTTCCGTAATGCGTTTAATATTTTCAGCGATTCCGAATGGGCTTATTTCGTCTTCGATCACGCAGGGGCCTGCCAGGAGGAAAAAATTTCCTGATTCGGTGTTATGGAGCAGAGGAATTTGTTTCAGAACCTGATCCGACATAATTGTTAAGGTGTTATGGAGCAATGATTTATTTCATGTTTAATAACCGTAACGATCCTTCCAAAGCCTCTTGAGGCGTTCCCGGGTATCATTCTCACGAGCATTTTTCCCGGGATCATAGAACTTCTTGCCCGAAAGGCCGGCAGGCATGAATTCCATTTCCACGAAATTGCCTTCAAAATCGTGGGCGTATTGGTAATTTTTACTGTAGCCCAGATCTTTCATCAGACCGGTAGGCGCGTTACGAAGGTGCAAAGGTACGGGAAGGTCTCCGGATTTTTGAACGGCGGCCAGAGCTTCTTCAATGGCCATATACGAAGCATTGCTTTTGGGCGAGGTGGCGAGATAAACCGCCGTTTGCGCAAGAATGATCCGGCTTTCCGGATATCCGATCTTATTTACGGCATCAAAACAGGCGTTGGCAAGCAGCAGGGCATTCGGATTGGCATTGCCGATGTCCTCCGAAGCGAGGATTACCATCCTGCGGGCGATAAAAAGAAGGTCTTCGCCGGCGGTGATCATGCGGGCCAGCCAGTATACCGCTGCGTTGGGGTCGCTGCCGCGGAGCGATTTAATGAAAGCAGAGATCACATCGTAATGCATCTCACCGGCTTTATCGTATAAAGCCAGATTTTGCTGGATGACCTCCAGCGTCGTTTTATTGTCGATGGTGACTGAAACTCCGGGGGCGTGTTGCGATTTAACCACCAGCTCCATGGCATTCAGCAATTTGCGGGCGTCGCCGCCGGAGAGCCTGAGCAATGCTTCGTTCTCCGAAATTGTGATTGTTGTTTCGAATTGCTTTTCAAGAAGGATCCTGGCCCTTTCGGCAATGATCATGAGATCAGCCTCTTCGAGCGGTTTCAGGATATATACCTGGCAACGCGACAGCAGGGGGGAGATCACCTCAAAGGAAGGGTTTTCGGTAGTAGCACCGATGAGAATAACAATGCCTTTTTCTACTGCACCCAGCAATGAATCCTGCTGCGACTTGCTGAAACGGTGAATTTCGTCAATAAACAGGATAGGTTGTGTGCCGTCGTTGCGGGCGTTGCCGATTACTTCCCGAACTTCGCGTACCCCGGAATTGATGGCGCTGAGCGTATAAAACGGACGTATGGTGCTCAGGGCGATAATGTTGGCCAGCGTTGTTTTGCCTACTCCCGGCGGCCCCCAGAAAATCATGGAATGCATGGATCCGGCCTCGAGCATCCTTCTTAAAATGGAGTCTTTCCCGACAAGATGCTGCTGGCCGATATATTCATCGAGCGTTTTCGGACGCAATACTTCGGCTAAAGGCGGCGCAACAACAGTCATGAGCTAAGGATCATTTATTCTGGTTGGTCATATAAAGCTGACAGGATCGCATCGCTGCCGGATTTAATGCACAACGGGGGGAACCGTGAAACGAATCAAAGGTACTATTTATTCCCGGTAAGCGATTGTTGATAAGGCAGTATTCTGTCAACGAAAAGGTCACTTCAGAATTCTTAAAAAATTGATCAGTCAGCGGGTCAATCAGGTATGATTTGAAGGCCGGAAATGCCGGATTTTGAAAATAAGTGAAAAAAATGGTTTAAATTTCATAATAAGGCCGATTATAAGTAGCAGAAAGACAGCGAAATAAAATTAATTTAAAAATATTTAAATATTTTTAAGAAAAATGATTTTGGTATATTGAAAAGCTGTACTTTTGCCACGTTTTTTAATTAATAAACCACATGAAAAAATTCTTTGCATTCTTAGCAATTGCTGGTATGGTTACTTTCGTAGCTTGCGGTCCCAGCGCCGAAGAAAAAGCTGAAAAAGCTCGTCAGGATTCAATCCGCATGGCTGATTCAATCGCTCAGGTTGAAGCTTCTGCCCAGGCTCAGGTTGATTCACTTGCAAAAGTAGCTGCCGATAGCGCTGCTGCTGCTGCTCACGCTGACTCAGTTGCCAAAAAACTTATCAAGTAGTAAATACCAGCCTTGATAATCGTTTAAAAAAGGAACCATTTGGCTCCTTTTTTTATTTTTATCCGATCAGAAACTTCCGATTTTCATATTTTTACCGCGATTATTGTACATCTATGCGGTATATCACTCCTGCAGAACTGAAACAGAAACTGGACAGAAATGAAAAGGTGCAGATCATTGATACCCGGAGCCCCGGGGAATTCAGGAAATGCCACATCGGAGGGGCGATAAATATTCCTCAGATTGATATGCCAGAATCTCTCGGTTTGATCAACACCGAAGGTCTGGTTGTGGTTTATTGCCTTTACGGCTTGAAAAGCGAAGCCCCGTATCTTTACCTTCGAGAAAAAATAAAACGCAACAATGTGGTAATCCTTGAAGGCGGTTTGTGCCGGTGGGCTGCCGAAATCGACCAGACGCTTTCCATTTCCTGATATCCAGGCGCCCGGAATCCCAAAGCTGCCGGTAACTATCTGGCCGGTAAATGCTGCTGTATCTTTTTCAGGACTAAAATTCTTGCGTCACCGTCATCGGAATTTACAACACCCCGTTCAACGCCTGCCGGTATTTCTATCACATCGAAGGGGTTCAGATTGTATGTATGGTCTCCCGACACAATGGTTGTGTTGCCCTGTAAAAGGCACATTACGATATCAATGTTGTTTACATGTTGCGCTACCGCTTCTCCGGGGAGCAGATGAAGATGAACGACTTCAAGCCCAGGCGACGAATGCATGACACGGGCGTCATGTCCGGAAGACATCGCGGGAACGGAATGATAGGCATTGATTTTCATGATGCTTTAAAGATATTGATGCTGACAGTTATTGATTTCTGCCTTTCCCGGCTGAAAATTTGCCCTCCCCGGTATCCGGAATTGTGTCCGTCATCAGGGAAACGCGGGAATGACATCCGCTTTATGTTGGCTGTATTATTTTGATAATAAACAGCTATTCAATTGATTAAACCCATTCTTCCGAAAGGATATCACCTTTGAGGCCAACGACGATCTTTTTTACGGGTATTTTGCGTCCGGCCTTTTGTACGGCTGATTCCGCAATTTGCATCAATCCTCCGCAGCATGGCACTTCCATGATGGCGACCGTGAGGGTGTTGATCCTGGCGATGGCGATCATGGCTGTGAGTTTTTCAATATAGGATTCTCTGTTAGAGTCCAGCTTCGGACAGCCAATGACCAGCGATTTTCCTTTCAGCAACCTGTTGTGAAAGTCCCCCATGGTAAATGCGACGCAATCGGCTGCCAGAATCACGTCTGCTCCCTGAAAGTATGAAGCGTTGGGATTGATAAGGTGAAACTGTACAGGCCAATGCCTGAGTTCAGACGGGGCAGGCGAACAACCGGTATTTTCTGAAGCAGGCTTCATAAGGTCCCTGTCATTCCGGAAATCCCTTGCTGCTGATCCCGGGCAACCACAGGCGGCGCTATGGCTTTCCCCGAGTTGTTCTTTTGCTTCTTTCAGGGTGGTGAAAGCAGCGGCAGTATTTACCGGTCTTTGTCCGGTTATTTCGGGGCTCAGGTCGATTTTGTTGTCCCTGATGTAAGCGATGGCTTCTTTCAGGAAACCTTCTTCATTATGGTCGCGGAGGTGTTCCAGATGGGCCAGGATTGTATTCCGGCCCATTTTTACCATCTGCTCCATAACTAGTATTTCGTTGTAAGGCTCGGCTTCGCGTTCCGTGATTTCGATGGCACCTTCGGGGCAATGGCCGATGCAGGCACCCAGTCCGTCACAGAACAGGTCGCTTACCAGGCGCGCTTTACCGTCGATGACCTGCAATGCGCCTTCATGGCAGTTGGGAATGCATAATCCGCATCCGTTGCATTTCTCTTCGCTTATGTGGATGATCTTCCTGAGCATGGTTTTAATGTTAATTTTTTTGTTTCTGCTATTGAAATTAAAAGAAAATCAGTTTGTTAGCAATTCACCGGAATGAATTAGGAAATTAAGTAATAGAATGCGCAAATGTAGGTGTTTTTTCTGAAAAGGCTTTTCGTATACGTAAAAAAATCATGGTATTACAACATCGGCACAAGCTGGCCTACAGCAGGTCAAAAAGAGTAGTGGATGCGAGTTGGTCGCGGAACAAAGTGGTCATTTGGGGTACGACATTTCCCAGGATACATTTGCCGAAAGGGCATACCGGCTTTTCATGGGGGCATTCCAGAATTTTCACTTCGCCTTCAATAGATTCATAAATCCGGAGGAGTGTGATGTTCTTCGGCTCTTCATTCAGCATAAAGCCTCCCTGCGGGCCGCGGTTTGAAATCAGCAGCCCGTCTTTCACAAGGCGCTGCATGACTTTCGCCACGTGATGTTTCGATGATCCGGTGATTTCGGTTATTTTCTGAATGTTCATGATCTCACCCGCCCTGGCGATGAGTACCATGCCGTGCATGCCAATGGATGCTGCTTCGGAGTATGTGACAATTTTTGCCATCTCAAAAAGTGGTAATTTAGATCAATCAGGTAATTAATTGCTCAAATGTCGTAATTAATTAAACATGTTTTAAGAATCCTGCAATTTCAAAAGATTCTAAATTAAGGATACAGTCCAAAGCAGGGTATAGTTTTTGTTCTTTTGTGACGTCGAAAATTTAACTGAAACATGAAAAAATATTTTCTTGTGTTACTTCCCGCACTCATGATGTTGAGTTCGTGCAGCGTACTTCAGGAAGCCGGAAAGTTCGCCAATATTGTCAATTGCAGATTCCGGCTCGAATCGGTAAAACAATTAACCTTAGCGGGAGTAAATGTTCAGAATGTCAAAAAACTTTCGGATCTCACCCTCGTTGATGGAGCCAAACTGGCAACGGCTGTTGCTTCGGGCCAGTTCCCACTCACTTTTACACTGAATACCGAAGTAAGCAATCCCAATGCTTCTTCAGCCAAAATGACGCAGTTTGACTGGATTTTGCTGATCGATGATATCGAGATGACTGCCGGCACCGTTAATAATTCATACACCATTCCCGCAAAGGGTGCCTCTGTTATCCCGATGCAGATGAACATTGACCTGAAAAAAGCATTGTCGGGAAAAAGTGCCGATGCCATTATTAATTTCGGATTAAACCTTGCCGGGACAGGCAACGAGCCTACCCGTTTTACCCTTAAGGTCAGGCCGACGATTTCTGTCGGCGCTTATTCAATAACTTATCCGAATTACCTGACTGTCACCACCCAATACGGATCGTAAGATGAAAAAGGCAACCTTATACAATTTGGTTAAATTTTCAGCCCTGGCTATCGGTTTGCTCTCATCGCTTTTTTTTCTGCTTTTCCTGGTAGGTGAAGGAGTCGGAGATTTTCTGGAAGGGAAAACAGGGGCTGTTCCGATTTTAATTATGATGCTGTTCACTGTCCTGGGATTTGCCATCTCATGGTTTAAAGTAAGGATTGGAGCGGTGATGATGATAATTGGAGCCTTGATAATGGGAGCGTATCTGCTGGCCGTAGGAGAAAGCGGCAATCTGCTGATGGCCCTGGCCTTTTCGGTTCCTTTTCTGGTGCCCGGCATCATGATGATGTGCCTCAAAAGGCTTTCCGGCCATAATTAGCACAGGCTATCGCAATAAAAAAGCCCGGACCTGTATGGCATGTCCGGGCTTTTGTTTTTCTGAAAAGGGATTACAGCAAACCGCCGTTCCTGTAAATCTGCATCTGTGCGTCATAAAACTTGTTGATGACAACCGATTTATCTTTCGAAAGGTTACTCACTTCACCGGTGGTGAAATTAACCCGAACACGGTCGCCCTGTTCCAGTTGCAGCTCTTCCAGCAATCCGGTTTTGTAAGTAAGGATCGGCATGGCGGCATTGATGGCGTTACGTTCGTAAATGGCGCCGAACGATTCGGCAACGATGGCCGAAATACCCAGCGAAAGAAAACAATCCACGGCTTGCTGTCTCGATGATCCGGCCCCGAAATTCTTGGTGGTGAAAATGATATCGCCGGGTTGTGCTTTTTTGGCGAAATCCTCATAGCCTTTCAGGTTATCGAGCGCGTACTGCCCCATTTCCTTGATATCGGTAATGGTAAGGTAGCGGTTATGAAAAATCATATCGGTGTCGATATCGTCTTTCCGGATCACCCAGGCATGGCCTTCCACGATATCGGGTTTATCCGTCTTTTCTTTTTCTTTGATTTCGCGGGCCAGGCTTGCTTTTTTCTCAAATACTGCCGGAATTGCCGGAATTTCATCGGGCGTGGTAATATATCCGGCTATGGCCGACGCGGCTACAATGGCAGGCGAAGCCAAATACATGGATCCTTTGCCCTGTTTACCGGCAAAGTTGCGGTTACCGGAGCTGATGGTGACCTCTTCGGGCCCGTTTTGTCCGATCTGCCCGGCGGCACAGCCTGCACAGCCTGCGTTTGAGACCAGCGCGCCTGCATCTTTAAAAACCTGGATTAATCCTTCGGCCAAAGCCTGACGCCAGATGTCATCGGTAGCAGGAACGACTTTGAATACCACTCCCGGGGCCACTTTCCTTCCTTTCAGGAGTGATGCGGCAACTCGCAGGTCGTTCAGACGACCGTTGGTGCAACTGCCGAGGAATGCGGAGTCTATCTTGGTGCCTTTTACGCTGGCAACAGGGACATCGTCGTGGGGATGGCCGGGATTGGCGACCATGGGGACGAAAGCAAAAGCATCTATTTCATGAACGAAAGTATAAACGGCACCGGCATCAGGTTTGGTAGCTTCATAACGTTTGCCGGTGCGTGATTCCAGTTCATCCAGCACTTTTTCGCTGGGAGAGAACATCAGGATGATGGCTCCCATCTCGGTACCCATGGATGAAATGGTGATCCGTTCATCAAGGCTTAACTCGTCGGCCGTTTCTCCCGCAATCTCAACCGAATAGCCAAGAAGCTTATTGGCGCCGTAAATATTCAGCAGGTTCAGGACAATGTCCTTTGCGGTAACATTGTCCGGACGTTTCCCCTTCAGGACGATTTTTACGGATTCCGGAACTTTGAACCACACAGAGCCTTTAGCCCATGCTGCAGCGATATCCTGATCGCCCATGCCTTGCCCGAAAGCGCCGATAGCGCCCATGATGTTGGCGTGCGAATCGGTTGAAACGATGGTGCATCCGGGGTACGCCAGGCCGGTATCGATGGCCATATGGGTTCCGATGCCTGTATTGATATCGTAAATTTTAATGCCGTTCTGCCTTGCAAACAAACGGCAGAAATGCTGGTTGGCGGCGTATTTCTGATCGGAACCGCCGGGATTGCAGTCGAAGGTAAAGAAGGTCCGGGATGGATCATCAACGGTGAGGCCGTTATTCAGGATATTTTCAACCACGTTGGCGCCGCCGAAGTCGCGGGCAACGCGTGTATCGATGAATACATCCACAATATCGCCCGGTTTTACCGAGGCTTGCTTGCTGTGTGCAGCGATTATTTTTTCGATGATGGTCATGTCTTTTTTTGATAAAGGTTTATGAATGAGAGGCGTCGTGCAAAGTTGCAATGGGAATATTTAACTTTCCCGGGTCTGGAATTATTCATTTTCAGTGCATTTCAACGTCTTATATCATTTCAGGGATCGCTTGTCTTCTTAACGTCGTTGCCTGATATCAAATCTTCAGCCGTTCGCGGAAGGGTTCAAACGTCATGAAATCGGCGTGATGCACGATGTATGCTTCTACGCTTCTTTTCACCATATCGCCTTCGCCGGCATGCGTTGCGATAATATGGCATACCGGAGCCGGGACGCCGCATTGTTCGGCCAGCGATACGCCTGAAAACGGATGTCTCAGGTATTTTCCGTAACTGCCCTGCACCGATTTTCCGTCTTTCAACTCGTATTCAAGCAGCTTTCCTACATCAGCCAGGATGGCGCCTGCGATCAGCACATCCATGTTTACCGGAAGATCGGTTTTGAAAAATTCATTCATTTTATTGCCTGCATCCTTAGCCACATGAACGACGCAACGTTTATGGTCCATGAAAGTAACTTTCAGGTCGGGACCGCAAAGCAGGGTAAACGGAATGGTATTCAGATCATCGGGAGTAAGCACGCTTTTCTGAAGGGCCAAAGCCCAGGTGTTGGTAGTTTGCTTGCGCAACACAGGATCGTTGATCCATTCCAGTTCCGGCCATAGTTGGTTGGCCTGGTCGATGTATTTCTGTTCTATATTCATATCCGGTAAGTTACGAAGGTGAATTTAAGGTTCGGTTTTGATTAAAACTCAACTCCGCCTGCCTGCTGGCAAACAGGCGGAGTCGGGATGATCCTGCCTTTTGTGACAGCCTCTGGTTGTTATACTCTCTTATTTAAGTTTGGCAATAACAGCGTCGGCCATCTGGCGTGTAGAAGCGGCGCCCTGATTAATAACATCGGGCGATCCTGAAAGTTTCAGCATGTCGTAAGCAAGCACTTTGCCTTCTTCCACAACGTCGGCAACGGCTTTACGGATACGTTCGGCCATGGCTTCTTCGCCGATATGATCGAGCATCATGCATGCCGACATGATCATGGCGATGGGGTTAACAATGGAAACCGGGTAATCGGCATATTTCGGGGCTGAGCCATGGGTGGGCTCGAAAACGGCCACTTCAGGTCCTATATTGGCGCTGCATGCAAATCCAAGTCCGCCGATCAGTCCTGCGAAACCATCGGAAACGATGTCGCCGAACATATTTCCGGCTACAATCACGTGGTAGGTTTCAGGATTCTTGGTGAGCCACATCATCTGGGCGTCAATGTTCACATCCTGTACACGAATTCCGGGATATTCGTTCTTTGCCATTTCCTGGGCGAGTTTCAGCATCATGCCGGAAGTTTCGCGGATTACGTTGGGCTTTTCGCACAGGGTTACCGTGTTGAATCCTTTTGCCTTGGCATATTCGAAAGCGACTTTCAGGATGCGTGCGGTATATTTTTTAGTGAAGATCCGGGTTGAAACAGCCAGTTCCGGGCGCGGGCACCAGGCAAAGTTATCCCTGAATTTCGGGTGGGTCATAAGCGCTTCATAAACAAGGTCGGAAGGATTGGTCCATTCCACGCCACCGTAAAGGCCTTCGGTGTTCTGACGGAAGATCATGGTATCGATGACCGGTTCTTCGATAACGCCGCCTTTTCCGCGACGGATGAAGTTCAGCGGGTTTCCTTTGAAAGTGCGGCATGGACGCTGGCAGATGTCGAGGTCGAACATCTGGCGCATGCTCACGATCGGGCTGTAATAAACAATGCCTTTGCCCTGAAGCTCTGGCGCCAGCTCGGCGGCGGCTTTGTCTTTAGGTTTTGAAGTGATAGCGCCGAAAAGGGCAATTTTATGCTTTTTCAGTAGTTCGATGGTGCGGTCGGGGAGGGGATTTCCTTCCTTGCACCAGAATTCCCAGCCGATATCGCCGTTAACATATTCAGCATCGAATCCGGCAGCATCGAGTACGCGAAGCGCTTCTGCCATTACTGCTTTTCCGATGCCATCGCCGGGCATCGTTACAATAGTTCTTTTTGCCATATTATCAAGGGTTTAAGAATTTATTTTCTGATAATGATAAGTATGTCAAAATTAGGACTTAGGTTTTGAATAGCAAGCATCAAACGGAAATATTTATATACAACTTCACTGTCAGGATGGTACGCCGGCGATACAGGGTAAGATTCTGTAATCAATAGATTTTACAGGCCTTCAGGAAACAAGTTGCTGATGGGAAACGATTGCCGGGTGATGTTTTGTTCTTTGCGTCCGACACGTTTTTGTCTGATACATAAGTGCAGGCGTCATTTTCCTGACGGAAAAAATCATTATTTCTTCAGGCGGGTTCATAGAGCTTCACTGCCGGGTATTTTGGGTTGTGGCAGGAATTCTTAATTTTGCCGGCTCAAAACGGGCGCAATCCGTTATTAATGTCGTATGCTCAACCTCGGACAAACCATTCATCACAAGATTTTCGGGATTATTTCCGAAACGGCTTCTGCATTGAATACCGATGCCTTTGTGATTGGCGGCTTTGTGCGGGATGCTCTGCTCGGAAGGCCTTCGAAGGATGTGGATATTGTGACGTCGGGCGACGGGGTAAAACTGGCCGAAGAAGTCGCTGCCCGTCTCATGGTTAAAAAGGTTGCCGTTTACCGCAATTTCGGTACGGCCATGTTCAACTACCGCAACTGGCAGGTGGAGTTTGTCGGCGCCCGCAAGGAAAGTTACCGGGGCGATTCCCGCAATCCTGACGTGGAGCCCGGGACCATCGAAGATGACCAGTTGCGGCGCGATTTTACCATCAACGCCCTTGCTATCAGCCTTCGTCCCGGCGATTATGGCCTGTTGTCCGATCCCTTCAACGGTCTGGACGACCTAAAGGGAAAACAGATCAGGACGCCGCTGAATCCGGATATTACCTTTTCGGATGACCCGCTGCGCATGATGCGCGCCATCCGTTTTGCCACGCAACTGCAATTTGACATTGTTCCCGAAACGTTCGCGGCCATCCGCCGTAATCGCGACAGGATTTCTATAATTTCGCAGGAGCGCATTACCGACGAACTGAACAAGATCATCCTTTCCCCTGAACCTTCAACAGGCTTTAGGTTGCTCGACGATGCCGGGCTGCTGGAACTCATCTTCCCTCAGTTTGTTGCGCTTAAAGGCGCCGAGTATATCGACGGCAAAGGGCATAAAGATAATTTCAGCCATACGCTTGAAGTACTGGACCGGATTTCGGTCAACACCGGCGACCTGTGGCTGCGCTGGGCTGCCGTGTTGCACGATATTGCCAAACCCGTAACCAAACGTTTCGACAAGGAAACGGGTTGGACCTTCCACGGACACGAGTTCAGGGGAATGAAGATGATCCCGGGGATTTTCGGCCATCTCAGGCTTCCGATGAACGAAAAGATGAAGTGTGTGCAGAAACTGGTGCAACTTCACCTGCGCCCCATCGTGCTTTCGCAGGAAGAAGTCACCGACAGCGCGGTACGCCGGCTCCTCTTTGAAGCCGGGGATGACATTGACGACCTGATGATGTTGTGCGAAGCCGATATCACATCAAAGAATCCCGAGAAAGTAAGGCGATACCTGAAGAATTTCGAAATCGTCCGCAAAAAGCTCGTTGAGATTGAGGAAAAAGACAAGCTGAGGAACTGGCAGCCTCCCGTTACGGGTGAGATCATCATGAAGACTTTTGGTATTGAACCCTGTAAACAGGTTGGCATCATCAAGACGGCCATTCGCGAAGCCATTCTTGACGGCGTGATCCCGAACGAATTCGGGGAAGCTTTTGCTTTCATGGTTCAAGAAGGGAAAAAACTGGGATTGAATGTTGTGGACGGGGGAGGCCTGGCAGGTTGAAAAACCGGCCGGTTGCGGGGAACGGATTGCCGAAATTTGTTGTAACTTTATACGCCTTAAAATACTTACGAACCATGCAAGCATACCGATTCAGGCTTCTATTCGAAGAACAGGAAGATTTTTTACGCGATATCGAGATAAAGCCCAATCAAACGTTCAGGGAGTTACACGATATTATTAAGCAATGTGTCGGACTCGAAGGAAATGAACTGGCTTCATTTTTCGTATGCGACCGCAAATGGCAAAAATCGCAGGAGATAACACTCCTTGACATGATGGAAGCCGAAGAACAGGCTGCCCCGGTGGCGAACGATGATGATGAATCCGCGCCGGAATTCAAGATGCCGGTTAACGTGATGGATCAGGTACGGTTGAAAGATGTTATTGAAGATCCGCATCAACGGTTTATTTATGAATATGATTTTCTGAATCCCAAAACTTTTTACCTGGAACTTACCCGCATTCTCGACGGCGATCCTGCCAGAGAATACCCTGTGTGCGTGAGGAAAGAGGGAGCCATCACGGTAACCGTCGCACCGGTAGTGCCTTCGTACCTGGATGATCCTGATGAAGAAGCCATGATGAAAGAACTCAACGACATGATCAAAGATGGCGGGATGGAAGAGGAAATTGACGAGAATTTCACCACAGAGCCCGAATGGTAAAGGCTTTTGAAAACCCATGCCGGCCACGGCCCGTCCATGATTTCGGGGAAAACTAACCATACGCTTATTGTTATTGAAGGTCCTACGGCAGTGGGAAAAACGGCTTTTGCCGTTACGCTGGCGAAAATGTTGGGTTCGGTAGTGATTTCGGCCGACAGCCGGCAGTTCTATCAGGAATTGTCCATTGGAACAGCCCGTCCTTCGGCGGAGGAAATGGAGGGCGTGAAACATTACTTCAGCGGGAATCTGTCCATTCATGATTACTACAACGTGGCGCGTTTCGAAACGGATGTGCTGCAGCTGCTTCCTTCGCTCTTTGCCGAAAATCCCCTTGTCATCATGGCCGGCGGGTCGGGATTGTACATCGATGCCGTGTGCAATGGAATTGATGATTTTCCCGATCCGGACCCTGAACTGAGATCGTACCTGAAAGGGCTCTTGCGGGATGAGGGCATCGAAAAACTTCGTGAGTTGCTGAAGGAACAGGATCCTGCCTATTATGATTCGGTGGACCTGATGAACCCTGTCAGGCTGCAACGGGCGCTGGAAGTATCCATTACTTCAGGAAAGCCCTATTCCGAACTTCGCGCCGGGCAGTTCCGGAAGCGCGATTTCAGGATTCTTAAAATCGGGCTGAACCTGCCTCGTGAAGCGCTTTTTGAAAGAATTAACCGGCGTGTTGAAATGATGATGGAAGCCGGTTTGCCCGGCGAAGCCGGATCATTATTGCCCTTCCGTCACCTGAATGCGTTGAATACGGTGGGCTACAAGGAATTATTCGAGTATTTCGACGGTAAAGTCTTATTGGAACAAGCCGTAGAAAACATCAAAACCAATACGCGCCGTTATGCCAAACGTCAGTTGACGTGGTTTCAAAGAGATAAGGAGGTAAATTGGTTTGAGCCCTCGCAGGTGAAGGATGTTTATGGATGGGTCGTAAATGGCTGATCCGGATGGACATCACTCCGTAATCCCTTCCAGCGCGAATAGGAAAGCATCTTCCAATGCAATATCCTTCAGGTATTTAAACCTTCCCGAAGCGCCGCCATGACCGGTTTCCATGTTGGTTTTCAACAGCAGAATATTCTTATCGGTCTTCATCCCGCGGAGTTTTGCCACCCACTTGGCCGGTTCGAAATACTGGACCTGTGAGTCGTGCAGCCCCGTCGTCACCAGCATGTTGGGGTATGCTTTCTTCTCCACGTTATCATAAGGTGAATAGGATTTCATGGCATCATAATCCGCTTTGACGGCAGGATTGCCCCATTCATCGTATTCGTTGGTAGTGAGCGGAATGGTGGGATCGCTCATGGTCGTTACAACATCCACGAATGGAACCTGGGCAATGATGCCTTTCCATAAATCGGGACGGAGGTTTACAACAGCGCCCATTAACAGGCCGCCGGCGCTGCCGCCCATGGCATACAGGTGATCAGGGGACGTGTATTTCTGATGGATAAGGTATTCGGCACAGGCGATGAAATCGGTGAAGGTGTTCATCTTTTTGTGCATTTTGCCGTCTTCGTACCATTGCCGCCCTTTTTCCTGGCCGCCGCGAACATGGGCGATGGCATATACAAAACCGCGGTCAAGCAGGCTCAGCCGGCTCGAACTGAATGTGGCGTCCTGGCTGTAACCGTAAGAACCGTAACCATACAGCAGCAGAGGCGACTTGCCGTTTTTCCTGAATCCTTTCCTGTAAACCAGGGAAACGGGAACTTCCGTGCCGTCGGAGGCTTTGGCCATTAACCTTTCCGTTACATAATTTTCAGGCTTGAAGTCGCCAAGGACTTCCTGCTGCTTCATCATTTTTTTTGACTTATCCGTCATGGAATAATCATAAACCGTCCTGGGAGTAGTCAGCGAAGTGTAATTATAGCGGAATACCCGGGAAGTATATTCGGCATTGGCATCGGACGAAGCCAGATAGGCGGGTTCGTCGAATTTTACATAATGCTCTTTCCTGTTCACCAGGTCCATGACGCGGAAATTGATGAGTCCGTCTTGGCGTTCGGTTACGACCATAAAACCTTTGAAAGGTTCGAACCCTTCAATCAGAACATCCGGGCGATGGGCGATGATTTCCTTCCAGCTTTCGCGCCCGGTTTTCTCAGGATAGGTTTCCATCAGCCTGAAATTCAATGCATCGAGGTTGGTGAGAATGACAAACTTCCCGTTGACGAATTCAACGCTGTACAGCACATCTTTCATGCGCGGCTGAAATACGGCAAACGGGGACGCCGGGGAATCGGCCGCGATAAACCTTGTCTCGCTGCTCATCGTCGCTTCCGATGAAATGAAAATATACTTATCGGATTTGCTTTTCCAGACGGTAATATAGTTCGACGGATCTTTTTCGGTATATACAACGGCATCGCCCGCTTGCGGAGAGCCGACGGTATGGCGCAGTATCTTTTCCGAAAGCAGGGTTTCCGGGTTATTTTTCACGTAAAACAGTGTTTTGTTGTCGGCAGCCCATACGGGATTACCGTTTGTGCCGGTGGCAATTTCAAGCGTCGTAACTCCGGTTGTCAGATTTTTCACATAAATGGCATACTGACGGCGTGAAACCTTATCGACGCCGTAAGCCAGCAGGTTATTATCCGGGCTGACGGATAATCCGGAGACTGCAAAATATTCCAACCCTTCTGCCATCCGGTTGACATCGAGCAGAATTTCCTCTCTGGCTTCCAGGTTGCCTTTTTTGCGGCAGTAGAGAAAGTATTCTTTGCCTTCAACCATTCTTGTATAATAGTAATAACCGTTTTTAAATACAGGAACGATCTCATCCTTTTCCTTGATGCGGGCCTTCATTTCATTGTACAACTTTTCCCGGAAGGCTTTGGTGCCGCTCATCATGGTGTCGAGATAGGCGTTTTCGGCTTCAAGGTACTTTACAACCTTGCTGCTGTCGGGGCCTTTGCGGAAATAATCGTTCAGCCAGTAATAATTATCGATGCGGGTGTCGCCGTGTGCAACCAGTTCTGTGGCTTTTTTTTCGCAAACGGGAGCCGGCACATCAGGCCATTGATAGGCTTTCTTTAGGCTGTTATTGGATTGGCAGGCGCCCAGTAATACCAGGCCTGCAAATATGGAGGGAAAAGTTTTCATGGGAAGTGCCGGGTTAAGGTTGATAATACACGGATTTATTTCATTTTAATCTGTTCGAGGCCGCTTTGCAGGGAGGGCACGGAGGTAAGAATGATTTTGACCGGTTTTCCGGTGAGGGCGGTCAGGCTCTTTTCCTGTTTTGACAGCGAAAGCTTTTTGACCTCTTCGAGCGCCGGTTTCAATTGTTGCCTTAATGCGATCTCGCCAAGGCGGCGTACAATTTCTTCTTTATCCACTTCAAGGGTGGGATCGAACGAAGCCTCCTTGATCTGTTCGATGGTACTGTTGTCGATGCTTACATACGTGATTTGCAAAGGCGCATGTATTTCAATCCTGTCCTTTTCAACCCGGTAAGTAGTGTTTGCCGTGTCGCCGAGGTCGATGTGAAATCCGATTCGTCCGCGGGCTGTTGTGGAAACCTTTTCGGTGAATTTCAGGAAGTCGGAATTGAAATATTTTTTCTCCATCCTGGTGATGTTCACGATTTTGAAGTCCTGTTCCCAGATAACAAGTTTGGCGGTGCTCCGCAACTTTTCAAGGATGATGTTGTTTTGAATGGTCGTATTTCGTTCCGTGATCTTCAGGTTGATAAACCTGAAAAACAAAAGGCCGGCTACTACCAGAACGGCGATGATGCCGATGCGGCTGTACTGTCTGTCGAGATGATAGGATGATGACATTTTTTTGGTGTTGTTGAGGTTGTTTCAGTTACCGGAGTTGAGCAGGCTGAATCGTCCCCTTATATGGTTTATTTAATATTGATGCAAGTTAGATAAATTTTTTTCCAAAGCCGAAGGCAGCCAGCAATTTATCGCAGCCATATTTCAGCGCCATTATGATGAGAATGAAGTCCCTCAGGCTAGAAGATAAATAATGGTTCCTGCAACAACCCCGGAGAATGCCAGTGCATAGCCGAGCCGTTTAATAACAGTTATGCTTTTCCGGATGCCCCACATACGGTTGGTTTCAGGCGTGGCGAACGGATAGACGATCATCACGATGCCGATAAAAACCAGCGGCGAAGCAATTGACAACGACATGAAAATATTTCCGTAGGCTGAAAGAAAAGACAGGATCATCAAAGGAATATACGACAAGGCTGAAACGGCCATCAGGATAAGAAACCGTGCCGACTTTTCTTTCACCCGTTTATCGAACTGCAATATTTCTTCATGACAGGCTTCGCCGCAGTAATAATAACCTGAAGATGCGAACCCGGTCAGTTTAGTTTTACTTTCGGATAACGGAGCTACAGCAGAACTTTTATTGCAGTACAGGCATTTGGGTTTGGGATTCATTAAGTTATATTCAGAGACAGGTTATAATATTGCATAAAGATAGAAAAACCGGGTATAATTCGTAATATTTTATGTGAATTGAGGGTAGAAATATATCCGTGAAACCTTAGGATAATCTTACCACGGAGCCACGAGAGCAAACAGAACAAAGAGAATTACGTCATTCTTGCTGACCTCGAAGCCTCTGTGGTTCTCTTTTCTTTTACCACGGAGCCACGGAACACAAGAGAACACAGAAAACTGCAGATTTTCTCAGTGGGCCTCAGTGACCTCCATGCCTAAGTGGTTTCTTTCACTTTTGCCACTCGGATTTATATAATACACCCAATCAGTTATTTTCGGTTATCTGATTAATTTCTATAAATCAGCCTTTATTTCTTTATTAAAAAGGAAATATGAATGTTTTTGAGAGATACTTCTCTTTGGCCGGAAATCGCTTTAAGAGCAATGATTTTATCGGAATTATCAGCCATGGGGCTGAATTCATAATCGAAATGGCCTGACTGATATTGGTTTAAGTTGTTGTCGGCAAAATGGATCAACGGCGGGTTATAATTGTACAGAACTTTCCGGTTAGCGGTATCCAGGATGGCAAGCATCAGTCTTGTCCTGTCGTCCTTGTTAAAATCGTTGCTGAACTTTACCTGTATGATGCTGACCCTGTTAAAATTACCGATGTTGTTGCTGGAAAGCAGTAACAAAGTATCAGTCTTATCCGGCAAGATGTCCTTTTTTTCAATGTTCAGTTGAAAAGCCGTGTCATATTGCCTGTAAGAGTAAGTCTTCTTCCAGAGCAGGCCTTTGTATTCCTCGTCCTGTTTCAGGAATACTTTCCAGTATTTTTCCCTGTCCATTTCCGACCAGTGTAATATGAACTCCTTGTACTGTTTTGTCTGGATAAGGTTTACAGGAATGGTGCACAATGAAAGGATGATGAGAGGGATTTTTATTCCTGGCCGCAGATGGTCCATAAACAGGGCAAACAGGATAAAGAAGACCGGATAATAATCGATGAAAGCCCTCAGGCCAAAGCTGCCCCCATAGTACCAGCACCACCAGGAAGAGATGAAATAGGTAATGGCGGAGAAAAAAAACAGCCAGGTTAATGCCAGGTAATATCTGCCGTCAACGGCCAACCTGATTAATCCGAACAAGCAAAGAAACAAAACGGGCGTATAGACGAACAGCCCTTTCCGGTAACTGAAAAGAGTATTGAAGATTTCCGGTGATGAAAAGTTGAAGCCTTCATGCTGATATGAATAGAGTAAAAAGGTTCCTGTCTGAAGATACCAGACGATGCACTGTATGCTTAGCAGCGCTGCAAAAATAAGGGAGCCGCCTATCAGGGCGGGGGGATTTTTTACGATACGGAATATCCCTGATTTCAGCTCATTGACAGAACCTGCCAGAAACGGCACGAAAAGTACGATAAGGGCATTAAAAGGCCGTATCAGGATAACGAGCGCCAGAAAAGCAGAAGCCGGAAGAAAATTCAAGGGTTTACCAGTGGTAAAATACCGTTTGGTAAAATAGATGAATGCGCTGATGGCGAATAAGGAATAGATATGGCTGAAAGAAGCTTCAAAACCTGCATAATCAGGCACACCGGTGGCAAATGTCAGCAGGATTTGCGACAGGATGATAATCAGGGGTTTAATGTTGTATAATTTCAGTATTTGTTTCAAAAACCAGAGGGATAAAAACAGATAGAAAATGGCTGCATGGAAAACCGATATCTGGAAAGGCTTGCTGTATTGGTCCACCTGGCCATTGTTGCGATGCAATTCATGCATGTAAGTCCAGGCAAAGAAAGGCGAGATCAGCAGGGAAGTTCCTACGGAGTATTTATTGACCAGCCGGCTCTTAAAAGGAACATAAACCGGCATTTTGTTTACCCTTTGATATACCGGGGAATTCCCCACCCGGCTGAAGTCTTTCCTGACCAGGTCTTTGTGAATGAAAACAGAAGGCAAGTAATCATAATACCCTTTTCCATCCGCTTTGATCGTTACATCGCTGTTGCCGATATAGTTATTGTAAGTAAGGATCAGGATAAAAATGATTGAGAGTTCTACGGCGATTGATTTGAAAATTTTGAGCAGGATCATGGTTTAAATGGTTAGCAGCGGTGGAATGTGCAGTAATAGTTAAAATTTACGATAAAGATGAGAATTTTCTTGCTATTACTCAAACAGCATTGTTGGGTCAGCAACAAATTTGTGGCGTTTTTTTTGCCGGAGGTGCAGATTATAACGCAGAATGGCTTTAAGATGTTAAAATTCAATATGATAAAAATCGCAACGGGTGTTCTAAAATTAAGATGTACGTCTGAAAAAGATCTTCATTTTTGACGGCTGCACGTGTCATGGTTCTATTTCAGCTTGGTTTTCTGCTGAGCAGACACATAATTAAACATCAGTTGTTTAGAGGCTTGCGATAATAACCATTTTCTTCTGCGACGAAAAACCCTGTATCGGAGGATCAGGTACTCCTTCGCCGAAGGTATCCGGTAAAGGGTTCCGTAATTCTCCAACCGACAAGGCCTGAAGTCATCGGTTTCATATCTTTTCAGCGCTTCCGCCATCATCTCAGGCGTTTCGGAGTATAACCTTTCGCGCAGGATATTGTAGGTGTCGGTAGGATGGATGGGAATAATTTTCTCAACAATCGGCATTCCGGTGTCAATCCATTCGTTAATCCGCTGAACCGTTGCTCCCATTTCCGCTTCACCGTTATACAATTCCCAGAAAGCGGCCGGCTGTCCGCGGTATTCACGCATATTGCCATGGTGATAGGAAAGTACACCCAGGGGAGCAATCTCGAGCAAGGGTTTCCTGATGATAGTGCCGAAGCCGCTCAGGTAAACCAGAATATCAATTTTTTCCGATCTGATGGAATCCAGGGTTCTTTCCGAATAAGGATCATCGGTTTTAAAAACAGGAATATTATAGCGGCTGCAAAAATCTTCCGCAGACAGGGCTGGTTGTTTTGCCCTGAAAAGATTGCCCGCCGACATAAAGAAAATGTATGATCCTTGTCTCTTTTTTATGTGGAAAACTGATTTCTTCAGGAATGATTTTCCGGGCCTGACGTCGATGTAGCAGCAGGCAAGCTTGTCATTGTGCAAATTCACGATGTGTTCCAGCACCTTATGGTTGAAGCTGTTCAAATTTGACGAACAAAGGATGCCGACTTTCATGAAGACCTGTATTGAATTGGCGCCAAAAATATAAATTCGCCATGATATAATCGCCTTGAAGACTAAAAGCGATTTGCAGAATCTCTTTCTTTTGATAGCGTGCGATGCACCGGGAATCGTCAACCGGTGCAGCCGGGAGCAGGCCGGCGGAGCGCCCGAAGGATGACCGGGGGGCAACCGGAAGGGGAAACCGGCCTGTAATTGCCGTTTTTTTTGCTCCGGCTGCCAAGCCAGGCCTTATATGCAGATTTCCATTCGCGTCGCTCATTGTATAAAATTTGTAATATTGCGAAAACGGTCGAAACGGTGTTATTCCGCCGGGACATTTTACTTTTACCTTATGTTATCATCATCAGACTTAAATAATCCATGGCGTAAAGTTGCTTCGGCTATTTACAGAAAACCGGTTGACTCCAAAATTTTCGGTTCGGTAGAGATGGACATCACCAGGTTGGAGGAATACATCAGGATGAAACGGAAACAAGGCCTCAGGATAACCCTGACCCATGTTTTTACCCTTGCGGTTGCCAGGGCTATCAGGGAGGAAGTGCCGGAGCTGAATTCATATATCCGACGCGGGAGAATAAAGCAGCGCGGTCATGTGGATGCTATGGTAAGCGTGCTGCTGAAAGGATTACAGATGAGCACGATCAAAGTTCCGGATGCGGACAGGCTTACCCTGGGGGAAATGGCGCTGCTGCTGCGCAACGAAATAGGAAATTCGAGGAAAGGCAACGAAAGTAAAACCATGAAACTAAAGAGGCTCATGGCTGCAATTCCCTGGCCCTTCCGTAACTGGTTATACAGGTTGTTGAAAAAAATAACCATAGACTGGGGTTTTTCGTTGCCATCAGTGGGGTTAGGGGTGGATAGTTTCGGATCGTTTGTAATGTCCAACATTGGCAGTATCGGGCTCGATATGGGGTATCCCGCTTTGTTCCCTGTATCGAATGTATCAATGGTTTTTATCCTGGGTGGCGTCAGCGATAAAGCATGGGTCGTGGACGGACAGGTTGAGGTCAGGAGAATTATTTCCCTCGGAGCCGCCCTCGACCACCGTGCTGTTGATGCCAGTCATGGAGGGAGGCTGTTCAATTACCTGAAATATATTGCCAAACATCCTGAAACGCTGGAAGAAAAACCTTCGATCATCTGACCAGGAGTTTGAAATTTTTTGTTTACCTGAGATTTATTTCGTAAATTAACATTCAAAATCTGGTTACGCTGCTATGACTAAATACCTGCGATATGTGTGGATGGCTGCCATCGTTGCAGCAATGGCAATTATTGCAGGCAGGCATTTCCCGAATTATGCCCTGCGCATTTCTTTCTTTTCTGCTTTCCTTTTCATTGATGCATTATATTGGCCAGCCTTCCGGAAAACTTTAAGCCCCGGTAAAGCGTTAGCTGCCAGGTGTTTGCTGATTTATTACTGGTTGCCGTTCGTTTTACTGGTGGCGACAGCTTTGGCCGCAGTCTTTATACCCGTTCAAAAATGGTTCCCGTTTTTTCGTATTTATATTCCCGGCTTCATTGTTGTGCTCTATATCGGGAAAATATTGCTCCTTATTATTTTGATGCTGAGTGATTTATTGACTGCGCCGTATAACCTGATTGTCTGGTTCCGTTCTTCCGGGAACAAGGCCGGCTATGAATGGAAAAGATTTAAAGCTGTGGCTTATACGGGTTTGGCCGTATCTTTTACCGTAATCCTGATTTTCATGGCAGGAATGGTTCACTGGGTTTATGATTTCAAGGTGCAGAATGTTATGGTTGAAATGGATGAGTTGCCGGCATCCTTTAACGGATTTAAAATCATACAGATATCCGACGTTCACCTTGGCGGTTGGCGGACCAAAGAACGCCTCCGTGAAGCTGTATCAATCATCAGACAACTGAAACCGGATATGGTGGTTTTTACCGGTGATATGGTGAATTTTTCATCTGAGGAAGCGCTGCCGTTCACGAAAGAGTTGAGGCGGCTCAAAGCCCCTTCGGGCGTATATGCCATCAAAGGGAACCATGATTACGGGGATTATCTTTCGTGGGATACGCCTTCCGGTAAGGATAAGAATGTCCGTGACCTTGATGCTTTCTATAAAAATATTGGCTGGCAGTTGTTGAATAATGCCCATAGGCTTCTGATCAGGGGAAATGATACCATCGTGCTGGTTGGTGTTGAAAACTGGAGCGCTTCCCGGCTTTGGGGCAAACGCGGGAATCTGAAAAAAGCGCTTTTGGGAGCTGAACATCCCGGTTTTAAAATTTTGCTGTCGCATGATCCGACTCATTGGGACAACGAGGTTTCCGGATTGTATCCCGATATCGACCTGACCCTTTCGGGCCACACCCATGCCATGCAGATGGGCTGGGAAGGCAGAAACAGCCAATGGAGCCCGGCGCAATGGAAATACAATGAATGGGCCGGATTGTACGAGCATGACTTTCCGGTAAAACAGTTTCTCTATGTAAACCCGGGCCTGGGACATATCCTGTATCCCGGAAGGATAGGCATCAGGCCGGAGATAACGGTGATTGAGTTACGGCATTAATCCGGAAGGCCATCAACGTCGGCAGTACTGAAAATCAAAACCAGGAACCGATAATCTTGTTTTTCCGGTCATTATCATGCTTGTGCCTGAATTCATTGGCATGCTTATCATAGCTGTAATCTTTGCCCCATTCTTCATGGTGAAGCGAAATCTGACGGATGGCTTCAAGGCAGCAGTCCAGTTCATCATCGGTCATGGTAGGGTGGAGTGAAAGCCTGATCCATCCTGGTTTTGATGAGAGATCGCCCATGCTGATGAATTTGGATATTTGTGCTGATTTTTCGAAGGTAACATCCAGAAGATAATGACCGTAGGTTCCGGCGCAGGCGCAGCCGCCACGCGCCTGTATCCCGAAACGGTCGCTCAGCAGTTTTACCACCAGGTTGTAATGTGCATGATCGAGGCAGAACGACAGGATGCCGAGACGATCTTCCACGTTATCCGCCAGGATGTGTATCCCGGGTATTTTCCTTAATTCTTTGAAAGCCTTTTCTACCAGTTCTTTTTCCCTTTTTCGCATGTTTTCAACGCCCATCTCATTTTTCAGGCCGATGCAAAGGGCTGTTTTCATGGCTTGCAGAAAACCCGGGGTGCCTCCGTCTTCACGAATTTCGATATCATCGATGTACCGGTATCCGCCCCAGGGGTTGGTCCAGTTCACAGTGCCGCCACCGGGTTGGTCGGGAGTGCCCTGATGATATAATTGTTTATTGAAAATCAATACACCTGAAGCTCCGGGGCCGCCCAGGAATTTATGCGGGGAAAAGAAAATCGCATCGAGGCACTCCAAAGGATCGGAAGGGTGCATGTTAATGTTCACATAGGGCGCTGAGGCTGCGAAATCAACAAAGCATACTCCGCCGGCTTCATGCATGATCTTAGCCAGTTCATGGTAAGGCGTTTCGATACCGGTAACATTGGAACAGGCAGAAAAAGATCCTATCAGTTTTTTTCTTCCTTTATACTTTTCCAGTTCGGTACGGAGCATCTCCGGATCCACCAGCAGCCCATTGCCCGGCGGAATAACAACCACATCGGCGATGGTTTCGTACCAGGATGTCTGGTTGCTGTGATGTTCCATGTGGGTGATGAAGACAACCGGCTTTTCCGATTTGTTTAGGCATTCGGAGTGCTGCAGGATTCCGCAGGTCTTCAGTCCGAGTATGCGCTGAAATTTCACCAGCACGCCGGTCATTCCAAATCCGTTTGTAATGATAACATCCTGGGGGCCGGCATTCACATGCTTTTTTATGAGACTGTGGGCATAGTGATAAGCCTGCGTCATGATGCTGCCGGCTTCACTGGTTTCGGTGTGCGTATTGGCCACCCACGGGCCTATTTCATGGAGCAGTTTTTCTTCAATAGGCCGGTACAGCCTCCCGCTGGCAATCCAGTCGGCGTAAAGCAATTTTTTAGTTCCGTAAGGCGTCTCGTATTCCAGGTGGTTGCCTACAATACCTTCACGGAAACGGGAGAAGTAATCGGAAAGGTTATCCATTTTTCAGGCTTGCATAGTTTCCTGCAAAGGTCGTGAAAAATTGGCGAAATACTGTTTCCGAAAAGTTCAGGCAGATGGCTATTCATCCCCCTGTGAGATCTGTATCCGGCTGATTTCAACATCCGAACCTTCGGTGTATATGCTGATCCAGTTATTGTCCTCACGGTACCAGCGGTCTTGTCCGGCAAGACGCACAAGGTAATCGGCGCCTTCGCCGGGAGAGATGGTGCGTAACACTATTCCGCCGTTTTTCTGGGCATCGCGCCCGTAATTGAGGAAAACTTTCGGAATATTGCCTGAAGTGGCCCTGGCATGGATCAGGACATAATTGTTTTTCCGCAGCCTGGGTTCAATCACGGCAAATGAGAATTTCTTTTCTTCACCCGCTGAGATGGTCACAGCGCCGGTATTTACCTCCTTGATGGCATGATCGGTGATGTATTGTTTTATCTTGCGGATCATCTCACCGGGATAGGTTTCGTCAGGTTTAATGGCGGATGCTTTTTCGTAAGATTCAATAGCCTGGTCAAGCACCTTTTGCCGGTAAAAGTTATCGGCGACCACAATCGCTTTATCGTATTCTTCTTTTAGCGCTTTGGCCTGTTCCTGTAATATTTTATTAATTTCGGCCAGTTTGTCTTTCGGATATTGTTCCGCGGGCTTTAGTCCCGAAGCTTTGTTATAAGCGCTGCGGGCTTCCGGGTATTCCTTCCCTGCCAAAAGGCGGTCGCCCTCGGTGATAAATCCGGCGTACATCGTTTCCAGTTGCTCTTTTTCCAGGGCAAGCGCCTTGTTTATTTCGTCAATTTTTTCCCGGGGATACTTTTCTTCCGGTTTGATTTCACTTGCCTGCTGATAGGCATTCAAAGCCTGCGGGTATTCCCTGGCTGCCAGGCGGGCGTCTCCTTCTGCTATGTTCTTGTTGTATTGGTTGTCGGTTTCTTTCAACCGGGCTTCAATATCGTCGATCTTTTGCGCGGGATATGTTTCGCCGGACTTTATGGTAAGGGCATTGCGATAGGAAGTCAAAGCCGCCTGGTAATCATTTGAAGTGTAATGGGCGTCGCCTTCGGCAAGGGCTTTGTTGTATGCTTCATCCCGTGCCTGAATTTCTGCCAGCAGCCCGTTGATAGCGTCGATTTTATCTTTCGGATACTGTTCTTCTGGTTTTATTTCCAGCGCCCCGCGGTAACCGGAAAGCGCCTGGTGGTATTGCTTTTCGGCAAAGGCTTTGTCAGCCCCGACGAGGAGTGTTGTGTAATCATCATCCCGCTTTTTCTGTTCCGCAAGCAGTTGGTTTATCTTGTCGATCTGCTGTTTTGGGTAGGTTTCGGCAGGTTTTATGGTAGCTGCACTTTCATAAGGCTCGAGCGCTTCGCGGTACTTCTTCTGGTTATAGAAGGCGTCAGCATTGGCAATGGCGGTATTGTATTTGTCCTCAATGGCTTTGATGCCGTCAAGGATGGTGTTGATTTCAGCGATCTTCTGCGTGGGATACTTTTCTGCGGGAAGGATGCTGATAGCCTCATTATAGGCGGCCAGCGCCCCGGTGTATGCTTTTGACGCCAGTTGCCTGTCTCCTTCAGCCACGGCTTTTTCATACGATTCCTGCCTGGCTTTCAGATCGGCTATTTTTTTTCCGGCTTCGGTAATCTTATCGGCCGGATACTTTTCGCCGGGCTTAATGGTAAGGGCGTTGTTGTAACCGGCGATCGACTCTTCGTATTTTTCGGATCCGAAGTACCTGTCAGCTTCTGTGATTGCCTTTTCGTAAGCGTCGTTCACGGCTTGTATACCTGCCAGGATGCTGTTGATTTCGGTGATTTTCTCCGCCGGATATGTTTCTCCCGGTTTGATGCCCAGGGCTGAATTATATCCGGCAAGGGCTTGCCCGTATTGTTTTTGGGCCAGTTTTGAATCAGCATCGGCAATAGCCACGGCGTATGCATCATCGGTGGCTTTTATCCCGTTCAGAATGGTATTGATCTCAGAAATTTTGTTGGCCGGATACGATTCTTCCGGTTTCTGAACAAGCGCCTGCCGGTACGAAGCTATCGCTTCTTCGTAGTCCTTTGCGGCAAAGAGTTTATCGCCCCGTGTTACAGCTTCTTCATAAGCAACCTGCTTTGCTGCAAGGTCGTCAAGGATGGCTTTAATTTCCGTGATTTTATCAAGGGGGTATTGCTCCGAGGGCTTTATGGTGGATGCTTTCTGAAACCCGGCCAGCGCATCGGGATACTTTTTGTCGCTGAACGATTTTTCGGCTGATGTCAGCGCCGACTGGTAATTATCTTCCAGGGCTTTGTTTCTGGCAAGAGCGCTCTCAGCTTCGGCGATTTTGTCCCTGGGGTATTTTTCAGCAGGTTTAATCTGCAAAGCTTCATTATAAGCCCCGATAGCTTCTGTATATTTTGAATCAGCCAGCAACTGGTCAGCCCGGGAGATTACCGAAACATAGTTTTCGTCTTTCAACTTTATACCGGCCAGGATGCTGTCGATCTCTTTTATTTTTCCAGCCGGATATTCTTCGGCCGGTTTAAGGTCCAGGGCTTTCCTGTAACCGGTAAGGGCTTCGGTATATTTTGCGGCAGCCAGGGATTTGTCGGCGGCAGCAACAGCGCTTTGATAAGTGTTATCAAGTTGTTTCTGCTCCTGCAATATCCGGTTGATTTCGGCCATCTTATCTTTCGGATATTTTTCGGCTGGTTTTAGCGCTTCTGCCTGCCTGAATGAGTCCAGGGCATTGTTATAGTCCTTCTCGGCAAACAGCCTGTCGCCGGCGGCAACGGCATTCTTATACTGATCTTCTTTGTCCTGACGGGCTTTGTAGATGGCATCAATCTCATTCAGTTGGTCCTGGGGATATTTTTCTCCCGGTTTGAGCGCCAATGCCGATTGATAACCGGTGGCAGCTTCCTCGTATTTCTTCTCCCTGAATTTCAGATCAGCCGTTGCAATGGCCGTTTTATATGATTCATCCGCTTTGTTTCGTTCCAACAGCAAGGCATTTATTTCGGCGATTTTATCGGCAGGATATTTTTCATCGGGCAACAGGGTAAGGGCATTTTTATAATGAGCCAGGGCAGCTTCAGGCTTGTTTTGCTGAAACGCCTGATCACCATTCATGATAGCGATGTCATAAGCTTCTTTGCGGCTTGTTTTTTCACCTATCGACTTCTCGATTTCAGCGATGCGCGTACGGGGATATGATTCGCCCGGGAGAATTCCCGATGCCGATCTGTATCCAAGCATTGCGGCATCCATGTCGCCGGATTTATAGAAATTGTCGGCCGAGGCAATGGCTGCATCATAACGTTGCTGTAACGATTTAACTTCCGCTTCGCCCGTGCTCGTTTTATCGAGCATGTCTTTCGGATAACGGGCGTTCGGTTTTACCTTAAGCGCTTCCTGATACTTCACCCGGGCATTGGTAAAATCGCGGCTGATGTAAAACTGGTCAGCCTGGCTAATGGCGCGGTCATAAGCTTCCTGCTCTTTTTTCCGTTCATTGAGCCAGGCGTCAATTTCGGCTACTCGCTGAACGGCGTAGGTCTGATTTGGCAATAAGTCCAGAGCTTTCTGGTACTCGGCCCGGGCTTCGGCCCGTTTTTCAGCCTGGATGAGTTTATCGGCAGCGTTAACAAATTTATCATACTGCGATTTCTTAATGGCAGCTTCCGCTTTCAGTTTATCCGCTTCCAGTATCTTTTCACGGGGCTGGCGCGCATCCGGATCCACGGTAAGAGCAATCTGGTACCAGTTTTTTGCCTGGTCGTAATCGGCTGCAACCATGGCCTTATCGGCTTTTAGCATGGCGTCATTATAGCGGGCGGCATCGCCCGGATCGGTGTACACCTGCCGTATCAATGCCAGCTTGTCTTTGGGATACTGTGCTTCCGGATCAATTTCGAGCGCTTTTCTGAATTCGCGTTGAGCCGAAGGATAATCTTTGTTCTGGTAAAAATTTTCACCTTTAAGGATCGCATCCTCGAAAAGGGAGTTTTTTAGGTCCTTATTTTCTTTGAGAAAGTCCGATATCAGGCCGATTCGCTCCTGCGGATATTTCTGGGCAGGATTAAGGATGCCGGCATTTCGGTAATGCATCAAGGCATTGCCATAATCTTTGGTATTATAACAATCGTCACCGGCTTTGACTTCGGCTGCATAGGCGCCGTTTCCGGTACCCTGCGAAGCCTGGGCAAAGGTATATTCAGGGCTGGCGCTGAGAAAAAGCGCCAGACAGACAAAAAGGGCAGTATCGGAAAATTTCAGAAGGGACAGTATATTGAAATGCGCCATGTTTAGTTCTTTTGGTGGGATTATCCGTTTCGCATGAAAAATAACGGGGGAAAGGCTGATTTATTGGACGTGCAACGATCCTGACGCCGGAGTAACCGGACAGAAGTTTCGGCGCTATACGATCAATCCGTCCGTAATGGTGAGCTTGCGATCCGACATATCGGCAAATTCCTTGTTATGGGTTACAATGACAAAGGTTTGGTTGAATTCTTTCCGAAGGTCAAAGAAAAGGCTGTGCAATTCGCGGGCATTCACCGAATCGAGATTCCCCGAAGGTTCATCGGCCAGTACAATATCAGGGTGGTTCATCAGGGCCCTGGCTACTGCGATACGTTGCTGTTCGCCTCCCGAAAGTTCGGAAGGCTTGTGATTTGCCCTTTCGGTGAGGTGAAGGAAATCCAGCAGTTCTGTTGCACGGTTTTCGGCTTGTTTCCGGGATGAACCGCTGATAAAGGACGGAATGCAAAGGTTTTCGATGGCCGTGAACTCCGGGAGCAAATGATGAAACTGGAAGACGAAACCAATGTGCTTATTGCGAAACGCCGACAATTTCTTTTCGTTAAGCTTGTGGACGGCCTCGCCATTCAGGACGACACTTCCGGCGGTAGGCCGGTCGAGGGTTCCGAGAATCTGCAGCAGGGTGGTCTTGCCGGCGCCCGATGGCCCCACAATCGTGACAATTTCCCCTTTATTTATTTCGAGGTCTATTCCTTTTAGTACTTCGAGGCTTCCAAACGATTTATGTATATTACTGGCAGTTATCATTTTATATTATATTGGGCGTCAGTTTTTAAATGGCTTATACCGTTGTCAACGGCTTCTTTTCAGTTGCTGATAGTCGAGGTAGTACAGGATTTTAAACGATACATTATTTTGCTGGGGAGAATCAAAAGTATCGCTGAAATTACTGAAAAAGTTCTCTGCTGCTTTGCTTTTTTCCGTCAGGATTGAATTTTTCCAGACAATGTTCATGCTGCTTCCCGGCAGGAAAAGCCAGGAAAACACCATGTCGACATTAAACGCATTATAACTGAAGTTATTATCCTTTGTGTATCCGGCATTTTCCTCCAGATTGCCGTTTTGAAGGAGTGAATAGTACTGGTCGTATTTTCCGGTTGACCAGTAATGCCGGGCCGACAAATTTAAGGACAGATTGTTGATAAACAGATATTTACAGTTCAATACATTTGCAACAGTCCTGACATCCCGGTTCCCGAAAATAATATCGCCGTCATCCCGGGTATCGGCATATCCATGTTCGTTGAAGACGCTCTCAAGCTCAAATTCATATTTGAGCATGAAGTGGTTATTCACGCGGACGATAGGCCCGGCATTGACTTTATAGCCATGGGTTTTATCCCGGCTGGCCGAGCGTAAGGTAACTCCGGCGTCAAGGGCAAAAGGCTTACGGTAATCACTTGATATTCCAAGAGTTCCGCTTAATGCTTCCGGTTGTACATAGTACCGGTTATCGGCGCGGGTTTCATAATAGTCGTGACCGTTTGGGAAGGTATAATTCATATTGGCCCATACCGTGAGATAATTCAACAGCGTAGCGACGCTCTCCAGTTCGAGTTCTGTTCCCTGCATCAGGCCGGTAGTATGGTTGTTGGTGTTTTCAAGGCTCAGTTCATTATGCCAGTCACGGAATATCCACCATGGCTGATAGAGGTTATAGCTGACATCCGCTTCGTTTATCGAATAGTTGTTATATAAGGTTACTCCGAGGTCATTGGCGTTAAAATTCTTATCCATGATGCCGTGGAGGATTAACCATTGAAAACGGCCATTCACTTTTGAAAGCCCGGCGAAATATTTGTATCCGAGGGTAAGATTGCTTTTGCTTCCGGATGAATCGGGCTGGTTATATAACTGGCTGATGCCGCCGTTGAGATTGAACTGGTAAATGTTTTTTTTGTTATTCAACTGAATGCCTGCTGCAGTAACGTTGGCATCGCCGAAGCCTTTTCCGCGGATAACGTTGGTATTGATAAGGTATATATCGGAATTGTTTTTAAGGGCCTGGTCAAATACAACAATACTGTAATTTGTGGCAGGATCGGTAAGTATTTTCTTTTCCTTGCCCGAAATCGTATCCTCGGCAATTGCATAGGTATTTCCTGTAACGGCATTCAGGATGCCCAGGGCAAACCCTTTTTTACCTCTTCCCGAAATTTTAGTTGCATTCAGCAGTCGCTGCTGGACCGGATTTTTTTTGAGCTTATACCCTTCGCCGGCCATATCTTCAGCCTCGTAAAAATACATCGGCGTTTTACCGATGCGGCGGGAGTAGAAAATGTCGCCTTTATTGTACAGGTCGACGGCTTCGCGGAAAAACGGACGTTGTTCCGTATATACGGTCTCAAATGCAGTGAGGTTCTTTACTTTATTGTCCGATTGCACCTGACTGAAGTCGGGGAGGAGCGTCATGTCAACGGTGTAACTTTCGTTGATGCCGTATTTCAGGTCGGTTCCGCCGCCGAAGGACGTTGAAATGTCTTTTTTTTCGGTTTGAGGGAAATGTTCAAAACCCACAGATACATATGGCGTGAGCGATAACCGCACAGGCGGTTTAACATCGCTGATGCCGGTAAGATTACCCCAGTAAACGAGGTTATTCCCGGCTCCGGGCTTTTCGGGTGAAAACTGGTCGGTTTCACGGTAACGGCGCACGGTCCTTATTATCTGAAATCCCCAGCATTGAGTTTCGGTTCTGGGAAACCGGATGGCCGAATAGGGAATCATCAGTTCGGCAACCCACCCTTTCTCTGTTTTCCTGACGGCGCTCAGCCATACGCCGTTATAGGTTTCGTCAGATTTCCTTGCATCGAGCTGGACTCCCGACGATGTTACCGTGAAGGAATAGGCATCAAGCTGGTTGTTATAGGTGTCGAATTCAACTTCGAACATGTCGGCATTCAGGTTATCGTCATCGCGGTTGCCAAGTTGCATCAGAATGCTGTCGGGATGGGGATCATGCATGAGGGCCCCCACATAAATGGCATAATCATCATATAAAATCCGCACTTCGGTGGGAAATGAGGGTTCATGGCCGAATAACGGGAGCGATTGTTTAAAATCACCGGTTACCGGCGCTTTAATCCATGCGGTATCATCAAGTATTCCGTTAATGCGCGGGGCGTTCAGCACCCTCACAGCCACGGCTGTTTTTCGGGATGTCAGGTTGCTGACTGCGTTTTGTGATTGTAAGGTTAAGGTAATCAGTAATAAAAGTACCAGTGAGAAGGACTGTCGCACAAAAATGGAATATTTAAGGTTTCAACAGCAAAGATATGATTTATATACATGTTTGAAAGTCCCTTTAAATTGACTATATTTAATATTTTAAATTCATGACATATGAACCTTCATGAATATCAGGCAAAACAGATATTAAGGTCATTCGGCGTTCCGGTTGCTGATGGAATTGTAGCTTCAACAGTTGACGAGGCCGTGGAAGCGGCAGCCGGCATTCAGCAGATGACAGGATCCCGATTTTGGGTGGTAAAAGCGCAGATTCATGCCGGCGGAAGGGGAAAAGGCGGCGGGGTAAAATTGGCGCGAAACCTTGAGGAAGTTCGTGAAAGAGCTTCAGAAATTCTGGGAATGAGGCTTATAACCCCGCAAACCGGGCCGCAGGGAAAATTAGTCCGGAAAGTTTTTATTCAACAGGATGTTTTTTATCCGGGGCCTTCTGAACCGAAGGAATATTATATAAGCCTTCTGTTAAACCGTTCCGAAAGCAAGGTCATGGTGATGTATTCCCCCGAAGGAGGAACGGATATTGAGGATGTGGCCGAAACAAAACCGGATAAGATATTTGTTGAAATCATTGACCGTTCAGCAGGATTACAGCCTTTTCAGGGCAGGAATATCGCTTTTAACCTGGGATTATCGGGCGAGGCGTTGAAGAATTTGGTCAGATTTACCGATGGCCTTTACAGGACATACATGGGCGCCGATTTAACGCTGCTGGAAATAAATCCTGTACTTAAAACCTCTGATGATAAGATAATTGCGGTGGATTGTAAAATGCGCCTTGACGGGAATGCATTGTTCCGTCATCCTGATTATGCCGTGATGCGGGATATATTTGAAGAGGATCCTGCCGAGGTGGAGGCAGGGGAATATAACCTGAATTACATCAAGCTAAATGGCAATGTAGGGTGTATGGTAAACGGCGCCGGGCTGGCTATGGCTACCATGGATATCATCAGACAAAGCGGAGGTCAGCCGGCCAACTTCCTGGATGTTGGGGGGACTGCTAATGCCGAGCGGGTTGAAAAAGCGTTCAGGATTATTCTGAAAGACAGGAACGTTCAGGCAATACTCGTGAACATTTTTGGGGGCATAGTCCGTTGTGACCGCGTAGCGCAGGGAATTGTCGATGCTTTCAGCAATATCGGCGATGTGGATATACCGGTAATAATCCGCCTGCAGGGGACCAATGCTATGGAAGCCAAAGAACTTATTGATAAATCGGGATTGGCGGTATACTCTGCAGTGACCATGCAGGAGGCTGCGGACATGGTCAACAGGGTGATCAAAGCCAGGGCGTAACAGGCGGGCTTTTTTAACTGGCAATGTCAGTAAGAATAACGATGCAGATAATACAAACAGTTTTTTCAGGGCATTTCTCAAAAATTTCCTTAGTAAAAACATTTTGAAAATCTGTCTGATCATCCACTAAGAGAAAAATTACGCTTAATGCAAGCGATGATCGGGGTTTTAGACAAATTGGCGCTGTTATTTACTGGTCCCGACAAGCTAAAAAAAAATATAAAGAAATACTTACATGGTAAATTAAATTATAAAATCATCGTATTTAGGGTCAAAATATTAAAAAAATGGCCTGAACTTCAAAAAAAAAATTTGCTTTCGAAAAGACTGTAACTGGCTAATATATAACATGTTAAGTGTATAGTTATCCATCAATTAAATATTTTTTCCTGATGTAATTGGACAAAAGTATTCTTTTCGCTATGGAATTTTTATATTTTAGCATCATCGAACCTTACATAATGGTATTAACTACCTAAACTAAAACAAACAAGCTAACCCTAAGTTTAACATTAATTGTAAGTGCTTATGAAAAAAGTAACTTTACTACTAGCGCTGTTTGCATTTTGCTCATGGCAGTTTGCGCTGGCGCAGAAAACAATCACCGGAAAGGTCACCGATGCCAAAGATGGCCTTACTATCCCCGGTGTAAACGTAGTGGTGAAAGGAACCACTACAGGAACCACTACCGGCAGCAATGGAGAGTATTCATTAAAAGTGGCGGCTAATGCACAGACGTTAATATTCTCTTTTGTCGGATATGTAACCCAGGAAGTTGCCATTAACGGTAAGACCACCATTGACGTTCAGCTCGCTCCAACGGCAGAACAACTCCAGGAAGTTGTGGTTACAGCCCTTGGTATCACTAGGGAAAGAAAATCACTCGGATATGCAGTGACTGAGGTGAAGGCTGATGAATTGTCGAAAGTATCACCCATAAGTCCTGTTAACGCATTACAGGGGAAAGTCGCCGGTTTGAATATTGCTCCCAATGAAGGAGGGGTATTCGCCGGAGCAAGAATTCAACTTCGTGGGGCCTCTACATTAAAAGAGAATAATATGCCCATATTTGTTGTTGATGGCGTTATCGTCGATAACGAATTATCAGGAGGAAGTGAATGGGGAGGTGTTAACTGGGGGAATAACCTGAAAAATCTGAACTCGGATGAGTTCGAGTCAGTGTCAGTACTGAAAGGATCAGCCGCGACTGCTTTGTACGGTTCACGGGCATTGCATGGCGCTATCGTCATCACAACGAAAAAAGGGAAAACAGAGAAAGGCATCGGCGTTACATTGTCTCAGAGGTTGAATTTTAAGAAAGCCTATGATGGGCCTGCTTTCCAGAATGTTTATGGAGAAGGCGCAATTCCCGGATACGACGATCGCTATGAAGATATGTTTGCCCCTCAGAATTCGTTTCTGATCAATTCGGCTGGAGAACCTTATATTGAAGGTATATCCGGTGGCTGGTGGGTGCCTATTAGTTACGGACATAAGATGGATGGCACCAAGATTCGTGATTATGAAGGCAACTGGATCAACTATGACCCGCAGCCCGATAACTACCTCCAGACTTTCCAGAATGGTTTCCAGTCGAATACCAATGTGACCATCGACGGGAGCGGGGATAATTCTTCCTTCCTGATTTCATACTCCAATATGAAAGATAAAGGGGTGTATCCAAGGAATACTTTTGACCGTAACTCCATTTTCTCCAAGATATCAAGGAAGTTTAACAAGTATCTCTCCTCCGAACTTGGGATAAGCTATTCAAATTCTGTTTCAAAGAATCCTCCGAAATATGTTGAACAGAACTTTATTACCGGTAATTGGCCAAGGAATTATAATACCATCTATGCACAAGATCATTACAAAGCAGCTCATGGCGGTACCCCCCAGGAGCAGTATGGAGATCCGGGATGGGCTACTCCGGGAGCTGATATCTGGTTTGATGTATTTGAAGATACTTATGCACAAAATGAGGAAGCCCTTCGTCTTACACCTAAGGTTACCGTTAACGTAGCCGACTGGTTTAATGTTGTTTTTGAAGGTTACCTTAATAATTACTATACCAAAACAGAGACGAAAGAACTGGGTCAGGGATATGCTAATGAAGGTGGATATTATTCATTGGGCCACAGTACAAAGCAACAACTTGACGGAAAACTCTGGCTAAATTTCAATAAGAAAATCACAGAAGATTTTGATTTCCGTGGATCAGTTGTTGCTGAACACTGGCAGACGCATTATAACTATTCAAACGCCTGGACAAATGGCGGCTTGATTGTGCCGGGGCAATATTCATTATCGAACAGTAAATTGGAAGCTGGCCAGGAAGCCGGATACAAGGATCAAAAAATATTGCAGTCATTGTATGCCTTTGCCGATCTTTCATGGAAAGGCCAGTTATACCTTACTGTAACCGGACGTAACGACTGGTCCTCTACTCTTGTATATGCCGACAGAACAGGCAATTACAGCTATTTCTATCCTTCAGTAAGCCTTAGCTGGGTGATGACTGAAAGTTTAGACCTGCCGTCCTGGATCAGCTTCGGCAAACTCAGGGCATCCTGGGCTCACGTGGGTAATGACTTTGATCCTTATGAGATCAACCCGGGGTTCTCCAGAATCGGAACCGTGAACAGCTATAATGGCGACCTTCCAATGTATAGTTTCAAGAATGATGTAATGCCTAACCTGAACATCAAACCTGAAGATAAAAAATCCATCGAATTAGGGGCAGAATATCGTTTCCTGAACAATCGTTTTGGGTTCGACTTCACTTACTATAAGGAAAATACGTTCAACCAAATCCTCAAAATCCCGGCACCGATTGAATCCGGAGTAAATTATATCCTGATAAATGCCGGTAATATCCAAAACCAGGGGGTTGAACTAGAATTGCATACCACGCCCTTAAAAATCAATGATTTTGAATGGTTTGTAGATGGTACTCTTGCCAGGAACCGTAGCAAGATCATAGATCTCTATGAAGGAGTTGATGAGTATTCCCTTGAAGGATCGTGGAATTATGGTAATACACGTATTGCATCTATGGCAATTGTTGGGGATGAATATGGTGTACTTGTATCTGATTCAGATCCTCTTCTCTATAATAACGAAGATGATCCCAATGACCCGCTAAATGGTTTACCGATTCTTTCTTGGAGTAATTCGACCCGTGGTGTTTATGAAACAAGAAGTTATGAGAAAAAAGTCGTTGGAAATATGAATCCAGATTTCACCGGAAGTGTTACTACCGGTTTCTCGTACAAAAATTTCAGGATATCTGCCATGTTTGATTTCAGTTTTGGTGGTGACATCAGCACTTATTCAGGACGTTACGGAACAGCTTATGGCTTGTTCGAGTCGACACTGGATAAACGTGATGCCCAAAGCGGAGGTTTAGTATGGACAAGTCCTTGGACAGGGAACCAATATGAAGACGGAATAATTCCTGAAGGCGTATTTAAAGATGGAACAATCGTGGATATGAAAGATGCAGAAGGCAATGTTGTTCATAACGATGTAAGCGGAATGACTTATAAAGAAGCTTACGAACAAGGTATGATAGAACCTACCCATGTTGAGTACTGGTATTATCAGACGAACAGTTGGGGCCGTGGCGTTATCAATGACAATGTTTTACAGGAGAATTCCTACATTGGTTTCCGTGAATTGTCACTTACCTACCAGATTCCGTCATCCATCCTTGAACATATAAAAATATCAAGGGCTGATATTTCTTTCGTTGGCCGAGATCTCGGATATCTTTATAAAACGCTTAAGGATAACCTGAACCCGTTCAGTGTAAGAAGTAACCGTTCCGGCGATGCTCATGAATGGCAGCAAACTCCTTATGTGCGTTCCTTGGGGGTTAATCTGAACGTTTCTTTTTAACAGGAATCGATGTCTAATCTTTTAACAAAAGGAAGTTATGAAAAATGTATATAAAAAACTTGGATTAGCATTAATGGCCATCAGCTTGCTCATTGCACCGCAATGTAAGAAAGAGTTTGCCGACATTAATAAAAATCCGGATGAAATCACAGATCCCGATCTTACGCATCTGTTCACGGATGCCATTTATAAAATGGCTGGAGATGAATACCTCCAATGGTTCTATAACAACAGCGTTTATTTTTGGCGCTTCTCTCAAATGACAGTTGCCCGTGGGGGAACCAGCTCTGATTTTAATAATACTGCGGCTCTGGGAGGTGTTCCCTTCTACACCGTCATGATAGACATGAAGGAAATCAGGGAGAGGATTGATAATATGAATGATGAAGAAAAAGCCAAACATCAGGCATTGAGGGCGCTAACCTACATTCCCCAGGTGTATTTGGGAATTAAGTACACCGACTGGTATGGAAGTACGCCTTACACCGAAGCAATTGAAGCTAGATATACGGGTAATTTTAAACCAGTATATGATTCGCAGGAAGAACTGTTCAATGTCTGGCTGTCCGAACTAAGTTCATCAATAGATGTATTATTGGCAGCAGATAACAGTCAGTTATCACCTTTGAATCAGGATTTTATTTTTCAGGGTGATTGGGTTGCATGGGCCCGTTTTGCCAACAGTCTGAGGCTTAGAATTGCTGCGCGAATGGAGCATGCGGATCCTGCACTGATGAAGGAAATTCTCGGAGAAATAGTCAGCAAAAAAGTAGATGGAGAACTTGCACTGATTATAAATAAAGACCAACAGGCAATTTGGGCTCCTGGAGCTTCTGAATTAGGGCCTGGGGGAACAAATTCTTTGTGGATTGAGAACTACGGACCGGCACAGAATTTCAGTAAGTATATGTGCAGCAATAAAGATCCGCGAATGCAAATATTTTTCCGGAAAAACGGCTTGTCTGATGAGGCTATTACATTACTTCAGGCTTCAGGCGTCACAGTACCTTCATTTGCCACTTTACCGGTAAATGATCCTTGGGATCGTCTTGTTGGTGCACCTGTTGCACCGGATGATGCTGGTAATCTGAATTATTTTGGATCCACGCTTGTAGATTCCAATGGAACCCAATATTCAAGGTTGCCATGGGTTGAATATCTTTATTTCAAACCAAAACAGGATGGAGGAACAGGCGAATACATGAACTACCTTTTGGGCGCACCTGAGGTATGCCTCTACCTTGCAGAATTTATCGAAAAAGGATATGTTAGCGGAATTGGATCGGCTCAGGAATGGTACGAAAAAGGGGTACGCTATTCATGTGAGAATTACGATGTCCGTGCCAGCAAAGCTCAGATTGATAATTATCAGGATCGAAAAATTACTCCGGAAGCAATTGATGCATTGCTCGCTGCCGATGGAGTGAAATATGGAACTGATAACCTTGAAAAAATCATCCTTCAGGAAATTATCAATCTGTTCGACAATCCTTATGAAGGTATTGCCGTAACCCGTCGTACGGGATATCCGAAACGTTCGAGTGATCTGTGGGCATGGCAACCTTACCTCTCTTCAGGTACTGAATTGAAACTGCCCCGCCGTTTCCCCTGGGGAACTCCCGGAGATGCAACAAACCTGGCCAACTGGCAGGAAGCATTGAGCAGCCAGGGATTTACTGCTGATGTAAATACCGGAGATGTATTGAATGCGCAACGTGTATGGTGGGATAAAAACAGCCCCAACTATGGCGATGGGGACTAATTCTCATTGCTGAATGATTCGGAAAAGAGGCTGTCAACTGGCAGCCTCTTTTCATTTTATCTAATAGCTTTATATGCAATCTATTACCGGGATTATGATTCCCGGAATAGACCATATACTCCGAAGTAAGAATAATATTGAGTATATGTTCCCGTTCAATTATTCCTGATTAAATCGGGGTTATTCATGATGATGTTTTGCCATTAATTGAATAATTATTTGTTAGGACTGGTAAAATTTATATAAGTTTGATATTGAAATCTATTCAGACAATGTGATGATGAAAAGATACCTGATTTTTTTTGTGACATATTTTTGCCTGGCTTTTATGCAGGAGGCTGTTGCTCAGCGCGATGATAAATCCAGCGCCATTCTCGGCATGACCGGCGGAATGGGCATCACCAGGCTGCAATACAACAGCTATGATAAATCGCTGTACCATTTTAAACAAACCGCTTCCAGCTATTTCGGCGTTTCGCTTGAATTCCCCGTCCCCAAGACGGAAAACCGGGGGACTTTCTACAACGAGCTGGCTTTTTTCAGGTTCAAATCTTCCGCATCATTGCATACTGCCGACAGTGTAAACGGTAATCCGGAAAACAGCTATTATGACATAAACCTTGAATTTGAGCCCAATATTATCAGTCTGGCCCATATGTTCCGTTATTCTTTTACGCCTGGAAATTTCCGGTATTTTGTCAGCGCAGGTATTTACAACAATTTTGTTATTTCTGCCGTCAACCGGAAAACAACGGTTCATACGCTGAATGGCGTTGCAGGGGAACCTTACCATGAAGATGCCGTGACCGATTTTGCAGTCCACGGGCTGATGATCACGGCAGGCACCGGTTTTATCTACAAAAATATAGGCCTGGAATTAAGGTTCGATCCGGGAAGGAACTTTACAAAACTTTACGACTGTTCGGTTTATTCAATGACTTTCTCGGCATTGCTGCATGTAAGGTTTAATCCCTGAAAAAGAGAAATACCAGCCTCTTGTCCGGCCGGTTCCGGATTAAAATCATTTATAAATCCGGAGCAATTTAACCCCGTGTGACGGAATAACCGTTGAATAGCTATCACCCAAAGGGCCGATGTCTTCCTGTTTCCAGACGTCGCGGATGGTGTAATTGCCGTTCATGTCCAGATCGCTGCGTTTTATAACGGCGGATTCCTGTTTCATGCCCCTGTTGAAAATGCCGACCGCTTTAGAACCATCCTCCAGGTTCTTGGCCCAAATTTCGATGTTGCCGTTTTTTATAATTCGGCCGGCCTGCATCCCGAGCGGATCCTGGTTGATGTCGAGCACTTCGTTGTTGGTGAGAAGACTAAAGGTGAAATCATCGAGTTGGGTCATATCGCAGCCGATGAGCAGGGGGGAAGCCAGTAATGCCCATAGAGAAATATGTGTGTATTGTTCATTGGGCGTCAGGTTTGTCGGGTGTAATGCCGGGCCCCACCCGACTTTACCTACAACCAGCATATCCGGGTCATTCCAGTGGCCCGGGCCTGAAAAATATTCCAGTCCGGACTGGCTGAACCCTATCGTTTCAACGCTCGACCAGTTATCGGTGATATCGCCGGTAGTCCTCCAGCAGTTGCCGCCTACTTCGGCGCCCCATCTCCATACATCGCCCATTCCATACTGGCAAAGGCTGTACACAATGTCGCGCCCGGCTTTATCGAGAGCCTCGCGCATGACGATGTAAGGTTTCTTAAGCTCCGGCAGGCTGTGGTCTTTGGCAATGCGCTCATAATCGCACCAGTCATATTTAAGGTAATCGAATCCCCATTCGGCAAATTGTTTTGCGTCGGCTTGTTCATGCCCGTAGCAGGCTGTATATCCTGCACAGGTTCTGGGGCCGGGGCCGGAGTAGATCCCTATTTTCAGCCCTTTTGAATGGACATAATCGGTAAGCGCTTTGACATCCGGGAATTTTTTGTTGGTTTTCATGTTTCCCTTTTCGTCGCGGGGCGTTCCCCCCAGGATGGAATCTTTGCTCTCGCTTTGTATCATCCAGCAATCGTCAATATTAATATAACTCCATCCGTAATCGGCCAGCCCGCTTTTTTCCATGGCGTCGGCGGCAGCCTTAACTTTTTCCTGGTCTATGGCACAGGCAAAGCAGTTCCACGAATTCCACCCAAGCGGCGGCGTAAGCGCTATTTGTTTGCCGGCAACGATAATAAATTTCCTTGATGATTCCCCTTTGCTGTTTTTTGCAGTAATAACCGTTTCATAACGACCCTCTTCAGGCGTTTTTCCGGTAATTACCCCCGTTGATTTATTGAGGCTTAATCCCTTGGGCAATCCTTTGACGGAAAACTTCATCGGACGTTCCCCGGTTGCAGGGATACGGTATATGAAGTCGTTTCCCGGACGGGCGCCATAGATTTTCGGGCCGTTGATGCGCGGAGAAGCCGGAGCTTTGGGCGTGAGGATATATGCGGGCTCAACCGGACGGCTGATAGCAACAGGTTTTTTTCCTTTAACCAGGAAATAAGCGTCAGCCCAGTCGGCATGATCGTAGTTGATGCCGTCGCCCGCGCCGTCAACAATCAACAACAACGTATCGATGCCGGCCGTATTCACGTTTATTTCTTCTGATTTCCCGCCGGAAACCAGTTTGCTGCTTTGGCAGAGCAATTCGCCATCGCCGTAAACAATGAAGATTATGCTTCCGGAAGAAGCCTTTTCTTCGTCATCAACTCCAACAACAGCGTGAAAGCGTTGCGCTTTACCGCCAAGTTTCAGGTACAGGGTGCCAGGCGCATGCGTGCCAAACCCGGAGCGGTATTGTACACCATTTAGTATCAGGGGATTTCCCATGCAGGAAACATTTACTCCTTTCTGGCCCCAGCCGGTAGTGGCCATTGATACATCGAGCGTCGATAACCATACGGTATCGTTAACCTGTGAATACGCTGCTGATAATGAGAATACCAGTGTTACGATTGATAAGGCAATGATTCTGATAGCTTTCATACCTGTTGTGTTTGGAAATTCAAATTTGTTATCCTGATGGTTAAGTTCATTTAAAAGATTCATCAATTTCTTGTTATCCGGTGATAACTTCCCGGTAAAAGTACAAAAATAATAATATTAAGATATAGCCTCCAATATATCGGATATGCTTATTTTCTGAGTACCGGTATTAAAGCAGTTCTGGATGTTCATCGTGCACTTTACAGATCAGTTCGCCAAACAGCGTATTAGCCCAGGCAAACCAATTTCTCGTAAAATCAGCAGGATTATCCTTGTTGAAGGATTCATGCATAAACCCGGTGCCGGCATGCGTATTCCTGAGCATTTGAAGACAATCGGAAATCTCTGAAGGGCTATTGCTTGTCATGGCTTGCATGATAAGCGTCATTGGCCAGATGTTCCCTCCGGGCGTGTGCGGACTGCCGATTCCCCGGGCTGCCTTTCCTGAAAAATAATAGGGGTTATTCTCACTCAGGGCGAAACGGCGCGTGTTCTGATAAATCCTGTCTTCCTTTTCGATACAACCCAGGTAAGGCATTGCAAGCAAACTGGGTACATTGCTGTCGTCCATCATCAGGCGGTTTCCATAGCCATCGGTTTCATAACAATAGATTTCACCATAAACCGGGTGTTGGATTGTAGCCTGGTTACTGAGCGCCAGGGTCAGTTCTTCGCTCAGGGCCCTGCACCGCTCCGCTTCTTTGAATAAATTCAGATAGCCGTATATTCCGGATAATTGAAGCAATGACTGGCAGGCGAAAAAGTTGGAAGGTATGAGATAGGGGAAAATGGTAGCGTCATCCGAAGGCCGGAAAATGGATACTATAAGCCCGTTGGGCCTTGCAGGATTTCCCCAGCCATTGCCGGGGACGGTATCGGTTTGCCAGGATGTTGTCCGTTTGAATGAATATGGGCCCCGCCCCGTTTTTCGTTGCTGGTCGCGGAATGTTTGATAAACCAGTTCCATGGCTTTAAGCCAATCGGAGTCAAAAACAGAGGAATCGCCTGATGCCTTCCAATAACCGTATGCCAGTCTGACGGGATAGCACAAAGAATCTATTTCCCATTTACGTTCGTGTATGCCGGGTTTCATCTCCGTAATATCCGATTTCCATTCACTTTCCTGATTCCCATCAAGGAAAGCATTGGCATAAGGATCCAGCAGGATACATTTCACCTGGCGGTTAATAACTCCTGCAATGAGTTTTCTTAACGGTTCATCTTTTTTAATGAACGGAATATAAGGCCATACCTGCGCCGATGAATCGCGCAGCCACATGGCATGAATGTCGCCGGTGATCACAAATGTATCAGGCTTCCCGTTTATTTCCGAATAAGTTATTGTGGTATCGAGGGTGTTGGGAAAGCAGTTTTCGAACATCCAGGCTAATTCAGGATCCCTGATAACAGATTTTATTTCGGCAATTCTTGCTTCAACCGCCTGGCTTACAAACCTGCGACTGGAAGGGGCAGGCCGGTTGCTGATATATTCCTTCCTGCCGGGTAACCCGGTGGCGGTTCCATAGCCTCCCAACGCAATGCCTGCTGCGGCAAGGCTTGTGGCCTTAATGAATGTCCTGCGGCTTGTCATGGTATGTTAGTATTTGAGGATTATTTTTACTGATTTTTCCTTTCCGTTATCTGCTTCCAGGATATATGCACCGGACGGTAACATGCCGGTACAGGAGGAAATACAATCAACCATATAATGATGTGTGCCCGGGGGAATGCAGATATCTTGCAAAACATTTCCTTGCAGGTTCTTTATCCGGAAATTTACCTTCAAATTCAAATTTCGTTTGAGATCGATCCGGAAACTGTTTGAAAACGGATTCGGACAAACCGAGAACCATTCATCTGAAGACGCATTGTTTCCGGCTGTTCCTGTCGTGCCATTGTATTCATATGCGCCCATGTCAATGCGGTTGTTCCATATCCGGGGAGCAAATCCCAGATCATAAGCCGGGATGTTCAGGAAAGTCGCATCCGGGGTGCCTGCATCAATGCAAGGAGAATTCCCGGTCAACTGATAAGGAAACAAGCCCGCCCCATAAAACCCCGGATTTTCATCAATGTTATACCGGTATTCTCCGTGATAACCCTGGTGTCCTCCGCTTCCCTCAAAGCCAGCGGTGTCGCCTTCAACATCGCAATAGTAAAAGTCCGGCGCTGACCTGATATCCCAGATATATGCGCTTACACCCAGACCCGTATTGCCGTGAATAATGGAATTATAAAAGGAAGGCATTGCCGAATCATTGCAATAAATTCCTCCGCCGTAGCAACTCGAGTTGTTGGTTATCGTCAGGTTGGAGAAAACCGGAAACGACCTTATACAGGATATCCCTCCGCCAAAAAACAGGCTTGTATTGTTGACGATTAACAAGTTAGAGAAAGCAGAAGCCGGCGAACAGCGCAGCACTCCCAGGGCTCCGCCCAAGGCGCTGTAGTTGTTTTCAAAAATGTTATTTGTAAAAACAGGGTCAGCGTCATCAAACGATACGCCGCCGCCGACGCCGGTGGAAGAATTCCTCAGGAATACATTACGGGTGATCTCCGGCGAGGAATGCATGGCGCAGACTCCGCCGCCATATCCGTAGATATTTCCCGGGTTTCCTGCATAGTTGTCTTTAAAAATGTTGTTCCTGAGGCAGGCGTCTGAATTCCATAGATATACGGCGCCTCCTGAGAAGTAACTGTTGTTGTGATAAAACAGGCAGTTGGTTATGCCGATTTTCCCGAAATAGCGGGCATAGATGGCTCCGCCGTATTCGTCAACAGAGTCGCCGAAAGCTTTTCCGAATTCAAAACGGCAGAACGAAAACCTGGAGGTGTCATTCTGAGCCGGCGTTTGGTTAAACCTGATTCCGAACCATCCGCCGCGCTCGGTCGACGGGTTGTGGAAATTCGCTGTGTCGCGCACCGTAAACAGGATCGTATCGCCGGAATTCCCTTCAGCCAGGATCCGGCCCTGAATGTTGATCCTGAAATGAGACCAGCATATTATCCGGGAACCAGGCGCGATGGTTAATGTCTGCCCGTCAGGGACTAATAAGTCGCCCATGACAAGAACCGTATCGGCATCCCAGGTTCCTGAAACCGGTCCGCTAACTTCAATTGAAGTTGCAGCGCTGTTAATGGAAGCGAGAGTCAGCAGAAGGAAAGGCAGGATGGATAGTTTTTTCATTTGAAGTTACGGTTTTTAAATTCATAGGCTCCTGCAACCGACAGCCCGATGGCAATCAGGAAATAAATGAGAGAAGGCAACGGAAACAGATCAAGTTCATAGGAAGGCCCCCGCATAATGCTGAACACGTGTGAATATGGGTAGGTATAGGGATTGTAAAGCGGAAGCCATCGTAACACATCAGGGTTGGAAATGAGACCGGTGACCCCCAGAATGAACAATACGGCAATGGGCAATATGGCCAGCGTCGTTCCGATAGTGATCGGGGCCACAACGTTCCGGAGCCTGAGGCTTATGAGGTACTGGATGACCACCATCGCTGTTCCGGCAAGGAATGTTCTGGTGATGGCTGTGAACAGGTAACCGTTGTCGAAACCCGGAAACAGCATCAGGTTCCGGTTTGTTAAATGAAGAATGATCATCGAAGCATAGGTGAGGGCAATAATCAGAAACCACGAAACAGCCATCAGGATAAAGGATGCTGCCAGCTTCCCGAAAAAATACGCAGATCTTGGAACCGGCAACGATATCAAATGTTTGAACATGGTATTCCGGTGCTCTGTCTGGCATAAGAAACTGATTGTCAATACAACATAAAATGGAAGAAAAAATGCCGTAACATCATTAATGTTGTTTATCGCTTTTACGGGGCTCATATTCGAATGGCCCCTCATCGAAAACAGGAATAGCGAAGCCAGCAGGACAGCGCCGGCAGGATAGAGTATTGTCAGCCAGAATGCCACCGTGCGGCGTAATTTTATAAGTTCCGTTATGACAACCGTTTGAAATAAGCTGATTTTCTTTTTCATGCTTCACTTCCTTGTTTCAACAATTCAAAAAATGACTCTTCCAGCCGGTGATCTTCTGGCTTTGCAGCGTATATGCCAATTCCGGCATCAACGAGGTTTCGGATGATTGAAGCAATGTCTTCCTGTGACTGGTAGGAAACCGAGACAGCGCCGGGCAATAAGCTGGTTATGTGAGTTTCGGACATGATTTGCAAGCATTTCGGATTATCACTGGTTGTCAGGGTTAAGACTCCGCCGGATCCGTTTTTTCTTTTTAAACCCGATGTTTCTCCCTGATAAATGATTTTGCCCAAATGAATAATAGCGACATGGCTGCAAATTTTTTCAACTTCATCGAGAATATGGCTTGATAAAAAGATGGTACAACCTTGTTCCTGGTTAATCCGGAGTAAAAGATTCCTCATTTCACGGATGCCCTCCGGATCGAGGCCATTGATAGGCTCGTCAAGAATCAGGAGATCGGGTTTGTGGAGCAATGCCAGGGCAAGGCTAAGCCGTTGCTTCATGCCGGTTGAGAATTGCCCGACATACCGGTCGGAATCTGCTGTGAGGCCAACGGTTTCAATAACCTCATCAACCATCGGTGCGGGAATGCCCCTCAACCGTCGGGTTATTTCAACGTTTTTCCGGGCACTCAGGTGATCGTATAACGACGGTACTTCAATGGTCGCGCCAGTTCGCTGAAGTATATCCAGCCGGTGGGAATTCAACTCTTTGTTAAAGATATGAATCATTCCGGGCTTTACTTTCAACAAGCCCAGCAAGGCCTTTATCGTTGTTGACTTGCCGGCGCCGTTGGGTCCGAGAAAACCAAATATGCTTCTGCCCGGCACCTGGAGGTTGAGGTGGTTGAGTACAGGTTGCCCGTTATAGGCAAATGTCAGGTTTTCGGTACTGATTATGAATGGATTTTCGGTAATGTTATCCATGAATTACAGGTTATCAGCAGATTAAATGAATGTAACGGCTATCCCGGTTTTGCATCTCCCGAATAAATTCCGGAGGCGAATTCTGATACCAAAGTACAACGATTTTATCATTAGCCCGACTGCTGCTCATTCCAAAAGGTACAGAAAATTAATTTCGGCATTAACTTGCAAATATCAATTATATTGTGTAAATTTATAGAGATTTAAATTTTGAGCCATGAAAACAAATTTAAATTTGATAATGGTGGCAGCCTTGCTGCTGTTATCGCCGCTGGCTGTTCATCCCCAGGTCAAGGGAAATCCGAAACAAGCCATCCCGGCTACAAACGAGAACAAGCTGAATGCGGGTCAAAGAAATGTTTTCTCAGGTTCCGGAGGACTGACGACAGGTGAGGCTGTACTTGAAGGCACTGAAGGGAATATTTATTTCGGCTCGGAATGGCCTAAAGGAATCATCAACCTTCGCGACGGTTCTACGATAACAGAACGTGGATTGCGTTATGATATCTATGCTGACCAGATGCAGATGACTGACGGGAAAGATACGCTGGCGCTTGCAAAACCTGAAGAAATTAATTCCCTCTCTTTCGACGGGCATACATTTATCTACCAGTCTTATGAATGTTCGGGACTGGTAAAACAAGGCTATTTTGAATTGTTGGTAACTGGGAAATCTGAATTATTGCTTAAACGTTCTGTTTCCTTTCATATCGAAGGAAATGGCGACGGGAAGGAAAAATACCTGATAACTGAGTGCTACTTTCTGAAGAAAGGGGAAAGCCCGGCAATAAAAATCATGTGCAGCAAGAAGAGCGCACTGGAAGTGTTTTCGGAACACAGGGATGAGATTGAACGTTATATGAAAGAGACAGGCCGGAAAGTAAAAACGCCGGAAGACCTGAAAGTCCTCGTGGAGTATTACAACTCACTTGAATAGGATTTGAAAGCCGGTTCAAAATGGCTTTTCTTCCGTTATCTCAGGAGAAGGTGCGGCATAAATAAATACATTTGCCGCGATAATAACATTACGTAGGTGTCCGAAATATCAGGTTCCCTGAACCTTCTTCAGGAACTGCACAATTGCAGGATTTGTCCGCGGGAATGCGGAGCCGACCGGTTCTCGGCAAGGTTAGGCTGGTGTAATGCCGGGGCAGGTTTTAACATCAGTTCGATTTGTGCGCACCAGGGCGAAGAGCCGGCCATCAGTGGTAAACAAGGAATATGCAATATATTTTTCAGCAGGTGCAATCTTGCCTGCATCTATTGCCAGAACTGGCAGATAAGCAGCCGGAAGGAACCGGCTGCCGGGCTAGGGATGGAGTTCAGCGAAGTAATTGGCCGGATTGTTGACCTGCTCGACGGCGGTTGTCATGCCGTTGGATTTGTCTCTCCTTCGCACCATGTTCCCCAGGTAAAAGCCATCATTGAAGCCGTGAGGGAATCGGGAAGAAATCCGGTTTTTGTGTACAACACAAATGGCTATGACAAGGCGGAGACGTTGAAATCGCTGGAGACGTACATAGATATCTACCTGCCGGATTTCAAATACATGGATGCCTCGCTGGCAAAAGAATATTCGGAAGCCGATGATTATCCTGAAGTAGCTCTTTCGGCGCTGAAAGAAATGTACCGGCAGAAAGGTTCGGTCCTGCTCTGTAATCATGACGGCTATGCAGAAAAAGGCATTATTCTCAGGCATCTCATTCTGCCGGGGCATACGGATAACAGTATTGCGGTGCTGAGAAAAATCGCAGGGGATGTCTCTTCATCGTTGACGATTTCGCTTATGGCTCAGTATTGGCCGGTACCTCAGGTGGCAAGCCACAGGCAACTGGGACGCCCGATTACACCTGAGGAATATGAACGCGTGACCAGCGAATTGCAGGCCCTTGGCTTTTATAAGGGATGGATTCAGGAATTGGACAGCCAAAACAACTACCTGCCGGATTTTAACCAGCAACATCCTTTTGGAAAAGCAGTCGGGGATGGGGATTCGGAAGATTGAGAATATTTGGGAAAATTGAAACCGGATAGTCCGGTTTCAGGCTTCCAGGCACCGTGTATCAGTCTTTGGGGGTAAAAATGTACAGCCTGCCAGGCGGTTTTTCAGTATTCAATTCTATTCTGCGAGTTGGTCCACATGTGAAAAACCTTCACAGCTTCCGGCCGCATCATTTGTTCTGAGGGCAGGCGCCTGTCTTCGGCCGGAAGACTGATTTCCTCATAAAAATGCTCATCATCGAATCCTGCAGCCTTGGCGTCATGCTGGTCGGCGGCAAAATATACTTTATCGATGCGGGCCCACAGTATTGCACCGAGGCACATCGGACAGGGCTCACAACTGCAAAAAATTTCACATCCCGAAAGGTTAAAAGTGCGCAGAGCGACGCATGCATTCCTGATTGCTACAATTTCAGCATGGGCAGTAGGATCATTTGTTTCTGTGACCCGGTTGCAGCCTGTCGCGATTATTTCGTTACTGCGAACAACTACGGCGCCGAAAGGGCCGCCATTCTCATTCATGATGTTCATTCCGGCAAGGCGGATAGCTTCAGCCATAAATTTTTCCTTCATTGACACCTGCATGGGATAAAATCGGATTTATAAGGATTATGAAACTCTTCTCAACAAAAATAATTCATTCCGGCATTCGTGAACATCTGTACCTGAAAAGTCTGTTAATGTCGTTGCCGGCGATTATGACCCGGAATGCAGGGAGGAGCATACGAAAATTGCTGCAGGAATCGCATGGTTGCTGTAAAATCGCTAAAAAGATACTGACCGGTTTATGCGGTTATTAAGCCCCGACGTTGTATTTTTGCATAAAACAGACTTTGTGTTGATGAAAGCGTGTTGCAGGAATCAGACGGTGAGGCTTTTGTCTGTCTTAAGAAAAACAACCCATGAACTTTTTTTTCACTCATTACAAATCGATTGATGGCATGCGGAGAATACTGATCTTAATCCTGTTCCTTTTTTCTTTTATTGGAATGTATGCACAGAATGAAACCGAAGCCAAGCAGATGAAGGAAAAACGGCAGGCGGGCTTCTGCATCACATCCGATGCCATGATCCTGTTCAATATGATCAACGATTACCGCCGGACGAATAATTTGCCGTTGATACCTCTGTCGCGTTCACTTTCCTTTGTCGCCATGGTGCATGCCTCCGATCTTCAGGCAAATAATGCAGCCATTTCTGAATGCGGCCTGCACAGTTGGAGCGATAAAGGCAACTGGAAACCATGCTGCTATGCCAGGGATCATGCTCAGGCATCATGTATGAGTAACAAGCCAAAAGAACTAACAGGATACCCCGGATCAGGATATGAAATTGCCTATTGGGATGAAGAACAAGCAACACCTTCAGGCGCAATGGAACTCTGGAAATCGACGGTTGTTTCTAAAAATGTCTTCCTTAACCGTGATAAATGGCAATCGAAAAAATGGAAAGCGATGGGGGTAGCTCTATTGGATGGATATGCCATTGTATGGTTGGGCGATAAAGCTGATTCATTGGCTGATATTACCTTGTGCGGCACTGATTCTCTTGTCCAGTTGGCTTCGTCTCCGGTTCTCGCTCCGGTCGCCGCTGTGAATGAAGTCCCTTTAAAGAAAGATATCCCTGCCGTAAAAGCTGTTGAAAAAAAGGAAACGGGCCCGGAGAAAGAAAAGCAGAATCAGAAGCAGGCAAGGAAAAATGCAGACCAGTTTTATCTGGTGATTGCAAGTCTTCGTGACGAACAATTGGCTGCCCGGGAGGTCGAAAAACTTCAGGAAAGAGGATTTTCAAATGCCACAGTTCAGGCAGGTGAAGATGTGTACAGGGTGACGATAGGGGTTTATGCTACCCGCGAAGAAGCCCAGAAGAAACTGAATAAGTACATATCGGAATTTAAAGGGATATGGATTTTAAGGCAGTAAAGTGTATGAAAAGCGTGAATCTGTCAGGGCTTACTGATGATATGTTTAGCTTTTAGCCTTTAGCCTGCCGTCTTACGCTTAGCCTGCCCATGCAGGTAAACTGTTAGCTCAAGGTTTCAGAGTTTCAATGTTTCAGACCTGCCTGCCCGGGAAGGCTGTGCGTGAGGTGGCAGGCCTGCTTGCCTTGCGCAAAGCTGTGGGAAGGGGCAGGGTTTTCAGCGTTTTGTGTTTTGCGTTTTGCGTTTTGCGTTCTCTGTTTGGTCGTTGGCTCATAGCTTTAAGTTTCAGGGTTTCAATGTTTCAAAGTTTCAGACCTGCCTGCGCGGGCGAGGTTGCGGGTGAGGTGGCAGGCCTGCCTGCCTTGCGCAAG
>Ga0209099_1000322_pt1 | contig 57598 bp, 56 predicted proteins | sample AD_JPNHW2_MetaG_FD_184430 | JGI IMG/M metagenome (GOLD analysis project Ga0209099, IMG submission 184430) | Active sludge microbial communities of municipal wastewater-treating anaerobic digesters from Japan - AD_JPNHW2_MetaG (SPAdes) (version 2) | ecosystem: Engineered > Bioreactor > Anaerobic...
TCCCCCGCTGCCGCCGCAATCTCAGGCACGCTCAAGAGGCCCTGGTTCATGAGGATGATCATATTCCTGCGAATGGGGCTCTCCAGGGCGTGATGGACGGCTGCCATCTCCTCTGGAGAGGCGGGCTTGGCCTTCTTTCCCATCAGCATTCTCAGCTCTCCCTGGAAAATGTAGTGGCCATCGCCATCATTCCCGCAGCAGGCAGCTCAAAGGCCGCTCTCTTCAAAGTGGGATCGCCGAACATGCAGAGCTGCATGGTAATCCTCCTCTCGCTATCCCCCTTCCTGAGAATGACCTCTCTCATAAGCTCATTGAGGGCATCGCCCAGCCGGTAGCGGCCAGATGGGCTCTCACCTTTGATGTAGGGCTCGAACTTGTCTGCGAAGTAGGCAGGCGTTCCCTGGTCGGTTGTCCTGGCGAAAAAGGCCGCGGCTCCCGCCCGGAGAAGCTCGGTGGCAAAGGAAGGCCGGTCTGCGTAAAGCTGGCCGGTGTTGCAGGAGACCCAGCCGGATATGAGGGGATGGCCGCTCAGGTCTACGTCCGCAACATTCTCCAGATTGAATATGGGAATATGATCATTGGTGGCGAAGCTGACTGGGCTGCCGTGTCCCATGATGAAGATGTAGTCGCTCCTGGACATCTGATCAAACATCTCTGCTCTGTGCTCGCACTCATCGCAGATCCCGTAAGGAGGAGTGGCATAACAATTTCCGCAGGTGGGAGCATCATCCCGGCAGGCGTCGCCCAGGCCCGCAGGGGGAGCCGACCAGCAGCGCGTTGAGAGAAGCATCTCCGGGACCATTCCGAAGCCGCCCGCCTCGTGAACGTCGCTGGCGCTTTGCAGGGCTGCGGCCACGGCTGACGAGTCGCGGCCGACATCCGGCATGCGGCTGATGGAAAAGCCCTCATCCACCACACCGTTTCCGTCAAAGTCGATGTACCAGCCGTCCGCAGGCAGATACCAGGGGCTGCCCGAGACCGTGACCATCTGGGGAACAGGCAGAACCTCGGGTCCCCCGAGGAGGATGATGTAGCAGGGCCCGGTCCGATCGACGATGCTGGCAAGCACTGATCTGATCTCCTGCCAACTGGCGGGATCGCTGAGCCTCACCCCGTAGGCCGCCCGGCAGTCCTCTGAATCGAGGACGACTCGGCTGGCCGCGAGCCCATCCTTGCGGCTGACCGTCTCCACGTAGCGGCTGATGGCAGAGTCAAGCTCTGCCGTGCTGGTCAGAAGAGAGGTTGTGGCCAAGAGGACTGTCGTGGGCCTGGCGTTCATGATGATATCCACCGTCCTGGACCTCTCGCTGGTGATGGTGACCTCCCGCACAATGCCGCCTGCGCCTCGAACCCTCCTGGTGTAGGGTGCCTTCACCTCGACTGGGGTGGTGCTGGAGGCCATGATGTAATTTGAATGGGTGGCGATGTAGTTGTACCTGCCCTCGGGAAGGGCCCGCCGGTAGCGGCCGCTATCCGAGGTGGTGGCCGTCCAGGATTTGCTCCTGTCCTCCTTGACGAATGTCACGCTGGCCCCCTTGATGGGCGCTCCTGTGGCCGCATCCCGCACAGTTCCCTGAAAATCGCAGGGGTAGACCACGGCGCTGCTTGATTCACCGCTGCCCGCAGGGGCAGTTGCCTCCTGGCCCTTGATGTCCTGCGCAGAAGCGGCAAAGGCGCTCGTGCAGCAGCCAGACAAGATGACAGCTAAGAAAGATAGTAATAATATTGGGCGAACCCGTCCGTTCTCCATCCTAATCACTCCAAATCTACTGACAGTCTATGGGATGCGAAGACTTAACCTTTTTTCGCTTTTCGCAGACGAAACATTTTTTTTGTGCCGAAATAACTACGATCATACTCTGGAGGCGTTGGACTTTACACTCAATTGCATATGCCAAAATAAAAAAGCATTAGAGATAGAAGACAGCGGAACAGAAGAAGAAGATCGAAGAGCACTTTTCCCGCTGCCGGAAAGAGAGGAGCAGGAGCTGCGACAATGATCCGCGCCTTGGTGGTGGACATCGACGGCACCCTCAGCGACGAGAGCCGGGTGCTCTGCCCATCCGCCATCCGAGCCCTGCGAGGGCTGCGTCGGCAGAAGATCCCTGTGGTGCTGAGCACCGGAAACACCCATTGCTTTACGAGAACTGTCTCAGTCCTCCTGGGCACTCCCAGAATCTACATCGCCGAGAATGGAGGGGTCCTGTCCTACTCAGAAGAGGAGATGGAGATCCTGGCAGACCTCGAAGTCTGCGAGGATGCCTTCAGGAAGCTTTCCGCGGAATTTCCTATGGAGAGGTACAACTCCGCCCGCTACAGGTTTACAGACATCGCTCTGCAGAGGACCTTCGACGCAAAGGCCGCAGACAGGCGCGCCCAGGAGCTGGGCCTCCCGGTGGAGATCATCGACACCACATATGCCATTCATATCAAAGACAAGCGGGTAGACAAGGGAACCGGCCTGGCCCGCATCGCCGGGCGGATGAATATCGATCTGTCCGAGTTTGCCGCTATCGGTGACAGCAACGGTGACATTCCCATGTACCGGCTCGCCGGATTTCGGGCCTCCGTGGCAAACGCCACAGACGCCTTGAAGCAGATCTCAGATTACGTAGCCAGAGCCGAATACGGAAACGGCTTTGCCGAGATTATAAGCTACATGAAGGAAAAAGGGATGCTCTGATCATCAGTCTCTATGACAGATTGGGAGTTGAAACGGACTTGAAAGAAAATCTTTACTGCAAAGAAGAGGGCATCGAGGATCGAAACGGCATCTTTGTGCATGATATCAGCCTTGCCAGCGAAAAAGAAGGACTGATCAGAGCTTATCTTGTCACTCCTCCCGGAAAAGGCCCTTTTCCAGGAATAGTCTTTGTCCATCCCGGATTGGGAAGCAGATCATCCTTTTTAGATGAGGCCGTGACTTTGTCCAGATCCGGTGCCGTCTGCCTGCTGATTGATGCCCCCTGGTCTGATGGTGATCAATTTGGAAGAAGAGCCAGCGGCCAGCCCCAGGATGTGCGTGACTGGTTTATCGAGATCGCCGCAGATTTGCAGGCTGCTGTGGACCTGATGGCATCACTGCCATCTGTGGACGGAAATCGCATCGCTTATGTCGGCCACAGCATGGGAGCACTCTTTGGAGGACTGCTGCCCGAAATGAGCCGGCAGATAATTGCACTGGTGCTGATGGCAGGCGTTGGAAGCTTCACGGACATAGCCAGGCTGAACATGCCCAGCCTCGCTGGAAGCGATCTGGAGAGATACAAAAGGATCATGCAGCCTATCGACCCAATCGGCCACATAGCAAATGCCGTGCCTACAAGCCTATTCTTTCAGTTTGGCCTTAGAGATTCCTTCTTCTCCCGGCAGACGTTTCTGGATTACTATCAGGCAGCAAGCGAGCCCAAATCAATAAAGTGGTACGATGCAGACCACTTCAGTCTCAATGAAGCTGGCCGGGCCGATAGAATTGAATGGCTGAAGAAGGTCCTTCGCATTCAGCCCTGATCGCGGTCGCGTTCCAATTTGTGCAGCAATGCCGCCCAGTTGTTCTCGCAGATGATCCACCAGCCCAGCGTCTCCTTGGCCAGCTCGCGCGCCGCCGGGCAGAAGGCATCGACCGCCAGGTGATAGGGCATCTCCTTTGAAGGCGGATGAAGCGGATACTTGGCGCAGGTAGAAGGCCGGATATCATAGATGCTGCATCCCTTCCGGTCCTTATCGTAAAACGGACAGGGCTGCTTGAGCAGCCATGCTTTCAGCGTCCTGTCATATCGGCAGAGGCTCCTGAGCTTCTTCTTTCCAATCCGCTTGGCAATTCCCTCATACTCCTTTTTTTCCAGATACAGGCCCGCTCCCGGGGTATAGCAGCACCTGCCGCACTGCTGGCAATGAAAACGCTCCCAAAACAGCCTGATCCCGGCATCCGAGCCCGCGCGCTCGTCTCGAGCGGGCAGAGGCAGGGTGATGTCGAAGGGAACAGTCTCCCCACGGTCGATGATCGCCATCTGCTCCACTCTCTTCAGGACCGACCAGTGGGGCCGCTGAGCGAGCAGCTGAACATGACGGCCCTGCCGCTTCTCCTGCACGCAGGAGGAGAAACATAGCTGATGGCAAAGGCGGCGCACCCGGCAGATTTTACTATTGACATTATCACTGACCTTATCACTGCTCCGATCATTGCTACTCATATTGGCTCCCCGAATGCTACTATCAGGATCATGCAATCACTTTCGCCCCGCACGGCTCTGCTTTATTACCTGCACCACACCTATGTTACTTTATCCCATAATTGACTGCTTCCCAATAATTGTCCGTCAGGTGATAAAGATGTCCAAGAACCCAGAATTCGCAAAATTCGGATCAGATATTGCCCGCCACCAGGATGTCATTCGCTCCGCCAATGAGGACCTGATCAAATTATCCCAGAGATTCGGGCGGATGATGCCCAAGCTCTCAAAGCTGGATTCCCCGGCCATTCTGGCCTGGTTTGACCTTTACAATAAGATCAAGGACAAAGCCAAGAAGGCCGACGACGAGCTGGCTGGCCTCATCAATAACGAGCAGGCTTCTGCAAATCCATTTCTGCAGATGCAGGTTAGCTACTATCAGGCCCAGAGGCAGAGGCTCTACTTCAAGATGGAGGTAATGGACGATATAATCAGCGGCATGATGGAAGACCTGTTAGAGAACGGCAGCTTCGAGGAGGCGCAGAAGGAGGAGATGCGCATCGCCCTTGATGCCACCATGGAAAAGAGCATGCTACAAAGCATGGTGGCCTCTGCTGTTCCCGCCTGAACGCCCCACCCGCCAACCAGGCCGGCCAATTCGACCCCCCCAACAATGAACGCAAATGCACGCATCCCGGCCTGGACGGCTCTCATTTGGCGCACCCGTAGATCCTGCCTTTTTCCGGAGTCCTGGCCACGCCGGCATCGTTGTAGCACTGAGGCGAGATCTTGCTGCAATAGCCCACCCACCAGTCCATCACCCGAATCTGCGAAGGCATTCCCAGGAAGCAGCCGGTGAACCGGAAGTATCCAGGCACCCCACCCAGATTAATTCCGTCCCCATTTCCGGTGGTATCCACGATGTGGTACTTTTTGTCTCCCGGCAGGAGCATCAGATTGTAAGCATGACCGGGATGCTCTCCCACCAACGGCAGATCGTATCCCGTGCTGGAGGTGCTGAAGGCCTCGCTCTTGTTATAGCCGGCCTTTCGCAGCATTGTGGTCACTGCTGCCGCATAATCCACGCATACTCCGGTCTGCAGGATGTTGACGGTGGCATGGGTGGGAAACATGCCCAGCACGGCGCTGTTCTCGCTCATGTTGCTGTCCGACCGCCAGGCAGAGACGCCCCACTCCTCAGGCCGGCAGGAGAGATTGGCTACATTACTGTTGAAGCCGTCTCTAAATGAGCAGGTTCCGGCCAGGTCAGGGCTACAGATGCGCATGCATTCCGGATAGCCTGAGCAGCATGCCTTGAAGACCGCATATCCCTGCATGTAGCGAGCCTGTGGCCCGAAGGAGTTGATGATATACAGCCCCCGGCACCTCTTCCGGTCGCCACTGGAGTTGGCGCAGGCATTGATGGCCTCTTTCACAATCCAATCAAGGTCCGGATGGCAGACCTCCATCTCCTGGCACTGCTCCGTAGCATTGGGCCAGATGTCCTGACAGGGCGTATCCGGAGGATAATACTCCGGCCTGGGATTGACCTTGCTGCAAACCCAGGGCGGGGCGATTGCTATCTCCACATAGCCCTGCTCCCAGAAGCCTGAGGCATTGCTCACCATAAGGGTGATGTTATGCCATCCCGGGCTGAGGCTGCTCGCCCGGAATGACTGATTCCTGCCGATGATTCCGTCCCGGCTTGATTGCCACAAGTAGTTCTGCGGCCCTTTGCCATAGTCTCCGGCGGAAAATAGAACGCTCGCTCCCTGAGGAAAGGTCCGCACGTCGCCCGGGGAGAGAATTTTTGCCCTGAGCCGGCCGTCCGGCATTTCGACGGCATTGGCGCCAAAGCCTGCATTTCTAACTGCCGCCGGAAGGCTGCTGCTCTGCAGCGGCAGCTCCTTCAGCTCTCCCGGAGACACTCCGCCACATCCGCAGCCCTTCGCATCGGCCTGCTTTGCCGTGGTATTCAGTCCCGGCGCAAATCCTGCCCCAGTCCCCGCCTGACCGGGACCGGCCGGGCCGGGAAGGTGCGTCAGAAGGGCAATTGCCAAGGCAATCGATGCCAGGCCGCCGAGAGCATAGACCAGATAGCCCCACCGCCGGCTGCCTTTGCCTGAGAGCAGAGGCAGGCGGCTGAAATATCCTGAAAATAATAGGACCAGACCGCTGAAGATCAGGAGCGTTCCCGGTGCCGCCCAGGCCTTCCAGCCATAGGGAAGCAGGGTTATCGCAGCCTGGGCAAGAGGAAAGCCCAATAGCCCGGCAAAGAAGAGTAGAATGGATGCGGCATTTCTGCCCAAGCGCAGGGCAGCAGCAGTAGCTGCAACAACTGCCAGGATAGCTATACAGGCAATCCATTCTCGATAGAATCCCAACGCCGCAAAGATGGCGAGGGCATACATTCCGCCCAGGATGAGCAGCGCCTTCCATATTCTGCCTCCAGGCCAGGCGAGGGTTGATGCCACGATTCCCACCAGTCCAAGCAGAATGATGAGTAGGCCGCCGGCTGCCTGCGAGAAGTAATAGTCCAGCTCGCCAGGCCTGCCGAGCGATGGAAAAGCAAATAGGAGAAATATGCTGCCCACTGCGATGGCCGCCGCGCCCCCGACAAAACCCAGAAGCGCCAGTGGAGCCTGGACCATCCGTTTACTATTCATCACATCCTCTCCGTTGTTCTCCTCAAAGGCATCCATCGGGCTCACCTGGTGCATCCTCTACGGTTAAAACTATGGGCTGCACTGAAAAAGATCGCAGGATTTCGATAGGTATTTTATGAAAGCAGAAAATAATGATAAATCGATCTTTCATGGACATCTTCATGCAGGCGGCAATAGATGAGGCACTTGAGGGACTCAAAGAAGGTGGAGTTCCCATAGGGGCCGTTCTGGTCGAGAACGGCAGGATCATCGGGAGAGGCCGAAACAGAAGAGTGCAGGATAGCGATCAGCTCATGCATGCTGAAATCGATTGCCTGCACAATTCCAGACTCACAGGAGGCTATCACAACACAACTCTCTATTCCACCCTTATGCCCTGCTACCTCTGTGCCGGGGCAGTGGTGCAGTTCGGCATTAAGAAGGTGGTTGTGGGTGAAGAAAAGAGCGCTCCCGCGGCAAGGGATTTCATGCTCTCTCATGGCATAGAGGTAGTCAACCTTGAGATCGCTCAGTGCCGGGAGATGATGGAACGATTCATGAGCAATAATAGAGAGCTTTGGGATGGTTTTCTGGCAGAGCTGAACCCAGATCTATTGAAGCCTTCCGATCCGTCTATATCCATCCGTCATCATCTCTTGCCAGGCGACGTCGGATATATCACGTACCTGCATGCGTCTCTTCATGCTTTGCCGCAAGGCTGGGACCATACCTTTGACTCTTACGTTGCCATTCCGCTGGCTCAATTTGCCCTGAGAAGCAGCCCCCAGGAGCGTATCTGGATCGCGGAAAGAGAGGGCCAAATAGTGGGCTGCGTTGCTATTGTTAAATTCTCAGATGAAGAAGCGCAGCTGCGCTGGCTGCTCCTGCTCCCCGAGGTTCGGGAGAAGGGCTACGGCAGGAGGCTGGTAGAGGCGGCTCTGCAGTTCTCTTTAGAGGCAGGATACTCTTCCGTATTTCTCTGGACGGTGAGCACATTGCCTGCGGCGGCAGGGCTATATCGATCGATGGGCTTTGAGGAGAGAGAAAGGTTAACGCATGTGATTTGGGGCAGGGAAGTGACTGAGGTCAAATACGAATGGGCGGCGAAAAAATGATGAAAGGACCGGTACGATCCGGTCCTCTCAGATCTTCTCCTGCCGGTAGATGAAAAACCTGAGGCTATCGTTGTCCGCGGTCCGCAGTCCGATTTCCGGAAATAGTGAGACATCCCGGTTTTTGATGAGCATCATGGCGCTGTCCTTATTGTCCATGGTGATGACGCCGCTATTGGCATCGACAGAGGCGACGAGCATCTTGCCGAATGGTTTGTCGGGAACAACGGAGACCGGCTTTTCTGATATCTGCCAGATTCCGTCGACGATGGCCTGTGACGTTCTGCCGTCGCTCACCGCATCCTTAAAGTGCACGGCAATAGTCACCAACCCGTTCTGAGCGCCAACATTCGTCCGGTACCAGTAAGTCTTGTCGGCGATGGTAGCATATTCATTTCCGGGCGCGATTATCTTCGAGTTGATGACTACTCCATCCCTGGACAGCTCCAGGAAAGCTTTGCCGTTCTCATCGACCCCTTTCAGCAGAAGCCTGTAGCCCTCAGCCAGATCCAGGAAGTCGCCTTTGGCAAGAACTACCTTTTCGCTCTTATCCAGCAATATCTTCTCGATCTGCTCGCTGGCAAGTGAGTTCTCATCTATGGACTCTCTGAAGAGCATATCCTGCCCCATGTCGTCTGCCTGGCGATATCCGGCAAAGTAAGGCTCCCCCAAAAAGCCGATTATCAGGTATTTTCCCCAGTCCTGAAACTGCAGCTCCGCCATCTGGGCAGCAGTCTGATATGAAATGCCACATGGAGGGTCGCCGCTCAGCCGATTGCCTTCTGTGAGCGTCGCCGTCAGGGTCTCAGTTCCGAGATCCCTGTCGGCATCGTAAAAGAATCCGGCAAAGTTCTGCGGGCTCCAGGTGAATGACCCATCCTCCAGGTTATCATTCTCGCCGATAGTGCCGGCGATGCTGCTCAGGATATCATATGTTCCCTGCTCTGTGATCTGCCTGTAAAGATAAAGCCTCAAGGCATCGCTGTCTGCGGTCTGGAGATGAATATCGCCCATCAGAGGCGCATCGCTATTCTTTTGCAGGGCAATGGGCTGGCCGGCATTGTTCATAGTGATGATCCCGGCGGTGCCGTCTACCTCGTCAACAGACATTTTACCGAATTTGGCTCCAGCCTTAACCGCAGTGGACTCCTCCGATATCTGCCAGATTCCGGCAACGGTAATCGCCGCATTCTCTGTATCGTTGTAGGCATTTTTTATGTAAACCGCAATGGTCACCAGGCCACTCTGGCCTGCCAGATCCTTCTTGTAGGTGTAGGTCTTATCGGAATAGGTTGCATCATCCTTGCTGGGATAGGCGGTACTGGAATCAACCACAACTCCGTCTTTTCTCAGCTCCAGGTCAACTCTTCCCGATCTGATGTCTATGTTCCTGAAACCGAGCTGATAGCCTTCCTGAAGCGCTAGCGGCTCATTCTGCGTTACTATTATCTCTGAGTTATCATCAATAAGAATCTTTTGCAGCTGGCCCTTTTCCAGAGAATTGGGATCGTCAGATCGTATCAATGGGATCTGCATCCACTGAGATAGACCGGTATCGTTGAAGTAGCCGGCAAAGTACCTCTCACCCAGAAATCCTATGACATTGTAGCTGCCCAGTTCGCTTCGCCGAAATGAGCTCTGCGAAGCTTTTGTCGTGTAAACGACGCCGTAGGGCGCATCTCCGCTGAGATCATTTTCGTCAGTGATGGATATCTTGAGCTCCTCTGTACCGATATCCTTCTTTGGATCATAATAAAAACCAGGAAAGTTCTGAGGATTCCAGGTAAAGCTATCATCCGCAAGATTGCTGACGCCATTTATTGTTCCAGCCACCTCGCTTTTTAATTCCAGCTTTTCCGCGGCATGCGCAGATAGAGCTAAAAGCAAAGCTGCAACAGCAAGTGCAAAAATCATCTTCACATTTCTGACCTCCAGTACTCCAATAATTGCCCAGGGGCGACCGAATTCCAGCAACTGGATTCTGTCATCTTTAGATGTTATCGTCCATGGACATTATAGGTATATAGTTATTGTCACCTGCCGCGTCCCCATCGGCAATGACTGATATCGCTATTGATGAAAAATGACTGCTATTGCAAATAGTGCACTAAATCGCCCGAGCTTTCCTGCGCGCGGGCATCTGGCTAAATTGGCTGACAGATGCTTACGGAATCTCTGGTGTCCTTGGTTTCTTTTGCATTCCGGCATCATTGGTGTCCCTGGCATCATCAGCATCTTTTGCATCCTTTTCCTTGGATTGATCTTTGGGCTTTGCCTTGCCGTTGGGTTTGGTGATGAAGTAAGTGTAGCCCTTGAGTGTCCTGTTGAGCTGAGACTCAATCTGCTCGAGCTCCTTCTTGGGTATGCTCAGATGCTTGTCCACGCACCGATCCATGATCTCCCAGATGTAGTCCTTGGTCTCGTAGTTAAAAAAGTCCAGTAGCTTTCGGCAGGTATCGCCTTCGACCTTCTGGCAGATATACCAGTCATTGCCGTCGGCCATGACGTGCACCTCATGAGCGCAGCCCAGCAGGTTATGAAAATCGCCCAGTGTGTCCTGGTAGGCGCCCAGAAGGAAGATTCCTAGATAGTAATCCTCATTTTCCCTGAGGGTGTGCATATCCAGGTACTCCAGCCCCTCGCTGTCCCCTGCATAGCGCTTGATCTCCCCGTCCGAGTCGCAGGTGATATCCACAATCCGTCCCCTCTCAGCAGGCATCTCGCTCAGGCGATGCAGAGGAATGGTGGGGAAGATCTGCTCCACTCCCCACATATCAGGCACCGACTGAAAGAGGGAGAAATTGCCTATGTACTTCTGGCTGACCAGCTTCTTCAGCTCCTGAAATTCATCGGAATCGTCCTCGGCCTGCTTGGCGAGAATTGCCGCTTTCTTGCAGACCATCCAGAAGAGACTCTCGCCTTTGGCCCGCTCCTCCAGTCCGATGTTGCCCAGGTTAAAGGAGTCGTAAAGCTCATCGCGATACTGCAAAGCATCGTGGTAGTGCTCCTTGTAGTTGTCGATGTTGATCTCCTTGAAAGCGCTGCAAAGATCATCGATCTGGATGGGGTCTTCCTCGTTGGGTGCGCGCAAAAGTGAGTTTTTGGCATTCTTTTTGCCGATGATCTTGAAGATCAGCAGGCTGTGATAAGCAGCGATGGCTCTGCCGCTCTCCGAGACTATGGTTGGACAGGGGACATCCTCGTCATCGCAGATCTTCTGCACGGTATAGACCACATCGTTGGCATATTCCTGCAGAGTGTAGTTGGCGCTGGAAGGGGTCGCTGTGTTGGATCCGTTGTAGTCTACGGAAAGGCCGCCGCCCACATTCAGGTATTCGATATTGGCCATCTTGCGCGCCTTGGCATAGATGCGGGCCGCTTCGTTCATGGCGTTCTTGATGGTCCTGATATCCGTGATCTGCGAGCCGATGTGAAAATGAATCATCTTCAGGCTGTCCATGAGTCCTTTGTCCCGCAGTATGTTCATCAGCTCCAGAGCCTCGCTGGTGGACAGGCCGAACTTGGCGGACTCGCCGCCGGATTCCACCCACCGGCCTGAGCCGCGGGCAAAGAGCTTGACCCTCATGCCCACGCGAGGAGTGATGCCCATCTGCTCGGCGTACTTCAGGATATCATAAATTTCCTCAAAGAGGTCAACTACGATCACTATATTATTTACATTATGAATACTCAGAGCAAGGCGCAGGTAATCCTCGTCCTTGTAGCCGTTGCAGATGAGAAGCGCCTCTCTGGGCAGGCCAAGGGAGAGAGCTGCCAGTAGCTCCGCTTTGGTTCCCACCTCCAGGCCGATGCCGTGCTTGGCACCGTATTTGATGATGTACTCGATTACCTCTTTTCTCTGATTGACCTTCATGGGAAAGATGGGCTGATAGTTGCCCTTGTAGGTGAATTCGGCAATGGAAGCCTGAAAAGCGCCGGTGATCTCATTGATCCTGTCCTCCAGGATCTGGGGAAAGCGCAGTAGCACGGGAAACTCGAGGTCGCTTGATCTCTCGATCTCCTCGATGAGGTCCATAATATCTACAGATTTCGCAGGGTCCTTGTTAGGTAATATTATAACGTTTCCTGAATCATTTACAGAAAAATAGCCATTGCCCCAATTCTCTATCCCGTAGAGCTCTAAGGAATCTTCAGCTTTCCACATCTTATTCACCCATCCCCATGTAACTCCGCTGTCCCCACGAAAACAGGGCTAATTGCATAGAAGTTTGCTAAGGGGCGCTTTTAAGTATATAAACCTTGATGCGATGGACAATCTTTAAGACATATCCAGACCGATGATGATGAGAATAAATCCTGAGGGATGCAATGGATCACGGTCACGATTTTATCTGCAAAGGCGAGAAGATTCGGACGACAATACCCATGAAGGAGAGGGGCGTTGCCGATCTGGTAGAGGATATGGGCAGAATGGGCTTTCAGGGAGGACAGCTCGGCACATCTCTGAGCGTCTGGAAGAAGATGCTGGATGAGGATGTTACCATCTTCCTGGGTCTTGCCGGTGCTATGGTTCCCGCGGGCCTGGGAGAGTTCATTGCCTACCTTCTCAGGGAGAGAAAGGTAGACTGCCTGGTAAGCACGGGGGCCAATCTGTTTCATGACCTGTGCGAGGGACTGGGCATCGTCCATTACCAGGGCAGCGCCTGCGCAGATGATGCCTATCTCAATGAGTGCAAGATCGATAGAATCTATGATGTCTTCGTGTCGGAGATAGAGCTGCACAAGGCCGACAATCACATATCCGACTTTGTAAAGAAGCTGGACCCGGCCCGGCGCTACTCCTCGCGGGAGTTGATGTACATGGTTGGAGAGGGCCTGCCAGAGACTACAATCCTCGGCGCCGCTCATAAGGCAAAAGTCCCCATCTTCGTTCCGGCCATTGGAGACAGCTCCTGGGGAATTGGCATGGTCATGGCTCTGCGCGAAGGGCATAGCATCATGGTCGATGGAATCAAGGACGTTGACGAGATTACTCAGATGGTTGAAAAGTCCTCTCAGACCGGCGTAATTTACATCGGAGGAGGCGTTCCCAAGAACTTCATCCAGCAGACTGAGGTCATAGCGGAATTGATCGGCGATTACTCCGGAGGTCACAGCTATGCCATTCAGTACACCACAGATGCGCCACACTGGGGCGGCCTGTCCGGCTGCACCTTTGAAGAAGCAGTCTCCTGGGGCAAGGTCAAGAAGGAGGCGAGCAAAGTGCAGGTCTTTTCCGATGCTACCATTACTGTGCCCATCGCGGTGCAGGCTCTGCGAGAATCGGGCCATCCGCGCAGGAGCATTCCCCGCTTTGACTGGAAGGACGAGGGTCTCGCGCTGAAGTACGAAAAAATGTAAAACCATATTTGCATTCGCATCTGTAGTAGCCTCACTGCAAAGCGCGCTGCCCGGAGCGGCATTGCGTTTAATTTTTTGAGGTTAGTTAAATTCTTAATAAATTATCTCCTATTGAATTTCGTTTGATGTTGAATTCTGCTTAATATTATCTAAATTTTCGACCAAAGTTATTTATATCGGCACGCGCCAAGATTCATCACATAAGGGAAATAGAAATAAGGGGATTTATTATGTATAAGGGGTGGAAATTTCCTATTCCATGGGCAATGTTCAAGATGACGTTGCTCGTTGTTCTGCTTTTGACTGCTGCATCCAGCGGTCAGGAGCCATGCAGCGATGCGGACCAAAACTGCAAACCTCTGTGGAGTCTGCAGACTAACGATGGGGCAGCCCTTGCCCAGGTATCAGAGGGAGTCCAAGGTGATCTAGTCAGCCCAAATGAAATTGATACTGCGATGATTTCCTTTCAGTTGCTGAATCAATCGGCTTCGCCAGAGGTCCAGGATATTGTAGCAAGAAATGATTCTGTTAAAATCATTGAGCTTTCTGCTAATGATATTGACAATAATCTGCTCAGCTATAATATTATCAGCCTGCCTCTTCATGGAAAAATCAGCGGAAATGCGCCCAATATCATCTATATGCCAGAATCCGGCTTTGTTGGCACGGATTCATTTGTTGTTAGCGCATCCAGCGCATCGGGGCCAGAAAAAAATGTCACCGTTTCAATTGATGTGGTTTCACTGCCTCACTCCCCGAATACAGTGATTCGTGAGCCGCCATATGGGGAGGTATTTACAATTCCTCCCGATCAGACGAGGGTGACTATACCAGTTCGTGCCACATCTACGGGTGATGTTCAGTCTATCAAGTTCTATGATTATGCTACGCTAATCGGGTCAGGCAATTGTGAAGATGCCAGCGGACGCTGTCCTGTAACGATATTTCCCGATTTCATTGTTGGCACTCATGTCCTGACGGCAAGAGCGGTCTCAGCCAAGTACGGAAATAGCTGTCCGTCTCTTCCAGTTGTCATAATCGTCAATCCTTCCCAGCCGGCAATAAGAATTACCAGTCCTCTTCCCGGCCAAATCTTCACCGTTCCGAAAACTATCACAATTACTGCGGAGGTAACTGACAGCAAACCAGTGAGCCGCGTTGAGTTCTATGCAAATTCGCAGATGATCTGGAGCTCAACGGAGAGCAAGTCGCTCTATAGATACGATTGGATTGACGCAAAGCCAGGTGTCTACAACATTGTAGTAAAAGCCATGGAAAATCCGAATGATCCGAATACTATTGCCATATCAAAACCGGTGCTCATTGTCGTGGTTCCTGAAAAGCCTTTGAGCAAATCCAACCTTGCTCTAACCATTAGCTCTACATCAAATCCTGCACCAATAGGCGGATTATTCAATTATGTGTTGACTGTGACCAACAGAGGACCTGACAGCGCAACCGATGTCATAGTGCAGGATTTCCTGCCTCCGGAATTGACGGAGAGTTCCACAACGGCCAGCCAGAGCAGCTCCGGATCGAATTCAGTGGTCTGGGAATTGGGCGACTTGACCAAATATCACAGCGCGAGACTGGTACTTAACGTACGGGTCCGGCCAGACGCAAAACCGGGACAGATAGCCAATACCGCATATGTGTGCGGAGCTGAGGTAGATCCAGACAACTCAAACAATCATGCTACAGTGTATACAAGAATAGAAGAGGGCCTGGCGAAGGCATCTGAAGCAAATGCCACAGAGGTTGCCATCCCTGATGCCAATATCACGGGAGTAGCCGTTCCGGGTGCCAATGATACGGTAATTGTTCTTCCGGTTGCCAATGCCACGGAGGTTGCCATCTCAGATGTCAATGCCACTGAAGCAGTGGTCCCGGATGTCAATGCTACGGTAATTGTTCTTCCGGTTGTCAATGCCACGGAAGTTGCCATCTCAGATGTCAATGCCACTGAAGTAGTCGTTCCAGATGTCAATGCTACGGTAGTTGCTCTTCCGGCCGCCAATGCCACGGAGGTCGCTTCTGTGCAAGCCTAATCTATATTTTTAGATATTAGCTCTTGTTCTTTTCTTTTTTCTCTTTGTACATTGTACATTAACATTTTCTCTGCATTTTTCGATTATATTACCAAGAGAAAGAATAGCATCGGGCTCGCCGGGACTCGAACCCGGGTCAGCGGGTATCTTCGACATCAGTCACCGAAGCCCGCTAGGATGTCCGCTACCCTACAAGCCCAACATTTATAGCTTGGAGGCTTCCTGGCTATTAACCTTTCCCGCAAAGCTGAAATGCAAATAGTGAGAATAAATGATCGGGGATTGATAATAAAAATGACTCGCTTTCTCAGCAATTGTCCCAGATGCGGCTATGTGGCCGAAGCCCGGAGCGAAGATGGCGTGTTCGTTCAGGTGCGCTGCAAGATGTGCGGATATGAGGGACGGATGCCTCATCCCGACCTGAAGAACGGGGCCTGGCGGGTGGGATGAGGATGGGTGAGCTATGAGGACCAGTCACGCCCTTCTCCTTCGTCTGCGGCATGATCCCCAGTTTGATTTTCGGAAAACATTGGTGGAATTTGTCGATAGGGGCGCTCCAGGCGATAGGTCCGCCGTTCTGGGAGAGCAGATAATCCGCCTTGAGCCCGGCTGGATGGAGATAGAATGGGAGAATAAGATCAAGTTCATTCCATTCCACCGCATCCGGCGAATCACTTACGACAGGGCAATCATGTGGGAGAAGAGCGATAATCCCCTGGCTGAGACATAGGTTTATAGCAACCTGTGGTGACTAGCCATTGGATCTGCGCACTTTGCGCTCATTTCTATCCAGGTATTCCTTTATGGCATCAATTACGACATCAGAGCGCTGCACGTATAGAGAGCCCCTGCTCTTCACTACAAAGCTCATCAGCCGGTCGTTCAATTCCTGACTCAGGTCCACCTCGATTTTGGGCATGATTTTCTCTTGGGGCAATGTAGTATTAATACTTAATTTTTCGTGATGCCGCACTTCATGGCTTGAGCCTCTTTATCTCCAGGTATCCGACATCATCTCCGACATAGGCGAAGATCATGAGCTTTCTCACCGAGTGGGCGAGGCGCACCGCTCTGGAGAGAACAGGAGGCAAAAAGACGTGGTCCTCAGGCACGGTATGCACCAGATACTCGGAGTGGGGCACCTTGCCCGGCCCCTTCACCTGCTTGTAGACCCGGAAGTGGGTGCCGAACTTAAAGCCGGTCTTCACCACCAGATTCCTGTCCCGCAGATCTTTATAAACCCGGAACTTCTGGTCAAAATCGCTTTCAATCAGCTTTGCCCTTGCAGCAAAGTTATAGAGGTCCAGTGCCCCGCCGGCGCGATCCAGCATGGTGATCATCCCTCGATCCAGCAGGTAGGCAGACTCAACCAGGGAGAGCTGAAGGCGCTCGCCCACGGGTTTTCCAAAGAACCCGCACTCGTGCAGCCTCCGGGACGCTTCTGGGTCCCAGAGAACCACCCGGTCCTCGAGCAGCGTGGCCATTCCATTTTCCTTTACCTCAGCCATTAGCCCGGTCATGACCTTCTCCCTTGCCTCATAAAAGGTGATGTCGCTCTCCTCGTCGACGATGGCCAGCATCAGCTTCTTTCTCATTTGGCCGGCAAGCTTCACCGATTGCATCAGATCCTTCAGAGCAAGCGGCTCGCGCTCGGAGATCACGAGGACATAAAACTCTGCCGGGCTCTTTCCGGGCTGGCCTCCCCGGGGATAGACGCGAAAGTCAGGGCGGCCGGGCTGAACATAGTAGCCGCGCTCTCGCAGGTCCTTGTAGACCACATAGCGAAACTCAAAGCCCTTCTCCAGAGATGAAGCCGCCTGGAAGAAGGATCGAAAGTCCAGGTCGTCTTTTCCGGATAGCACTTGGATCCGGCTGCGGTCCAGGAGATAAGCGGCCTCAACAAGGGAGAGAGCCAGACCCTTTCCTTTGGGCCGGCCGAAGTAGCCCTGTTCATAGAGATCAGAGAGGGCCTCAGGGCCCAGACTGATCTTATCGCCCACAAGCCGGGCGATTAATTCTTCGGACATTCAGCATTCGAGCTTGCTTGGCCAGATGCCATGCATGATGCCCAGGGATTTATCCACCAGGCTATGCACATCCTTCGCCGGATAGCCTGCCGAGAGCAGATATGACTCAACGTGGTTTGGCACGGCTATCGACATCTGCTCCACCATGGATACCGTCTGCAGAATGGTGTTGTCTCCCAGTTTGAAGGGAATGATGGCGTCGGAGACGATCAGTTCGAAGATCTCAGGGCTGATAGGCCTTTCGATTGCGGAGAGATAGGCTTCCAGAATCTCGCTCGTCCAGTCGTGCTTCTTGCCTTCGTCCTGGTAGGGCATGACCACGACCTCGCGGGTCTTGGCAAGCTGCTCTACAAGCTGAGCTGGGGTGACATCTCCCTTGAAGACCAGGTTCAGGAAGTTGGTGTGGGGTACGGTCGTGGGCACTTTGCTCGCGCGCACAGAGAACTTGACCTCCTCGAATACCGTTCCCGCATCGGTACCCTGATGTCCGGCACCCTTGCCGAACTGGATGGCGCTGGGAGAAGCCTTGACCACTGTGTGGGGGTCGCCGTGGCGGCGATCGATATTGCCGAGGACGGCAGAGAGGCCTAGGGGCCGGGCGGCCAGAGCCAGCCTGGACAGGCCGGTGGTGTTGCAGCTGGTGCATTGCACAAGCTTGGGCTTGGCTTTGCTGAACATCTCGTAGTTCTCCAGGCCGAAGAAGAACTCGCGCGCGAAATCGGCCTTCAGCTCATCGGTGATCTTCACCTTTCCGCCCTCAGTTAACCCCTTGAGAAGCTCGGGCCGGTCAGCGCCGCCCATGAGGGAGATAAAACAGCCGTGAGAGAGGCCTGCCTCTACGTATGGCAGCTCCTCGTCGCCGGGAGTGCCCACCATCAAGAAATCGGATGCGGCAAAGAAGTCGTCGTAGCCGCCATCGATCTTGATACCTGCCTTCTCCCACTTCTCTTTGGTGGCATTGTCGCTGACGAAGGCTTTGACACCAAACAGGCGATTGAACTTGGATACGATTGATAGAGCCCTGCCGTGGGGCTTTCTGAGCAGTACGCACAGGTCGCCATCGATTCCGGCGGCCTTCTTAACTTGCGCCAGTGCCAGAAGTGTTCGCTTATTCTCTGTACCATCAAAACCTACAAACCCAGCATTCGACTTCAAGCTTCTTCACTTCCTGGTTGAGAGTCTAAGTGACTATATTTTAATGTTTCCGGGATTGTAGATGGCCAGTATTCTGTCGGCTGTGTACCTGGCGCACTCTTCCAGATTCATGCTAGTAGTATCTACGGCGATTTCAGGAGCGATGGGCTCTTCGTATGCAACATTCACTCCCGGAACGGCGGCTTTCTCGCCTGCCGCCTTCTTGTAGATATTCTTTGGCGAGAACTTTGCCCTGCGCCTCGCTTCCCTCTCCATGCAGACGGAAAGGGGCGCCTTGATAAATACCTCCGCGAAATTGGGAATAAGTTTGCGGGCAAAATCACGATAGCGGCGTCTGTTGGCAGTCGCATCGATGATGACGTTTACCTCTTCGTCAGCCAGGAGCTTGCCCATGTAGGCCAGGCTGGCATAAACGATATCCCTCTCGTCTTCGGTATATTTGGGCTCGGGAGTTATTGCTCTTCTAATCTCATCCAGCTGGAGTATCCTGGCCCTCACGCCCTTTTCGGACAGAATCGCCGAGACCCTCTCTGCAATGGTGGTCTTCCCGCATCCCGGAAGGCCGGTAAACCATATGACCCATGCCATGATCAAAGAAATGACATCATCAATGAAAAACCATTCCACAGGATTATGCTGGGAGAGTGGAGTGCAGGCGAGGTAAAAGTGATGAATAAAGACCGAAAAAGAGAGAAAGGCTGAAGTGAACTTCAGCCGAACAGGGCGCCCAGGCCCTCTACACCGCTCTCCTCTGCAGCTTCTTTGTCGACTTCGGGCTCTTCTGGCTTGGCAGCGGCCTTGGCGGCAGAAGGTGCGGCTGCGGACGGGGCCGCGGCGGCAGCGGCGACTGGCATTGCGGCAGCCTGGGAGAGGACGGATGCGATGTCCACGCCTTCCAGTGCGGCCACTAGGGCCTTGATCCTTATCTCGTCAACGGCGGCACCGGATGCCTCGACGACCTTCTTGATTCCATCCTCGTTAACGTCTTTGCCTGCGCTGTGAAGCAGTAATGCAGCGTATACATATTCCATTTTGAATCTACCTCGAATTTACCTTTGATCAAATTTATCCGAAGAGAGCACCCAATCCCGCAGCGGTGTCTCCTTCTTCTTTTTTCTCTTCGTCCTTTTCCTCGGCCTTTTCTTGAGATGCGGCTGGGGCAGCTGGAGCAGCTGCTGGGGCTGCCTCTCCGCTGGCCAGACTGGATAGCGCTTTAGCATTGGCGGCGGCCTTGGCTAAAAGCATCTCCATCATGCCGGGCACGGGCAAACCTGCATCCAGAACCAGGGCTCTGGCTTCGGTCTGGGCCTTCTGCAACATGGGCCCGATGGTCTGCGGCGTGGCGTAGCCAACCTTAACTGCAAAGCTGAATGCTGTGGCAGAAGCCCTGGACAGCTTTGAGATCTGAGCATCCACATCGATGAAAAGATCCTTGACGCCAAAGATCAAACCGCCTTCGTAGGCCGCTCGCAGTTCCAGGCCCACGTTTCTGGGGAAGATCTCCATGGTCTTCAAAATGTCCGCGGTCTTGGCTGAGACGACCTCACCCTCTTTGGCCAAAGTGACCTTCTGGTTGATGACCACCTTTCCGCTCTTGATGGCGGCAGGGATGCCGGCTGCCTGAAGCTTGCCGACCATTGGTCCGGGCGAGAACGATGTCTCTCCGGCCTCAACCACGATATCCTTGGGGGCACGGGCACCGGCCTTGATAGGCATGGGCCGTTTGCTCTTCTCCAGGAGGGCGTTCAGCTTGAAGGGGTTGTCATCGCTGAAGAGCAGAGCAGTCTGATCCTCAATGAAATCAGCCAGAGGCCCGATATCGGGAAGACTGGATTCCAGGGCGCGGCGAGCGATGGTGTTTCTTACCACTTTTATCTCGGCATTGCCTCTGAGTGCTCCTCGCAGCTGCTGCAGATTGTCGGCCGGAATCTCCCTGAAGCCGACAATGCCGACAACGCGGCTCTTCTTGATCATCCCGACAAGCTCTTCGACCTCTTTTACCTTCCATTCAGGAACATGGGCAGTATGTCGAGTCTCTGCTGCCATTTAGATCACCCTTATAGAAGGCCCCATGGTGGTCTTGACGTAAACCGACTTAAGGTTGTGTCGACCATCTTTAAGGGTCTGCTCGAGCTTGACTATGACCGCTTCAATGTTTTCGGCCAGCTCTTTAGTGTTCATCTTTCTGTTACCGACAGTCAGGTGGAAGGTCGGTTTATCCCTGGACCTGATCTTGATCAGGTTTTTGAGCCTCTGTACCTGGGGGGTTACATCCTGAGTAGGCGGCAGTGGTGTGGGCATCTTGCCCCTCTTGCCGAGAATGGAACCCAGGCTCTTACCTATGATCGGCATGAACTGAGTCTCTGCTATGAAGAACTTGTACTCGTCCGCCATTTTGCGCACAGCTCTCTTATCGCCGGCGAGCTCTTTGATCTCGTCCAGTGATATGACCCGGTCAGCACCGGCGCTCTTGGCTCGAAGTCCAGTTTCTCCTGCAGCGAATACAGCGACCTTGGTCGGTTTGCCAAGTCCGTGGGGCAGAATAACCTCAACATCGACTCTGTTGCCCGGCTGGGCCAGATCGATATTATGGAGGTTGATAGCCAGATCCACGCTCTCGCTGAACTTTCTGGCAGGTGCCTCAGTTATAGCCTGTTTAACGGCTTCTTCTATATCCATTTCAATCCTCCGTAGTCTTCGACGCTATAGGTCTTCTACGGCTTCTCAAAAAAGAGAATTAGCAACCAGATAATAACTTTCTATTTCAAGCCTTCGCTTCTAGCAATTCATCGTATTTGCCGCCGGCCACAGCCAGCTGGGCCTCTTTGCTCTGCATGCCGTCGATGGTCGCGCCCACAGACCCTGCCGTGCCAATGACCTCACTGGCTGCGTTCTTCAGGGTTTTGGAGAGAAGGCCTCTTCTCTTGATGTTGGCGATCTTGATGACCTGCTCCATAGTGATGTTCCCGACCGCGTTTTTGTCACCGGTGCCCTTCTCCACGCCCATCTCCTTGATGATCAGGGCAGACGTGGGTGGCGTTCCGACTTCGACTTCAAATTCGGTCCTGGACTTTACTATGACTTTGACGGGAACTTGCATTCCATTGAGATCTTTGGTCTGTTCATTGATCTTGGCGACCACCTGGGCTACATTAACGCCCAGAGGTCCCAGGGCCGGGCCCAACGGTGGTCCCGCGCTGGCCTTTCCGCCAGGGACCAATGCTTCTACAACATTAGCCAATACTTGTCACCTCAAATTATATTAAGTTCCTTCTTTGCTGAGCACGCGCACGTGATCTCCCCGCACTGTGATGGGGATAGGCACCATTGCTTCGAAGAGTTCAAGGGTAATCTCTTCCTTGGCAACGTCCACCCGCTTAACTCTTGCCTTCTCGCCCTTGAATGGCCCGGATATTAGTTCGATAATGGCCCCTTCCTGAATTCCGACTACCGCCGGCTTGGGGGAGAGAAAGTGTTCGACCTCTTCGATACTTGAGGCACCTTTTATCACTGAACGAGCATGGGGTATTCCTTGAATAGCCTGATCTACGATCTCCGGAGCAGGTGACTCCACAAGAACGTATCCTTTCAGCACATCAGGTACCAGCAGTGCCCTTATATCATACTTTTCCTTGCGCGCTATCTGGGCGATCATGTTGGCCACCGATCGTTCCTGATTCGCAGTGGTCTTTACAACATATATGCTGGTCTCGGACATTCCGCCTTCTTAGACGAACCTCGGGTATAAAAAGGTTTGTAATACAATGGAAATCTCTTTATAGTATAAACAAGGGAGTTGCCTAGGGGTGAGTGTCTAAAATGAGTGGCAGGACTGATGAGCTTCGAGGCCTCGTTATGAAGATTGGTGCCTCAACCAAGGTCGTGGAGAAGCAGGCAACCCGCCATGGTAGTCTCCGGGGAAGCGGCGAGATCGAGCGCGCTTTATTAGGTGTGGTCCAGGAGATGATAAAACAGTACAACATCCAGACTAAGCTGACCGCTGAGCAGCTTTCGTCAGTTGTCAGGCTATTTTACAAGAGATTGAGTGATACTGAGATCGCTGAGCAATTGGGCGATCGAGCCCTAAACAAGACCGTAAGCAGAGCCAGAATCAAGCTCCACCTGTTCCGGGAGACTGATTTGAAGCCGCCCTTCGATAGGGACGAATTTCTCCGCCTGACAGAAGCCAATAAATCCGTCAAAGAGATGGCCGGGATTCTGAGGGTGGCGCCTTCAACCATATCTGAGTACAGGAATATCTTTGATAGCCAGAAGGCTTCGGAGAGAGATGGATACACCAAGCGTTTCCAGGAGATACTCTCCGACCAGGATGTTTCTGAGCGCATGGTAACAGCCCACACTGAGGACGGACTTTCGGACACCATCGATACCGACTACGAGGCGGCAGAGGCCTGAGGAGCCCCTCGCTTCCATCACCGTTTTCCGCATCATTACCGATAATCTGCCCGTCATCTCTGGCAGAGGAATATCTGCCGCGTCAGGCTCCTATGCACGCGGTCAGTATGCTTTTGAATTACCTCAAAGCCGGCACCGGCAAGCATTGCATCTAGCTGGCGGTCCGCGACGATCACCATACGCCGGCCAGGCCTGATCACCCGGAAGAGTTCGCTCAGACTCTCCTGCAAGAGGAGGTCCTTTGACCTTGCCATGATCTTGGCAGAGCGTCCGTAGGGAATATCCAGAACCGCTGCATCTACAGATGATTCTTTCAGCGGCAGGCGCTTGGCGTCGCCCAACAGGAGAGAGCAGTCCAGCGCCTGCAGATTGCATTTGGCCCCTTTGACCAGGCAGGCCTGAACCTCTATTCCCAGCCCCTGTACCCCGATCAGGCAGGCTTCAATCAGGATGCCGCAGGTCCCGGCGAAGGGATCGAGAAGCATCTCCCCTGCGCGAGCCTGAGTGAGGTTGACGAGCGCGCGGGCCATGCGCGGCATGAGAACGCCGGGATGGAAGTAAGGTTTGAGGTGAGGCCTGCGCGCCTCAAAGGAGCTTCTATCGCACCTGGCCGCCTCGCTGCCCAGAATAATTTTTTCGGTGGTGATGATTGCCCGGAGCACCAGCTTCGGATTCTTCAGGTCAGCTCTATAGCCCCTTTGAAAAAGGATGCGTCCCACCTCGCGCTCCACCGCATCCGCAGCAGGGGCTGCATCCTTGATGCGCCTCGCCCGGATCAGATATCTCTGTTGGGGAATCTCCAGATTGCCAACGGACCCGGCGAGCGCCTCAAGGTTTGCTTCGCAGATTGCCAGCACCTCGATGATGCGGTGGGTCATGGCCAGACGGCTGGCCACCGTTTTCACATCGAGGTCTTCCGCCTCCACTATCAGGCACTGGTCCAGAAAAGCGATCTCGGAAAAAGAGGAGGAACAGGCCTCCACCAGGGCGAGCGCCTCGCTTCTCGGCAGGGTTTCGTGCTCCCCGGACAGCTCAAAAGCGTAGGTCTTCATCCTCAATCCAAGTAGCTGTTCACATCCCTGTAATTAAATTTCTTAGAGCCCAGGACGTTCTCCAGGAAATTGAAGAGGGCGCGTCTCACGTCGTCTGAGAGCAGCGGATACCATGTGGGGCTGGCGACAACCACCGCCCGGAAGGCAAAGAACGGCGCTATGACCTCGAGAAGCTCGTCATCCCCGGTCTTTTCCAGGTAGTTCTCGAAGAACAGCTCGAAGAGATCTTTCAGGTCGCCGGTCAGGCGCAGGCTCTTCTGCACGGAGTAGAATATGTAGTTCATGGCCAGAGCGGTGATGTCATCCGCAGCTTCGCCCCATTCTCCCCGGCTTCTGTCCAGCACTGAGAAGTCCACTCCCTCCCGGAACATTATATTCCAGGGGTGGAAGTCTCCGTGCACCTGGCAGAGCCGGGCGGCTTTGCTGCGCAGCATCCAGCGCCACTCTACGCACAGCTTTTCGATATCCTGAAGCTCATCCGGATCGAGGAAGCTGGGTGAGTCCGGGTAGTCGTCCAAAATCCCGAAGATGCACTCGCCGCTTCCCACCGTCTCCCGGATCTTGCGCTGGTAGAGCGGAGGGCAGTCGTTCTTGACGGCATGAATTTCCGCCAGGTAGTCAGAGAGGGCGACGACCCGCTTGTAGTCTTGATCGGTAGCGCCCTGCTCTTTTACCCGCTCCAGGTCAAAGAAGTACTCCTTTCCCTCGATTTTCTCCATGAGCAGGAAGTATTCGCGAGCGTCTCCCGCTGAGACGAGCTTGCCCTTTTCTGTGAAGTATCCCACGTCCAGAGAAGGAACGTGCTTGGGCAGGCTGGCAAAGGTTGAATTCTGCCAGATCAGAATTCCGGCCCGATCCGAGAAGTGGTCGTGGCCGAAGCCATGCTGGACACGCATGGTGGAGAGCACGGCTGAATCCTTCTTTCCTTTGATTTCGTACTCCACCAGAAGCGGCGATCCGTATCCGAATCCCTTCACGTCCTCAGTGGTGGCTATGGTCTCGCCCATCTTGCGGGTGCTCAGCAGGGATAGGTCCCGCCCGTAAAGGCTCCGCAGGTAAGTTTCCAGGTTGCCTCTTTTCAGGTCCAATGCCAAGACTCTCCTTGAGGTTCCTTCAGGTCCCGTTCTGCCAGCTGTGCAGGTATCTGTACTGCTCATCGGTGAGCTTTTCCGTCTCCAGGCCCATGGAAGCCAGCTTGAGCTCTGCAACTCTTCGGTCTATCTCTACAGGCACGGCGTAGACATTCCTGTCCAGGCTCCCCCCGTGCTCAACTATGTAGCGCACTGCAAGCGCCTGATTGGCAAAGGACATGTCCATGACCTCCGGGGGATGGCCGTAAGCGGCAGCCAAATTGATCAGCCGGCCTTCTGCGAGCAGGTAAAGCCTGCGCCCGTCCGGGAGCTTGTATTCGGTGACATTGTTCTGCACCTCAGTCTTTTCCGCAGCCATCTTTTCGAGGGCAGGGATATCTATCTCCACATTGAAGTGGCCGCTGTTGGCGAGGACCGCCTGGTCTTTCATCTGGGCGAAATGCTCACCACGAACCACATTTATGTCGCCGGTGAGGGTTATGAAGAGGTCTCCCAGAGGCGCGGCCCTTTGCATGGGCATTACTCTGAAGCCGTCCATGGCTGCTTCCAGGGCTTTTCGCGGCTCGATCTCGACTACTATTACGTTTGCTCCAAGGCCCCGGGCGCGGTTGGCGCATCCTCTGCCGCACCAGCCGTAGCCGGCCACGACCACCGTCTTTCCGGCGAAGAGGAAGTTGGTGGCCTGCATGATGCCGTGCAGGGTGCTCTGGCCGGTGCCGTAGCGGTTATCGAACATCATCTTGGTCTCGGCATCGTTGACGGCGATGACCGGATAGAGCAGGGCTTTGTCATCCGCCATGGCCCGCAGCCGCACCACTCCCGTGGTTGTCTCCTCGCAGCCGCCGAACATCTGGGCGGCCAGCTCCGGCTGCTCCTTGTGGATGATGGCGATGGTATCCGCCCCGTCGTCCAGGCTGACGTTGGGCTGCAGGTCCAGGGCTTTCTTGATGCAGTCGTAGTACTCCTTCTCGTTCTCGCCCCGGAAGGCGTAGACATGCAGGCCGCGGGCCGCAAGGGCCGCAGCCACCTCATCCTGCGTCGACAGAGGATTGGAGCCGGTGACCGCCACCTCCGCGCCTCCAGCGACAAGGGTTGTGATTAGGTTCGCCGTCTCCACTGTGACATGCAGGCAGGCCACAATGCGCGCCCCCTTGAGCGGCTTTTCCTTCTCAAACTCCTCTTTGATCTTCTCCAGAACGGGCATATGCCTTCGCGCCCATTCGATGCGCTTTTCTCCTTCCGCTGCTAAATTGATGTCCCTGACTACGCTTTTCTGCAAAATCGATCACCTGGAAAGTTATTTGGTTAATTTGAAGAAAGAGACTTTTTTTCAGATACTTAAATGCAACCCAGGCAATCCTGTGTTCTTCTTTTAAGTCTTGGTTCACGCAAAGAGTGCAAATGCCGTAAACCTCCTGCAGTAACGCTTTTCGGAGGCCCAAATGCAGCGAAAGCCCTTAAAGAGTTCGTCAAAATAGTCTCTGCCAAAAGCCCTCTGTAGCCTGGCGGTGAAATTGCACCCTCCTATGGCTACGTACCCTGTAGCCTATGGCCAGAATCATATCAAGGTTGTAGAATTCCAACTGTCGCTGGACCTGGCGGGTGCCCTCGGTTTAAACTATTAGATATTTCCTAATAGTTGCCTCTGGCGTCAGTTCGTGATATAAAAAAATGTCGCGATATGGATAATGATCGCTTGCATTCAAGAATTCTGGGTGTATCCCATTTTCGTGCATTTCATGAGTTGCGCGGTTAAGTTGTTATTGAACTATCTCTTCATAAGTATTAAGCGTATATCGTGGTCGACTGGTGCCAACTTGTCTTGTGTGGATTTGGATTCTAGCTGGCTTATATAAAATGCGATTTATCTCAGCCACATCCTCTATTTCTGGCCCAACCCTGCCAAAAATCATCTCGTTTCTGTCCTCTATCCAAAATTCAAATGAACGGTGATCCGGCAATGCTCCTCGGAATTCGCCAACAACAGCAATATCTGTCTCACGAATATTTTCCGGCTTGAGGCGTTCTTTTGTTCGTTTTATCTCCTCGACATTGTTGAATCGAAGAGATTTATTGTCGTCTAATTCAATAGCAAATACTGCTTCATAATCTGTCATTACTTCAAGAAATGCTCGGATTGCTTCGATAGCACGCGCACTCATATCGGCTATTGCGTTTGCTATATCGTCGTCACTTGATCCTGCTGGCAATCCCATAACCAAGTTGGCTTTTTCCATCGCGGCCTTAACAGGAGATAATTCAGATGAGATTGTTGCTTGTTTTGGTGCCTCTTCAATTTCGAAACCAAACGATCCCAGCACGGTCCCGGTTATCATTAATTGAAAATCTTCACTTTTAGGGATGGGACCACGGGAACCCAATTCCGTGGTTCGACTAGAACCGAGGGCAGTGATCATTTTCGCATATCTATCCAATGCGCTTGCGGCAAAATCGGCATATACCCCTTGACTTTTTATAGTAGGTTTTCCACGAAATATTAATTGACCGTGGGCTGCTTTATAATAAGGAACTTGTATTGTGGATAGTTCCGTTTCTACTTTCTTCTTTCGGGCTTCCAAACTTTTTCGATCTATTACGTCATCCTCTGGTGTCTGACTGATCAGTTCCTTCAAAGCAGCGATCTCTGATTCGAGAAACTGACGTTTCCCTAGGATCATGACAGACCACCTTGGCTCTTTATTCTATCTAGACTTTCTAAAGCAATAATATCATGTGTTGGGGAGAGATCTATCTGCAAGTAACCTTTCCATAATAGCGATTCCCGTTGATGAGACCAAAGGCTATACCAATATGTTAACTCTCCTATAAGTTTTCCAAGCGTGTTGCCTTTTAGTTCAATGAAATACGCATCTACATGATACTTATCCTTGATATAATCGTGGTCGAAAAGTTGCGGATAACTCGCTTCAAGGGTTCTTTGTGTCTGGCCATCTGGCACAATATAAAATGTAACAACGTCGATGTCATTTGGTGGGCGTGATCTTAATAATTCGACATGCTCCAAAAAACTTCCATCTAACCACTGGAAACCCGCGCAGATTCCCACACCATGTAAAGCTGAACGAAATGAAAGAAGGCCACTTAATAAGTTTTGACGGGGTGGTGTAGTGCTAAACTGTAAAACAAAATCATTTAAGGAGACCTTATATGGCGATCTATTTCTTGAAGTGGCTTCACTGCTTGGATCGATTGGATGTAGAACCCCTTGGCGGTTCCAATAAAATATCGGGTTGCCACTCGTACACAAGCCTCCTTAAGTAAAGCAGTGTGGTATTACTTCAAAAAGGTTTCGATTGTAATAAATATTTAATAATACTGAAATTGTGTTCAAACACAAATCTCCATTCACAATTTAGCCGAATTGCTTATAAGTCGAAAATTTCGCGTGCAGAATGGCTTTTGCGCGCAAAGTCTCCCTATCCCTAACTCTTAAATAGCAAATCAGCCAATAATGTCCCATTCACAATTGTGAACATTCAAGGATTGGTACATGCATATAAATTATGCAACCGCACTCTCGCGCCAACGTGCCCGTTCGCGAACACTGCGGTACGCAAGGGACGTGCCATCGTCTGGCCCACCATAACCATTTTGCACCAGAACCGCTCACCAATCCCTTGCAGGACTGAGAAGAAAGATGTTGATTGCAATGCCGGATGGCAGCCGAAGAGAGATCGCGGGAGAGAATATTCGCATCGAGGATATCCTCAAGCAGCTGGGCATTAATCCTGAGGAGGTCATCGTGGCCAGGAACGGCAAGATAGTCCCGGAAGAGGAGACTGCAGGCGGCTCTGACGAGCTGAAGATCGTGCGCTTTGTGCACGGCGGATAAATAGTGACCCATGATTGACCTTTGATTGACCTTTGAGGAAAAAGATGCTAAGCGGTGCCGAAAAAAATAGATACTCCCGCCAGATTCGCCTCTTCGGCGAGGATGGCCAGGAGAAGCTGAAGGAAACCAGCGTCTTCATAGCGGGAGCCGGCGGCCTGGGCTCAGCTATCTCCATTTACATGGCGGCGGCGGGCTTCGGAAAGATTCGCATCTGCGATTGCGATACGGTCGATCTCTCCAACCTCAACCGGCAGATTCTGCATACAAGCGCCGATGTGGGCCGGGCCAAGGCAATGTCGGCCCATGAGACCCTGACCGGCATCAACCCGGAGATCGAGGTAGAGGCTCTGACAGAGACAATAACCCAAGAGAATATCGGCGAGCTTCTCCAGGGCTGCGACCTGATAATGGACGGCATGGATAATTATCCGGTTCGGTACATTCTGAACCGGGCAGCTCTGGGGCGGAAGATTCCCCTCTTTCACGGAGCCATCAGCGGCTATCAGGGACAGGCTACCACCATCATTCCCGGAAGGACGGCCTGCCTTTCCTGCCTCTTTCCCAGAGCCCCGCCGCCATCGGTCTTTCCTGCCCTGGGGGCAACATGCGGCATCATCGGCTCAATTCAGGTGACCGAGGCGGTCAAGTACGTCACGGGCACAGGCCAGCTCCTCGAAAACCGCCTCCTCCTCTGGGACGGCCTGAGCGGCTGTCTCGAAGAGATCGCCTGCGAGCGCAATCCCGCCTGCCCGGAGTGCTCAGGCAAAGGGGATCGATTGTGATGCTGGTAATGAGAATTAGATAGCGAGTATTAATAAGAATAATTGACATATTACATTGATCATAATCAGGACCATAGCCAAGAGATGGATGATATGAGCGAAGGCAAAAAGGCGCTGTTGGTGATGGGCTGTCCGGAGGTGCCGGTGCAGATGAGCATGGTGATCTATCTCACCCATAAATTGAAGAAATCCGGCTGGGACGTGACCGTGGCGGGAACGGATGCTGCCGTCAAGCTGCTCAAGTCCGCCGACCCGGAGAGCTACTATGTGCAAAATACAGTGGATCTGGATGAGCTGATCGCGAGCGTAGTGGAAAAGAAGGTTGACTACGATGTATGTTTTGCCTTCATGCATAGCGATGCAGGCATGACCTACGGGGCAACGTTCTCCGCCATTTCCAGGGCCAGGCTCTTTGCCGTGGTCTTCGGCAAGAATGCCGAGGCTCTGGCCGAGAGCATCGATTACCCGGCGGAAAAGATCGTGGCCAAAGCCACCCATAACCCGAATCCCCTCAAGAACAAGATCGATAAGGTGGCATTATGAGCTGTATCGAGCAGATGAAATACAAGCTGTACCTGGAGCGCACCAGCTTCAAGGATGCACGCGATTACATCAAGAAGAACTCCGAAGAGGTTTACGAAGTCGATCCCGGCTACAAGATCTTCAAGGACTATTATATCATCGGCGTTCCGCCCGTATTCATGGGCGTACGGGGAAAGGAGATGCTCTTCACCTATGTCAAGCCCTGCCACGGAACATTCGTAATGGGAATTGACTCTGAGGAAGAGATCGCCCGCCTGAGGGAGAACGAAAAAGCGAAGATCAAGAAGTCCCTGAAGTCAGGGGGCCCGAAGGCGACAGCCGATTCCGGGACAGCTCCGGCAAGCTTTGCAGAGATGTATAAAAAATAGGCGTGGCCGAAAACATGCGAATCGTTGTCATAGCTTTTGCTAACTTCCGGGAGATCCTCGGAAAAGAAAGGCAGATGCAAGCGAAAGATGGCGCGACAGTGGGGGCGATCCTGCAAGAGCTTGCCGCCTCCAGTCAGGCATTCCGGGAAGCTGCCTTCGACGATACCGGCGCTCTTCGCGATTATGTTCTTCTCATGATCAACAGAAAGAGGATCGATCCTGCGCAGGAGATATCCAGGCAGCTTAAGGACGGAGATGAGCTGGCCATCTTTCCCCCTCTGGCCGGAGGCTAGAGCCCATTGATAGAGATCACAGACGGCGAGATCTCCCTTCCGGAGATGATAGAGAGGGCCAGGAGCAGAGATGCCGGGGCAGTCGTCACATTTCTGGGCACAGTCAGGGATGACGGCATAGTGGCGCTCGATGTGGAGGCATTTCATGAGGCTGTGCTGGAGGAGCTCAGGGCCATCGAAAAGGAAGCCATGAGCCGTTTTGGCCTCAGGGCTGTTGAGGTCGTGCACCGCACCGGCTCGCTTTCCGTCGGCGAGAGCATCGTGGCCATCGTCTGCTCAGCCGGCCACAGAGAAGAGGCCTTTTCCGGTTGCAGATACATAATTGAGGAGCTGAAAAAAAGGGCGCCCCTCTGGAAGAAGGAGCGTGGAGAGAGAGGCGAACGCTGGGTGGGGCTGGGTGGAGCAGAATGAGCCAGTCGGAAGATGATTTCATAGTGGTTTTTTGCACCGCTCCCCAGGGCGAGGCAGACGCCCTGGCAAGAACCCTGGTTGAGGAAGGCCTGGCAGCCTGCGTGAACATATCGCCGGTTCGGTCCTGCTACATCTGGATCTAACTGAGCCAGGCAAATCTCGATAGGTTGTACCTTCAACAGGCTGCCTTCAGCCAGAGCCAAGGTTGTTGGGACCCTGCACATGGCGCAGACCGTGGCGGGAATCGATGGGGCAGCATGCCTACGCGGTTAGACCTGCCAGCGCTAAAGGATGGCCGCTAGATTGCCATCAGCATCATGCTGCTACAAGAGCATTTTTTTCTTCGCACAGCATCAAGAAATCAACCCCTTGCACCATGATGATGATCAGTCCGTCCGCCGGGATCAGCCACCGGAAAATGGGAATTGCTTCTGCCCGCTGAAAGGCCGGCTTCACAGTGGGCGCAGGGCGGTCCGCCGCTCCGGATGTCTCTTTGCCGTTCTCTGAGTTTTTTTTAATGGCAGCAAGCTCTGTTGCAATCGTTTTAGTTTCATGTGTACAGCGAAAGTGTCTATTAATATTAGTAATGCCTTTTGGGATCTGGTGCGCTAAAATGAGACTTAGAGTAATCAGCAGCAGGAACGAGATTTCCAGCTTAAATCCCAATGAGAAAGCAGTCCATATGGCTTTTAGGGCCAGCAACGTAGATTTCCTCAATCTTATGCAGAGATGCCCCAGGCTCAGAATTATCCAGGTTCCACCATCCTACCGCAAGACCATGTCTAATGCCATTCAGGTATTCCTGGAGATGCAGGGCATTGACATGCTGGAGGGCGACGTTTGGGGCCACAGAAAGGACCTCGACGAGTACTTCACCGTAGATGACAGCACTCTTGAGGAGATTCGAGCGCTGGTTGCTGGCGGAGCATCTGCCGATGAGGTTGCCGATCAGATTCAGAAGAAGGCCAGAATCGGATCGGAGCTTATCAAGTACATCGCCAAGAGCAAGATGACTGCTTGAGCTGCGCTCCCGCGCTGGCTCGGCTGAACTTAAACTATTTTTACGATGATTGTTGCTGCTAACTGTTTTATTTCATTTTTCTTCAAAAGCCGTGAAATTTATTAGATAAGCTCCACCTCTATGCATCTAGGGCTGCACATTTGGAGCTGCATTATCGCAGAGCCCGTTGAGAGAACCATCCCTAAAAGGAGCTGATAGTATTATGAAATATACCATTAAACAGAAACTTAAGTTAAAATTGCTAATGTTTTCCGTCGTTCTGATGATTATGGCGAATCCCTGCGTTTCTTTGAATATGAATTCCGGAATAAATTCGACCATAAGCGGCAATAACGATTCGACCTGTTTGTCTCTCTATGATGCAAGAGACCTTCTTGCACCAAATGCCATCTGGGATGATTTTTATAATTTGACGAGAGTTCCCCGTCCGTCCCACCACGAAGAAAAGATCAGCGCTTATCTGGCAGATTTCGGTAGACTCCTGGCGCTGGAGACTATTGTGGATGATGTCGGCAACGTCCTTATCAGAAAGCCGGCCACTGTCGGAATGGAAAACCTGACCGGTGTGATTCTGCAGGCTCATATGGACATGGTAGCTCAAAAGGATGCCGACAAGAGCTTCGACTTCCAGAATGATCCAATTGATGCATATGTAGAGGACGGTTGGGCAAAAGCCAATGGCACAACCTTGGGGGCGGATGACGGCATTGGAGTTGCCACCATCATGTCAATTTTGCAGGACAAAGAGCTGGCCCACGGCCCTCTGGAGGCGCTCTTCACTGTCAACGAAGAGGACGGCTTCACAGGCGTAAACGGGCTTAAGCCGGATCTGCTCCAGGGCAAAATTTTCATAAACGTCGACTCTGAGACCGAAGGAGAATTTACCATCGGAAGCGCCGGCGGTCTTTATATTGATGCTATGGAGAATTATTCTGAGGAAAAGACCCCTGCCCAAATGGCTGGATTCAAGATCAGCATCAAAGGGCTGAATGGCGGCCACTCTGGAGTTGACATCGGCCTGGGCAGAGGAAATGCAGGCAAGATCTTATCCCGAATTCTGTGGAATGCTCAAAGATCCTTCGGACTGAGGATAGCATCATTTGACGGAGGTGATCGCTACAACGCCATACCAAGAGAAGCCGGTGCCGTCGTGGCTGTGCCTGATTCTGAAGCCGACTCCTTTGCCAGGTACGTTCAGCAGTTTCAGTCTACCGTGCAAAATGAGCTATCCGCCACAGAGCCTGACCTGGCCATTGAAGCAGAGAAAACAGACCTGCCTGCCAGGGTAATGGATGAACAGTCTGCGGCCAGACTGATAAGTGCAGTTTACAGCTGCCCCAATGGCGTCTTGAGGATGAGCGACGCTGTTCCTGGGCTGGTGGAGACCTCCAGCAGCATGGGCATCCTGAAGGCAGAGAATGGAGCGTTCTGGGCTGGATTTTATATTCGCAGCGCCATAGATTCCGCGAGAGACGACCTGGGAGATATGATCCGAAGCGTCTTCGAACTGGCCGGTGGCAATGTATCATTCCATGATAGCTATTCCGGTTGGGCACCCAACCCCGACTCTCCCATACTGGGCCTGATGAAGCAGATCTATATGGAAAAATTCGGCTATGAGCCCAAGGTGATTGCCATTCATGCCGGTCTTGAGACCAGCGTGGTTGGGGAGAAGTATCCGGGAATGGATATGATCTCCGTGGGACCCACATTGCAGGATGTTCATACGCCGAAGGAGCGCCTGGAGATCTCGACTGTGCCCAGTGTGTATGACCTCTTGGAGGAGACGCTGATGAAGATTCCATCGAGATAAAAAAATGTGATATGGTTCGGCAGCGACCGGGATCAAGAGCGTGATCGGCTCCCGAGAATCTTCTGCAAGACGCGGGACTTTCCGGGAACTGAATTCTCCTCATCTCCGGGCACGAGAAAAAATCAGACCTAATCCGGACCGGAACCTGCAAAGGCATCGCTTGATGGGCAAAAAAAGTGGGTTTTGCCCTGCCATCCTTGTAAGCTCATCCTGCCCTATTATCGGTATCGATAAGCCTCAGACCCTGAAGCTAAACGTCTTGCTGGCAAGCTGCTTTCCATTTGCCACATAATTTAGTTTGAGCGTGTATGTTCCAGTGAGCCAGGTATATTGGCTGCCCTGATATGATGTGGGGACCATATCCAGCCAGTAGTTGCAGCTCACCGGCTGGTTTACTGCGACCGCCGATGTGGGATAAATGTTCTTTATTACTATGGCGGGACCACCCGGAGGCACGGTTAGGGTCTCCAAATTGAAGTTTGACGCATCCAATCCGCAAATGTCCTGGTTCGTCGCGCCGGACACTACCCTGATTCCCACATTCACGGGCTCGCTATTGCCTGGCAATGCCGGAGCGATCTTTATCGATATGACCTCGATAGTAGGCGCATTCAGTGGCGGGCTTTGCATCGATCCGATGGATCTGCCCGGAAGGCTGACTTGTTGAGCGGCAGTGGCCGCACCTACTGCAACAATGAGCATCAAAACGAATGCCAATAGCGTTTTTTCTTTATTCATCATTATGACACCTCTTTGTGCAAATCTGCGAATGTATCATCTTTCTCAAATTATTGCCCCAGGAATTTATAATTATGGGAGGGATATCGATGTTAAGTTAATTTTTTTTGACCAGGTTTGACCCGGAAGTCAATGACCACATTGTATCTGTGAGGAGCATAGCTTCTCACCGTGCCCTTGTACAGCAACTCCGCCTCAAGGCCAATCTCGTCAGATGCTCTTCTTATCACGGCCTCGTCTCTGTAAAGATCTTCTTCCGGAGCTATGCAGTAGTAATGAACCATCCCTCGAATCTTTGCCGCTCTCATTGCAGGAATTAGAAACGTTGAGGCGCTGTGAGGAAGGTTCATGATAACATGGTCCGCCCGAGTTTCATAGCGGTGGGCAATCTCGGCCGCGTCGCCCTCCAGAATCTGGATGTTTTTTATCTTATTTAAGAGGGCATTTTCGCGCAGATATCTCACAGCCACGGGATTTTTATCAATGGCGATCACCTCTGCGCCTTTTTTCGCCAGGAGCAGAGAGAATGGCCCCACGCCTGCGAACATATCCAGGACCACATCCCCAGGAGAGACCTGGCAGGCAATGCGCTGCCTCTCAGTGCCCAGGCGAGGCGTGAAATAGGCGCCTTCCAGGTCCACCCGATAGCGCAGGCCGTTCTCCCTGTGCAGGGTTACGGTGCGGGCCTCTCCTGCCACATGCCGGAAGCGCCGGGTGCGATACTCTCCCTCCACATCTGAGACGGGAGCAATGACGGTCTTTATGCTTTTGCTGGTGGACATGAGTGCAGCAGCCACGCGCTCTGCATCTCGATCTTCAATCATTGCAATGTCGCCCACCACCTCGAAGCTTGGCCGGAAACCCAGGATATCCTCCGGGCTGATGATCTTCTCTTCCGGCGGGAAGCTGATCAGTACCCGCTCAAAATGCCCAATGTGCTCCAGCTTTGAGGCTAATGCTTCATCGATCTCCATAACAGGCAAAAAGATATGGGAAGCATCTGAACAAATCTTGCGGCTGCAGTCGAAGACGCCCGCCTCCACGAGAGCTTTGCGAATCCGCTCGCCATCTTTCCGGTCGACTTTCAAACCCAGTGTTTCTTCCGCCATCCGATGGGAATAATGAAGGGCTGGTATTAAAATGATAGCTTTATCTGCAATAGGCTTCTTGATAGAATCATCATGCTAAAACGCAAAAACGGAAACGAGACAATATCGGCATCTGAGATATCGCAATATATCTACTGTCCCGTCTCCTGGTACCTGAAGAGAAAAGGAGTGCAGCCGCAATCAATCGGCTTTAAGAGAGGAATCGACATGCATGCAAGTGCAGGCGGCAGGCTTGCGCTTCTGGAACGAAAAGAGAGGGCAGCGGGATTATTCCGATTGCTGGGCTATTTTACGGCATTTGTTGCTCTATTGCTTGCGGGATGGCTCTTATGGACTTATATCTGATCATATGCCTTTTAATGCTGTGTCTCATGATTTCGTCCGCATCATTTCAATTTCTGTCCCGGAGAGAATCATCCTCAATCAGGAACATGCGCATGGCCTACGGAATTCCCGATGGAAAGGTGATCTACACCGATCTGGATCGCCCTGCAAAGGCTCTGCATTCAAAAAAAACGTCTATCAGCGGCAAGCCGGATTACATTGTGAAAGGCAAAGGCCGCAGCCTGATTCCAGTAGAGATCAAGAGCGGCCGGGCTAAGGAGCCCTACAAAAACCACATTATGCAATTGGCGGCATACTGCTACCTCGTGGAGGAGAACTATCGCCGGCCGGTGCCCTATGGGATAATCGTCTATTCCGATGGCGTGCAGCACAGGATCAATTTCGATAAGAACCTGCGCTCCGATCTGCTGGAAACTGTGGATGAGATGAGAAAGACTATCGGACGCAGCTGTCCCAATAGAGGGCACAACCAAAGGCAAAGGTGCCTGCATTGCTCATTTAACGGCAGCTGCGAGCGAAGTCTGCGATGAATGCAATTTTTCAATCCCAGGGTGATTGTCACTTTGCCTTGACAATGCCTTCGAACTCGTCTCTCTCCAGGTACTGCGGATCATATTTGATCTTCAGGTCATAAAGGTCGCTGGCATAGGAACGCAGGTGTTTTTGCGATCCGGCGAGCAGCCCCTGGTACATGGCTTTGACGTCCTCAGCTTGCATGACATTGATTTCCTTCTTCAGGTCAATGATGCTGATCTCCTCAAAGGTTGCAGCCGTCTTTAGAGCATCTTCGTGGGATGCAGATCCTCTTGCCAGAAGTTCCTCGTAAATCTTCTGCAGTGTCTGGTTCTCGAAGATCCCCTGTTCATCCTTTCCGGGTGTGGCGAGCCCGTATTGGTCCATGATCGCTCTGGCCCGGTCCATGTGGTTCTGCTCGGACCTCTCCAGGTCGCTGAAGATGGTGTCGCCATGCCTCTCATAAAGGGCAGTGTAAAGATCGCGGGCGGTCTTCTCTTCCTCCCAGATAAAGGCCAATCCATTGCTCTCACGCTCGCTCAGCCTTGCCGCCGCTGCCCCTGCCCCCGGGGCTTCTGCGGGCGCAGCCTGCTCGCCGCTCAAGGTCATAATCGCTTCTCCGTAGGCAACATTGTGCTTGAAGCTCGAATCGGAGCGGTCTGAGAGCGCCCAGATTATGGATATTGCCTGTCCGGGAGAGAATTGCTCATCGAATTTGTCTCCCGTTATCAGCTTTCTCTTCAGCTCGACTACCGTCCGACCGGATTTCTGGCTGCCGGCAAATTCTGCGATGTCATCTGTGCCTCCAAGCATCGTGTCTTCGAGATGCGGGCCGTAGTTTCCGGTGCAGTACTCGTCCAGTGCCACTGCTTTTCCGTCTTGCACCGAGGCTATAATCATGTCTGCATCCTTCATCCACTCCAGTGGCTCAAAGCCAATGGCCATCCAGCCGTCTGTGCTCCCGTTCATGGCCAGGTAGAGTGCCTCCTCATCGTTCTTCCAGGATACAACCATCTCTCCACCGCTGTAGCCCTGCCTGGCAGGGCTTTGCAGGTGCATGCTGTGAGAGTACTCGCCTTCTCCAGCGACACCATCGGCTTTCCACTCTTCTGTGGCCTTTTTCTCTAATACTGCCGGTGATTCCTGGTGTTCCACGCAGCCCGAGGAGAAGAGGAGCAAGCCAAGAAATAAGCAGACAAGAATTGGCTTCATTGGATTCAAACTGATCACCAATTTATTAATGGTCCTCAAAATATTTCAGATTATCTCAGGCCGCCTCAGATAGAAACTATGGCCCAGATATTCGGTCTTGACGAGCGCTCCTCTATTGATCAGCCTTTGGACAACTTCCCAGCTCTCATTGGAATGCTGCAATAGCTGCTTTATTGCGGCTTCCCTCATCGGGTGAACGGCGGAGATGGAGAGTATATCGTTCTCAGCATTGCCGGTGAAATCGAAGCTGTCTCCTTCATATCCTACGAGAAGCTCCACATGCTTAGTTCTGGTGCTGAATATCTGGTAGGCGCGATTGATATTCTCCTCAGATGGCACCTTGACCCACTTTTCCGCAGGCGGCCTGATGGGGGCGGAGATATAAGATGTCGCCGGATCAACTTCTGCCAGGAATTCTGCGGTCTGCTGCAGAGAACTCTCGTCATCATTTATTCCGGAGAGCAGCATGCTCTCTGTGGCCAGGGTGCCCTTAAATTCACGGGCAAATTCGAGGATTCCCCGAAGGATCGCTCCATGATCAAGTCCTCGATGGGGACGGTCAATACTTCGCCAGGTCCGCTCGTCTACAGTATCCACCTTGAGGCAGATCCAGTCGGCTTTTGCCATCTCCTTGCGTACGCTTTCATCCCAGATCAGAGAAGCATTGCTGATCACGGCTATTTTGATATCCAGCCTTTTCAGCATATCGATCTCCTGGCCCAGATTGCTATCTAATGTGGGCTCTCCGTCGGGAACGAAGGTGAGGTAATTGATGGTCAGGCCCTGGCTCCTGGCGCTGTCCACCTTTTCTTTTACCTCATCGTAGATCTTCTGGGCTGAGTAGTAAGGACGGCGTACAACTTCCATTTGCAGCGTTCTGCCAATCTGGCAGTAGGCACAGGAGTAACTGCATATCTTGGCTGGGATGTTGTTTATTCCCAGGCTTCTTCCCAGACGCCGGGAAGGCACAGGTCCGAATGCAATCATTCTCATCAACCTCATAGCTGCATGGTATCTCCGGCAGCAAGGGGCCGGCATCGGTCTCCCAGAGCCTCTTGCAGTCGGCAGATGGCCTTCTGCCCGGTGCAGTGTCCGGGACGAACGATGGCCGGATCGAGTCTTCTCAGCGCCTGGACAGTGGCATCCAGGCGCGTCTCATCGGCACCATTGAGATGAAAGCCCCCGATCAACGCATAAAGCTTCTCTGTTCCCGTGATCTTCTGGGCATATTTGATGGTATTTATAATTCCGGCATGAGCGCAGCCGGTGACAACAACCAGTCCCTTGCCTTCGATATTGATTGCCAGGGCCTGGTCGTCCGGGATGCTGTCCTCGCAGTACCGGCCATCTTTGACCGTCCAGAAGCCCACCGTCTTCTCGAATGATTCCAGGCGCGCTATCTCTCCCGTGGTCATAGCCCCCGGCGCTATGGCAGCTGGGCCCCGGCAATCGAACAATATTCCCCCCGCTGCTTCCGCCTGCATTCTGGAGAACGGCGGGCCAATAAACTTAAGAAATGGCTCCATTTTCAGCTTGGGAGCGAAGATTTCTGGATGAGCCAGGATGCATATTTTGTGGCCCGTGCGTTCCAGGACGCCCATCAGTCCGCCGGTATGGTCGTAATGGCCGTGGCTGATGCAGATGAGATCGAGATGAGATAGGTCGATATGCAGAGCATCGGCATTATGCAGCATCAGCTCCGGAGAGGCGCCGGTGTCCAGGAGCAGCTTCATAGTCTCTCTGCCATAGTCCAGATCCAGAAAGAAGGACAGACCATGCTGGGCCCAGAGGGATGAGTTGCCAAACTGGGCTGAGCTGTCGACCACAACGGTCAGGCGGAGTTCTTGCAGCATGGAGATTACTGCAATTGCTGGCGGCATAAACTTTGCGTGCGGGCCCGTAGGGTCTGAGGGTTCTGCAATGGAAGCAGGTCAGCTCATCGGCAATAGCTCGCTGGTGCCGAGGAGATTGAGTGATTTCATCGATCATTCGTCTCATTGTCTTAGCTCCAAAGGAAAATAATAGCACTAAATAGCATTAATAATCGTAATAATTACGGAATATAAGGCTATTGCTGGGCTGCTCGCAAATGGCATGCAATCAAAGCAGTCTCTTATAAAATCATATTAGGCAGGAGAATAAACAGCTATTAAATACTATCAACGACAAGTCGAATCCCAATGAAAAGCTCGCTTCGCAGGCAATGGATCAGAACGACTCTGATCATCCTCTCGTTCGTGATGATGCCTGTGACCTTTGCGTATATCTCCTGCCCGATAATAATCCAGGGAGCATCGGAAGGTATCGCCACCGGTGGATTGATCCTCTTTGTCCTCCTCTTTACAAGTTCTCTATTCGCAGGAAGGCTCTGGTGCGGCTGGCTCTGTCCCGCCGGCGGCCTGCAAGAGATCTACTTTGCTATAAATAATAACCCGGCAAAAGAAAGCAGGCTAAAATGGCTCAAGTATATCATGTTCCTGGCAATTATTTTGATCCCCCTCATCTCTGCGATTCGATCATCCGGAGGATTTGCTGCCATAGACTTTTTTTATTATACGGATCACGCAATCTCCATAGCGAAACCGGGGGCGTACATAATCTTCTTCGTCCAGATCGCTTTCCTGACTGTATTTGCCCTGCTGGGAGGAAAGCGCGGCTTCTGCAATTATTTCTGCCCGATTGCGGTGATCATGATTGCCGGAAGAAAGATCGCTAACCTAATCCGCTGGCCCGAGCTTCGCCTTGCGGCAGCCGTGGACCGTTGCACCGGCTGCAAAAGATGCTCAAATGACTGCCCGATGGGGCTTGACGTAATCGGCATGGTCCAGCAAGGCCAGATGGAAAATACTGAGTGCATACTCTGCGGCGTCTGCGCAGATGTATGCCCGACACAAGCCGTCCTTTTTGAATTATGATCTATGATTTGATGAATGCCCTTGACCGGGAACCGGGAGGCAGTCAAGGTTGAGGTTGAATTTCATCGATTCAGCTTCAGGCCATTCTGTTTTTCTGGAAGGGCATCCATCATGATCTTTCCATAAATATAAAGAAATATCAATTTTCCCGTGGCAATCATCGGCGTGGCGAGGAGCGCTCCCATTATGCCGAATGCATCAGCGGCAACGATAACTCCGATCAGGACGATCAGAGGTGGTAGATCTACTGCGCCCCCCATGATCCTGGGCACAAGGAACTGATTTTCAATCATCTGAACGAAGGTGTAAAAGCCGATCACCACCAGGGCAAAGCTGAGGTGGCTTAACGCCAGGTGTGTCGATCCGAAGAGCAGGGCCACCAGAACTGCCGGAACCGCCGCCAGAACTGGACCTACATTGGGAATCAGCTCCATGAATCCCGCAATCACGCCGAGGAAGAATGCCTGCGGCAATCCGATAATAAAACCGCCTATCCAGGTGAGAAGACCGACCGCAGCCATGAGCTGCATCTGGCCTCGCAAAAAGCCGGTCCAGATCTTGTGAATTTTTCCGAAAAGCAAGTTGAGTTCCGGCTCGTGGCCGGGCGGGATCAGATCGGAAAACCAGTTCTTGTACTGGCCGACGGTAAGGGTCATCTGCAGTGCCATGAGCAGGGTGAACAGTATCGAAGCCAGGCCGGAAAAGGTGGGCCCCAGAAATCCTGCCACCGCGCCCAATGCTCTGCCCAGCCGGCTGCTCAAATCGGCAACAGACATCTGCATGACCGGGGCAGGAGCCTGGGAAGCGGATGCAGAATAATTCAGAGCCTTGAGAAGGGAGTCAATTGGAGGATTCAATACGCTGGCCAGCCACGGATGGGGCTGGAGTCCAACGGAAACTGATTGGATGAAGCTGCTCAGCCGCTGTACGATCATCGCAGGATCAATTTGCAGGGCAAAGTTAGCCGCCTCCACCAGAGGCTCGATGATAAGCAGAGGAAGCAAGAGCAGCATGGCCACCACGAACAGGTAGGTGACCACAATTGCCAGGGTTCTGTTCATCCTCAGCCGGCCGACCAGGAACCGAATAACCGGATCGACTATCAGGGCCAGCAGTGCGGCGGCCAGAACCAGAGGCACGGCCGATCTGCCAATGTACACCACAAAAAGAGCTGCCAGGAGCAGGAACACACCCATAATGTAGCGAGATGGGTCGCTCCAACGGTTGCCGGGGGGCGCTTGCACCGAATCCACAGTCATAACGACTAAATTAAATGTCTGGGAAGATAACCTTTATGCCGGGACACCAAGCGACAACTATCTTGAGCAAAAAATCTCCTTTATCGTCTAGAATCGAAAGAACACAACTACATAGAAAAATTTCTTGCAGATTACCTCAGAAATGCACAAATGAATTTAGCATTCGAAGGAAATGATATCTATGGTAATGCGTTAGCAGGCATCGAAATCATAGGAGATGCCAATCCTGTAATAATCAATAACAAGGTCCGCGATGGCAAGCATTATAATTCGAAACGGCAGCAATCCAGTGGTTAGGAAAAACGTCATCAGCAATAACCAACATTATGCCATTTATATATATAGCAATGCAGGAGGAACATTTGAATTCAACAATCTCCTTGGCAATGGAATCGATTCATGGAGTATTTCAGAGGATAGCGAACCCAATGTAATAAAAAACGAAAATACTGAATAACCTTTATTGTATATAGTTTTCAATGCTGATCAGCTTCTCAACCTCGCTTTTGCTGATAGCAGACTCTAAAACTACCTTCTCCTGCACCTCGATGGGTGCTCGGCTTCTCAGAGCCAGAGCCAGGCAGTCAGAGGGCCGGGCATCTATCTCGCTCTCTTTGCTTTCGCTCTTGAGGGTTAGGCGGGCATAGTAGATCCCTGCATCCAGATCATCGATGAGCACTTTGGTGATGTTGGCGGAAAGGCTCTCCAGCACTGAGATGAAGAGGTCATGGGTCATGGGCCGGGGTGAAAGCTCCCCGGAAAGGGCATGATGAATGGAGACCGCCTCAGACAGCCCAACAAATATGGGCACGATCCTTGACATGCCGTCTTCCAGGAGAACCACAGGTACTGGCGCGCTACCTTCCGATTCGGCGATGTAGACCCCTTTGACCTTGACGGGAACAGGTGCCGCCATGGCCTCATCCTCAGTGCTCATCTTTTGTACTTCCGCCTTTTTTAATCCGCATCAAACCATGTTCATCAATTTCGATCTAAGTCAATCGATCTAATTTAATCAATCTATGACAATCGATCTATGCTAATTCTCACGCAGATGCCTTCTATATCCCAGTCTTTAACCAATTTTCCCTGCAGAGCAATGCCCAGACCAAGCTGGAAATCTGCCGCTCGAACTTCGCTGGCGATATGCTCCTTCTTTTTCAGGGCCAGGTCGAGGATAGGCTTGCTCTCGATATCGACGGCTGCCCGGATCTGATCTTCCACGCGCAAATCCAGTTCCTTTCTCATATCCTGAATGCGGCGGATGATCTCGCGAGCATAGCCCTCCGCCTCCAGATCGGCAGTGAGGGTGATGTCCACATAGGCAAACCCGCGGGAAAACTCGGCGGCTGGCAGGTTTTGCGGCGGAAGTTCTTTGATTGCTACCATCTCTGCCGTGACGCGGTAATCCTTTCCGGCAAAGGATACAGTCGCATCGCCGCAGTCCAGTTGCTTCTTGACCTCAAAGGGATCGGCTGCAGCTATGGCCTCGACAACCGCTTTTGCCTCCCCTTTGTAGACCGGCCCGATCTTCTTGTGAACGGGGGCGATCTCCAGGTCCATCTTCGGCTTTTCGCCGGCTGCAAGCACTGTGATCTTCTTTGCGTTGGTCTGGCCCTTGAGGACATCTACGAGCCCGTCCAGGTCGAGCCCCTCCTTGGCAGGAGCAATCACAATCTCAGAAACCGGCCAACGCAATTTGCGGCCGCCCTTCTGCCTGGCATTGGAGGCGGCCATGGAGATCTCCCTTACGAGTGCCATGCTCTCCTCCAGACGCTTGTCGATCCGCTCCTTTTCCGCCTGAGGCCACGAGCACATATGAACCGACTGGGGCGCATTCTCATCCAGGCCCCTGACCAGGTTCTGGTAGATTGCCTCGGAGATGAAGGGGGTAAACGGAGCCATGATCCGGCTGAGCTTGACCAGGACCTGATAGATCGTGGCGTAGGCGGCCAGCTTGTCAGGATCATCCTGCTCAATCCAGGTGCGAGGCCGCACCAGCTGGATGTACCAGCGGGAGAGATCCTCCAGTATGAAGTCGGAGATGGATCGGACGATGCGATGCAGCTGGTAGCCTGCCATCTCTGCCGTAACCTCTTCAATCAGGCTGTTTACGCGAGACAGAATCCAGCGGTCCTCATGACGCAGGCTGCTCTCGTATCTGGACAGGTCTGCCTTTGCGGCATCGAACTTATCCAGGACCATATAGGGCAGGGCAAACCGGTAGGCATTCCAGAAGATATTGAGCATACGGGCGGTGTTCTCCACAGCATCCCAGGAGAAGTGCAGATCCTCCCAGGGTGCATTGGCACCGAGCACATAGAAGCGCAGGATGTCTGCCCCGAACTTCTGCACGACCTCCTCTGGCTGGACGATGTTGCCTATGCTCTTGGACATCTTTCTGCCCTGATCGTCCAGGGTGAATCCGTGCATGAGAACGCTTTTGTAAGGCGCCCGGCCAAAGGAGACCATGGAGGCTCCCATCTGAGAGTAGAACCAGCCGCGCGTCTGGTCGTGCCCTTCGGTAATGAAATCCGCCGGCCACCACTGGGAGAACTCCTCCTTGTGGCTGGGGAAGCGCAATGTTGCCCAGGAGGCAACGGCGCTGTCAAACCAGACATCAAATACATCCGGAGAACGCACCATCTTTCCGCCGCAGGGGCAGTCCAGGAGGACTTTGTCCACATCCGGCCGGTGAAGATCAGCGAGCTTCTGACCGCTTCTCTGCTCCAGCTCTTCAGATGAGCCGATGACCTCGATGCGTCCGCAAACCGGACAGCTCCAGATGGGCAGGGGAATTCCCCAGTACCTCTGCCTGGAGATGCACCAGTCCCGGGCATTGTTTATCCAGTCTGCAAAGCGAGCCGATCCAGCCCAATCTGGATACCAGGTTATGCGCGAGACCTCTCCCAGCATCTTGTCCCGCAGATCGGATATTCGCAGGAACCACTGGCTAGTGGCTATGAAGATTATGGGTGTCTTGCAGCGCCAGCAATGGCCGTAGCGGTGGGTGAGCCGACCTGAGGAGAGCAGCTTCTCTTTTTCCTCCAGATCATTGATGACCTCGGTATCGGCCTCCTTGACGTACAGGCCCTGATACTTCTCGCCCGCTTCAGCGGTGTAGCGCCCGTCTCCGCCCACCGGGCAGAAGATCTCCATATGATTTTTCATGCCCAGCTCGTAGTCCTCAAGACCGTGCCCAGGAGCGATGTGAACGCATCCGGTGTTCTCCGCGGTCACAAAGTCGGCGGCATAGACCTTATGCAGGATGCTCTTCTGCCTGGGCACCATCTCGCCCAGCGGATGGCTGTAGGTAAGCTCCTGCATTTGCTCGGCGGTAAGGGTGGAAAACAGCTCATAGTCCTGATAGCGGCCGATCTTGAGCACCGGCTCGACCAGGTCCGAGGCCATGATGAGTATCTCCGACTTTCCGTTCTTCCAGGCCCTCACCTTGGAATACTGGAAGGATGGGTTCACAGCCACACCCACGTTTGCGGGAATGGTCCAGGGGGTGGTGGTCCAGATGACGATGTAGGTGTTATCCTCGCCGATCACCGGGAACTTGACGTAGATAGAGTAGTCAGTCTCATCCCAGTACTCCACCTCTGAGTCGGCGATGGCCGTCTGGCAGCGCGGGCACCAGTTTACCACCCGCAGGCCTCTCTCCAGGAGGTTATTCTCGTGGGCCTTCTTCAGCGTCCACCAGGCTGCCTCAAGATACTCGTTCTTGAGGGTCATGTAGGGGTCTTCCCAGTCCAGCCAGGTCCCGAGAATCTTGAACTGAGCTGTCATGTCGTCTTTTTGCCGCAGCGCGAACTCCTTGCAGCGGGCGATGAACTTGTCTACGCCGTAGGCCTCGATGTCCCTCTTATTCCTGAAGCCAAAGGACTCCTCGACCTTGACCTCGATGGGCAGGCCGTGCATATCCCAGCCGGCTCTGTCCTTGACCTCAAAGCCGTTCATGGACCTGTAGCGCAGTACGCAGTCTTTAATCACCTTATTCCAGGCGGTTCCGAGGTGAATTCGACCGGTGGTGTAGGGCGGGCCGTCTACGAAGAAGAATTTCTTTCCACCGATTCTGTATTCCCGCACTTTGCGATAGGTTTGTGCCTCATCCCAGAGCTCTCTGATCCGGCTCTCCAGATCATGCGCATCGTACTGTCCCGTCACCTCGGTGATCACTTACAGTTCCTCCGAAAAACGAGTTTCCACCTATGATACCTCTATATTTAGCCTTTGTGACCTCAAAACCTTTCATCCAGGCAGACAGAAACGGTATGGCCCTTGTGAGACTGTGGAGCAATATTAATTTAAGGACAGCCTGAAACCCTTAAGATGAGGGGTCAATATCAAAGAGGAGATCTGGATCGAGAAGTACCGGCCTACTAAGCTGGATGACATTGTGGGCCAGGATGAGATAATCCGCCGTCTCAAGTCCTATGTAAAGACCAGAAACCTGCCGCATCTTCTGTTCTCCGGTCCGCCGGGCGTGGGAAAGACGGCTGCGTCGATCTCGATTGTCAGGGAGATCTTCGGCGAGACCTGGCGCAATAATTTCATCGAGCTGAATGCCAGCGATGAGAGGGGCATAGACATCATCCGCCACAAAGTCAAGGATTTCGCCCGCATGGCCCCTCTGGGTGATGCGGATTTCAAGGTTATATTTCTGGACGAGGCCGATGCTCTGACCAATGACGCCCAGAGCGCACTGCGGCGCACCATGGAGCGCTACTCGGCCACTACCAGGTTCGTACTCTCCTGCAACTACTCCTCAAAGATCATTGAGCCCATCCAGTCTCGCTGTGCGGTCTATCGATTCAAGCCCCTCTCGGCGGAGGCTGTTAAGAAGCGGGTCAGGTTCATCGCCGATGAGGAGAAGCTGATAGTATCCGAGGAGGGGCTATCCGCTATCGAGTATGTTGCCAGCGGAGACATGCGAAAGGCTATAAATGCCCTGCAGGCAGCGGCCCTTTTGGGCGATCAGGTTGATGAGGAGACGATCTACCAGATCACCTCCACCGCCAAGCCTGAGGAGATTCGCAGTTTCATCAAGACTGCTCTTTCCGGGGATTTCGTGGGGGCGCGGGCGGCGCTGGATGATCTCCTGCTCTCCAAAGGGCTCTCCGGGCAGGATGTGGTTGTTCAGATCCACCGGGCCATGCTGGACCTGGATATCTCCGATCAGGAGAAGGTCCGGCTGATCGACCGCATCGGGGAGATCGATTTTCGCATGACTGAAGGCGCTAACGAGAGAATTCAGTTGGAGGCACTGCTGGCTTACTTTGCCCTGAGCAAATAAAAATGAAAAATGAAAAATTCAGTCCACCAGCACCTCTTCCACAGGCCTTCGAGGAGTATGTCTGGACGGCTCTGCGTATCCCATGCGAATGAGCAGTTGTGGATATTTCACATTGAGAATTTTGGCCATTCCATTCCTCAACTCTGGAAGGGCTATCGGTTGGCTGAATAGATCAAATCTGACCTCCATTCGGGTTGCCATCAGGAATAATGTCTCAAATACTATACCCGCCTTGAGCCAGGTCATTTTATCATCCGTCTCAGCGGACAATACCGCAACAGCTGGAGACGCTAACATGTTAGCGGTCTCAACCCTGGCTCGGGAGGAAGACATATCCAGGGTGCCAAAAATGAAAGAGCCGAGGTATGATTCGAAATCCGAATAGCCAAAGGAGTAGCCAGGCAGGCCGTCTTTTTCTTTTGAGTTGTTCGGCCTTATCCAGGCAGCCAGCTCCTTTCGAAGGTCCTTATTCCCAAGCTGCATTTTCTGGGCTCGGGCCAGAATATCTGCCATTTCGGCCTTGCCTTCATCGCTGGTAAGTATATCGAGCCGGAATCCTTTTCCTTTGGTGTAATCCTCTAACTTTTGAAGTTTTTCCGTCTCTATGGGCCTTTGCTCAAAGCTCTTTCTGTTTGTGTGCCTCCTGGTTATCTCTGAGAATAGGTCCGGAAATCTCCGGGGCGCCGCTTTCTTGGAGAACCTTATTGATGCAGTACGTTCGCCAGATGTGCCATCCGGCAGGCACTTGGCATCATATGCAAAGCCAAAGTGCTCGGCTGCCAGAAGCAGATTTGTAAGAACGCAGCCGTGGCTCAGGTAGAGGGTCCTGTGCGAAGGGTCCAGAGAGGGAAGAGATCTGCTATAATCAGCAACCAGGAAAACCTCATCATCCTTTATTGAGAATTTCCAGGGCTGGGTATTTGGCCCGGAGGGAGCGAGAACTGCATAATTGAGCAAGAACTTGAGCTGATCATATACGGTGCCGGATATTGGGAAGTCGGCTTCACGCACATTCCATTCTGCCAGTCTGTCGTTCATCCTCTGCCATCTCCTAATTTTCAATTGTTGACAATATATTCACTCTTAGCTATTTAACTTCTCTTCTCTAATCTGCCAATCAATTCTCATGGCGAATTTTATCTCCGCGGCTTTGATATCCAGAACATCTTATTTGATGAGTTTATTCGCGAAAGATATGGGCTCAAGGCCGTTGGATGCCAGTGCCGTCCCATGAAGTTATATCATCTTTGAGTGGGATTGAGAGATTTTCTTTCATATTGTATATAAAATGTAAATGAAAAATAAATAGCTTTAAATACTTAATGCACACAATTACACATTTGTGAATTTGTGAGTGGTGATAGAATGGCAGGAGCTATCGAGGAATATAAGAGGCTATTTAGAGAGGCGACTGTGGCTGATCAGATGAAGCTTTTTCGGCTTCATATTGCAATATACCTGGTCGTGAATTTAGTCTGGATTGCATTAAACATGATGGGTAGCATATCCATCACCCCTGCTTGGGCCATTTACTTCTCTCCAGTTGGGTGGGGTATACTGGTGATCGTCCACTACTGGTTCTACGTTCGCGGTGCAGAGACGCTTTGCATGCTCAGAGAAGAAGCCGTGGAATCAAAGATCAGATAAGTCTGGCAGGCAGCGGCGTAATGCCGGCTAAGTTGCCACTCTTTAGGATTTTCTTTTTCGTGTTTTCTATTTTTCTATTTTAGCATCCCTTTTCATCTGACTAAAACCGCCCGTACTGGAGAAGCTTCTGCACCCTCTATCCTCAGGGGCAGGCAGATCAGAGTATATCTGCCGCATGGAACTGCTTCAAGGTCGATTCCCTCCAGGATTAGGATATCGTTTTCCAGAAGGACGCGGTGAACGGGAAGAGAATCGTCTCCATATTCATCTACGGAAAGATAGTCGATTCCGACCAGCTTCACCCCGCTGGCGACACAGAGCCGGGCCGCTTGCGCTGATAGGCTGATGAAATCCTCTGAAAAGCTGGTCTGATGCATGAGCCCCCGATGAGAGTTCCCTGTCTTGAAGAGCAATGCCTGGCCGCTTTTAATCCTGGATTCCAGCAAGCTGCCAGGCAGCACCGGACCGTCTCCGGAGACGCAGACGACCTCTGCCGGCATGATGAAGCTTCCCAGAGGATACTCATCCAGGCGTTTGCCGCCTTCCAGCAGATGAGCGGGAAAGTCCAGGTGAGTTGCAGCATGTGACCCCAGAGAAAGGGCGGACAGATTGTAGCCATCGCCCCTGTCCATCCTTTCCATCCACTCCTGGGTGAACGGCCGGTCTGCTGGATAGATGGGCGCCTCGTTAAGAGGAACGCTGATATCGTAAATTTCCCTAAAATTCTGGGTATTGTTCGAGGCGGATTCAGGTGTAAAGGGCATGAATGAAATTCATACTCTAGCTATTTATCAGGACCGCTTTCGCTGCGGCATCTCCTGCCCATTTGGATTTATATTAGTAGTGAACTACCGCGTCCTGGAGGGCGCGGCTTCCCACTTCATCGCCAAAACTTGCATCACGGATATGTGACGCAGCGGTTTGGGCTCTATGGGCTCAACGGGCTGTTCCATCCCTGTGATGACTATGTTTCTGGAAGCATTGTAGTCTCGATTGCATGAGAATCCGCAATAGGGGCACTCATGTACTCGAACAGACAGATCTTTCTTTACACGGCATCCACAAGCAGAACACCTTTGAGTTGTGTTCCTGGGATCTACTTTGATCAGCTTTCGACCAGCACTTTGAGCCTTGTACGAAAGCATGAATATGAATTTGGACCATGATGCATCATGGATGCTGCTGGCCAAAAAGCCATTCCATCTTCCATCGTTAAGGTTGACAGGGATGAATGCCATATTCGCGAGCCACCTGGGCAAGGGGCTTGCCAGCTTCGAGTTCGGATAGTATTGATAGAGTAATTCCCTCCAGCAATTATTCTGTGGATCAACAACTATAAGTTTTTGGCATATCACTAATAAGCATTTTGGGCAATGAGGTAGCTTGTCATGGCTTTTACATCCGAGATTGAGATAGCAGGACCATTCAAGAAAGGTGAGGTAGGAAGAGTTGCTATTTACATGGTGAGAGGACCTTACCAGGATCAAAATTTCATGGTTGGAATAGTTGTACAAGATAACCAATTAGATCTTGACCTTGCCTCAAAAAATATTAAAGAAGTTTTCAATATTGTTTTAAATACTGCTTCTAAAAGTATGGAAAATTGGAGAGATCTACCCTGTTTCACCGCTATTATAGAGCCTAGTGATTCACCTAATAAGAGAACGGCTATTATTATTGCTAATAAAACGACGGAGACAAGCTTGGAGAGGGTGGCGGAGGAGATCCTATCGACGCTGGTATTTCAGGGTAAAAAAGATGCAAGCGATGGAGAGTATTCCATTTCAGAATCCCTCTCTGAAGACGTCCCCGGAATCAGAGAGATTCGCGTCCAAAAGATGGGCGAAGAAATAGGAACTACCATCTTGGTAAACGATGGCCTGGAGGCTAGTTCCAAAGAGGATCTCGCAGAAATGTATTCGGAGCTCAGGCCCTATCTTGATGAAAGGGAAAGAGCTATGTATCTGCAAGAAACGATCGGCTACATCAAGGCTGATAATCTTATATTCGCATTCCGTTCGTATTACTATGCGATCTTATTTTCTACCAAGAATACAGAGATTGAAGAAGATGAGGTAATTGCAGTAGGTATGTACCTAATGGAGGCTCTCCGAAAAAAGGGTCTTCCAGATTATGTTGAGTGGGTGGCTAGCACCGTTGCAAAACGATCCGAAAAAGCATGCAAATATAACGAGGCCATTGAAGCATGGAGATATGCAGCCATTGCGTGTGAGTGCATGGGCAGGCTGCAAGAGTGCAGGGATCACTACGAGAATGCTATTAAGAATTTGGATTTATCAATTGATGAACGGATCAGAGCACGGCTTCAAATGAGTTATGGCATATCGCTAGTCGTTCTCCTCTCACATTGGGAAGCAGAGAGCATCCCGACAAGGATCGATAATACTAGTATCAGCGAGATGATCTCTTGTGCGGAGCGTCATTTGATGGAGGCAAAAGATGCTATCGCTAAATTTGACGATGAAATGGCAAAGTGGTCTCTCTCTTCTATTGGCCTCGATCTCGTTCGCCTTGAGGATTTAAAGGGAGACCACCTAAGTGCAATGAATCGATTAAGGGATCTTCTCACGAGCAGTAGTGGTGAGATTATTTGTCGAGATCCAAGGCTAGTCTCTACCACATCTATTTACAATATCATGATCCACAAGAAATTGGCGGATGAGGATCCTAAATGGCGTGGGGCATATTACCAGTCCTTAAATGATGCCGACTCGCTCTTAAGATCGCTGCCCTTCGTGGCCATTGATAAGGGCTTTCTATTCCATATCTTTCGTGGAGATGCCGCTCTAATCGGCGGCTACCTCGATGAGGCCATAAGAGATTTCCAAGAAGCATATGCCCTCCAGATAGGTCATGATAAATTCGAGGTTCGACCTCCTCAGCCGGACAGCAAGTATGGGCGGTATGGCGGATGGCAGATAGTTGACGTGCGCGGGCGTCTTCAGAGAGCTCTGCTGGAGCAGAAACACGACGATGCAGCAAATCTCGATGAGGATTCCCAGTCGCGCGCCTTCCTAATAGCCGACGATGCTAAAGGCAGGTTCTTTAGGAGGGATATCACCCTCTCGATGTTCAAACCTCAGAAAATCCGTTCTCCGATGCGCTATGCATATGGAAAGAGTCTAAGAGATGCTCTTATGAAGGGCACATTTGATCATCGCATCCTTATGGCAGATTACGAATGGTACGTGAAGAAGGATTTAGAATCCGATGTCGCAGATGATCCCGCCATAGAGTTAGGGGTGGATCTCATTCCTGAAGTAAGTGATATTTGGAAAGCGCTATCTGTAAGCCCTTACAAAGTCGCTCTTATATCCCTCTATGCTACATCCCAATGCACATATGCCTATGTGATAAGGAATCCTAAGCAAGAACCCTTAGTATTCAAACTAAATATTGATTTAAATAAGCTGGAGAAGATCGTCTCATATCTTCAGACTGGAATCAATGGGAGCCAAAGGTATCCTCCGATCGAATCGAAAAATCCTGAATTAAGAGCTCGCTTCTTTAAACCTTTTCTAGAAATAGGAGAAATGTTTAACCCCATTATCTCTGCATTGAACGATTCTGACCTGATATTCTTGTCCCCTCACGGTATGTGGCATAATCTCCCCCTCCACGTCTTGATCTTACCTGCGTTGTGGGATATGGGCAAGAGCCCTGCCTTCTCATATATACCTAGCCTAAATTTGCTCGATCTCATAAGGGAGAGATATGCTTCAAAATTGGTTCACTTTAAAAGCATAGGTCTGACTACATCACCCGCGGCCGATGATTCTGATATGGCGAAAGAAGCTTTCTTCTTCTCGCATAAAATGTTGGAGGGTATTTTTAAAGAATCTGGTGTCACCCTCGTTGAGTCTTTTGGCAATGCTGCTACAGCTGATAGGTTCTTCCGAGACACTCTAAACGTGGGACTTCATCATGTGCTGGCCCATGGCAAATTTGAGATTGATGATAATCCAATGAAATCAGGTCTGCTTCTGGCCGATAACACAGGTCTCGGTATCAAAGGGGCGGTCTTACTAGCTGCTGATGGGAGGGCTGCACTGGACGGCTTAGGGATTATGGCAAATGGAACTTCGGCAGATCACGTGACCATCCAGGCTTGCTCTCTAGGCAGAAGCTATTCCTCTCGAGGTGATGAGTTCTGGGGAATCAGCCGTGCACTCTTAGCGGCTGGGGCGAGCAGCGTAATAGCCCCTCTCTGGGATATAGACTTAGGATCTTCGACTGCCCTTCTATGCTCTTTTTATAAGAAATGGCTTATTGATAAGCAGCCTAAATTAAAGGCATGGTCCGAGGCACAAAGAGATTTCTATCTGGATCGAGTAGCACTAGAACGGTCGCATTTTTTCCATTGGGGCGCTTTTTGCATGATAGGCTTTTGACTTTGCTATTTAAATCGCTTAAACGATATTCTACTAAACTTTTATTCCTATCAGATTGAAATATTGAGTAATGAGGCGAAAACAGCCTAAATTATGGTGGTTTAGAAAGTATTATTTAGGGGCTGGATGATGCTAATTGCAGAGATGAGACGGCCCGTTGTTACCATAGAGCCCAAATCGCTGCGTCACATATCAGTGATGCAAGTTTTGGCGATGAAGTGGGAAATTGCGCCCTTCAGGACGCGATAGTTCACCACCAGGATTAATGTTTATGTGGTCAGATACAAATAAGGGGGTAAGAGTTGATGGATATAACTGACATTAAAAGCTGTTTATCGACCCTGAGTAAATCCCAAATTGAATACATCTATGGCAGATTGATAACGAATCTAGAAGCAAATGAAGATCCAGTTGTAACTAAAGAAGAAGAGATTGCCCGTCTAGAGCGCGATCTGAGCTTTCTGAAGAGCTTGTCTAAAGATCATGCAATCACTCAAGATTCAATAATTTCTGAAAGAGATGCCCAGATCAATTTCCTGGTGGTTATCGCCGGAGTTTCTTCTGAATGCAATCGGATTATCTCCTGCTCTATTGAGGACTTAAATAAGGAGGAAGTAAAGCTCGATTTTGGGATTTCGCTTGCCCTTTGTATAATAGTTCCTGCTATTGCGGCGGCGATTCTGCGTCCAAAGGTGGAAAGGAGTACCCATGTGGAAACAGAAGTTACCCGAAAGCCTAATGGTGAAGTGATTGTGAAAGAGACAAAGGAGGAAACTTCCAGCTACGAGATTCAAGGCACTGATGACATAACAAATGTGCTAAAGGTGGTTCTTCCATTTCTCTAATGAGGTAAGTAGATATGGTTCTGTAGAATTTTGTGGTGGCGGCGGCTTGTCAAGACCAATATCAATCAACTATCAAAAGGGGATAACGCCATAAGATGCAACAGAAGTATCAAGCGATGAAGTCTCAGGCAAGACCCAAATCCTTTTTGCTCCCGAGCGCAACTTACTTCCCATGCACGATCATAGGCACGAACATACAAAAACCGAACTCAGCAAAGAATCCGTAAATCATCTCCTGACCCACTGGATTTAGTAGACAATTCACCGAAATATAAAAATACTAAAAAGTTCCCTTCTCTTTTCCATGCCGCCTAAGAAGTACCAAGACAGAGGCGTTTGGGTTTATACAGGCACATCCAATAGGCTGAAAGAGATTCGAGAAGAAGCCAAGAAAAGAGGTCTACAGCCCTCCAAATACCTCATGGCAGCAGAGGAGTCTTTCCGGCGAAACGATTCCCCCCGTGCGGCCGGGCCGGAGCTCCAGCACCTCCGTCAAGAGAATCATAGGCTTGAAACTGAGATGAAAGGAAAGGATCTCCTTCTTGCTCAACAAGAAGCAGAGTTGCGAAAGCTCCGTGGATCAGCCTTCTTGCAGCCAGCCTGGAACGCGGATATAGACTCTGACCTGTTGCAGGCTATCCGGGCCGGGCCGATCCATGACCACCGGCTTTTGGATCTTCTGGGCGCTACAGATCCGGAGGCCATGCGGGCCGTCTCACGCCAATTGCAGATTTTGGAGGCCACTGGATTCATCACCAAGACCACTCGCGGGTGGAGCTGGAAGAAATGAAGGAGACTTTGATAGATCGATGGGCCTCCGATGCCGCCACCAGAGGCATCGATCCGAAAACGATCTATTCCTATCGCTGGTCTATGAAGCACTTCGAGAAATTTCTGGGCCATAGCATATCGAAGGCCGACAAAAAGGAAATACGTGCTTATGTAGATATGCACAGAAAACAGAACCTGACGACAAGAACAATTCGCAGCCGCTTGAATGCACTTTCCAGTTATTATGAGTTCATGATGTTTGAAGGGCTGAGAAAAGATAATCCCGTCCGGGAGGTTCGGGTGAGGTATCTCAATCAATATAAGACCGATAGCGAGCAGCACACTCATCAGTTGATTTCAGTAGCAGATGCAGCCCGCGTAATAGATTCCTGCATGGACATCCGGGATAAGGCCATGCTGCTGTTGATGTTCAAAACGGGTATTCGCAGGGGAGAGCTCCTCTCCATGGAGGTCCAGGACATCAACTGGCAAGAGCAGAGCATCCTCCTGAAGCCCAAGAAGAAAAGGAGCAATCGCACCGTCTTTTTTGACGACGAGACGTCCTATATCTTGCGGCGCTGGATGGAGGTGCGAGATTCCCGGAATCCGATCGGCCTGGCCTTGTGGATCAGCACTTGGGGAAAGAAGATTGATTACGGATCCCTGCAGTTCACCATTGAGAAGGTGGCTAAGCAATGCGGGCTTCATGATTCTTCATCTCCAAGAATGGAAGATCACTTTTCAGCGCACTGCTGCCGTCATTGGTTCACCACTCACCTTCGGCGGGCCGGGATGCCTCGTGAATTTATACAAGAGCTCCGGGGAGATGTCCGAAAAGAGGCGATAGATATCTACGACCACATCGATAGAGAAGAGCTTCGCAGGAGCTATATAACGCACATCCCACAATTAGGAATTTGAAACTTGAAGATCCATGGCCTGGGCCTTTAGCTTGTGGGCCTTGGCACGGGCCTCCTCAGCGCTTACTTTCTTGCAGCTCCCTAAATGCACGTTATAGACTGTCTTTCCCTCTCGCCAGGAGGCCATCCAATACTGATTAGTCGTTGTACCCTTGCGGCCAGGATAGGTTTTTTCCATCACCCAAAGGCTGAGATCCTCCAGGCGGGCCTGGGCCTTGAGGCCTTGTGCCATGGCCAGGTTATACTGTGCATCTTTCTCCAGGGTTTGGGCCTGCATCTCGGCTCCGGCGACAATGGGCGCAGCCTGGCGGGCCATCCTGGCCATCTTCTCGAGCTTCTTTGCCTCTGTCTTCAGGTTCCGAATCTTCTTGCTGCTCTCCGTGGTGTGCATATACGATATTTTCTATGACATTCTATTTAAGGCTTTCTTTAATGTCATAGATAAAATCTGGCCGAGAAGTATTATTAAGGGCCGAAGCCGCAGCGGAGAGCCCTTATGTAGTACGTACCTGCGAACTTTGCGCGAACCCATGAAATTTTATTAGGGGTCGGAGTAGCAGCGAAGACTCCTACGTAGAATACGCCCGCAGGCGTCGGGCGAAATTGGCAACAGTGGATGGCGCCGGCCCTGGGCGGCGAGAGAGCTGCAGAAGGGGCTGGGGCGGAAGAAAAGCCAAGTAGCAGAGGCCAAGGCATCCTGGTGCGTCGGTTTCCAGTGGAAAAAGAGTTAAACGGCAACGGCACACCCGCGCAGCAATCTGTGGGGCATCCGAGGCGCCGCCGCTTTAAGCTGGAACTAAGTTATGCTGAAACAAACCTAAGTTAAATATGCATGCACTTTATCCCCGATGCAAGCATCTGGGTATTGCGATAAAAATAATATGCAAAGTCCAATTACGAATAGGTTTAAATAGTATGCTTGATTCAAACTATAGCGATGGTCTGATAATGAATTGCCCAAGTGATTCTAGGCGCACTGATGAGGAGGTTCACCCAGCGGAACCTCCATATATTGCATTGAGCAATGGTATTCGAATTATTGAGGCATCTATATTACATAAATTATATATGGAAAAAGAAGCAAAAACTATTGCTGAGGAAATTAGTGATGAACTAAAAATTGAAATCACTGAAGAACAAGTTAAAAGTAAGATATCTATAATGAGAAAAAAAGGCGTTATAAAAAGGATCGCGCCAATTGTTGATCCGCTTAAAGTATGGAACCATTTATATTTTGTATTGATAAAATCAAACTTAGCGCCTCCTATTATCGGTGTGGAGATGGAGTATCCAACAGGGTGGCAAGATCTCTGCGATACGATATTGACTCTAATAGACGGAGATGAGCTATCCAAGAAAATAGTACGGCAAATGTATGCTTTGCAGGGAACAGAGTGGGATTTGCTGCTCAAGGTCACGACGAATGATATGGGTGAGCTTCGAATTCTTT
>Ga0209099_1000324_pt1 | contig 57501 bp, 55 predicted proteins | sample AD_JPNHW2_MetaG_FD_184430 | JGI IMG/M metagenome (GOLD analysis project Ga0209099, IMG submission 184430) | Active sludge microbial communities of municipal wastewater-treating anaerobic digesters from Japan - AD_JPNHW2_MetaG (SPAdes) (version 2) | ecosystem: Engineered > Bioreactor > Anaerobic...
AAACAAAGTAAATAAAAAGTAAGTTAACCTTGTTTCATATTAATAGAATTATACAAACAATTAACTGTTAAATGATTATCTTCTTAACTTAATGACATTGGGGTCGGTCTCCGGCCTGTACTCCTCGTTTCGCTGCAAGGGGCTGAACGGCCGGGCAGGAGCTCCTTCATCGCTCTGCCCGATCCGTCATCCCCTAAGCAGCTCAACTTGCGGGGTACTTGGCCTCCGCCCTAATGCTCACAAAACCTGCGGTTTTGTTTCTGACTAGAGACAAGGGAATGGAGACAGGAGCAGTTCGACGTTAAATGTTCGACGTTAAAAGTTCGACGTTAAAAGTTCGATGTTCTACGACAACCGCACCGGAGGAGCGTTATATTGGTAGCAAGCGATTATCCGACAAAACTTTGTCGCTACAGAATAGCGTTGTATTTGTAAAAACATCAACCCCACCCGACCTATACTACCTCGAAGAGGTTGCAGTAAATAATGAATAATGATCAATCGAGAACATGAGCATATCGAGCATTCTGAACGTTTGTTTTATTCACAAAAATAATTTGGATTGAACAAACAACCAAACATAGATTTTAGAATACTCCCCAATTTGGGTAGTTACAAATGTTTCTATATAAAATTGGAGTTTGTTTTATTTTTTTATACCAATGTCTATAAGCCTTATAAGTTTTAAGAGGTTCTCCTTTAAATTTTTGCCTTTTTTCTTCTTTACCTAAAGTCTCAATAACCGATATTTTAAACATTTTTTCAATTTTATTGTACTTGTTTTTATTTTCTAATCTCTTTATTCTTTTATAATTAAAAAGAGAATTTTCATTTATATAATTATCGGGTATTATTAAATATTCAGATATAAAAAAACCGTTAACTCTATAATATTTAGAAGGTTCAATTTTTTCTTGAATTAATACATAATCAAATGTATTTTCAAAAAGATAAATAAAATCATAACCTCCACTCAAAAGGAATTTAACTTTAACAAAAATCCAAGGGTTATTTGAAGTATCAATAGAAATTATAGAAACTACATCTTCAGGATGTTTCGCTAAATCAGTTATAGTTTCATTAATTTTTACGGTATCATCAGGATAAATAATATTAATTATTTGTTGATGTTGTATAAGACATTGATTAAAATATTGATTTATTAATAATAAATCGTCGTAAATCATTTTTTTAATTTCATTTTGAGCAAACACAAATGAATTAATTAAAAATAATAAAATTAAAATAGCTGTTTTTCTCATATTATTAAATGTACAGTCAAATCAAGTAAGTGTTTTTTAACCCTCAAATTTACAACTTTTTATCATACTTCAAAATTTTAATAAAATTTTGTGAAATTGCTTTCATGTGTTTGATTATCAAAGGAGAAGGGTGAATGGAGACTTGATTTTAGGTTCGACGTTAAAAGTTCGATGTTCGACGAAAACCGCTACAGCGTAGCGTAATATTTGTAAAAACATCAACCCCGAATGGGGTTGCATATGAGTAACCGTAGGTAAGCAAAGCGCCACCTACGGATGAATGAACCCCACCCGACCTCTACTACCTCGAAGAGGTTGCAGTAAATAATGAATAATGAATAATGAGCAATCGAGCAATCGAGCATTCTGAACGTTTGTTTTATTCACAAAAATAATTTGGAATCTAAGGTAAAAATGTGGGTTTTGAATTTTAATATATATTAAAAATGATATACTTTAATTTTAAAAAAATATTATAAAAGGTTTAAAATAAAGAGAATTTTGGAGGTTCTCTTTATTGATGTTTTTATTAATATAAAAGAATGTATTCGTAATCCAATCTGAATATTAAGTGGGATAAAACAACAAATTGACTAAAATTTATATAAATTATTTAAGTATTGTAAAATCCAAAAAATATAATTTATTTTCAATTATAAAAAAAGCGGTTTTTATCTTAATAATTTGCGTTTGATATTCAAGTTCAATAAAACCATCATAAGATAATCCTTCAACTACAGTCATGTCTTGATCTAATTTAAAATAAATTAAATTTGGCTTTCCATAAGTTGACAGCATTGAATAATTGGTTTTAATTTTAAAATTTAATTTACTTATAAAATTTAATAAATAATTCTTATCATTTTTATATTCCTCATATAGTGAAGATTTCTTCATAGTTTTTATTGATTTTTCACTAAGTAAATAATCGTCAATATTTTTTTGAGACTCAAAAAGGTCTTTCAAAATATCCTTATATGAATTTTTATACTTAATTTCTTCAATTGTTTCATCTTTATAGTTAGAAATATCATGTATAATATTTATCACTGTGTCTAAACTATTGTTAATCAAAATATTTGAGTTGTTTTTAATGTAATAGCAGTTTAAACCTATAACAAAGATTCCATCAATAAAATTTTTACTTGAATTACCAGAATATTTCAATAATACTTTCTTATTTCCGTCTTCATAAAGAGTATCTTGTTTTTCTCCTCTATTAACAATGGAATCCTTAGAATATAAATTATATAAGGTTTGGACGGATTCATTATTTAAATAATTATTGTATGTAATTGAAACCTCAACCTTTTCTTCACTATTTATGTATCTTCCAATTACTAATTCATATCCTGTGATATTTCTTGAATAACCATTATTTGGTGTTTGGACAATTAAATTCCATGTTTCATACTCTGCATAATAAATTGTATTAGAATCTTCTTGAGCAATTACAGTTATCGTTTTGAAGAAGAATATTAAAAAAACTAATGTGAAAGACATATAGTTAAGTATGTCCTTTAATCGAATGTTATTTCTACTTTTTATTTTTTTCATTTTTTAATATTTTTATGTGTCCACCTTTGTTAGGACATTTTTTTGTTTAGTAATATTATTTCTTCTCAAATAAAAGCCAAATGTTCAGCCTCCCGTTTTATAAAATGGTTTTATTTTTCAATGCTCAAATTTACAACTTTTTATCATACTTCAAAATTTTAATAAAATTTTGTGAAATTGCTTTCATGTGTTTGATTATCATTGGGGAAGGGAGAACTGATTTTAGGTTCGACGTTCGACGAAAACCGCTCCGGAGGAGCGTTATATTTAAATTTGTTTTGCCCATGCGGGGTAAAAAAAGACTACAGACTACAGACTGCGGACTACAGGCATGCAAATCGCAATAATTTAATCCATTAGCAAAACTATTCACTCTTCACTATTAACTATTCACTATAAAACCGAAGGTTTTGGTCGCGTTAGCTCGCAGGCCAGGTACCCCGCAAGTTGAGCTGCTTAGGGGATGACGGATCGGGCAGAGCGACCTTGGGAGCTACTGCCCGGCCGCTCAGACCCTTGCAGCGAAACGAGGAGTACAGGCCGGAGAGCGACCCTTTGGCTAGCGACGGGTTTCGTATCCTATGGATTGGGGATTGTATTGAGCGCAGCCAAAGGGGAACGCCCTGATTAATAAGCTAATGTGATAATGTGATAATAAGCTAATTGGGGGAAAGGGACAAGGGGAAGGGGGAAAATTAAGAATTACGAATTTCACATTACGAATTACGAATTTTAGGGTTTAATGACGTTTCAACTTTTAAACCTTTAAACAGCGAAGCGTTCAACCTTTAAACCCTTAAACAGCGAAGCGTTAAACCCTTAAACCACTAGTCCGCCGACCGCAGTCTGCCGTCTGCTGTCCTTACCTTCTCCATCCACGAAATAATCCGATATACCAACACGGCCGCTAAGACATCAGAGGTTTTGTCATCCGGTTGCGGACACAATTCTACAACATCAAATGCGACAACCTTCTTGCGGGTGAATAGTTGCTCGAGTAAATCGTTGACTTCATACCAACTTAGTCCGCCGGGTAATGGAGTACCGGTGCCGGGAACTATCGAAGGATCAAAACCATCCAAATCGATCGTCAAATATACATAATCTGATAACTTGTTGATAACCTGGTCAATCCAGTTTGGATTCTTCCGGATCTCATGTGCATAGAACATGTTTTCAGGAACAATAAACTCCCGTTCTTCACTACAAACACTTCTGATTCCAACCTGAACAACATTCGCATACTCTTGCGCTCTTCTCATCACACAAGCATGATTGTAAGGGGAATCATGATACTCTTCCCTCAAATCAGCATGCGCATCAATCTGTAATACAGATAATTGATGATATTTTTCACTTAATGCCTTGATCGCTCCTACGGAAACGGAATGTTCTCCTCCTAATAAACCAACCGTTTTCTTCTGATTCAAAAAGTGTTTCACCCGATCATAAACCGACTGAACCATTGCCTCCGGAGTGTCAAAATTGTACTGAAAATCATCAGTGTATATCCCGGCAATGTAAGCTTCATTATCAGTGACTACATCATACAACTCAATACTGTCCGATGCATCCAGAATAGCCTGTGGCCCTAGATCTGCCCCCTTTTGAAAAGTGCTCGTCTTATCATAGGGCACCGACAATAAAATATATTTGGATTGATCCAACTCAGAAAATTGAGAATCCATATCTAAAAAAGTGGTCATTTTCATAATGTGCTAATATGCTAATGTGCTAATGTTAATAGAGAATTTTGTCCTTCGTCTTTCGTCCTTTGTCCTTTGTCCTTCGTCTTTCGTCCTTCGTCTTGTTAAATCAGTTTTCTGTCGCGAAGTTCCCAGAAGCATTTTGCGGTTGCCCAGATATCAACTGAGGCATTATGGGCTTCATCAAATCCGGTATGAAACAGTTTTTGATGTAACTCGCTCAATTTAGGCCATTTGGGGCCATAAGGTCCCATGATATTGCAGTATTCAACAGTGGATTCCATGGTACAGATCTTCCGTTTTTCAGGAATGATATTTCGCATGTTCTTCCGTAGAAATTCAGCCCCAACAATTTTTTCATCAAATGCCATGTTGTGAGCTACTAACGTTTCCGATTCTCCAATCATGGTGTAAAAATGGAGCAAAACATCCTCCAGCTTTTCCCCTTCATCTATCGCACGTTCTTGCGTAATGCCATGAATCTTAGCAGATTCTGATGGAATATAAAACCCCTCAGGTTTGATGATGAAATTACCCTCTGCCGTTTTATTTCCAAATGGATCATATTGAAGATAAGCTAATTGAACCAATCTGGGCCAATTATTCAAATCGGTTACAGGAGCTCTCCAGTTCTTTGGTAATCCTGTGGTTTCTGTATCAAAAAATAGGTACATATTGTTTTATTTAAAATATTCCACTTTGCCCATATCTTTCCAGGCATCCTGATTATGCAGATAGGTGTATATGGATTGTTTTTTGGCTAATTCGAGATATAATGGGGTAAATGATAACTTCTGTTGGTCCGGAATCAGGTTTAAAATCTCTTTCTTTACTACATGGATCCCGCTAAACCCAACAAATAAGGGATTTGAAGTGGAGTTAACCCAAATCAATTCACCGGTTTTAGTGTTATCCCACCCACACAGTTGCAGCGTATTGCGATCGACAATAAAATGGCGGGTCGTTAAACGCTCCTTAACAGCTAGAGTTGCCAGATGATCCGATTGAATATGGTTTTGAATCAGATCATTCAGATCAACCGAAGTGATGATGTCCACATTGTACAGTAAAATGTGTGAACTTTGATTAAAATAGGCTGCAGCTTTTTTTAACCCACCTGCTGTGTCCAAAAGTTGTTCGGTTTCATCAGAGATCTCAATTTGTGCATCAAAAGAATGGGATTGAATGTAGTCTGAAATCTGATCCGCATAATGATGCACATTAATCACAATATGGTGAATCCCGGTCTGGATCAGCTTCTGAATAGCATGTTCCAATAAGGGCTTCCCCTGAAATTCAACCAAGGCTTTTGGTCGGTCTGCAGTCAATGGGTATAGCCGTGTACCTAGCCCTGCAGCAAAAATCATAGCACTGATATTTTCCATTGACAATTAATTTTGGTGCAAAGATACTAAATAATGTGCTAATGTGCTAATAAGCTAATTAAAGACAGCAGACGGCGGACAGCAGACTACAGGCTGTCAATGCCTGGAAATGGATGACCGTTTGATTATTTGGAAGTGGGGCGGTAGAAGTTGCGGAGGAAACCGAAACTGATTTCGGTGAAATCGGCTTGCCCTAAGTTGGCATTGACATGCGCGCCAATGAAGAAATTGTATTTCGGATTTTGATTGATATTGTACCAATACGCTTTTAATCCAATCCTGGAATTTAAATATTTTTTTAAGATAAATTTGGTAGGAGATTCCGGACTGTATAAATCGCAATAAGTCTTGTAAAACGGTTTATAAAGGTTCAATCCCCCTTCAAATGTAAATCCAAAATGTCCATACATCATTTCTAATCCATTGATAATGTATATATTGGAAGCAAATGCGAATCCACTGGAATATTTTTCAATATCGGGATGTTGGTCATGATGATAAACATAATCGAAATGTTCATAATAGCGATATCCAAAACCAATGTAGAACTTAAATCCATGCTTTAAGACAAATCCGGCCATCACATTGGTGCCATACACTTGTCTTTTAGGACCACCTACAGGCCCTAGCGGTCCACCTAACTCATGAAATCCAATAATTGGGTTGAACTGGGCAAAGTAATAGAGATCTTTCTCCATTTTTGGTTTGTCCAATCTTTTAGAAGGATTATAGTTGCTTTTGGTGGATAAATGGAGAAAAGAGATATTGGCAACCAATCCATTGATACCCATATTGGGCAATTGTGTGTGCCCGTCGGAGCTATGAATATATCCTACACCTAAACGAAAAATACCAAATTTCGTTGTCAAAACATTTTGTCTGAAAGAGAGCTCAAATGCCCAGTTAATAGGGGCCCCTAATGCGATATTGGCAGGATTTTTTCGGTAATATTTTGTGGTATAACTAGCGCCCAATCCAATTTTTATTGTTGGACGATAGCTCAATTTTTTTCCAACAATATATTCGATATAGGGAACCATTTTCACTTCATAGCCATAGATTTCGGGTGCTCCAAAATTGGTAAATCCAACCGTAATCCCTGAAATGGGAAACTGATGAAACCGGGCCCATTGGTTTTCGTGATCGTAATTGAGTTTTCCAAAACTAAAAAGAATAGAATAGATAGGTCCGGAGGGGGCAAATCTTGGACTTGTCGGAGATATTTTACCTGTTCGAAATTCAATTTCCTGACAATAAATTTTTTTTGATTCAAGAGATAAAGAATTGTTTTCCTGAGCATGAAGATGATAGAACCCTGAAAAGAGGATCAATAAAAGGAGTATTCTGAGTTGTAGATATCGAATCATAAGGGTATATATTCTAGAATTGAAAGTAAATAAATTGCTGTTCTTTACCTCCAAACCAAATAATGGCAAAAATAATGGCATAATATAAAGCGTATCTGAATGGAGCTTTCCATTTAAGTGCCCATTTTTCAATTGGATATTGATGTTCCCTTCCAAACCACTCTGTAATGAGGAAAAAGATCAGTAATATAATGACTGTAAATGTTTTAGATTCTTTAAATATTTCCGGAACAGTGAAAAAGGAGGAGGAGAATATTTCAGACAAGATTTGAAATGCATGATGTAAGTCTGTGGCTCTAAAGAATATCCAGGCTAGAACAGTGAGTGAGAAAGTGAGGAGCATCTGGAAAAATTCCTTGATAGTTGGGAGTGTCTTGCCTTGCGCTACAATATCTAAGTGGACTCTGTTTTTTTTCATGAGAAGCAATGGAAGAAAATAGAGTGCGTTAAGTGCTCCCCACGCTACAAAAGTCCAGTTGGCCCCATGCCAGAAACCACTCACGATAAAAATAATGAAAGTGTTTCGGATACTCATCCATTTTCCCCCACGACTCCCCCCTAAAGGGATATATAAGTAGTCTCTAAACCAAGTAGATAGTGAGATGTGCCATCTTCTCCAGAACTCCCCGATGTTTCTGGAAAAGTAGGGATATGCAAAATTTCGCATCAAACTAAATCCAAAGAGTTTTGAAGTCCCAACCGCTATATCTGAATACCCGGAGAAGTCTCCATAGATTTGAAATGCAAAAAATAGTGCTCCCAAAGCTAAAGAACTTCCCGATAATTGAGAGGAATTGTTAAAAATATAATTGGCTATTTCTGCACAATTGTCCGCAATCACCATTTTTTTGAATAATCCCCATAAAATCTGTTTAAGCCCATCAACACTATCCGAATAGTTGAAAACTCTCTTTTTAAAGAACTGAGGGAGAAGATTAGTTGCCCTTTCTATAGGTCCGGCTACCAATTGCGGAAAAAAAGTGACGAAAGTTGCAAATGCAATAAAATCTTTGGTAGGTTCCAACTTTCTTCGATAAACATCAATTCCATAACTTAACGTTTGAAAAGTGTAGAAACTGATCCCGACAGGTAATATAATTCGTAAAGAGCTGACCGATATCTCTCTTCCAAAAAAGGAGAAGGCTGCTACAAAATTATCAACGAAGAAGTTATAGTATTTAAAAAATCCTAACAAACCCAGATTTAGGACAATACTGACGGCAAGTAAGAGTTTCCTTTTAATTTTATCATCAGTTCTTAGCAAAAGCATCCCAACAGTATAGTCAACCATCGTACTGAAAAGGAGTAAAAACAGAAATCTCCAGTCCCACCAACCATAAAAAAGGTAGCTGGCCAACAAGAGAAAGAGGTTTTGAATTTTGAGATTTTTTTGAACTACAAACCAATAAATGATAAATACAATTGGCAAGAAAATCGCAAAATCGATAGAGTTAAAAAGCATTTGGTTGTTTTTTACAAAGTTTGCAAAAATAAGCAAAATGTTTCAAAGAAAAAAATCAATTTTTAGATAGAAATATGAAGAAGAGTTGATAGCAATTCAATCTTTTCTTCCATTTCAATTTCTGTCTTTACTTTAATTAAAGGGAAAATGGGATTGTCATTTTGATCATACAAAATGATGGTATAGTTGTTGTCCGGAACATCCATTTGCCGGTTGGATAAGCTTCGGGCACTCCAACCATCATTCGTTTGTTTATATCCTAAACTCATAGAATCTTCTACATAAACCCATTTTCCAATTGGAATGATCCCGAAATAATATTCACACCATTTAACCCTTCGTTTTTCAGGGTCAATAAGTACAATTGCCCTGGAGAATCCTAACAAAGCGCCGATGATGATGATGAAAACAGATGCCCAGGTATAGAATAATGTAATCACTCCAATACCAAAAAAAATGGTTCCGGATGCTGATCCCGTTGGACCAAAAATGTGAGAGATCTTATTTCTGATCATCAGTTTATTTTTTACCTTCAAATCCAATAATTGTCGTTAGTTGAGGAATATCAATAGTTGTTTTAGCAATACTATAGCCGCCAAAAATACCCAATCCATTAGTAACATTAGAATAAACCATGACCGGTTCAGCCATAAAATTATATTGAGATTCCTGATATTTTCCCAATTGTAAATAATACAAATACATTTCTTTAGAAATGGCATTTACATACATTTCAACCCGATTTACTTCTTGGGTAAAGTTGTAATATTCCAAATCAAAAAGAAGAGTTCTGCTTTGTCCGTTCATTAATTGATCTGAGATTAATGCATAATTCATGAAGCCATCATTTTCATTTTCGATGACAGCTTCTTTAGAGTAAAAAGAGATTGGATAATCTTGTCCTACAAAAGTGACCATATAGTAGTTTTCTTCTGAGGCAGGATCATCAATTTTGATTTTAAATCTTAAGTAGGATGTGGAATAATCGATAGAGCTTGTAATCACTGAAGTGGTATCTAAAAATTGATAATGAGCAGTTTGCGGAATTTTAGTGATGGATGAAACCTCTTCATCCCCTTTTTTTACTTTTAAAGCGTATTGAAATCCTTTTTCACAAACATAACTGGTGGTATATTTTCCATCTGCAATTTTATGAAAATTAGCCACTTCAACATCCCCTTTTAGTAAAGTAATGGTCGCATCATTGATAGGATCAAAAGTGTAATTCCCATCCAGAATGAACCGACTTTGATTCAAATAAACAATCGGATTTTGAGTGTCATTGATGAAAGAGTTTACTGTAATTTTTCTCCCATCATTAGGAATCTCAATGTCTATATATTTTTCACATGAAAGAAAAAATATGGGGATTATTAGAAAATAAATTATTTTTTTCATAACCTAAAACTTATAAGTGAATGATGCTGAAGGGATAATTGGGAATAAACTGATCTGTTTCAAACGTGTAACCTGTTGTCCGTTATTGTCATACGAAACATCAAAATTGACCATAAAAGGATTTTGTCGGTTGTAAACATTATAGATGTTGATACTCCATGTTCTCTCCCCATATTTTAACTTTTTATGAAAATTGATACCCAAGTCCAATCTATGATAGGATGGCATTCGGAATCCATTTCTGTCTTTATAATATTCAATAGCTTGAAATTCAGGGAAAAAGTAGGAAGAGTATTCAGAAAAGCCGGTATAGCGCTCGATGGGGAGGTTTAAAGCATTTCCGGAACCGTAAACCCAGACCAATCCCATGTCAATTCTATCATTGAATTGGTAGTTTGCTGCAATCCCGATATCATGTCTTCTGTCATATTTGTAAGGGAATGTTTTTCCAAAATTAAGATTTTCAAAGGTTCTATTGGTCCATGATAAAGTATACCCGATCCAACCGGATAGCTTTCCTTCGGTTTTGCGAATCAATACCTCCATTCCGTAAGCATTTCCATTTCCGATTTCAACCTGACTCTCCCAGGATTCAGAAACGCTGGCACTCATAAAACTGGCTCCCTCTTTGTATTCTATGAGATTAGTCATCGTTTTATAATACCCTTCAATTCCCACTTCAATGTCATATTTCAAATCATGAAAAATCCCTACTGCGAACTGCCAGGAGTCCTGAGGTTTGATGTTTTTTGTCACAGGTAACCATAAATCGGTAGGCAATCCAATCCCACTATTGGTTAACAAAACAATGTATTGTGTCATTTTAGATATAGCTGCTTTGACAGACCATTTTTCGGCAAACAGATAGCGCCCGTTTATTCTGGGCTGTAAGGATGAATAGAATTTTCCCTTTACCGGAAACATGCTAAAATGGAGTCCACCGTCGAGCTTAATTTTCGAATTTAAAGTAAATTCATCTTCAACATAAAGCGAAATTTCATGAGTGTAAACAAGATTATTACCAAGAGTCATGTCTATCGGATCAGGAATGTAAGGGTTCTTGGCTTGATAGGTAGTCTTCCCTGGAGTAAATGTATGATAGATGTCCGAACCTCCTAATAAAATCTTATGTTTAGGAGAAGGATGATATTCAAAGTCTGCTTTAAAACTCCAATCCTGAATCCCGGATAAATAATGAAGCTTATCGTAAGAGTCAAATGTTATTCCGTTTTGTGTTTCTGAATTCTCTGTTTCAATTCCAATATCAAACTGGAACCGACTGTAAGTGAAAGTTACATTGGAAAACCATTGTTTGTTGAAAATATGATTGTAACGTAAAGCAGCGATAATATTTCCCCAATCTAAACCCATATTCTCCTTGAATACATTGGTGTAGTTGTCCAAACTATATTCATCTTCCGATTTCACATAAGCACGGTCTTGTCCTCCATAAACACTTAAATAGATTCTGTCTTTAGGCGAAATGATATAGTTGAATTTGGCATTCATATCGTAAAAATAATAACCTGCTGTTAATCCGCCGTCAGAACCCATTTGAGAATTTAATAATCTTATAACAGGTTGAGCTAAAATATCAATATAAGTTCTCCTGGCAGAAATAATGAAACTGGCTTTATTTTTAATGATGGGTCCTTCCAAAGTAAATTTGGAGGCGATTAAACCGAGAGATACTTCACCATGATAAGTTTTATTGTTTCCCTCTTTCATCCGAATATCAATAACTGAAGATAAACGTCCCCCGTAACGTGCCGGAAATCCCCCTTTTACTAAAGAAACGTGTTGAATGGCTTCGGGATTGAAAATGGAGAAAAAACCAAAAAGATGATCCGCATTGTACACGGGAACTCCATCTAACAATATCAGATTTTGATCCGGTCCACCACCACGAACGTATAACCCTGTTGTTCCTTCACCTCCCGAATGTACACCGGGAAACAATTGAATCGCCTTGAAAAGATCCCTTTCACCCATGAAAACCGGCAAATTTTTTATGGTTTGAATCGGAATGTCAATTTCACTCATTTGAGATTGTCTCACTTCAGAATCCCTCTTGCCTGTGACAACAAATTCATTTAGTAACGTTGAAGCTTTTAATCCAACCTGAAGCATGGTGTCAGATTGTAAATAGAATTTTATAATATTATTCTCAAATCCTACATAAGAGACTCTTAGACTTACATTTGATTTAAAAAGAGTGAGTGAAAAATAACCGTAGGAATTGGTTACAATTCCTTGTTTGTTTATAGTATCATAAATCACAGCCCCAATCAACCTTTCTCCGGAACCCTGATCCTCAACATATCCACTAATGGAATATTTTTGACTAAAGAGAGGTAGAATGAAGAAACTCAAAAGAAAAATGAGGAAAAGTTTTCTTAATTTACTGGATAGATGTATTATCATACAGGTATTTTTTGATTAATAAAATGAACGAGGTCTTTTACTTAGAAGCAAAAAAATGTAAAAAGTTTATTTGGCAGGGATGATTTCCCATGGTTCAACAGCTCCTTCAACAACATGAAAAAGTGGATGTGGCACAAAATCAGATATTTCTACCAGAAATTGATATTTTCCCAGATCCCTTTTTTGTAATTTATTTAATAAATGAACCCTTTCATATTCGATTTGTCCGGCTGTTACCGGTATTTGATCAACAGATTCGACTGTATCAAATTTAGAAGGATCATAATGATATCCTCTTTGAACCGCTTCTTCAAAAATGATTTTTAAATAAAAATGGATAGCCTTTAATGGGTCCGTTTGTTCTTTAAAACGTATTAATTGAGGATGATGTTGATACCCTCTTGTTTTACCTTCCAGTACATGTTTGGCCAATAAAGTTTCACGCCAAACAGCGGTTAACCCTTTGGTGTCCAGATATTTGGGATGAATTGACCATATACGCATACTATTTAGGAAACTGATTGGTTTTTAATAACTTGGAAACATCGTAGCCAATAGTTACCAATTTTTTGAGAATCTCCTGATAGGTTGCTTCATCCATTTCTGGAGTGCGACTTAAAATCCAAAGATACTTTTTGGAGGGATCTCCAACAACGGCATAACTATAATCGGGTGCTAAGTCAATAATCCAGTAATCTCCTTTAAAAGGCCAGAAAAATTGAACTTTTAATTTTGCATTTCCGGAATTTTTAACCACAAACGCCTTTCCTTTGATATACTTTTTTTCACCATCTTTTCCCCCTTTAATGCATCGGTTTTCAACAATAACATACCCTTTATCGCTTAAAGTATACTCAGCAGTTGAGAAATAACAGTCTTTTTGAAAAGATTGCGGAATAGTTGCAATTTCATGCCATTTACCAGCATATTTGTTCAAATCAACAGATGGAACTGTTTGAACGTCTGTTTTTTGTGCACATGCACCGAAAAAGAATGATGTTAAAATAATCATAATAATATAAGAGTTTGCTTTCATAATATTTGGTTTTTTGATACAGCAAATATACTCAAATAATGAATTCAAAATCAAATATTGAAAAAATCATATCCGGTATTGACAATCTAAATAATTCAGAATGAATAATCTTAATTAATTTTTAATATAGAGATCAAAAATTGAATTATAATTCTTAGTAATAGTGCTATTTGTTCTTAAATAGGATTGACCCATTCTAGAAATTTGCTGCGGAGTAAAAGTGGAATCCACTGTTTGATTTTTCATAATCTGAGGCAAAGGGATCACTTCATATTTGAATTTTTCACCCGATGAATAACGATTTACCCAAAGAGGAACCGGATTTATTTTAAATATTTGAACGGGAGAATTGGGTGTTTTCAGTAGCTGAATTTCTGTATACAAACCATCTTCTGTATTATAATTCTCCAAAGTCTCATATCTTTGATTACTGATAAAATTTCCAGAAGAATAGCTGACATAAGTAACATGGTTATTTGTATTATCTACTATAAAATCAATAGGTTGCACCACATGTGGGTGGCTGCCAAAGATGATATCTACACCCATTTTATTTAAGCTATCTGCCAATGCCAGTTGATAATGACAAGGTGAAGTTTGATATTCGTTACCCCAATGTAAAATCATGACTACTATTTGTGCACCCTTCTGTTTTATTTTTTTGATCTCAGCTTTCCACTCCAAAACAGTCTCTTCGATATTGGAGGGATTGAATGAATTGATAAATGGCACATCCTCTTTTTTTATTCTTAATCCATTGATAGTAACTCCAATGGAATCGTTCCCGGTAGTTTCATAAGTATAAGCTAAAATGCCAATCTTTATCCCTTTTACAGTTTGAATCACATACCTGGAATCCTCCACCTTTTCTCTGGATCCGGTATATAAAATGTTTTTAGACTTAAGAACTTGAATAGTTCGGAATAAGCCTAAACTACCTTGATCATACATGTGATTATTTGCAGTAGATAGAATATCAAAACCTGAATTTTTTAAAGCATCAACCAAAGCATCCGGTGTATTGAAAATGGGATAAGTACTATATCCTTGCTTTTCGCCTGCAAAGGTAGTTTCAATATTTCCTATCATCAGATCATTCTTCTGAAAATAGGAGGTCATCCATACATAATTGTTATTAAAATCATAGGTTCCATCCTCCAATTTTTGAGCATTCAATTGAGCCATATGTGCCATGATATCCCCTACAAAACCAATTTGAACAACAATGGAATCGTTTTCCGGTTTAACTATTGCATGGTGTTTAGCTGATGTGTAAATAGAAGCATGAATAATGGAGATGGAAAAGAGTCCAAAAACCAATATAAGCAGAAAGATGATTCGAGTTTTTTTCATAAAATGATTAATATTTTACCATAAAAATTCAACATGTAAATACATGTTATGTTGAAACAATGACACGGAATTATAGGCGAAAAATCCTTGATAATTCAATGAAAACTTAATACGGGGAATCGGGGTGAACTGAAGTCCACCGATCACTCCAACTCCATCAACCTGATAGATCCAACCCGGGGAAGTCAATAGATCTCTATTGGAGAAAATCTGATCAAATCGTACCATAGCGCCCCATTTAGGATTCCAGTCATAAATACCAAAAAGAGAATATCCATAAGTATTTTGAGTTATGAATTCATTTTGATTGATTCTCCAAGTAAGATCAGCTCCAATACGTAATTTCTCTTTCCATTGATAACCTGTGAAAAAGGAGATGGTTTGTTGTAACTCCGGTTGAGCAGAATTTTGCCCTTTTTGAAAATCATAATAAAATCTGTTTTTCCAGTTTTTAAACAAAGTCAAATCAACTCCGGCTCCAATTTTAAAATCACCAAATTTATCCTGATCAAAACGAAACCCTTCGCCATTGGTGATGGCGAAGTCAAAACCTAACATAGAGGAGGGTTTATAGTAAGCAATCATCCCAAGATCTGCACTGGATGTTTTCAAATAACGATCCTGAAACATCTCTGCTACGTAACGATATTTCCAGAATTTTTCTTGGGTAATAAAGTGATTCAAGGGAATTGAACCCGCTAAAATTTTAAATTTGGATGTAGGTGCCCATTCTAAATAGGCAAACTTTAAAAACATGGTGTAAAAAGAGCCCTCTTTTGAAGAATCATAGACAAACATCTGATTCCCTAGAGAATCCCATACCATAATCGTTCCAACTGATGTTGGACGACCTGCATCTATCACTACTTTCCCTAAAAATTGTTTAGAAAATTGATACTCATAACCTAAATAAGCCCGTGTTATATTAAACCCTAGTTTTTTCGTTGCATCTTGAGTAAGATTATAATTGATATTCCCGAAAAGTTGGATGGTTGGTTTCCCTGATGGGGTAAAAGTAGAGTCCTTTGAATCAGCATTTTCTAAAGATGAGGTTTTTTCTGCAAATCCGGACAAAGTGAGACTGCAAAGAAAAAGAAAAACTATAAAAAGTCGCATTGTTTTCATATAGGTAGGTATTAATTCATTTTTATGATTCAACTATTATTTGAATCCACAAATATAATAAAAAACAATAATCAACGATTTATTTTATTCGAACGAATTGATTTGTTGTTCTTTGAAATATTTTTTCTTGAAAACAAAAGCCAATTTCACGAGTGCAATCATTACAGGAACTTCCACTAAAGGACCAACCACGGCAGCCAGTGCCTCACCGGAATGGATTCCAAAAATGGCAACTGCTACGGCTATAGCTAGTTCAAAATTGTTGCTTGCTGCTGTAAAAGATAATGTCACAGATTGTTTGTAGTTGGCTCCAACCTTTTTACTCATGAAAAAAGAAAGCACAAACATCACTATGAAATAGATCAATAAAGGAATAGCTATCATGATCACATCCATTGGTATTTTTATGATATATTCTCCTTTTAATGAGAACATTACAAAAATTGTGAATAATAGTGCAATTAATGTAATTGGACTAATTTTAGGGATAAACTTGGTATGGTACCACGTTTTGTCTTTGATTTTAATCAGTATAAATCGAGTTAAAAAACCGGCAATGAAAGGGATTCCAAGATAAATGAAAACGCTTTCTGCAATTTGTCCCATCGTTATATTCTCAACAATTGTATTGGTTGGTATGCCAAACCAGCCGGGCATGATCGCAATGAAAAGATAAGCATAAACTGAGAAAAATAGGACTTGAAAAATGGAGTTAAAGGCTACTAAACCTGCTGCATATTGAGTGTCCCCTTTAGCTAAATCATTCCATACAATCACCATGGCAATACAACGTGCCAATCCGATCATGATGATACCATACATGTAAGGCAAATTGGCGTTGTTCTCACCTGGAAATAGTTTAAAAAACAAAATGGCAAGAGCAAACATCAAAATGGGACCAATTATCCAGTTTTGAATCAATGATAAAGTGAGAACCTTCACATTTTTGAACACATCGCCTAATTCTTCGTATTTGACTTTTGCTAAAGGTGGATACATCATTAAAATAAGACCAATAGCTAAAGGAATGTTTGTAGTACTATTCGGGGATGCCTTGAGACTATCCCAAAAATCAGCAATTTGAGGGAATAAATAACCTGACATAATTCCTAGAAACATGGCTAAAAATATCCATAATGTTAGGTATCTGTCTAAAAAACTGAGTCTTGGGTTGGATGGCATAATTAATTCAATTTTAATGATTTATAAAATTCTTCAATGAAAGCAAATTGAATCTGATCTCTGATTTTGCGATACACTATTAATTTTTCTTCATCTGTGCCAGTAGCATCTGCAGGGTCTTCAAACCCAATATGTAAACGATGTTGAACACTTCCTGTAAATAAAGGGCACACTTCTTTTGCATTGTCACAAACAGTAATTACATAATCCCAGGGTTCAGAAATATACTCGTCAACTAAGTGGGGAGTATGATCGCTTAAGTCAATTCCCAATTCATTCATCACCTGAATAGCGAATGGATTCACTTGTTTTTCCGGTCTTGTACCGGCAGATCTTATCGTTAATCGGGAATCAATGGTTTTCATAAAACCATGTGCCATTTGACTACGGCAACTGTTGCCGGTACATAAAATGAGGATTTTCATAATCAATGATGATGAATAAATTGTTCAATGATAAAATAGATCCCAACTAATATAAAAAGGATCGCAACAATCCGTCTAAACCAGATCTCAAAAACTTTAATTTTGTTGTAGAATTTTCCAACACTGGAAAGGGTAAATGCAATTAAGAATGCGAATATTATGACTGGTAATCCGGTTGCTAATGCAAAAACGAATGGTAATACCATACCGGCTTCTGAAGAAATGGTTATCGGCATCAACATCCCAAAGAATAACATAGCACAATAGGGACAAAAAGCCAAAGCAAAAACAATCCCCATGATCAGTGAAAACCAACCACTGGCTTGTTTTCCATCCTGTTGTAGCTTATCAGTCCATTTTCCTAATCCGGGTAATTTTATTTTGATAAAATCCAACATGAAAAAACCGATCAAAATCATTAAAGGCCCCAATATTTTTTCACCATAAGTATTAAAAAAGGACGCAATGTGAAATTTACTGGCACCAAAATATAAAATAGCAGCTAAAACAACGTAAGTTATGATTCTGCCAAATGTATAAATTAATCCGTTAATAAAAACACTCTTTTTGTTTTCAAGGTTTTTACCAATATATGCAATGGCAGTAATGTTTGTTGCCATAGGACATGGACTAATGGCTGCCATTAACCCGATTATAAATGCCGAAAGTATAGGAAAGTTTGAGTTATCTAAGAAGTTTTGTAAGAGTTCCATATTATAGCATTTTTAGTATTGAATCTTGCATAGAATTTCTGAAAAAATCAGGCTCTTTTCTTGCGTAAGCAAAAGCAAATTCAGTTAAATCCTTTGCTTCCTCTTTCCCATCAAGATATTTGACAAGAATAAGTGAAGAGGAATAGATCTGATATTTTTCAACTAAGGCTTCATTCACTGACTCTTCCCAATTCAGATAAGAAACAGCCAACGATCCATCCTTGATTTGAGTGGCAAATTTTTCGGTGATCAATTTCTTTACATTTTCTTCAACTGCATTACAGGTTGGACATCTATGTGACCCATAGAAGTAATAAACATGAAGTTTTTCATTTGTTTGTTTCTCCGAAGCGGTATTCAAATTGGTCGCTTCTTTTTGTGTTGAATGATTACAGGATGTCATCAATAATACTGCAAAAAGGGAGATGATTACTTTTAATTTCATAAAAATATTTGTTTATTTTGGTTAATCTTCAATTAAATGACGGAACAATTTCTTAGCGATATCCCAGTTTTCTCTATTAAGGCAATACTTAATAAAGGGAGGTTCTGTTTCCCCTTGAATTAAACCTGCCATTTTAAGTTCTTTTAAATGTTGTGACAGAGAAGATCTCCCTATAGGAAGTTCTTCAACCAAATTTCCACTGTAACAACAGGTTCCCATTTTAGAGAGTTTTTTTAAAATAAAAACTCTCACCGGATGACTCAACGCTTTAGCAAATAAAGCAGTTTGAATTACCTCATCTGAAAATTGAATCTTTTTAGGCATTGATATATTGTTCAATATATTTTTTTAATTCGTCTTTTGAAGGAACTCTTCCTGAAAAAGCCACATGGTCTCCCAAAACTAATCCCGGAGTAGTCATGATCCCAAATTTCATTATTTCCATGATGTCATCAATTTTAATCACTTCAACAGCATAATTGTTTGAACTAACAACTTCTCGAACTGACGCTTCTAGGGTTTTACATTTTGCACAACCTGTTCCTAAAACTTTAATAACTTTTTCCATTTTTTATTTTTTTTATTTTTTAATTTTAAATTTAATCATTTCGCAAATATACGAAATAAATTTATATTTTTCAATTTGAGCCTTTTTTAAGTATAATTATTGTAATTTAGTATAAGTCAATATTATGTAAAAATTACAACACCCAATTGAAGAAAAACCCTACAATTAGTATTCCTGTTGCAACAATTCCTATAAAAGTTGCGATCAAAGGCCATTTTAACACTTTCTTTAGAATGATTATCTCAGGTAATGATAATCCAATAGTTGACATCATAAATGCTAAAGCAGTTCCGAGTGGTACCCCTTTTTCGATCAATACACTTACAATTGGGATGATGCCGGCTGCATTTGAATAGAGTGGGACACCTACTAAAACGGATAAAGGAACAGAATACCAATGGGATTTATCCATTATGGAAACCATAAAATTCTCAGGGACAAAACCGTGCATTCCGGCACCAATTCCAACACCAATAACGATATAAATCCATACTTTGCCAACAATATCTTTCACAGCGGTATACCCAAATTGGATGCGATCTTTAAAGGCTAATTTTTCTTCCTGTTGTGTGTTTTTCCCAAATCTGGTTTGATAAACCCAGTCTGCTACCCAATGTTCTAATTTTAGTTTTCCAATCAAATACCCTGAAAAAATAGCAATCAATAGTCCGGTAAGGATATACATGACCATCACCTTCCATCCAAATAAACCATAAAGCAAAATCACGGCTACTTCGTTGATCATCGGAGCAGCAATTAAAAAGGAAAAAGTTACACCTAGGGGTACACCACTTTCAACAAATCCTAAGAAAAGAGGAATTGCTGAGCATGAACAAAATGGTGTTACTATCCCCAGTAAACTAGCTAAAATATTTCCTGTAAATAATGATTTTCCTTCTAAAGCTTTCCGTGTTCGTTCAGGCGTAAAGTAAGTTCTGATAATCCCCACAACAAAAATGATTAATGTAAGTAACATCATCACTTTTGGAACTTCAAAAATGAAAAAACGGATACTTTCTGTTAAATGACTCCCTTTTTCCATTTTTAAAACGGTATCAATCAGAAAATCTGTAATCGGTTGTAAATTTCGATATAATAGATACCAAACCGGTATCAGAAGTAATGGAATTAGTATTGCTTTACGGTTTGAGTTCATAATATTTTTTAGAATAGTTTTTGTATGAAAAAATATAAATATAATAGAGTCCTTCCAAAATGAAAATAATGGCAACAATCTTATTAAACCATTTTTGAAAAGTTTGAATTTTTTTATAGAAATTCCCAACGCTGGAAACGCTATAAGCTAGTAAATAAGCAATTATAATTACCGGCAATCCGGTAGCTATAGCATATATGATAGGTAAATATAATCCTGAAGAGCTGGAGATCGTCATTGGAATTAACATTCCAAAATATAATACCCCACTATACGGGCAAAAAGCTAAGGCAAATACAACTCCTAAAAGCAAACTGTAAATCCAACTCGCTTGATCAGATTTTTTTTGAAATCTGTCTGTTAACTTACCTAAAGAAAGAAATTTAACTTTTATAACATCTAACATTAAAACACCAATAATGATGAGTAAAGGGCCTAACCATTTTTCCCCATTTGAAGCCAAGATTTTGGTGAGTTTAAACTGATCTGCACCCAAATAAAGAATTATACCAATCGAAGAGTATGTAATTGCTCTCCCTAATGTGTATATTAACCCATTAAAAAAAATCTTTCTTTTATTCTCTATATTCTTACTGATATATGCAATAGCTGTTATGTTGGTAGCCAAAGGACAAGGACTTATGGCCGTCATTAGCCCCAAAATCAACGCGTATAAAACCGGAATCTGAGTATTGTCCAGTAAATTTTGAAGAAATTCCATCTTTATTTTAATGCTTTGTTGATTTCAACTTTTAATAATTCTTTGTATTTCTCAGGATTATTTTTAGCATATTGAAATGCCGTGTCTGTGAAGTCATTTGTAGTGCCATTAGCATTAATGATTAATAAAGTTGAAAATACGATTTTGTATTTTTTTACCAATTTTTCATTTACTTCTTCGTCAATATTTATTGATTTGAATTGAATTAACCCTTTTGAAACCTGATCCTTAAATTGCTCATTTAAAAATGCTTTGGTAACATTTTCTACAGCATTGCAGGTTGCACATCTATTTGTAGAGTGAAAATAATAAACTGTTGCTACTTTACTATTTGCGGATTGAGCTTGAGCATTTAGATTTGAAACCCAAAAAGTAGATAGAACTACTGTTAACATTAAAATACATAGTTTTTTCATAAGGATTAAGTTTTAATTTATAAAATTAGTAATAACATCTTTAATTTGATTTTTAGAAGGTACAATTCCCTTAAAAATCACTTTTTCATTAATTACAAACGCCGGAAGATTTAAATATCCATAGGCCATGATTTGGGAAAGGTCAACAATTTTTGCTACGTTAGCATTAAATTTATTTTCTGTAATCACTTCATTGGTAATTCTTTCAAGCTTTTTACACTTTCCACAACTTGCTCCCAAAATTTTAATTTCAATATTCATAATATTGATTCTATAAAATCATTTTTATATTTCGCAAAATTACGAAATGTAATTGACATTTGCAACTTTTTTAAAATAAAATAGTTTAAGGGATATAGATTTAGATTTCAGTATGTTAATAGTCTTAAAATTGCACTCCTAATTTAAAAATCCCTTGAGTTCCATATCCAATTTCAGTAAGTATTGCTACTTTTTGACCAAAACTAAATCCAATAAGGCAGAGATGTAAGTCAGGTAAAAAACTATGTTCTTCGAGATAATAATCAATCCCAATGCTGGCTTTTGAATACATGGTGAAGTTTGGTTTTTTAATATAAGTGAACTTGTTTATAAAAAACAATGAAAATAGATTCAAAGAATTACCTTCAATTATACAATAGGATGACTTTTTCAATGAGTAACTGAAAGATACACCTAATCCATATTTTTTTCTAATATTATTAACATAGCTTAAATCTAAAGCAATCATTGGAACATATTGATCATCAGAGCCAAACCAACTATCTAAAGTTAAAAATTCTAAAACGAGATTATAAGGACTAGCAGGAATAGGTACAGCGCCGATAGCTATGGAAAATTCATGTTTGTTGTATTCCGGGTTATCTATGTTTCCTTTTTCCTGAGCAAATCCAAAAAAACAAGAAAAAAAGAGAATAGTTAAAAATGTGATTTTTTTAAAATATTGTTTCTCCATGATACAATTTATTTAATTATAATTCATGAAACAAAACTAATACAAAAATCAATACAAAAAATAAAAATCTTAATATTTGTTAATATTTTTAAAAATAAAAAAGAGGTGAAGAAAAAAGGGCACAAAAAAAGCCACTAAAAGTGGCTTGGTGAGAGCGGAAGACGGGTCTCGAACCCGCTACCTACAGCTTGGAAGGCTGTCGCTCTACCAAATGAGCTACTTCCGCTTTTTTTTGAGTGGGAGAGGAAGGATTCGAACCTCCGAAGACTTCGTCAACAGATTTACAGTCTGCCCCATTTGGCCGCTCTGGAACTCTCCCAAAAAAAAAGAGCCGGTAGACGGATTCGAACCGCCGACCAGCTGATTACAAATCAGCTGCTCTGGCCAACTGAGCTACACCGGCTTTTTTTAGTTTACTTTCAAAGTACGTTTTCCTTGTTAAGGGACTGCAAAAATACTACTTTTTTCGTTACTAAAATCAAAAAAAATGATTTTTTTATTTTTTTTTATAATTATCGAAAAATCAAATAGATATTTTAATTAATGATGTCGATTACATCTTTGTTAGATAATGTTTAAATATTAATTTTCTAAGTTTTTATAAAAAAAAAGGGCAAATTTGTTAAAAATGCCCTTCCCTAAATGTTGTATTAACAATTTATTGGATCACTATTTCATCTATGAACATGTGAGAAGGATTTCCATCTCCTAGATGCCAGGCGGGAATAATACCAAAATTAGTTGCTTTAATTTTAATGTAACGAACAGTTGCATCTTTAGTCACTTTGAAATCTTTAACCATTAAAGTTTCATCTTTTACGTCGTAAGGGTTTGTATAAGTTCCATAAGATTCATAGTTTACTCCATCTACTGAAACTTCAACGATAAATTGTTTTGGGAACCAAATCCAGGATCTTACATCTTGCAAGAAACCTGCGCTCACCTCGTGTATCTCTTTTACTTTTAAAAGATCTACAATCACTTCACAATCGTTGCCCCAAAAACTTTGCCAGCCACCTAAACGATAATTTTCAGTACCTCTGATTTGATCGATCAATCCTTCATCTCCATCTGCAGTGTATTGTGGATTATATTTCGTAATATATTTGATTGATTTGTCTCTTTTTACTACATAATACTTGGCTTCAACAACTTTACTATATCCTGTTTTTGAATTCCAGGAAACTACTTTTAATGTTACGTCATTTTTTAGAATAAACGGGTTGGTGTATGCTAAAGATGAAGTTGTTGGTTGGGTTCCATCAACAGTATAGTAAATTTTATCTGTTTGAGACGGATATTTGATTTTATTTTGCTCACTGACAATAGGTTGATACGCACTTAAAGTAATTTGTACACTGTCTTTAAATGATCGTTGCATTGGGAAAACGATAGGAGAGATCGTTAATGTAGCAGGAACTTCATTGATTGGTCTTGATTTTAGATCTGCCCCAAATTTTTTATTTGGAGTGGATCCCATTGTAAATTCTATAACTGCTCCATTTTTAATATCATCGTATGTTATATAAGATTTTGAATAGGGTTTGCCATTTAAAAGAGCTGATTGAATATAAATGTTTTTGGCAGATTGGTTCTTAGCAATCACTACGATCTGTTTGCCGTTTTCTAAACGGACAGTCATTTTATCGAAAAGTGGTGATCCAAAAACATATTTATTGTCACCTGGACAAACCGGATAAAAGCCTACTGAGCTGAATACCATCCAGGCAGACATCTGTCCACAATCTTCATTTCCTATCAAACCATCAGGTTTTGAGGTGTAAAACTCACTCATAATTTTACGAACTAACTCTTGAGTTTTCCAGGGTTGACCTACATAGCTGTAAAGATAAGTTGCATGGTGACTAGGTTCATTTCCATGAGCATACTGTCCGATTAAACCGGTGACATCAGCTTGTTGCCTTCCGGCCAGACCTGATGAGGTGTTAAATAATGAATCCAAAAAGCGTGCTGTAACGGTTTCCCCACCTTTTATATTGATGTAATTAGTGAAATCATGAGGAACATAAGTGGAGTATTGCCAGGAATTGGCCTCCGTGTAATTGTTATTTACTTCAGCAGGATTAAAAGGTTCCCACCATGCACCATTATATTTGGGCCTCATAAATCCTTGAGGATCTAAAATATTCTTGTAAAACTGAGCTCTTTGAATAAACTCATTATATACATTCATATTGCCGATAGCTTTAGCATACATGGCAATACACCAATCATCAAAGCAATACTCAATAGCTTTAGAAACATTCTCGTGCTCTAGTTCTGCCGGGATAAAACCATATTTTTCAAATTCCGGTCTGCCCAATTTTGGGAGTTTTGCACTATGAATCATAGCTTCCAACATTTTGTTTTTATCATAATTCACAATCCCTTTTTGGTAAGCATCCCAAATTACAGGAACAGAATGGTACCCGATCATACACCATGTTTCATAAGCTGAAAGTTCCCAAACCGGAAGCATGCCACCTTGTTCATAATGTTTCATGAAGGTATAAACAAAGTCTTCACTTCTTTTACGATCTACTAAATTCAATAGAGGATGTAATGCTCTATAAGTATCCCATAAAGAGAAAACTGTATATATTTGATTATCTTTACTTTGACGTACTTTACCATCCATTCCCATGTAAGAACCATCAAGGTCTGTAAAAATATATGGTGATGTAAAGCAATGATATAAAGCTGTATAGAATGCCTTCATTGATTCAATGTTGGAAGATTCAACTAAGAATTTGGATAATTCTTTATTCCAGATTTGGTCAGCTTCTAAACGAACACGGTCAAAATTAAAATCTTTGATTTCAGCTTGATTCTTATGTGCATTCTCCATAAAACCGGTTCCGGAAACAGCAACTTTAAGAGTCACCTCAACCACATCGGGATAAAAATAAACAATGGCTTTACAATTTTGGCCTGTAATTCCTTCTGGAGAGTCAACTAATTTATCATCAACATAATATTCAATTTTTTGAATTTGTTCAGACATTAAAATGGAGAAGCTGTACTTTTGATTATTACTCCATGCTTTTGAATCTCTGAACCCTAGAATCTCTTTATCTGCAGCGACATATTTTATAGCACTGTTAATAACGATATCTCTATGTTTTAAATCAATAATAAACCCCTTAGGTTCATTGTTTTTAGGGAAAGTGTATTTGTGCATAGCCACTCTGGTAGAAGTTGTCAACTCTACTTTCACGTTACTTTTATCTAAGAGTACACGATAATATCCGGGTGCGGCAAACTCATTATTATGTGAAAATGGAGAACAATACTCTGTATTGATCACAGAACCTTTACCAACAAAAGGCATTAATAAAACATCACCATAATCTGAACATCCGGTGCCGCTAAGATGGGAGTGAGAAAAACCATACACTGTGGATTCAGCAAAGTGATATCCGGAACAACCTTCCCAACCATCCAATTTTGTATCGGGACTAACCTGAACACCACCAAAAGGTAAGATGGCACCAGGGTAAGTGTGTCCGGTGAAATCGGTTCCAATCATTGGATTTACATACTGAGTGCAATTTACTTGTGCATAAGAGATTACGCTAAAAATCGCCCAAAAAGAGAGAATAAATAATTTTTTCATTTGATTTTAACATTTATTTGCAAAGATACAAAATAATGTGCTAATGTGCTAGTGCGCTAATGTGCTAATTCATTTCGCCTTGCGCCCTTCGCCCTTTTATTTGTCAATTGGGTAATTTGAACTTATTTTTTAACAATTATTTTGACACTATATTCCTCTCCATAAACATTTTTTACTTTTAAAATGTAATTTCCTGATGCTAAAGTGGACAAATTAAATTGATTCTGTTGATCACCAATATGTGTTTTGTATACCAATTGTCCGGAAATATTATAAATATTGACATCTGAGTTTCCCCAATTTTGATCGATCACAATATATTTCAAATCTATAGAAAAGGGATTTGGGAAAAATTGAATGGGCATAAAATTGGGTTCGATCTCTTCCACTTGTAAGAAGCAATAAACCAGAAAAGTCGTATCATATTCACAGCCATATTCATCGTAAATCTTGGTGCCGTAAGTATAAACTCCTATATTGGGTTCATATATAGTTGCAGTAAAGGGTCCCGTTGAGGTGATATTATTTCCATACCAGGATACTGAATCTACATTCAAAGAATAAGAAATAGGGGGTAAAGAATAATAATCCGAAAAACGTATTCCCCATCCAAAAAGGAATCCATTATCAATCATATACTGATCATTTACTTTCAAAATCCAATTGCCATTAAGAGGACATCCTACTAAATTTGATAAAGTTTCGTAAGTCCCATAATAGACAGGAGTTAAACTACTTCCGGTAAAACTGTTTGGAATGCTAGGTTTTAAAGCGGAACCACTGAAGGTTTGTAAACAATAATTGGTAAAACTAAAACCAATGGTCGGACCATTTGATCCAAAACAATTCGTAGCACCGGGTCTGAATTCATAATCCCATCCCATACCTGGCTCAAAACCACATGCATTACTAATTTCAGCATCGTTAGGGCAACCTAAAGCGGTATTACTACCTCCGGCAGAACAACCCAAATTAATTGATCCTGTAGGCACTTCGTAGTTCAAATGTTGTTTTAAAATGGTAGATTTACCGTTTGGACAATATAGAACTAAAGATAAATCATCTAAAAAGCTGTGTTCGAGATTAATTCTGATCGAAAAAATATCGTCAATGGAATCAATAGTATCATTTTGGGTATACGAATCAATAAAAATAGTATCTCTTAAGTAAGTGCCATTTCCATCTGGAATATAAGACATGTTTGTTACGGAAAATTGATTGTTTGATATGAAGTTAAAACTATTATAAACGGTATCAATCATAATGACCGAAGTTGAATCATATCCAACAGAAACATCATTGAAAATTCCTGAATATCCTAATACAGGGCTAGTGTTTCCAACTATAGGTGATGCTGATATTTTAACATTAATTTTTACTTCATTCATTGATTTACAACCCATTGTATCAATTCCAAAAAGGTTCATTTCTACCCCGTTTCCTGAAAATGTCCTGGAAAAAACAGAATTTGTATCTGAAACTTGATCTGCAAAATTCCATATAAATTTTGTGTTATTTTGGGTTTGATTATAAACTCCGTTTGTATCCAAAAATATTGCTTCCCCTGCAAATGTTACCGTGTCATGAAGACAAACATGCATGTCAAAAGTATCTATGATTGGATGTGACGTTAATGCCTGATTTAGTTGAACTATAAAAGGTTGACAAGTATCAGATAATGAATAAAATAGATTACTTTTGCTTTCAGTGTTAAGGTTCTGAATTCTTGCTGTTTCAAGAGATGCTCCAAACAAAATAAAATTCAAAAAACAAAAAATCAATATAAAAAAAACTCGTTTTGTCATCATTTTTCTCTATTTAAAAACTCAGCGGCAAATTTAATTTTTTTTTCTTACAAAACAAAACTTTTTGCAATAAAAAATTTGAAAACCAATAAAAAGTAAAAAGTAATAAGTAAAAAGTAACAGATATCACATTATCACATCAGCACATTAGCACATTAGCACATTAGCACATTAGCTCATTATTTAGTATCTTTGCAAACCATTAAAAAATTACATATTATGACCAAGAAAGTAATCATTATCATGGGGTCAAAAGCTGACCTGGAGTGGGCCAACAAAATTAGTGCCGTTTTAAACAATTTCGATATTGACGTCGTGACCCGAATTGCTTCGGCCCATAAAGTTCCCTTAAAATGCTACAATTTAATTAAAGAGTACGAAAAAGAACAGGTAGTGTTCATCACTATCGCCGGGATGAGTAACGCCCTTAGCGGTTTTACAGATGCTCAAACCTATTGTCCTGTTATTGCTTGTCCTCCTTATAGCGACAAATATGCAGGTACCGACTTGTTCTCTAGTATCAGAATGCCATCAGGCGTAGCACCAATGACCGTTGTTTCTCCTGAAAATGCTGCATTAGCTGCTGCTAAAATTATTGGACTTGCTTATCCTGAAGTTCGTGAAAAAATTTCTCAATTCCAGGAACAAAAAAGAATCGAATTAGAGGAAGCAGATGCTCAAATCCAATAATCTTTAATTCTATTTTCCCTTTATCAAAATGATCATTTGATGCACCTTAATGACCTATGAAAAACTATTTTAAAATTTTTTCTTTGCTTGTTATGAGTCTTGTGTTTTTTACTTACACATCTGCTCAAATAGCTCCTTACAAAAATAGCTCTCTTCCAATTCCCACAAGAGTAAATGACTTACTCGGTAGAATGACCCTGGAAGAGAAATTCTGGCAACTATTCATGGTTCCCGGCAACCTCTCTATCGGGAAAGAGAAATTGAAAAATGGAATCATGGGCTTTGAAACTTCTGTGGAACGCCCTGCCGGTCAGGTGGCTGAACAAATGTTATCTTACAATTCAGGAAATCCAGTTACCTCCATTGATCGGGTGAAAGAGATCAACGAAATGCAGAAATTCTTTGTGGAAGAGACTCGCCTGGGGATCCCCATCTTTATCGTCGATGAATCTCTACATGGACTGATTCGATACGGTTGCACCTCTTTCCCTCAATCAATAGGGATGGCCGCCTCCTGGAATCCGGAATTGATGTACCGAGTGGCCGATGCCATTGCTGCTGAATGCAAAATGAGAGGGCTAAACGATATCTTATCCCCGGTGATCAATCTCGCCAGCGATGTGCGTTGGGGTCGCGTTGAAGAAACTTATGGGGAGTGCCCTTTTTTAACTAGTACCATGGGAGTTGCCTTTGTTTATCCTTTTGAACAAAAAGGGATCATTACAACTCCGAAACACCTCATTGCCAACGTGGGTGAAGGGGGAAGAGATAGTTACCCTATCTATTGGAGTGAATGGTACTTAAGACAAACACACCTTCTTCCATTTGAAGCGTGTTTTAAAATCGGAGGGACCCGCTCTGTGATGAGTTGCTATAACTCTCTTAACGGAACGGCATGCTCCTCAAATAGTTGGTTATTAAGAGATATCTTAAAAAAAGAGTTCGGCTTTAAAGGATTTGTCCTTTCGGATGCCGGTGCTGTGGGTGGCGCTAATGTACTCCATTTTACAGCCAAAGACTATGCCGAATCTACAGCTCAAGCGATAAATGGTGGAATGGATGTGATTTTTCAAACCTCCTTTGATCATTACCCCCTTTTTAAAGAGGCTTTCGATAAAGGGATGATTGATCCTGTTGCTATGGATGAAGCCGTTTCCAGAGTGTTAACCATGAAATTCGAATTGGGACTCTTTGACCATCCATTTCTTGAAGTTCCTGAAATAGATACAGTTACAAATTGTAAAGCTCATCGTGATTTGTGCGAACAAATGGCGGAAGAGTCTTTTGTATTGCTAAAAAATGAAAATCAGACATTGCCTCTTCAAAATCTGAAGTCGGTTGCCTTAATCGGGTTTGATACAGATACCGTTCGCTTGGGCGGATACAGTGGCCCCGGAGCTCAGAGAATCTCCATTTTGAAAGGGATCACGGAACGATTCCCTCAAGAGATCAAAATCAACTTTGCCAAAGGAATAGAGGAGTTGACCGCCCCTCAATATCAAGTAGTTGAAGCTTCCAATTTTCCTGAAGGGCTTTCTGCTGAGTATTTTAACAACGCTACTTTCTCCGGAACACCTGTCCTTACCAGAAAAGAATCGCAAATTAGTGGTTCCTGGACCCTTTTCTCCCCTGATCCCAATTTGCTCCCTTACGATCAATATTCGATTAGATGGCAAGGGAAATTGGTAGCTCCAGAATCAGGTGTCTATCTGTTAGGTATTGAAGGGAATGATGGATATAGATTATCAATAGATGATAAAATTATTATAGAAAACTTCAATAAAACATCTTATAAAACGGTTACGGTGCCTTTCCGATTTGAAAAAGGAAAAACCTATCAGATCAAAGTAGAATACTACGAAACCGCCGGAAATGCACGTTTCAAAATGGTTTGGAACTATGGTATTGACTTCAAAAAGCGGGAAGCGATGATTAAAGAGGCGGTGAAAGCTGCTCAAAAATCGGATGTGGCTGTGATTGTGGCCGGTATTCATGAGGGTGAGTTTCAGGATCGGGCATTTTTAGGATTGCCAGGAGATCATGAAGCTTTGATACAAGCAGTTGCTGCTACAGGGAAGCCTGTTGTAGTGCTTTTGGTGGGAGGTAGTGCGATCACCATGGAGGCCTGGAAAGACAAAGTGAAATCGATTGTAATGGTTTGGTATCCGGGCGATGAGGGTGGATATGCTGTTGCGGATATGTTGTTAGGAAAAGTCTCCCCATCCGGAAAACTACCGATCACATTTCCAATTCATGAATCCCAGTTGCCACTTACATATAACCACATGCCAACCGGTAGAGGAGACGATTATTACAATTTAACCGGACAGCCTCTTTTCCCTTTTGGTTATGGGTTGTCCTATACCACATTCGAGTATTCCGATTTATTGATTTCGAAAGATACACTTACTACCAAAGGGGTTGTAAAAGTGGAATTTATCTTAAAGAACACCGGAAAATTTGAAGGGGCAGAGGTAGTTCAATTGTATATCAAAGATCTAATTGCGTCAGTATCACAGCCAGTGATCTCTCTCAAAGGATTTCAAAAAATCAGCTTGAAACCGGGTGAATCCAAAAAAGTGACTTTTACTATAACACCTAAGGAGTTGCAGATATTAAATGCTCAAAACAAATGGGTTGTTGAGCCCGGTGATTTCAGAATCTTGATCGGCTCCTCCAGTAAAGATCTTCGCTTGAAACGAAATATTACGGTTATTCCGTAATTTTTGTGAAATATTCCCAGGCAATCAAACTGATTTGAGCGATAATTTCATCGTTAACCGTTTCATTTTCTGTTGATTGTGAAACAAAGACGGAAATAAGATACGCATTCCCATTGGGAAGATAAACAACTCCGATATCATTGGCTGCTGCAGTGACCCCTTTTGAATTGGCCCCGGAAGAGCCGGTTTTATGTGCTACAACGGTACCTTCAGGTAGCTTTCCTTTTAATCGATTCATACCGGTTTCCGTTTCAATCATCACTTTCAATAAAAAATCTTTACTAGAAGCACTCAGAAACTTTTGATCTTTTTTGAAAAAATCGTACAAAATTCGATTTGATTCAGAAGGGGTGATCCAGTTTTGAAATTGAGGTTCCCAACCTTGATGCATTTGTGCTTCATTGATTTTTATGGAAATATTCGGATACCCTTTGCTCTTGAAATAATCTTCCACCGTTTTTGGGCCGCCCAATAATCTCAAAAGAATATCACAACCATTGTTATCGCTTAGAGAAACGGTAAAAGAAATCAGTTCACCAATAGTCAGCGAAGTCCCATTTGGATATTGATCTCGAATTGGACTCCAGGTATCAGGTAAGAGCTCTTTTTTTGAAATTTCAACTTTTTGATCCAACGCAAAATGACCTTTATCGATCTCTGAGAGCATCACCATCGCGATGTGAAATTTGAACACGCTTTGCATTGGAAAATGAGCATTTCCATTGATCCAACCCACAACATTTCCATTGGTATCAGTCACAGTAACTCCAACAACCGCATTTTTATCCTTTAAATACTCCTCAATTGCCCGATTCAACGGACTAATTCTTTGTGTTTGTCCATTTCCAAAATAACAAACCATTATCAGCACCCCAAGTAAAACATATCGTTTCATACGCTCAAAATTTTCTACAAAAGTATGAAAAAGCTATCAGTTATCAGCTATCAGTTGTTTAAAGGTTGAAAAGTTGAACGCTTCGCTGTTTAATAGTTTAAAGGTTGAAAAGTTGAACGCTTCGCTGTTTAAAGGTTTAAAAGTTGAAACGTCATGAAACCCTTAAATTATTATTCATTATTCATTATTCATTATTAACTAGCTTATTATCACATTATCTTATTAGCTTATTAATAAGGGCGTTCCCCTTTGTCTGCGCTCAACCCAATCCCCAACCCATCGAATACGAAAACCGTCGCTTGCCAAAGGGTCGCTCTCCGGCCTGTACTCCTCGTTTCGCTGCAAGGGTCTGAGCGGCCGGGCAGGAGCTCCTTCGTCGCTCTGCCCGATCCGTCATCCCCTAGGCAGCTCAACTTGCGGGGTACCTGGCCTGCGAGCTAACGCGGCACAAAAACTTCGGTTTTTTGGGTTTTAGATTTTGGGTATTGGGTTTTAGTTTTCTGGTTTCGTGAAGAGTGAGAAGATTTGCTAAATATTTAATATTTAATGAATTAAAGTCTGTGGTCTGTAGTCTGTAGTCTTTTTTAGCCCCGCAGTGGTGAAACAAATTTAAATATAACGCTACGCTGTAGCGACAAAGTCTATTTGGGTAATTGTTTTCTACCAATATAACGCTCCTCCGGAGCGGTTTTCGTCGAACGTCGAACATTTAACGTCGTACCTAATATCAGTTTTTCAATCATTCTTCTCCTTTGATAATCAAACACCTGAAGGCAATTTCACAAAATTTTATTATAATTTTGAAGTATGATAAAAAGTTGTAAATTTGAGCATCGAAAAATAAAACCATTTTATAAAACGAGAGGCTGAACATTTGGCTTTCAGTTGAAAAGAAAAAATATTACCAAACAAAAAAATGTCCTAACAAAAGTGGACACTTACGTTGACTTAGGATTTGGTCAAGCATTAAATAATTATTATAAAGAAATTTTTGAAGATATAAATGATAAAAAAGATGAAAAATAAAGTAAAAGCAATCGGGTTTGTAATATTAATAAATATTCTCTTTTCACTAATTTTTATTATTCTGCTTTTTTTTGTTTCTAAATTTATAGGATTTGAAAGCAATCAACTTACGCCAGGTAGTAGTACATTTAGTCATCCATTGATTACATCATACAAAGATGGTTTGTTACTATATTGGCGAAAATTTTTATTTTTTTTTATTTCATTTTTCATTTTTACTTTTTTATTAGCAATTTCATTTATTAAACCACTTAAAGAATATTTTGATGAAAAAGAAAAAAAGAAAAGTAAAGAAAATGATAGTTTAAATGAAAACAAAAATAATGAAGATTCCATAAAAAAGTCTGCAGACGGCGGTCGGCGGACTGCAGATAAGCTTAGTTAGAAGTGTATCGGGGTTGATATTTTTACAAATATAACGCTACGCTGTAGCGACAAAGTCTAGTCGGGTAATTGTTTTCTACCAATATAACGCTCCTCCGGAGCGATTTTCGTCGAACGTCGAACATTTAACTTCGAACTGCTCCTGTCTCCAGTCCCCTGTCTCTAGTCCGAAACAAAACCGAAGGTTTTGTGCGCATTAGGCCGGGAGCGAGAAAGCCCGCAAAGTTAGAAGCCGCAGGGATGCAGGGAGTAAAAGAGCGAGCCTGTGAGCTCCTTTTACGACCATGCAGTCCCACGGCTTATAACTGCGGACTTGAAGCGGGAGGCCGACGGCAGCAGGGGAGGACAGTGGGTTCGGGTGATGCCGGAATGCCCAAATTATTAATGTGCTAATTAGGGACAAGGGGAAGGGGGAAAATTACGAATGAGGAGTCTAATGTCAAAAGTCTAATGTCTAAAGACGTTTGACTTTTGACATTAGACTCTTAAATAAAGAAGCGTTCAACCTTTAAACAATTGACCACTAGCTATCGACTATCGACTATTGACTATTTCAAGTTAGAATCCAATAATGGTTTGATTTCGCCGGAGGAGGGGCGTGGTGCGGATGCATCAATGATTTTCCCTTCCTGATCAATCAATACGTAAGTGGGAACGCCACTGACTTGATATGCCTGACTGATCGCAGGTGACCAACCATCATGTGTTCTTAGATGTACAATGTATGGATCCTCTTTAATCATCGTTTTCCAGGTTTCTAAATTTTGTGGATCATCTAAAGAAATGCTGACAAATACAACGTTTTTTCCTTGGTATTCTTTGCTTAATGTCCTGTAAAATGGAGACTCCTCCCGACAGGGTCTGCACCAGGTAGCCCAAAAATCGATGTAAACAAGTTTGCCTTTAAAATCACTTAAACGAACCTCTTGATCATTTTGGTTGTACACCAGAAACTCAGGAGCAGGTTTTCCTTTGGCAAGTGTCATTTTCTTATCAAGAATCAACTTAATCTGATCTCTGTAATTATCGTGAGTCAAGTTTTTATTATACGACTCCCTACATAAATCAAACCCTTCAATCCCTTCATACTCTAAGATTTGTTTGATGGTGGAAAAAGTTAAATATTCTTTAATTTTGTCATTTTCAAAGGTTTCAATGATCGCAAATTTAGCTTTAATCCAAACTTCCGGTTTGGAACGTTGCAATTCACTTACAGTAGAGAGTTTTTCATCTAGTAATTTTTCAGTATAATATTCAATAAACCATCTATAGTCAGGAATGCCTAGGTATTGTGGATTGTTGATCTCTAAAGTATCAATAAAGGAATAGTAAATTTTATCCTGAATATTATGTTGTAGTCCCAAGATAGTTTTAAGAGTAGCTTCTTTAAAATCGAAATATCTGTTTTGAAAATTTACGAAGTTGGGATCCAGTTTTTTACCTTTTATCATCTTTTCAAAAGAGTCTCTAAACCCTTTAAAAAGCGTGTTGATGTACGAGTTGATGAGGCTGGGCTCAATTTTTTCCAGATAAGGATAATCGATTTGATCCAAACTAGCCATGATTTTCTGCAACATATTGTTTTCCGCTTCCCCTTTACCTTCAAAAACGAACTGCGTTTCCGTTTCCGTCTTGATGATTTTAATATTTAACTCATAACCTGGAGCTAAGAAAAGTTGTTTCATCTCATTTCCAAATGCAAAAATGTAATATCCGGGTTCTGAGATCTCCATTTTTTGATTGAAATGGCCATCAACAACTTGAATGGTATCAAGGTTGTCATCGATTAAAAGGTCTCCAATTGCAACTATAGAACTATCATCTCCCTCAACGGAACCAGAGATAGTAGCGCTATTTTGGCTACATGAAGAGAATAAAAAAATCGAAACAACAACAAAAAGGTATAAAAGGTTTTTTTTCATAGAAAATGATTACAAAATGAATAGCATACTATATGTGGGGATTATTTTCTAAAATCAGCAATCTCTTGAATTGCTTGGATGGCCGCGTCAACATCACTTTCTAAAGTGAATGGTCCAATACTTAATCGAACGGTACCGTGAATAAGGTCAGTACCTAAGTGTTGGTGTACAAAAGGAGCACATTGTAAACCGGTTCTGCATGCGATATTATAGTCCACATCCAACATGGTTCCAACGTCACCGGATTCAAATCCATTAACATTTAAACTCAAAACAGGGTTTTTATGATCTCTGTTAACAGCGCAATAGGTAGTTACATTTTCTATTTTTTGAATTTCAGAACGCATTTTGTCCCACAAATCCATCTCTTTACGGTGTAAATTTTCAATTCCTTGTTCTGTGATCCATTTTACCCCGGCATGAAGTCCGGCAACACCTAATAAATTTAGCGTTCCACACTCTAAGCGGTATGGGAATTCAGTTAAGTGAGATCTTTGAGCAGAACGAACACCGGTTCCTCCAAAACGGGTTGAACGAACTGGAACATCTTTCATCACATAAGAACCACCAATACCGGTTGGTCCCATCAAGCATTTATGTCCGGTGAAAGCAAAGGCATCAATACCCATCGCTTGCATGTCCACTTTAACAGCTCCGGCACTTTGACTCCCATCTACAATGAACAAAACGCCTGCTTCTTTACAGATTTTGCCCACTTCACCAATAGGTTGAACGGTACCTAAAACATTAGAACAATGGTTCATAACCACCATTCTGGTATTTTTTTTGATTCTTCTTTTAATATCCTCAGGATCAATATATCCGGTAATTTTATCGAATGGAACATATTCTACTTCAATGATTCCGTCTTGTTCCAAATGGTAAAGCGGTCTTAAAACAGAGTTGTGTTCCAACATAGTTGAAATAACATGATCCCCTTTTTGAGCCAACCCATTGATCAACATATTCAAAGAATCGCTGGCGTTGTAACTAAAAGTTAAGCGGTTTGGGTCACCATCACCGTTGAAAAGTTCCATTAACATTCTTCTGGTTTGAGCAACCATCTCTTCTGTTTCAATAGCTGCATCAAATCCGGTTCTTCCGGGACTAACACCTTTGGTTTTATAGAAATTACACATGAAATCATAAACCGAATCAGGTTTTGGGAACGATGTTGCTGAATTGTCTAAGTATATTAAATTGTTCATATAGTAAATATTTTAAAATTATTCAATTACAAGCGCATCAGCAACTATTTCAGCCAATGTTTTGATTTGTACGTTTAGTTTATAGAAAGAGTTCAATTGAGTTAATTGGTCCACACAGTTATGACAAGGAGTCACCACAATCTGTGCCCCGGTATTTCTGATCTGATCGGCTTTCAACTTACCGGCTTTCATTCTTCTTTCATTGTATTCACTCATGGCGAGTTGGCCGCCGCCGCCACCGCAGCAGTAGTTGTCAATACCATGAGGTGTCATCTCTACAAAATCACTTACTGTTTGAGAAAGCACATAGCGTTGTTCCTCTACAATACCGCCATTTCTGACTAGGTTACAAGGATCGTGAAGGGTGACTTTTTGTTTAATGATGGTTTTATCCACTTTGATGCGACCTGTTTTGATATAGTCGGCCAACAATTCCACAGAGGTTCTGATATCGAAGTTAAAATGAATTTTCAAATAGTTAGGAGCTTCCCATCTGAATGCGCGGTCACCATGGCCACATTCTGCCAGGATTAACTCTTTAGCGCCCAATTTTTCAACCTCGTTCATCATACGGTGGGCAATAATACTAGCTTCTGCAAGATTTCCTGTGAAAAAGGCGTAGTTGGTCACATCGTACATTTCAGTAGAGATAGTCCAACTCTCTTTTGCAGCATGGAAAACTTTAGCCATGGCAGAGATAGAAAGGGGGAAGAACTTAGGTTCACGAGGGTTGAGGGTATACATCACATTTTTATCCGGCTGATTCAATGGAATTGAAGCGGTTGGATCATTGAGTTCATCTTGCAAATCCTCTTCTAACCATTGGATGGTATCCACAAACTCATCATAAGTGATACCCATATTGTTACCGGTTGTTAAAGCAGCGTTAACGGTTGATTGAAGTGTTGCAGGAACCATTCCCATTTCGGAGAGCATCATTCTTCCGGTACGAACGAGAAAAGCGATGTCAAGACCAATAGAGCAATGAATATTGCATCGGCTGCACATGGTACAGGCACCGAAAAACTTATCAATCATTTCGGGGATCAGCTCATCATTCAATTCACGGGCACCGGTGATGGCAGGAAATGTTTTTCCAAGGAAAGTATGATAACGACGGTAAATGGAAGCCAGAAGGTCCACTTTCTTAGCAGGGGTGAGGGAGTTATCTTGTTCTGCCAGGTAGTAAATACAACTGGTAGCACACAGACCGCAATGAACACAACTGTTCACGTGTGTTAGTAATTTACTATTATCCAAATTGTTAAGAATATCTAAGCCTCTTTCAATTTGTTCTTGTGATAAGGTACTCATACGAATATTATTTTTTAGGGGGCCAGGTGCCTCTCCAACCGTAAAAAAAGCCTAAGTGATAGCGGGCTGCAAAGAAATAAACCACATGTTTTAATTTTCCAAATGGAAGATAAAATAACAATAAGCTTGCCCATAAAAAGTATAACATTGGAATATCAAAATGGAGTATTCCGATAGTTAGGATTTGAAAAACAGTAACCAGAAGATTGGAGATATAATCATCAGGATTAGAGATCTCTTTTTGTATTTTGTTAAAGAAACGGGCAATGAGGATTATCAAACCACAGATTGCTGTAGCAGAGATTCCTGCGGTTAAGCACCAAACGAAAAGAGGTTCAGTGATAAAATACCCGGAGAGATGAATGATCAGGACGACAAAAGAGATGAAAGTTCCGATATGGAAAAGGATTCCGGCGCTATATTCAGGAAGGTGAAGGTAAGCAGATTCTTTATGAGATGGGAGCATTGCTCCGGTAAAAGAGTAGGGGATAGCCTTAGAGAGATCGCCCGCAGGTTTAGAAAAATCTTTAGGTTTTCCAAGATGAATCAAACGGATCAGTTGAAACAAACAAACTGATATACAAAAAATGATTGCAAATATTGCAACGATTGAATACCAAGACATGGCGGACTGATTATACGCAACCGTCCGGTTTTGGTAAACCGGCTACTCTACACGCACCACGAGCTGGTCCAAGAGGAAAAAGCTCATAAATTTCACGTAACTTAACACCTGTTTCCTGACAGATACTTCTGATCATAGGGGCATTTCCTTTTTCTTCGAAATTTTTGCGGATAAATTTAACGATAGCCCAATGTTTGTCAGTAAGTTCAGTTAGTCCGTCATATTTCGCAAAAAGTTGCGCGACTTCTTCGTTCCAGATTTCAGGGGTAGCTAAAAAGCCATCACCATCCACTTCGAATACTTTTCCGTCGATTTCAAGTGTTGCCATACAAGTTTTAAGTTTTATGAATTGTTTTATTGAATAAAAATTTTTCGCCAATTTAAAGCGCGGCAAATATACAAAAAAAGTTCAATAAAAGTTAATAAAACCAAAATCAATTTTACCTATTCACCACCACTTTTTGGGTTGTAGTTCCCTCTTTGGATCTAATTGTGACAAAGTAAATTCCGTTATCCAATTGTTCGATGTTCAATGTTTGTTTATTGGAAACAAGAGGTTCTGAATATACGGTTTGACCAATTAAATTGACGATTGTGATGGTTCCATTTTGATCAATGGCATCAGAACATTCAATAGTGATTTGGTTTTTGGCAGGATTAGGATAAACTTGCATGTTATGAACAGAAGATTCATTAATGCCAGCTACATTTCCTGAGAAAGCTAAATTATCCACATATAAATAATCGTTGGCAGTTGGTTCCTCTCCACTACTCATAAATACAATCATACAGGTGTCAGGCGTTCTTGAATCAAGATAGGTTAATGGTAAGGAAAAATCACTCCAACTCATTGCCATACCGGTTAACGTATATTCTAAAGAGGCAATGACCACTTGTGTTTGAGTTGTCTCATCCCATTTTGTCAATTGTACTGCAACTACACCCTGACTAGAACCATAAATCATATGTTGCCATTTACCGGTTAAGTTAGCGGGTCTTCCGGTAAAAGGAAACCCGGTCATGATTTCATTATCAAAATCGAGTGTACCACAAAAAGCATATCCGGGCATAACTACTAATCCCATCACATCTTTGCTGGTCAATTTCAAATAATAATTGCCAGGACTTCCAGGAGTGCCTTTTTCGCATGTGTAAACGCCGTATTCGGCAGTCATAGAATTAAAACTTGCCCAGGATACAGGCTCTTCATAACTACCTATTGTTGTCCAGTCTTCAAAACCACTATTTGGAATTTGACTAAAAACAGTGAAGCTACAAGCTATCGCAAAGATTAAGGATAAATAAAATTTCTTCATAATGTTGTTGGTTTAAATTATGCGTAAAAATAATAAAAATATTTAATTACCAATGAGTAATCCTAATTTGTAAATATTAAACAATGTAACAGAACTTGTTCCATTACTGAGCCATTGTCGAATGATGGGGTTTATTAGTTTTAAAATGGGTTTTAGAATAGGTTTTGCCCACAGAATCTTTTGATAGGTTTGTAATAAAGTGATATTCTCTTTAATCTTTGAATCATTTTCTGTAAACTCCAAAATTTTAACCAAATTTTCAATACCGGCCTCGGTTTTCTTCAGAAATTCTTCATTTGTTTCAATATCTCCATTCAAAACAGGGTTTTCGATATGCGTTATCGTAATTCCTCTTTTTGCTAGCTCTAATCCGAATAAAGTATCCTCATGCCCATATTTCGTTAACCTTTCATCAAATCGAATATTTTGAAATAACTCTTTTTTAATCAAGAAGTTATTGGTCATAAACGACCGATTTGGATCTTTTTTACGTGTTGCACAAGTCTTGCTTTCCCGTTCAATGCCATATTTCCATCTTAACAAATGTTCCTGATCCGGTTTTTCTGATGGATAAACCCTTCCACCACATACAATATCAGGACTAGTCTCCATTATCGTGATATAATTTTTCAAAAAATCAGGATTTTGGATGATCGAATCACAATCCAAAAACAACAGATAAGGTTGATTTGAATGTTTCAAAAAAAGATTTCTTATTTTAGCTCTTCCAACATTTTCAGGTAATTCAATGTATTGATGGCTCCCGGAAATGGAACGATACACTTGTCTGTATTCCTCTTGAGAATAATCATCTATTAGAATCAATTCACAAGGGACCGCACAACGATTTATTTGTTGTTGAAGTTCAGCAATTAATCCTATTGCATCAAAATTATAAAGTGGAATACAAATGGAGATCATTGTTGTGTTTGAAGAAAGGTGGATACTTTTTCTAAAGGTTTTGAGATATCTTTTCCGCTTGGTCTTTGGTAAATATCTAATTCAAAATAGGTTGCTGCAGCTAAAATATGATCAAAAATGTTGGCTAATATATCTTCATACTCTGACCAAACAGTAGTATTGGTAAAGCAGTAAATCTCAATAGGTACTCCTCGGTCTTCAATTGGCATTTGTCTGACCATCAATGACATATCTTTTCTGATATCGGGACGATTGATGATATAGTTTTCAATATATTTTCTGAAAACTCCGATATTGGTCATTCTTCTCCCATTGATCACCTCTGATGTATCTATTTGATTTTCTATATTATACAAATCAATTTCCTCTTGTCTTTCTTGAATGTACTCTGTAATCAAATGGATTTTCTTATACCTCTCCCTGGTTTCCTGATCAATAAATTTGACTGTATGAACATTGATATACACCGATCTTTTGATCCTACGTCCACCGCTTTCTGTCATGGCTCTCCAGTTTTTAAAACTTTCAGTCATAAAATGGTGCGTAGGTACAGACGAAATTGTTTTGTCCCAATTTTGAATTTTTACCGTATTTAAGTTAATCATCACCACTTCACCATCCGCATTGAATTTGGGCATCTCAATCCAGTCACCTACTCTTACTGTATCACTGGTTGCCATTTGCACACTGGCAACCAATCCTAAGATAGTGTCTTTAAAAATCAGAAGAAGAATGGCTGTCATCGCTCCGAAAGCACCTAAGAATACAGCAGGGGATTTTCCCAAAAGAATCGAAAGTATTAAGACTCCGGTTGCAATGTAAAGGATAATTCGAATGAGTTGGAAATAACTGGAGATAGGTTTGTCTTTAAACGCTGTTGTCTTAGATAATCCATATTCGCTGACTCTTAAAAATGAGTTGATGATGGTCACAAAAACAATGATTAAGTAAGAATCTGTGATTTTAATAACATAAGGAAGTGCATCTTTAAAATCCTCAAATATCATTTGAGCAAACCCTCTGACAATAAATGCAGGGATGAGGTGAGCAACATTGTTAAAAACCTGAAATTTTACAAAAGCATCATCCCATTTAAAACTGGTTTTAAGAAACACTCGATAGATCCCTTTGATTACCAAATGTTTCATGATCCAAAATACGATCAAAGCCAATATTCCGACAGCTGCTAACAGGATTAAAAGACGTAAATAAATGGTAGCAGTTTCGCCTGCACCCCATCTGTGTAATAAAAATTCTAACCAGTGTTCTATAAATTTCATAGTGATTAATTAATTAAAGTGCAAAAATACAAATTATAGTGCGATTATTTGAACTTTTTAAAAACTTCATTTTATCATTCAGGGTAATTAAATTCTCCAAAAAATCTCTCCACTGAGATAATTGGAATCCATTTTGGAGCGTAACCTTTTATCCCAATGATAAGGGATGTAATGATAGTAAAAACCAAGTCCGAAATAACTGGTTTGAAAAAATGGTACCATAGCACTAATTCCCATTTTAACATGCAAAGTTATGGGGTAGTAATAGTTATACTCTTCTTCTCCAATCTGTTCGTATAAACCGGTATTGATTAAATCAACACCCAAACCCACTTTAGGAATAATGATAACCTTTTTTGATGCTATTGGCAAATCAAGAATTCTATACCCAACATTAGCCCCTAAATTGACAACTGTGTGAGATTTTACGGATTGCAGTTGATCCATGGCAAAGAAATTAAACTCTTTTGGATTGTAACTAAAACGAAATCTTACATGAAAATCACCGGTCAACTTTTCACTTAAGGGACCAGTAAATGCAATCCCTAGAATCTGGCTAATACCTAATGTTTGATTTAATCCATACGACCCAAAAACACCCGTAGAAATTTCCAATCCTATGTATTTATCCCGATCCTCCCGGTAAAGTTTTCGGATATACTTTCCAATATAACTATTTTTATACTCTTTTTTGATTGCTTTATTTTCGAATGTATAGTAATCATCTGAAAATAAACTGCATATCAGATGCTCATCGGGGAGTAATCCTGTACTATCTTTCCATTCCATTGCTCTTTGTTGGATTACGGAATCCAGCTTGGAGTTTAAAGGTAAATATCCGTAATATACAATGTTGTCCAAGTAGAAATCATAATAGTTAAACTCTTGTGCATCAACCTTACGATTTTTTAAAACATCAAAATAACCTGCTTCGAAATAATCGGATATCGCTACATCAATGGGGTTTCTTAAAATCAACTCTTCCATGATGATGGACCTTAAAGTGGGTTCATAATACCCGCAAGAATCAATCCAATAATCAATTATGGGGAAGAAATGGGTAAATTGTTGGTTGGAAAACTGAGAAACCAAAGAATCCTCAACCAATTGTGTAACACTTATACATCTAATAGAATCTTGATAAAATGTACTTGTAGAATCTACTTGAGAATAAAGAAATGTGGAGCTTAGAAATAGTATTAAAAAGATAATTTTTTTCATTCAATTTTTTTGCAAAGATAAATTTTTAACCAATATGTGAAAAAAGTGCTATTTTTGCTTTTTTAGACCAAAAATTTTGAAATATGTTAAAATCAAAAAAACAAATCCAGGGTCATGTAGAAAAATGGTTGTTTCTCCTGTTATTTTTAGTTAGTTTTGCCCTTCACGGACAAACTTCCAATACCATTTTTAATGAGTCCAGAAAGCTGATGGCTCTATCTTTAAATTTAGATTATGGCCTCTATCGAGATTTTTCAACATCCCCGCTCTTTTATGAAATGCCGGGTGTTGGGCTCTCCATTTCAGGGATCTATAATACCAAAAAAGTGGAGAACAGATTCGATTTGGAAGCTAATTTCTTTTATTGGAATGCGTTGTTTTTAAGTTTTAACTCCTATTATCATTATCTGCATCAAATCCCGATCTTTAAAAGTGAAAAATGGGATCTGAAAGTGGGTGGAGCTTTTATGTTTACTCAAAATTTTCGGAATAATCCAGCATTACAAAATGCTCAAGTTGGTTTTGAATCGTTAGCAAATTTGATGGTTGTTGGAAAAATTTCTAAGGATATATCCAGATTAGATCCTAAAGATTACAAATGCTGGTTTATCAAAGGAACAAAAAAGGCAATTAAAAGATTGATCTCTTTTCAGATGAATTTTGGCGTTTTAAATTTCAACCACAGACCTTCGACTTATAACTACGTCTACTTAGGTTCAATAAATGGAACTGAACTTTCCCTTTCTGAATTTTTCGAGGAGTATCAATGGAAACTGAATGGATGGCGTATTGGAACACAAATTGAATATACCTGGTATTATCCTTCCGGAAATGGCCGAAAAATTGCGTATATCTGGGAAGCAGCCCATGCACCGGGTACTTTTGAACCATTTGAAATGGCCTCCCATAAACTACAATTAACGATTTTAATCAACAATAAAAAGAGATAACCATGAAAAAAATTGTAACACTTTTGGTATTCATTCTTTTATTTTCCTCTTGTGAAAAGTTGTTTTTTGAAGAAAATAAAGCCAGTACGGATCCTTATGTTAATTTCGACTATCTCTGGAATCAGATAGATCAGAAATATAGTTATTTCGAATATAAAAATCTAGATTGGAATCAAATCAGAGATACATATAGAGCTCAACTCTCAGCAGATATGACAGAAGAACAATTGTTTGATGTTTTAGGCAATATGATGGATGAACTACGCGATGATCATTCAAACCTGATCTCGCCATTTAATATTTCCAGATATAATTTACGAATTCAACATGAATCCAATTATAGTGAGCATGTTGTGAATCGCTATTATATTCCCAATTTTAAAACTTTTGGGCCTTTTCATCATGATTTTATTGATAATGGTCAGGTTGGATATATTCGGTATGAGAGTTTTATGTCAACCGTTACTCCCGAACAAATGACCTATCTGGTTAACTATTATCAAAATACGAATGGGTTGATTCTTGATTTAAGAGCAAATGGTGGGGGATCAATCAGTAATATTTTTGTAATTCTGGAAGCGTTTTGTAAAGAGAGAAAATTGGTTGCTTATTCCATAAATCGTAATGGTCCCAACCATAGTGACTTTGGAAGTCGGGAGCCCATTTATGTTCTGAAAGGGGAGGAGGGCGTGTATGAAAAACCGGTTATGGTGCTAATTGACCGCTACTCTTATAGTGCATCTACATTTTTTTCCGTGATTACCAAAGCTTTTGATCAGATTAAGTTAGTGGGAGATACTACCGGTGGGGGTGGAGGCATTCCTAACGGAGGGGAGTTACCTAACGGTTGGAAATATCGCTTTAGTGTTTCTCAGTTGCTCGATTTACAAGGCCATAATTATGCTGAAGCAGGAGTCCCACCTGAAATTGTAGTTTCATTTAACTGGAACGACATGACCAAAGATGAAATTATCGATGCAGCGGTAAATGAGATCCATGTCATGGCACAAAAAAAATGACCGTTCATGGTTGTGACGGTCATTTCTTAAATTTGGTAAAATAAAAGATCTATTTTAGGTCAGTTTCTTCCATTTCTATAATAGACTCCAACATTTCCGGAATTTTAACCTTATCACATTCTATAGCCGTAATGGCCTTTTCTCCCGCTGAGGTTAATGAAAAATTCATTTGTCTTTTGTCGGAATTTCCTAACTCCCTCTTGATTAATCCTTTCTTTTCTGCAGAGGTGATCACTTTGGAAGTATTTGAGGCTGTTAATCCTAGAATATGAGCAATCTCCCCGGAAGATAAGACCCCATTGTTATGTAAACTACACAACAACATACCTTCATTCAAATTGAGATTGTGCTCGTTCTGAAACTGAGCTTCAAATTCTGAAATGGCTCTGTAAATATCTCTTATTCTACACAGTGTTTTCATGTAAAGATTCCCAAAAATTATTTGTTATTTAACAGATAAAACGTTTGCAATCACATCCTTTAATGTACTTTTTGGAAGGGCTCCCTGTGCCATTTGTGGCTGCTCATTCATAGGTACAAAAAGTAAAGTTGGAATACTTTGGATGCCAAAGGCTCCAGCTAACTCCTGCTCAACATCAGTGTTGATTTTGTAAATGTAAAGTTTTCCGTCATACTCTCCCGCTAACTCTTCAAGAATAGGGGCTACTTGTTTACAAGGGCCACACCAGTCAGCATAAAAATCTATGATGGCAGGTTTGTCACCTAAGTATTTCCACTCAGTTGGATTGTTTTCATAGTCAACAACTTTTTTTAAAAAGTCGGCTTTGGTTAATTGAATTGCTTTCATTGTATAATTTTATTTTTTAAAGGTTATTTTTTATCTTTTTAAACTTCTTTGTTATCTATAGAATCGTTTGTAGTTTCCTTTTTTTCTTTTTTGAACATGTTGAAAAGTAATCCACCCAACAACATTCCATAAATAGTACTATTGATTGGACTGGATGTGATAGCGCAAGCACCCGATTCACACCCTACTAATCGATAGTATAAATATCCACCAATCGCACCCACTATAACTCCTATTATGGTGAGTTTGTATTTGTTGAAAAAGGTTCTTATTTTTGAGTTCATTTTTGTATCAATTTGATAATGCAAAGATAATAAAAATTTCCATTGGAAAATAATTCCAATGGAAATTTATGTAAATTGTTATTAAATCATTGTATATAAATAAAATAAAATGATTTAATCCCGGTTTTTAGTTCAGTAAAAAGTGAATTTTATACTTTTTTCAGAAAGAATTTTGAAGAATTTGTGCCATTTTCTCCACAATTCTTAAAACAGGAACATTTTTCACGATTATAATTGATATACTTATTGGTCACATCCCTATTAACAACACTACGTTCAAGTGTACCCCTTGTACAAAGGGTGATAGGTATATATTATGGTATCTTTAATTCATTATTTTTAAAGGTTTCGGTTTGTTTTCATCATTTACAGCGGCAAAAGTAAATAGGGATTGAGCAACTTTTTCCTTTATATCGGAATGAATCCCTTCAACATACACTTCAACAAGAACCTCAAGCTTTACAGTTTTAACGCTTACAATTTTACCAACTATCTCAATAATTGATCCACAACAAACGGATTTATGAAATTTAATCTTATCAACAGATACTGTTACCATCTTATCTCTTTCATATCGAACAGCTGTAATGTATGCGACCTCATCCATCCATTTCATTATATTTCCACCAAAAAGGGAATCCTGAGTGTTTAAAGTAGAAGGAAATATTACCCTAGTTTGTTTTGTTTCAGCATTTTGAATTCTATTTTTCATATATAGTAATTTTTTTTGCAAAATTAAGAAAAATTTTGATTTAAATGAACAAATGTTCAATATATTTGCAGTGATCAAATGTTCAATTAAAATTAAAAAACTTTATTATGAAAATAGCTATTACTTCTCAAGGAAGTCAATTAGATTCAATAATCGATCAACGTTTTGGTCGTTGCAGTTATTTTGTCATATATGATACAGAAAAGCAAACATCAGAATTTTTACAAAATCCAAATAAATTAATTGAAGAAGGAGCCGGTCCTGCTTCTGTTCAATTTTTAGCAAATCAGGATGTTGAAAAAGTTGTATCAGGCGAATTTGGAGTAAAAATAAAACCATTAATGGATCAATTGAAAATGGGAATGATTATTATTAAAGAGCCAAATTCAATAGAAAAAATTATTAGAGTGTTAAACACTAAAGAATATTGATCATTATTAATTAATTAAAAAGGAGGTAAAAATGCCTAATTTAAATCACAAAGGTCCTAATAATGGAGGCCCTAGATCAGGTAGAGGATTGGGAAGATGTGCCCAATCTAATTCAGAAAAGCCACTCTTTAATAGATTCGGATGTGGAATGAATCTACAAAAACGATTCAGATGCAGAAATCGGTTTAATCAATTTCAAAATGATTAGTATAGAATTATGACCGAATTCAAAAATCTAAAAATTGCTATAGCTAGTGGGAAAGGTGGTACAGGAAAAACGATCTTTTCCACTAACTTATTTTACACTTTAAGATACCTCAAACAAGAGGTAACCTTGGTTGATTGTGATGCAGAGGAACCAAATGATCTTCTTTTTTTTGAAACGAAAGAGTTGGAAATATTTGATGTGATTCAAAGTATCCCAATTATTGATCCGACCATCTGTACATTTTGTTCAAAGTGTCATGATATCTGTAATTATCATGCCATTATATCCATTCCAAAATTCAAACTAATCCAGGTTGTTGATGAATTGTGCCATAGTTGTGGTGCTTGTTTATACGCTTGTGAGGATAATGCTATACATGAAAAAGAATCTGTAATCGGGCAAATAAAAACGGTTCAACTTACGGATGATTTAACCATAATAGAGGCAAAAAGTTTAGTTGGATTATACTCACCAGTTCCAGTTATAAAATCAGCATTAAAAATTGCGGGTAATGAGGGAGTCATTATCTATGATTCACCGCCCGGATGCTCCTGTTCATTCATTCAGACTGTTGAACCGGCAGATTTTGTGATTTTAGTTACCGAACCTACTCTATTTGGATTAAGTGATTTAAAACAAACGGTTGAAACCCTTCGAATATTGAAGAAAAATTTTGGAGTGGTCATTAATAGGATGAGTGATGATTATCTCATTCATAAGTATTTAGAAGAGGAGTCTATACCTTTACTTTCGGAGATTCCATTCAAAAAAGAGATCGCAGAAGAATATTCAAAAGGGAATCTCTATATCAAAACATATCCAGAATGGGAAATCGAATTTTTAAAAATATTCTCTGAAATCAATAAAAAATATGGAAATAGCAATCATTAGCGGAAAAGGAGGAACGGGTAAAAGCAGCATAAGTGCAGCATTTGCAACCATTGATCAAAACATTTTAGTAGCAGATTGTGATGTTGATGCAGCCAATTTATATATTGTTTTTGAACCATCTATTGAAGAAGAATTGGTATATATAAGTGGTCAAAAAGCAGAAATTGACAGTAGGAAATGTCGAAACTGTGGATATTGCATCACGTTCTGCAGATTTGAAGCCATAAAGTATAAGGATAGTAGAACATTTATTATAGAGACATCTTGTGATGGCTGTAAACTATGCAGCTATGTATGTCCGGAAAAAGCGATCATCATATCTGATTGCGATGATAGCAGGATATACTCTGGCCATTATAGAAATGGTAAAATGGTTTATGGTCGATTAGCCCCCGGAGAAGAAAACTCTGGGAAACTTGTTGGGATGGTCAGAGAAAAGGCTAAGAAAATGGCAGAAGAAAATCAAATCGAGACAATCATTATAGATGGCCCTCCCGGAATTGGATGTCCCGTTATTTCAACGATAACCGGAGTCAATCAAGTTCTTATCGTCACAGAACCAACAGTTTCAGGGTTACACGACTTAATCAGGACGATTGAATTAACAGAAAAATTTAATTTTAAACCTTGGGTCTTGATTAATAAATTTGATCTCAATATCAATATGAGTAATAGAATTGAGGAATATTGCTTAGAAAACTCCATTAGATTTGCAGGGAAAATTGAATTTAATGAAATTTTTATTAAAGCATTATCACAACGCAAGAGTATCATTGAATGGGATAGGAATTTGGAAATATCACAAAAAATTATTAAAATTTACCACCTTATTACAAAAAACGAGACATAATTTACTATTTTTGAATCATTAGAATATCAACCAATAAACAAAAAATAGCATAGGAACATGGATCTAAAATGAATGAATGCAAACTTTTTGAAATATTGAGGGAACAAATAAATGAGCTATGACACATTTAAGGAAAGACAACTGATTGGTAATTAGAATGACAAAAAATCTTAAAAACATTGTTTCAATGTCATTAGTGCTCATTTTTATGACACCCATGACCATTAAGCTTTTAGATGGCTTTTTTCACCATCATGACCACTTTCATTGTACAGCTAAGGATGAAAAACATTTTCACGAATATCATGAAAAATGTCCGATCTTAAATTTTGAGCTTTCATTTTTTTCAGTTGAAAAGCATATACAAAATACACAAAAACACTGTTACCAAGTAGAATTAAATAATAATTACGATTTTGTATATTGTTGTAATAATTCAAAGTATTCATTTTTATTACGAGCACCACCATTTTTACAGGTAAAATAATTACATCTTAAATGATTTAATAAACTTATTGTAAATTTAAAATCGTAATAAAATGAAGAAAATCGTTTTAATTTTCTTTGTGTTGTTTCTTTTTATAAAAGTAAACGCTCAAAATCAAATAAAAGGTAAGGTGACAGATATAAATAATGAACCTTTGATTGGTGCATCGGTTTCTTTGCCTGAACTCAATAAGGGCACAATAACTAATCAAGCAGGAGAATATTTGATTAGTAATATTCCAAACGGAAAAATAAAAATTCAATTTTCATTTGTAGGATACAATACCGAAATTAAAACAATTAATATTTCACAAACTGAAAATAAAATAGATGTTTTGTTGTCAATAGCGATTATTCAATCGCAGGAAGTAGTGATTACAGGTGGTTATGTAAGTTCTCAACATGAAAATACTGTAAAAATTGATGTGTTGAAAAGCAAGGATATTGCTTTATCAGGAACCACAAATTTTATGGAATCATTGACAAAAGTACCGGGTGTTGATATGATAGCCAAAGGACAAGGTGTTTCAAAACCAGTAATACGCGGTCTCTCAATGAATGACGTTTTAGTTATGAATAATGGTGTACGAATTGAAAACTATCAATTCAGTGAAAACCACCCATTAGGTATAGATGATAACGATGTGGAGAGGGTTGAAATTATTAAGGGACCTGCTTCTTTGCTATATGGTTCGGATGCAATAGGTGGAGTTATAAATTTCATAAAAGAAAAACCTGCACCTGTGGGCAAAATACTTGGAGACTACCGTATGCAATTACATTCTAATACACTTGGAATGAACAATAGTATCGGACTGAAAGGAGCTTCTAAAAATTTTTTTGGCGGATTTCGTTTTGGAATTAAAACCCATAAGGATTATTTACAAGGTGGTGGTGATTATGTCCCAAATTCTCGGTTCAACGTAATGACATTCAATGCCAATACGGGATATTCAGGAAAGATTGGAACTTTTAAACTTTTCTACGACTATTTTAAACAAGACTTAGGAATGACTGTACCTGCTGTAGAACCATTATTAACAGAGCAAGGACGAGAAAATGAAATTTGGTTTCAGGATTTGAAGCATCAATTGCTTTCATCTCAAAATAGCCTTTATTTAGGCAAATTCAAATGGGATATTAATTTAGGCTATCAAAATGCATTGAGAAAACTTCAAACAACACTTGATGTCCCTTTTGTTGAAATGAATTTAAATACCATTACCTATGAATCTAAATTGTATTTACCTTCCAACGATAAGTCGGAATATATTATTGGATTACAAGGAATGACGCAAAATAATAGAAACCTGAACAATCGTGCTTCTCAATTTTTGCCTGATGCTAATATAAATAACATTGGTTTTTTAGGATTGGCACAATATACTTTTTTCAAAAAACTAAAATTACAGGGTGGCTTGAGATTCGATATGTATAAAACTGAAACTTTTGCATTGGGAATAGAAGGGACAAACGGTTATCATGCACCAGTAAATAAGGAATTTTCAAACTTTAATGGGTCAATTGGTACGACTTATAGTGTTAATAAAAAAATAATGTTTAGGGCTAATTTTGCAAAAGGCTACCGTGTTCCAAATTTATCCGAACTTACATCAATTGGAATGCATGGAAACAGATATGAGATTGGGAATGAAAATTTATCTCCGGAAAATTCATATGAAACAGATGTTAGTATGCATTATCATGGTGAATTTTTATCCTTTGATTTGGCCGGTTTTTATAATCTAGTTAATGATTATATTTTTATTTCACCAACCGCAGATACAACATCAACTGGTGTAGGTATTTATCGTTTCTCACAAACAAATGCAACTCTTTACGGTGGGGAAGCAGGAATTCATTTTCATCCTAAATCATTGCCATGGTTGCATATAGAAGGAACTTATTCCTCGGTAATTGGCAAACAAGAAAATGGTAATTATTTGCCATTTATACCTGCTCAAAAATTCCGTTATGAAATTAGAGCAGAATGTGAGAAAATCGGATTTTTGAAGAAACCTTCAATAAAACTTTCCGCACTAACTGCATTAAAACAAGACAATCCATCTCCATATGAGACAGCAACAAATGGATATACACTTATAAATTTTAGTGTTAATGTTGACTTTCATGTATCTAAGCAAATTTTTAATTTGGGTATATCTGTAAACAATGTTTTCGATACGCAATATTTTGACCATCTTTCTACATTACAACCGTTGAATTATTATAATCAAGGAAGAAATATTAGTGTATCTTTAAAGATACCGTTTGGGATATTATAAACAGTTTAAAATGAAATTAGTAGAAAAACAGTCCCATATCATCATAGGGATAAACTGAATTTTCTCAATATAAAAAAGGCAATTTAAACTTTACAACATTCAGCCCATTTCATCTAAGGATGGATTGGGCTTTTTGTTTTAAGAAAATAGGAAATATATTTTATATTATCTTTTGTATTTTTGTAAATCAATTAAATGAACCTCAAGAATATCTAAAAGTGGACAATAAATACAATAATGTATGAATATGCAACCTTTTTGAAAAATTGAAGGAAACATTTAAATAAGCTAGCAACAATGCAAATTAAAAATCATGACGAAAAACTCAAAATTTCTATTTATCTTTATTTCGTTCTTAATAATATCCTATCAGTTTTCGTTCGGACAAGAAAATAAAAATTATTCAGTTTCAGGAAAAATAAAGGATTTGACCAATAAACAACCAATTGAATTTGCATCTGTAGCTATTTACAAAACACCTGACACAGTTTTAGTAACTGGTACAATTACAAACGCTAAGGGCGAATTTGTTTTGAAAAACTTATCATCTGGTAAGTTTATTATTAAGTCAAGTTTTATGGGATATCACAGTGTTATAAAGAATGTCGAAATTGTTAAATCTTCCCTCATTTTATCTGAACCCATTTATTTGACAAAATCTGCATTATCACTCAACGAAGTTCAGGTAACAACTACGCGAAATGAAAAACAAATTACTATTGAAATGACTAAAATCAACGTAGCACAAAATATTTCTTCTGTTTCCGGCAATATTATTGAAGTCTTAAAAAGCCAATCATCAGTCAGTATTGATGGAGAAAACAATATTTATCTTCGTGGAAATAAAAATATTCTTATTCTCATTGATGGAGTTCCTACTACAGTATCTGCCTTAAATTTAATACCTGCATCCAATGTTGAGAATATTGAAATTATTACAAATCCGGATGCAAAGTATGATGCAGAAGGCACAGGTGGCATTATTAACATAGTGACAAAAAGACAAAATATTTCTGGAATAAGTGGAGCTGCTTCTTTAAACTATGGTATTTACAATAGAATTAATGGTGGGTTAAGTCTTAACTATTCTAAAGGAATTTGGGATATTGGAATAAATTATAATGGTAAGTACGAAAAATCTGATATTCAAAGTTATTTGACTCGGGAATTGTACACTCAGAATATCTTTGTTGACCAAGAAATTAAATCAACCCAAAGAAACCCAACTCACACATTATCATTGCTATTAAATGCAAAACCTACTAAAAAGGACATTTTTTCTTTTGGTTTTAAATACATGTCTCCAAATTTGAATACTATTCAAACTATTACAGGTCAACAAATCAATGATCTATTGCCAGCGATCTATTTTAATAGAAAAAACGATATTACTTTTTCGAGAAAAACAATTGAAAGCACACTTTCCTACAAAAAAATATTTGAGAAAAACAAGAATGAATTGTCTTTTGATGCTTCATTTTCACGAACGAAAGGTTCAAGACCCGCTGAATATTATATTGAAAACATACTGTTACAAAAATCTTCTGGCGGTGGAACACCAACTAATGTGACTATTCAGGTTGATTATCTTAAATCTTTATTCAAAACTGGCAAAATTGAATTTGGCTTAAAAGGATTTTCAAGATGGAATAATTTCATTTATTATTTTCACGATTTAGATACAAACTCAAATCAATGGAACTTAAACCCTGCTTTTAGTAATAATTTGGAACATCATGAATATATTTACTCTTCATACCTGATGTATTCTGACAGTTTATTTAAAAAAGTATATTATAAAATTGGGGCAAGAGTAGAATATAATACTTCAGAAATAATTCAAAAATCTATAAATTACAGAGGTTATAAGGAATATGTATTTCCTTTTCCTTATTTACTCATAAAGTATAATATAAATAAAAATAAAAATGTTGCTTTAAGTGTAAATCGAAGAATAACACGCCCAACCTATCCTCAGATAAATCCATTTATAAATGTAATTGATCAAATGACTTATGAAACTGGAAATAAAAGTCTAAAACCTGAAATTCTTGATAAAATGGAATTCAACTATTCTTTTATAAAAGAAAAATTTCAGTTTAAAACTAACATTTTTTATAGCCTTACTAAAGATTTTATAACTCAAATATCTATGTTGTCTGTACCTGACAAGTTAATTCTTACCTACGTTAATGGAGACAGACAACACAAAATCGGAAGCGATTTTGACATAACGTATAAACTCGTCAAATACCTTTCTATTAATCCGGGTGTTTCAATTTTTTACACTAAATCAATTGGTCAATTCAATGAAATTGATTTGAGTACAAATAATCTTGCTTGGACTGGTAATATAAAAATCATAATTAAACCTGAAAAGAAAACAGAAATTCAACTATTTTTAAATTATAATTCTCCCATTGAATTGCCTCAGTTCTATTTAAGTGAGATTTACTATGCAGATATTTCCGTAAAACGAACCTTTTTTGATAATAAGTTGTCCGTTAGCTTAACCTTGACAGACATATTCAACACACGTAATTGGGAGATAAATTCAGACAACGCTATTTATAAACTTGTTAATTACAGCAAAAGTGAAACCCGTATTTTATGGATAGGATTAACTTATAATTTTAACTCCTTTAAAGCGGGTAAATCTCAGAAAAACGGAGATAGTGAAAGTGATGGGGGAATATTCAAACTTGGACAATAATAAATGGAAGTTGTTCTTATTTCAAACAATTTGTTTTTGTTGACATAAAATCGAAATAACCATTACAAAAAAAATAAATTCCATTGGATTATAATTTCAATGGAATTTAAATAAAATAAATTTGTAAAGTACTAATATATAACGAAATATAATTTCATTATGGGGTGCAAACGAACCTTATTAGGTAAATTTTGTTTTTAAACCAAGTCAAGACCCATTTTTAGATCATTGATGATATCATTTACGCTTTCAATACCTACTGAAAAGCGAACAAGATCATCCGTAATTCCTGCTTTTTGTTTACCTTCTTTTGAGACTTTTGAGTGTGTCATCGAAGCAGGATGTTGAATAAGTGTTTCAACACCTCCTAGAGAAACAGCTAGCATAGCAAGATGAACATTATCCATCAATTTTTTTGCAGCTTCATAACCACCGGTTAATCCAAAACTAATCATACTTCCCGGCCCTTTCATTTGTTTCAATCCAAGTTCATATTGTGGATGTGATTTTAAACCAGGATATTTAATCCAAGCAACTTTTGGGTGATTTTCCAAAAATTCAGCAACTTTTTGTGCATTTTTAGTAGCTCTGTCGATTCTAATTGACAATGTTTTAACACCTCTCAAAACCATATAAGCTTGATGAGGATCCATATTGCAGCCCAGATTTACCATCATACCCCTTAAAATTTTATAGACAGCAGGGTCTTTAGCAACAACAACACCAGCAACGATATCAGCATGTCCGTTGATAGATTTGGTCATGGAATGCATAACAATATCAGCTCCCATTGTTAAGGGTTGTTGAGAATAGGGACTACAAAATGTATTATCCACTGCAAGTAGAGCTCCATGTTTATGGGCGATATCTGCACATGCATGAATATCAGCAATATCCATAGTAGGATTGGCAGGAGTTTCAATATATAGAAGTTTTGTGTTAGGACGAAATGCAGCTTCAATAGCATTTAAGTCTGTTGTGTCAATAAAACTACTTTCTACACCATATTTTGGGTAATGGTTTTCTAAAATAGCACGACTAGGTCCATAAACTGCTTCAGTTGATATAACATGATCACCGCTACCTAAAATACCTTGATAAATTACGTTAACAGCAGCCATCCCTGATGAAACTGCGATGCCTCTGTATCCTTTTTCTAATGCCGCAATTTGCCTTTCTAGTGCATCAATTGTTGGATTTCCTATACGAGTATAGATATATCCATCACTTTCACCGGCAAAACATTTTGCCCCGTGTTCTGCACTTTCAAATGCAAATGTTGAACTTTGATAAATCGGAACTGCTGCAGCTCCAAAAGCTTCTTTAATCTCGCCACCATGTACTAATAAAGTGTCGAATTCTGAATGTAAATGATCCATTGTTTTTAGTTAAAATTCTGATATTAATATATTTGCCATTTTTTCAAATTCATCAACAACAATTTTGTCGTTTTGATTGAAAATGGATAATCCTTTTTCTGCCATTTCGCCGACCGCCATAACCAGTGGGATTTGTCCTAGTAATTTTGTGTGGAATTCTTCGGCTAACATTTTTCCTCCATCTTTACCAAAAATGTAGTATTTTTCATCAGGATGAGGTGCAGGGGAGAACCAGGACATATTTTCCACGATTCCCAAAACAGGAACATTGATATGTGGATCTTCAAACATAGAAGCAGCCTTACGGGCATCGTTAACAGCTATCTCTTGAGGTGTGGTTACTATAATGGCACCTGAGAGGTTCAGTTTTTGTATGGCTGTCAACTGAATATCACCTGTTCCCGGAGGGAAGTCGATGATCATATAGTCGATTTCTCCCCATTCAGTGTTTTCCAAAAGTTGGGTAATAGCATTTGAGGCCATAGGACCTCTCCAGATCAAGGGTTGTTCTTTAGAAACAAAGAAGCCGATAGAGATCATTTTAATTCCATATTTTTCAACAGGGAAAAACACCTCTTTTTCACCAATTTGGGTCACTTCCGGTTGAATATCTTCAACGCCCATCATTTTCGGAATAGAAGGGCCATATAAATCAGCATCCACTAAGGCTACTTTGAGCCCTTGGCGTGCTAAGGAAATCGCTAAATTGACAGAAACGGTAGATTTTCCAACGCCCCCTTTACCGGAAGCTACAATTACAACGTGTTTTACGTTATCGAGTTTAATTTTTGGGTTTAATAAGTCCATATATATATCATTTTTTAGTGTTGACAACTATGTTCTTGATCTCCATTCTCATGGTGATGTTGGCATGAAGAGCCAC
>Ga0209099_1000329_pt1 | contig 56860 bp, 70 predicted proteins | sample AD_JPNHW2_MetaG_FD_184430 | JGI IMG/M metagenome (GOLD analysis project Ga0209099, IMG submission 184430) | Active sludge microbial communities of municipal wastewater-treating anaerobic digesters from Japan - AD_JPNHW2_MetaG (SPAdes) (version 2) | ecosystem: Engineered > Bioreactor > Anaerobic...
CACTGGCCTGATCCCTAGCCGTTTGGATGAGAGCTGATGGCAGCGTAGAATACTTCTCTCGGAGGTCTTTGTATGTAGCCTTGTTAAGTCTGGTCTTATTGTAATCATGTGCCGCAAAGCCATAGTCTATGACATCCTGACAGGCAGCATTCCAAAGCCTGGCAGTCTGGACGAGTTCATTAGACCTATCGAGCTTTATCTTAATAGTGCGGTACATGTTAACAGATAGTTAATACCTTTATTAGATTTATAGTTTTTGGTTGTTTTGCAAGGGGTACGATTCATCCGCACCCTGAAGGATGCGGTCTTCTCTACCCCTTGACCCGCGAGATAAAATAGTTTTGGTTGAAAAAAGTAAAGAAAAATAAAAAAAATAAAAAATTATACTTTGTTTATACTTTAACTGGTTTTAAAATAGTATTTAATAGCACCGGATGTCTATAATTATCCGGCCACATACATGCCATAGAATCGTCTGGTCCACGTATAGCAGTTTGGTACCAAGGCAACAGCTTTTTCAAAACTTTTCCAAAAGGCACGTGATGCATGGGTTCGATCTCATTTAATTTACAAAACTTTACAAATTCGTTATAGATGGTCTGCTTTGACACGTACACATCAGCGACTTCTTCCATGTGTAGCTCAATAAAAGCTGATACTGGTTCACTGGCTTTCTTGTACCGGTCTTTTGCAGTTGTCGTGGTAAAACTATTATGGAAATAGCCACGATCCAACAACGCATCCAAATGCGGCAAAACCAAATTGAGAAGTCCTGACAATTCACCGGGACTCATTATTTTTTCTAACAAATTTTCTTTTTCACTTTCTTCTATTTCTTGCTGGGTAAAAACATGCTCAAACGGAATTATTTCTATACGTCTATAAAATCCGGTTGTGTCATCGCGAACTCTTGGCAACTTGTTGGATCCAAAAATTTGTTTCGCAAACGATATAAAATCAAATGCCCGTTCACCCTTCCGTTGTGCCCGTATTACATCTTTGTTGGAAGTTAGCATTTTAAGGATATTTACATTTGGCAATGTAGATTGTTCCATGTCACCAAATGAATTTAGTAGTTTACAATAAAGATCGGACGTTGCAAATCTGTCTTTTTCTAAATCATGCATTGATACAGAAGATATATTGTCTTCGCCAAGCATTTTGCAAACAGTATCAATAAAATGTGATTTTCCAGTACCACCGGGCCCCAACAATATAAATGCTTTCTGGATAGGATATGCCCTGTACAAACAATATCCAATGAATTCTAATGCCTTCCTAAAATCTTCTTCACGAAGAACCGTTTGGAACATCTTAATTATATTCGGACATTGTGCATCGGGATCATAATTAACGTTGATTTGAATTCTCGAATAATAAGTTGATCTATGTGGTTCCAATACACCGGTTCGCCAATTAAGATAACCATTTAGACAATTTATAATATCTAGGTTATTATCGAACTTTTTTGATTCAACATATGTTAAGCCTTGTATTATGCCGATAACTTCTTTTAAGACGTGGGCATTATAACAAGTTTGTCCGTTATCTTTTATACGCGGTCCAAGCAACTCCACTAAAATTTTATGTATAACTTCTTCGCCGTTTTCTACATAATGTCCTTTAACATAGGTCATCATTGTTTTTGTTTCTATGATTGTAGCAACCGGAACATTTTTTATGATTAATTTTGCTAAATTATGATAATTGATTGCGGTAATTCCTTTGCTTTTAGGATTACGTTCAAAACATTCTTCGAGATCTGTTTCTGTAAAATCTTGCATACTCATTGTGACACCACGAAACGTTTAAAAAATAAAATAAAAAAATTATAAATATTTGTAATCTATGCATCTAACCAGGTTTTCTTGCACGGATCTATTTTCTCATATGTCATTGTAATAAACTCCTTTTGGTTTTAGATAGTATTCTTTTTGTTTTCTTAGGTTTGTCAAGGACTTTTCGAACCTTCTTGGGTTTTGACACAAATTCAATTACTTCCTCGCCAGTAACTAATAGCCGAGTTTCGAATCGGCCTCCGTTACAGCACGTTTTTGTGTACAGCTTACCATCCTCTACAAGTTTTTGGATGGCATTTGTAACCTTTTCGCTACTTTGGAAGGATTTTCCTTCAAGTAGCATGTCGACGGTAACTAATTGCTTCTTGCATCTATTCTTTATTTTTTCTAACAACCGGTTTTCGTCCATTTTCACTCCGAACCTTCCTTACATAGTTTGTCAACTGCACCTATCATATCATTAATTAATAGACGTCCCTGAAACCGTTTCGCGTCTTCCTGGGACGCAACTATACAAATGTCCAAGTTATGTCTATTTAAAACTCCGCGAAGTTCCTCGAACATTGCGTTTATTTGTTCTTGAGTTTGTGGTTCCAGGTCGTTAAGGGCAGCCATGTCTTCCACAATCATAGTGAAGCCAGCGCCATACAACTCATTTTCGGATATCATTTTAACCTCAAAACAAAATACGGATAATAAAAATCGAAAATTCCGTTTACCCTAATCAATATACCACCACTACCATGATTTCTTGAAATAACTTCACCTTCCTTGCCAACAGCATAATCCATATTGGGATTCCAGGTGTTTTGCCAACCACTTTCGTAGTTCCTCGCTCTCCTAAAAATATGGACGCGATCGCCCATTTTTGCACCAAATAATTTCTGGGATTGCTCATAATCGGGTATATGGTTCTTTGACATAACTATGTACTTGGTGTATTGTGTTTATATACTTTTTGGTCGAGGAAAAATTTAAGAAAATATTCTTCTCGGAAATTCGTATTCTCTTCTCTGCTTTCCCCAGGATGATGTCTTCGTGAAATAGCCAACAATTCTGGTCACATGGGATATTATTTTTTTACCACAAATTGGACAAGTTTCAGAATTGCCACAAACTGTAACATGACCGTCTTCACACTCTCCAAAAGAATAATTCACGGCCATGTGGGAAACACCTTGCTTTACAGAATATTCAATGAGGTGTTTCATGGTAGCCGGATCTTCTATTCGATCCTTCACATTCAGATGAAGTATTCCACCACCGGACAATATATCCTGGAACTTTCCAGTAAGGCATATCCTTTCAGGAAGTGGGACATCCATAATTAGTGGTATATATTGATTGCTGTATAGTTTGAATGGTATTTTATCCTCACCGAAAAGCACTTTGTCTTTTTCAACTAATTTAGACGCTACGCTCTCGCCGGGAATTTCCTCAACATTAAAAGAATGTCCGGTTTCTTCACTTGTTTTGATAGCAAAATCTTCAATAAAAGTCAAAACTTCTTCTGCAAATCTGGTACCTTCTTCGGTACGTATATCAAGTCCCATAAAATAACAACATTCGTGAATACCAATAATACCTATTGTAGAAAATAGTCTTTTGAGTGTGAACCAACTAAGTGGTTTAAAAAACTGCAAAAATCCCTGGTCTATCCTTCGTTGCAAAATTTCTTCGCGGTGTACTAACAACAGATCTCTACAAATTTCGAGTTGCTTAGTTAAATCAGCGAAAAACTTTTCGGTATTGTTATTTGCTTTCAACGCAACTCTGGGCAAATTAATAGTAACTACTCTATGTGAACCTAAATTCAGGCCACCGTTACCAAAGGAATCTCCTCTTGCTTCCATACGAGACTTATCATTAATGAGTCTACAACAAGAAGCTATCTTATTACCCGAATTTACATAAATATTGAATGTTCCGTTTTTAACATTAATATTTGAAACCCAATCAAGAAATTCTTGATCTAATATTTCCTTGTTTTCATTGCATGCTAAGTTTATCGTGCAGATTGGAAACCTGTACGGCATACCACTAACCGGATCTCCTTCTGCAAACCACTCAGCAAATAATTTCTGAATTCGTATTACATAATCATAATCAACGTTAGAACCATCAGGATAACTATAATGTTCAAAAAGTTTTTCTAGGTTTGGTCTATCAAATATGCTAATGTTGGTAAATGGACTTTGACCGCCAACCCTAAACTTATTACTCATTACATGAACAAAACCTTGTAACAAGTTAATTATTTGATAATCACTAAGATTTTCTTTCTTAGTATAATAACAAAGATTTATAATTAAGTCTGATATTGCAATAGCACCTGCAAAATTTTGTGACAAGTCCATTGTGGTTTCGATTATTTGTGCAATAAAAGAATGAGCACGTTTTGGTGGTAAACTATGAAGTTGACCGTATTTACGCCCTTCGTTCATTATAAACGATGTGGAATATGCCATACAATATGGTATTTGAGTTGATGATGCGTCATGAAAATAAACACTAGAATTAAAAACAGCTTTCATTAATTCATTAGCTCGTTCTAGCCCAAATCGTTTTTTGGAATATTCGTGCAGGAGATAATAAGAATTTAGTTTTGAAAGACCTTTAACAATTTCAGCAGAATAATTATTATGAGAAATTTCATCATTTGAATTTGAATTAGCATCCAAGCTAATATCAGAAACATTGTTGGTAAAATATTTTTTGCTCATTACTCCGATATCTAAAGCATTTCTGGATATGCCTTCAATGTCCAATAATGCTTTGCCTTTTTCAGTTACGTTATAATAATTATATAATTCTTCAAAGTCCGGATCAAATGTTGTTTGTACTCGCATTGTAATTCTTCCTGAAATCTTTGTGTATTATTTTGCCATTGTGCCAAATTCGCTGATTACTAGTTACTGGAAAACCGTCTGTCTTTAATTTCTGGTTATATGTGCCATCTACAATAAAATCCATAGCATTTTGAATATCTTCTGGAAGTTCTTCATATAAAAATCCTGTATATAAAATAGACGGAATATTACAATTAGTAATGATACTATTTAAAGCCTTTGGTTGTAAAACAGGCTCACCGCCTAAAAAAACAATACTATTATAAAAGTCCTTGTAATTATTTAAATGTTCCAAAACCACATCAGTATCAATAAGTTGACCTCCGTCCAACTTTTGCAAATCTGGATTCTGACACCCAGGACATCCAAACCTGCATCCTTGAAACCAAACTTCTAAAGAAATTCCAATACCATTTATGGTACCAGATTGAATACCTGCACACCTAAAAAACATATTTAATTCCGTATAACCATATCATAAAGCACATCATAAATAGAATCAGTAATCATATCAGCAAAACCATACATGGTTTCAAATTCACCAAACGTATAACCAGTTGGATAATAAATTATAGTTCTTTTTCCAATACCTTTAGCATAACCCAATTCAAGATGGGAAGACCTACCGCAGGGCATTATCATTAAAACAATATCAGCCCATTCTATTCTGTTTTTATCTTCCTGAAAAGCCTTTTGTGTACGGACATCATTAAGGAAAGTTTTTGCATTTAAATTACTTAAAATTCTAGGATCCAATTCAGTCCAACTAAAAACATAACGTCCACTAGACGGATCAGAAAAATTATCAACTTCGTGCCCATATTTTCGAAAAATTGCGGCAGTTTTGTCAACGTATTCTTTATTTTTCCACGAAGAAGCAAGATAAACTTTCAAAATGACACCCATTAACATATATTTACTTATTTTAGACCTTCACCATTATAAATTCCAGAATATGCTTCCGCAACTTGTCCAACATCCATGAACATTATTTGCATGATTCTAGCATTCTTGCAAAACCGGATTCCTTGTGGATTATAAACAACCATCATTGATTGTGACTTTCCGGTGTATCCTGGATCCCAGATGGAGGTCTCCATTGTTGCGCCACACCTTAGCATAGTGGACCGTGGTAATGCAATTCCGACTTTGTCTAAAGGAACACTAACAATCTCATTAAAACTAACTAAATATGCACCCGGATTTAAGTCACATTCGTCGTCTATAAAAGAAACTTCCGACATCCGGGGCTTGGTACGTTTTGAATTATCAAAATCAATTATGCCGGAACTCATGTAAGTTTCTATTTTTGCAACAGAAAGATCGACACCACAACTTTGTTCTTGCAATGCCGGATCAATTAAGTCAGTAACTATTCCTTGTGATAATATTTCTTTTCCTGTTAATACCATAATCAAACCTTACCTATGTTTGCTAAAATCTTTACGTTTGTAAACAAAATCGATGTCATCTTTGAGTACAAGAACATCATTTGATAATTTCAACAAACGTTTATATACGTCTTCTTGCATTTCAAACTCATCATAATTTTCGTGCATATCTTGTTTCACGTCATAAATTAAGTTGTTTAGGTCAGTTTTTGCTATAGCAACACTACATGAACTTCTACTACACAATGAATTTGATATAGCAACTAATCTATTATAAATGTCTTTTCTTTTCATAACTAATCACCTAAAAACATTTTACCACTTCTCCAAAACTTTCTTAGACTTTCCAGATAAATTTAATAACGCATCATACGGGGTAATATAAGTTTCTTTCAACTTTTTTACGGACTTAGGACCAATCCCTGGCAACTGCACAAATAATTCTGTTGCGGAACCACACTTTAGTGCAGGAGATGGTGCATCTAACTTTGGCAAGTAATTATGTATGTGTATTAATTTCCAGATGGTTTCTTCTAACGAAAGAGTCCGATACATTCGGGTTCCAAGTTCCTGTTGGTGAGTTAAAAAATTACACATTGTTTGATACTTTATTCCAGGAATCAATTCATTGTTTCTATAAAACCAAATATATCCTTGGGCAATACTATAAGTACCTTCTAACAACAAACCAGTTCTATCATATTCAAGAAGCCGCATTTCTGCGAGCCTTTCTTTTAATTCCCGGTACGAACCCGAAAAATCGCTAATGCTTTTTCTTTCAATTAAAATAGTATGACCATTATTGTCCAATAAGTAATCTGCAAGTGGCAAACACCTAAAAATAAATTCTGGAACTTCTGGTCCGATTATTGAAGTTGCTAAATAATCTTTGATTTGTGGTATAAGGTGTTCCCGAGTGTCTACCTGAATTGTCATACTTGAGACCAGTGATAAGTAACAGATATTGGAGTATGTGATGTTGTTTCAAACGAAATTGGGTAATAATCCGTGGTATCATCAATAGTATTTAGAGAATAATTATATGCCCACGTAACTTGTGGAACAAACCCACAATGTTGATGATTATCAGTACCACGCACCAAAACAAGTTCTTCTGTAATAGGATCATATTTTTTATATATACCAACACCCTTTTCTCCTGCAAATTTCAAATCGTTGCCGTACGCACCTATGAAATCACCACATCCATCACAAATAAAGTTAGAAATTTTTCCTTCGAACACTGACCATAAATTTTCGTGTCCACAATCACAAGTATAACGTAACTTCATTTATGATCACCAAGTTGAATTACAATAACTAGCGTCGACAAAATAATCGGAAGTAGAAGTACTATTAGTAGAAGGAAAACTCCCGTAATAATAACCATTACTACTACGTTCCGGAATACGTCTTACACTAAGTACACCGTTATTATAATCGTATGTGATGTCACATCTAACAAAATTAGAAAATCTAACTTCTCGCGAATTACAGGCACCTATAAATTCACCACACTTTTCGCAAATAAAGTTAGAAATTTTGTTACTAAAAATGGTCCACCTATTATCATGTCCACAATCACAAGTAAACGTCATTTCCATTACATCACCACAAACAAGACGGTATCTTGGCAGTAGCTAATACAGTATCTGGCGTCGGATCAATTACCTCATTTTGATATGTTGGGTTGTTACACGGGAAATCATGACCAGTACTATGTATTATAGCAACCTGATGCTTACCATCAGACATTTGCCGATGTTCCAATTCAACCACAATATCGGAATTGAAATCCGCACTGCTAGGATAAATTAGTGGAATCACTTCGCCTGTATCAAAATCTTTTCCGGCTCTATGAACCAACAAAACATTCGCAAAATTTTGGATGGTCGTTATTTGGCTAGACATGGCCTGAGTAATCAAACCAAATTCTTGCTGTGAGGGCCACTTTCTTTTATTCTTAGTAATGTAATGAAGTATTTCCAGTGCCCTCCACCTATATGTATCATCCAGAACTACCCAGACTTTTCCACAATTCAGTGTAGAAATGTCATCGGCATAATAAGATGCTTTTTCAATAGCGACCTGAAATTCTTCCCATGACTTAACAAAATGATATTGATTCTTGTAATCAAATCCCTCAATTTTTGGTCTCCAAATAAGGGTGCCATCTGCCTGCCTAATCGGACTAAATAAACTCCGGAAACCTTCACCAACTGTCCGCTTCAACGCAATCTGATCAATTTCCACTTTGCCAAACGATAGTTTTGCTGGCGGAAAATCAATCAGAACCGCATTAGGCATACTCGCACCAAACCAGGTTTTTCCTTTTTTTGTGCCAGCCCATAAACTACCCAGAAGCGGATATTCTACTTCCCCTTCAGGTATGCCAATTACATCTCCATTAATTACATCTGTCATATATAAACATCTCAAAAAAGAATAATACTATTTATTATTACACACTACACAATATTATTATTATAACTTATACAAATATTACCTTCCGCCATCTCGCAGATCAAACTGCAAACGTTTATTTTTAATTTCACATTGCACAATCCTAACAAGTGCTGACGTTACTGACTCTCCTTCTCGACAACACATATTTTTGAAATATTCTTCGTCTGTGTCGGAAAGATCTACACATATTCTCGACATTTCTCTAAACCCCCATAAAAACATAAAGGGTGGGAGGCAGCCCTATACTGCCTCAGAGAAATCTAGTGTCTTTCCGTCTGAAGTATATGGCACATTCTTCATGATTTCTTGCCAGGCTGCCATTGTCTCCTGGAGAGTACCAAACTGTCCGGTACCATACAGGTCAACAACGTCTCTCTTGGGGCGTCCCTGGTAGTCTTTCTTTAGGAACTCCAGAAGATCCTTTGCTCTCGGCGAAAGTGCTTCTACTCCCTTTACAATGGGTTTTGCAAGTTCCTTCTTTACGACGGAGTTCTTATCGATTTCCGTAAAGTTTCCGTTCTTCACAAGTTCCAATTGGAATTCATCGCCAGGCTTGATATAATCCCGGATGGTAAATGTATCACCTGGCACGATGGGCGCTCCGGTTGCCTGGCTAATGAAATCCACCAAACTCTTGTTTCCGGCGGATATTACTGTACCATCTTTGGAATACTGGGCCACTGGAAATACTACACCGAACTTCAGGTCCGTGCCTGTCTTTGGATCAGTGAAAATAAATCTATATTGATCCACAAATGCTGCCTTCATTCTAGCAGCATCCTCATTTGGTCTCTGTGGCCAATATTCGTCAGGTATTCCGTCAACGATAGCCTTCTGGTCAGCGGTTAAAGTATCATATTCTTTTCCGATAACCTTCTGGCCAGATAGTCCACTCCTGTACTGCACAACTTTATTCTCTCGGACCACATCCTTAAACGTAGTTTCGTATACGCCAGTCTGCAGCCCTGCACCCTTTACGACGATCTGCTCGTCCCATGCGCTATTACTCATATTTTATAGTCTCCAAAAATTTACTAATTTACTCATTTTCGCTTTTCTTGATTTTACTCTATTATTTGGTGTACGATTTTGTATTGTCACACACAACATAATATATAACTAACAACGTTTAGTAGTATAAATACTTTTTGGTATCTCAGTGGCAATCGTGACATTTGTGGCAATCTACACATAACCTTTATGTAAATTGCAAGGTTCCCTTCTGCTCGTCATGCTCCCCAAAGGGCCTAATGTGGCAATCTACACATAACCTTTGCGTAAATTGCAAGAGTATCACCCTTTGCAATTCGCTGCAATTTACCATTAGATTTGATGTTTCCTGCTTCATTCCCCGAACTTTTGTTCACAAGTCCACAGGCCCTACGGAGCTGCCCGCCCCTGATACCAATATAATGATTATAATCCTTTGGCGGATAATATATCCATACCAAAAGCTTTGATATTCATAGCTGCATTAATATCCCTGTCGTGTGACGTTCCGCATTTTGGACAAATCCATTCTCGGATATTTAATTCTAATTTATCTAACTTATATCCACAACTATGACATGTTTTTGATGATGGTTCCCATTGACCTATTTCAACTATAGTCTTTCCTGCCCATTCAGCTTTATACTTAAGCTGTCTCATGAACTCAGACCATCCGGCATCAGATATTGATTTAGCCAAACAATGATTTTTAAGCATTCCAGTAATGTTTAAAGATTCTAGAACTATTGCATCATTATCATTGATTAATTGATGTGATAACTTATGCTGAAAGTCAGACCTTTGATTAGCTATTTTTTCATGAATTCTTGCTAATCGAATTCTGGCTTTTTCACTATTCTTGGAACCTTTTTGTTTTCGGCTAAATCTTTTCTGGACAACAACCAATCTTTTTTCGGATTCTCGTAATGGCTTTAGTCCATCTATCTTTTCGCCGTTTGACGTAGTAATATACGAATTTAATCCTACATCAATACCGAGTACTTTGTCTATTGAAATTGATTTACTTATTGGTAATTCTAGCCCATCGTCAACCTGGAAAGACACATAATACTTACCACTCTTGGTTTTCGATATGGTAGTTGTTTTTATCTTCCCAACAAAATTTCTATGCAACCTAATTTCAATGTTCTTGATTTTTGTTACTGATAATAATCCAATTCTGCTATCAAGTTTTACATCCTCACCTTGAAATTGTATGGACTGATTATCTCGCAATTTTTTATTTGTTGGATAACCACTATGACCTCCGTTTTTGTTTGTCTTGAAAAAGTTTTTAAAAGCAACTCCTAGGTTTCTTAAACTATATCGAAGTATTTTATTTGGTACGTCATTTAACCAAGGATTAATATCAGAAAGTCCAGGTTCGTTTTGCAAAGTGTTTGGTAAGCTATTCGCTTTTCTTTTATAAACAGATGTTAAAAGCAAACTACACTTAGTCACATCTAACATATAATATGTATCTCGTGACTTATCTTTGCAACCATGAAACTTCATAGTAAGGGCATCTTCATAATTCATTGTATCTATGTTTCCGTCCCAACTATGTCTCATCATTTCAGTATGGCTATAGTTATCCTTGATGAGTCGAAGCGCCCAATTCCAGACATATCGACTAGCACCAAAACAGCGAGATAAAAATTTTTGCTGTTCGTTAGTCGGATAAATCCGAAACTTGTAAGCCCTCATCATCAATTACTAGTAATGCTTAGTAGTATATAAAAGTTTTGGTAGCAAACAATTCCTTTAAAACATTTCTAACTTTTCTGAATCCATATGGTCCTGCCAATTTGGACAATCACAATTACGTTCACACGAAGTATTATAATCACATATATTGCCGTGGTTCAAAATACATCGGTATATGTGGTTCTTGAAATATCCAAATTTGCACATTTTCATTACCACCGACTTTTTGGCCTTTCATCAAAAAAAGAAAAGAAAGCAAAAGCTTCCTTTCCTTTCTCGGATGTGTTTTGGGGGCAATTACATAAAAGTTGTTTAGGTATATAAACGTTTTGGTAATCATAAAAAAGAAAGTACCATACTACTACATAAGAAGGATTTAGGGTAAAATCAATATACGTAGATTGTTTAATAAGGTAATATAGTAAATTAAGTCTATTACTACAAGTTTATGGCCTAATAACTTTTACAGTATAACTACTATATTACTATATAATCAATAACTACTAACTATATTTACTATATTACTTACTATATTACTAGTATATTACTATATTATATAAGTATATATAATATATAAGTATATAACATATAAGTAATAAGTATATATAAAGATGGCTTAGGCTAAGTAAGTTCGACCAAAAACTTTATATACTAGAAGATGTTTTATTAGTGTGCCCACCAAAAGGACAAGGAGGGTGACAAGGCAAAATCTGCTTTGTCCTTTCTTTGTTTGAGGGCAAAAAGACCTTCTTTTCTTATAACAAAAACATAATATATATTATTATATATATTATAATAAAAATGTAAAAGATTGTTGGTGACATAGCAATCTTCTGTTTTTAGGACCGTCACAGGGCTAATCCCCCCGATTTCAATCGGGGGATACAGCCCGTGCCTATCGACAAGCATATATACTAATGGTGACCATACGTATATCTTAAGATGAGCAGACAAGAGCATTGGGTAAGCGCACGAGGATGTGTCTATAACGTGTATTACCATTTCGTATGGTCTACAAAACACCGACGAAATGTTCTGGTGGGATCGGTAGCCGAAGATCTCCACTGGCTACATGAAATGATCGCAGAGCAGAAAGGCATTTCATTGGTAGACCAAGAAATCATGCCCGATCATGTCCATCTCTTCGTCAATGCTCATCCAATATTCGCACCGGCTAATATAGTCAAGATCTTCAAAGGTATCACGGCAAAGAAACTCTTCGAGAAGCATCCCGAACTAAGAAATCAACTCTGGAATGGTCATCTCTGGAATCCTTCGTACTATGTAGGAACCTGTGGTGATGCCACCAAAGATGTAATAGAACGCTATGTGGCGATGCAAAAGGTGAAGTAAATCATGAGAGTGTTTCGGTATAGACTCAAGCCAACCAAGGCTCAAATAACCAAGTTGGAAGATCAACTTGAGCTTTGCAGATGGGTCTATAACGAAACTCTTGCACTGCGAAAGAACTCCTTTGAACAAGAAGGCAAATCGATAAGCTACTTTGCATCCAAGAGGATGTTGCCTATCTGGAAAGAATCTAAGCCCGAACTCAAGACGGTTCATTCTCAGGTTTTACAGGATGTAGTTCTCAGGGTCAATCTTGCCTTTGGCGCATTCTTCCGAAGAGTTCAGTCTGGTGAGGAAGATCCTGGATATCCCCGTTTCAAAGGGAAGGGTAGATACGATAGCATCAGTTATCCTCAGAGCGGTTTCTCCATAGATGGTAACACGGTTTCGTTATCCAAGATCGGTGATATTAAGTTCAAGTTGCATCGACCTATTGAAGGCAATGTCAAGAGATTGACTATCCGAAGGTCGTCAACCAAGAAATGGTATGTGTCTTTCCTGGTCGAAGATGTGCCAAACCACATCCTAGAACCTTCGGATGAGATCGTTGGCGTAGATATGGGTATCTTGAACTTTGCCGCACTCTCAAATGGGGAAGTTGTGGCTAACCCCAGGTTCCTTCTTGCCGATGAAGAACGAATCAAGAAGGCTCAAAGCAAACGCGATAAGTTGCCCAAAGGATCGCACCGGAGAAGGAAGGCAAGCAAATCCGTGAGCCACCTATATGAGAGGGTCACCAATAGAAGAGAAGACTTTGCCCAACAACTAAGTAGACAATGGGTCAACAAATACGGAACAATTGTATTTGAAGATCTGAATATATCAAATATGGTTCATAATCACAACCTAGCGAAGAGCATCCTGGATGCGAGTTGGAATAAACTGATACAGTACACTTCATACAAAGCGGAAGATGCTGGTAGGAAAGTGGTATTGGTTAATCCCGCTAATACATCTCAGATGTGCTCAAGCTGTGGTCAAATAGTCAAAAAAGATCTATCTATCAGAGTCCACAGATGTCCTTATTGTGGATTATCGATAGATCGAGATCTCAATGCTGCTCTGAATATTGCAAGACTGGGAATACAGTCTTTGGCATCCGCCTAGATGCCCGCCAATTCATTGGCGGGAGTATTCACGTCACGGTTACTGTTATAGTGCCTGGTCTGATTCTTTGATCTTCTGTAATGTTTATTATAGATCCAGGGGTATTTATTATTGTTCCGGCACCTGTAATCGAACAAGAATTAATTGTGTCAATTCCTTCAAACATTCTATTAGTTTCGTAGTCCATATAGACATGTAGAAATACGTCTGACCATTCGAGGTCTTCGCCGATATGATATGAATTCAGGAACGTTTCTATAGAATTTTCTATGTTGTCTTTGAGATCAGTTTCCGGAGTGGTTGTTTTTGTAATGTTTATGGCTATGTCAACAGAAACGGTTCGCGGAAGTACATAAAGATACGGATATTCACCCATTCCGATTAGAATATCATAGGAGTATGTATTACTATATGTTATGTTTGATATGGATACTGCGCGATCTGTTGTAGCTTCTAAAGTTGCTTCTAGTGTGTCGCCGCGCAACGTATTTGTTGGTATTGCTACTATCGAAGTTCTGGTTCTTCCGAGGCTGTCAATGTATTCTATGGTCATTGAGTCACCGGCAATTACATTTTCTAGGGCACGGACCCAAATTTTGCCACCGGAACATTCAGCAATGGAAGTTACAACAACGCCGGACGTTATAGTGGCTCCGAGTATGCCACGAGAAGTTATGCCTGCGGCGATATTTTCTTCAAGGGCATCTATTATTTCTTGAGAATCAGAACCTGTACCTTCATCATAATCTACAATAACTTCGATGTCGCCATTGCCACGTGGATATACATGTGATTCGTTTACGTCTTCTAAATCAGTTAAGTGTTCTTCTACAATTTCGAGAGTTGCTTTTCCAGGTACTAATACTGCATAATAATATCGGGTTCTTAGTTCGTCATCAGTTTCCTCATCGGTACCATTAGCGAAAGCAGTTGCATTTTCTACACGATCAACGCCTTCGATACTATAAGGAAGTTGTGTTATGAGATATGAGCTTATGTTGCCATTTGTACCTGGTTCTAAAGCATGAGCTTCTACAATAACGGAATAATCTCCGATTGCAATTTCGCCGTATGCTGTGGTTTCAAAATATATTTTGGAATTATCTTGTCCGAGAGCAAGTGCCTTTGATCCAATAGGAATTGGTATAGCGGCGGTTGCTGGAGTTCCGCACTTGAAGGTAAGATAGCCTGTTGCCTGGGTACCTGATTGACGACCGGCTGGTAACCTGTCTACAACCAGGGCATCTAAGTCAGTGCCAGTTGCAGTAAGTATTGATACGCTTTTTGTGGAGTCATCAATGCGTTCATAAAGTAGGTATGTTTGTCCAGCAACGATACCGGTTAGTATGCTTAACATCGAGACCGGTGAAAAGTCTCGTATAAGTGGATGACGCGTTGTTATTTCGTATTTGATTTGTTCTTCGATTTCTTCGATGGTTGGTATGTACATGCTTTACCTCTTTAGTATGAAAATTGGCTTAGTTTGCTTAGTTCGTTTGTAAGACTAACAAGTTCTTGTGGTGTGTATAAGAATTTTAGTGTGTTATCGCCCGGTATTTTGACGTATAGTCGCATCCGGAATGGATCACTATCGTCTTGTACACACGAAACGGAATTTATTTTAACTTCCGGAAATTGATATGACATGTCGCCGATAATGTCTTGTTCCATCATTCGCATATTACTTTTAGTATTTTTTTCGTGGAGATAGTCGTGTGCAAAGCAACCTATGTTTGGATCGAAGCGTTCTCCTTTTGGCGTGGCTAAATACAACAGGAAGCGTTGTTGTATTTCTTCGGTTCCAGAAATTATTGCAAGATCTCCTGTGGCGGTTAGTCGAATGTCCAGGGCGGTATGACATTGACAAAAGCCTGGAGATATGTCAAGGTTGGTTGCTATGTCCCACATTTGAGTATGCTCCGAAAATTATTTCTTGTTTAATTTATTTTTTTTCACAGTTCGATACATTAAGTATATTGTTGCTAGTAGTAATATTTCTTTTAGTTTCATATTAAGTATGTCTCCTTTATAGATAAGCACAAACGGCCTGTATCTCAGTGCTCGCGTCGGATGCTCCATTAAAACCTATAATTGAGTGGTGTTCCTGGGATCTACTTTTATCAGTGTGTCATAATATTCACCTACAAATAAGCGCATTCTGCTTTAATCACCATTGGATATAAATCATTGTAATATCGTAACAATGTAATCGCGGTACTGGCAGAACATTGGATGTTAACATAATACGTGGTTTTCGCAGTAGTTACAACCTTAATAGTAGCAACCGAAAAAATATTATTGTCTAAATCTGTTAGCACCAGATGTTCTTGCAGTGACAAATTATCAGAACAGGAATTGGACGATGATGATAGACATACACGTGCCGAATGCCATGTTGGAGTGGCAGTTACCGAACTGGAACCATAGACCATATAGCTAACATTCCATACTCCGACAGGCACTGATATCCGCGCCGCAGCATCAATGTTATACCAAGTTGAATCAGAGATATAAGTAGTTTTAGATCGTCGTGTTGAATCAGTTACGGTTACCGTCCACTTAGTAGGATCGAGCGGGAATCCTGCCGGAGCTTTGGCCGACGAATAATAGGGATAAATGATAGCCCCATTTGCCAGAGTGTAATCAGTGCCACCATATACGGTTACGGTGGTATTGGGTGAAGAGTAAACCACCTTGGTGATGATAAAGTACTTCACGGTGGTCTGAGTAAGCTTGATCCTCATACCAGGAGAATATTTTGCAGACTTGTCACCAGATATCGTAAATGTGAACGTGGGTGAATCTGCGGAGGCGAAAGTCCAGTTTTCTCCTGCAGATAACCAACCGGTTGGTTCAGTGCAGCAAGCTTCAATTAATGTTTTTAGATTATCGCCAAGTGCACCTGTACATTCTAGGTCAGAATCCACTGTTACGCAGCCCTTACTCACGTCCGAAGTTCCCGAAAGAGTTAGTTCACCGTCTTCTAGATCACTACCAAATATTGATGGTAATTGGCAGTTACCAGAACATTTCAAATCGGAATCAACGTTAACACAACCTTTTGAAACATCAGAAGTTCCCGAAAGAGTTAGTTCGCCATCTTCTTGATCACTACCGCATATAGACGGTAATTGACTGTTACCAGTGCATTCTAAGTCAGCATCGACGTTTATAGTACCTTTACTTGCATCGGCAGTGCCTTTTAATGTGAGTTCTTCGTCAACACCTGTACCACCACAAAGGGTTTGTCCTCCGCTAGTACCGCCCAGTGACGCAAATGTGCTTGTACAACTACAAGATCCGTGGGTACACGCACCGTCTATTTGCATATCTCCGGTTACATGGGTTAGGGGTGTTGTGCAAGTAACTTCTGAAGAAGCTTTGAGTTCGACGTTTATGGTACCGTCTACAGTAACTTTATTAGACGTTCCATCGACAGTTATCGAGGAATCCCCATCTAAACTATTTATTTCTATAATGCCGTTTTTGTAACATCGAATAAATGACGTTGTTGGAAAGTTCATGAATTCGTAGGCCCAGTCAACTTGGGAGTCTTCGGGTCTTATTCCGGCAAACCTGACGCCAGTAGATTCGCTTGCTATTTGAACTTCTTCGTGGTTCGTGTGAAGATCAAAACTACCTACACCGTTATTGCCGTAACGATTACCTTGAACATTGAAATGGAATCTTTTATCGGCTTCGGTAAGGGCATTTCCTAAACGTATATGGCCAATATTTTCACTATATTCGGAAGAGGAACCACCTGATTCATTGGTGTTGTCAGATTCTATTCGGAAGTAAGAACCACATCTTGCATGTAGTTCTATGCGGCTATTATATGCTTCTTCGCTTTCGGTTTGAGTAGAATAAATTTTGTTCCATTGTTCGCCAGAACGAGGTACAGAATCGATATTAGAACACTCGGAACATGTTGGATCGGCGTCGCCCTTTTGACAGTCCCATACAGTCATTTCGTCGCGACCAATTCCAGTACTTCCAGTTACAGGACCGTGAAATCGTTTGAAACAAATGGGTTTTTTGCCTTGGGGATGATTAAAATAATCATAGTTCTTGTCTTTTTCTGGACGAAGCCACTGACACCATTTATTAACGTGGTCGTATTTTGCGTCTTCGGAGGTTGGTGCCCTCATTACAGGGGGTTGTTGAATGGTAGCAACTGGACCAAGGACCAACGGTTTTTCATTGTACATGAAAAGAACGGCAACCAGATCACCGACTCTAGGTATATAAGGTTCACCGAAACAGTTTCCAACGAATGTTTGAAGGATTAATGCATTAACGTGTTGGATGGCATTCGGGTCCTGACTTTCTTCATGTACTAGTTTTGTGCTTCGAATTTTTAGTGACACAGTATTATAGTATTCCGGATGGTCAGGACTGTGACATTTGACACCGTCTGTACCATCTTTGTCGACTTCCAGAATGGTGCAGTAGTCGACATAACTTTTTCTTGCTATTAAACGTTCCGCGGAATTAGTGAATGCGGCAAGTGGAGAGCCTACCATTTTGATGCCTCATACAAACTGCCAAAATATCGTAGTTTTTTTGCAAGACGCCGTAACACTAGTAAGTCAAATGGAACCAATTTCTTAGTTCCTGTTTGGTCAAATTTTACTGAATATAAGCGTTCTTCAGATTCGTTGTATTCTGCAGAAGAATCAAATATACGAAGTATTTCTTGTATGAACGTTTCTTTTGTTATGCCGGTGTCATCGTCATTTATTGTTATGACAGGTTTTTCGGAAATTTCTGGTTTTTCAACCCATGTTCTTTCATATGTAATGTCTAGCAATTCCATGGTACGGTCATCTATTTCAGACGAATCTACTAGTGGAGTATAGGTTTTATGAAGATCTGTAGATATTGCATAATTTTTGTCTTTGTCGATACGGTATATTGATATTCCGTCTAAGATGCTTCCTTTTGCAACGTATCTATATTCTGACATGTTTTAATTTACCTTATAAATGTTTTTATGATGCTCGGAATTCAGAACCCCATTGTTCAACGGCCTTATCGAGAAGATCATTTTCAATTTCGTAGAACATTGTTTTAACAGCGTCTGGCGCTTCATCTAAAGGATGTTTTGTTTGGGGTGTGGATGCATCTGCGAAAAATACATCGCCGTTTTTGTCAACCATAAAAGTTACGTATTTTGTGGTGGAAAGAAGGCCAAGTGGACCGTATATCACAGAATCAATAAGATATTCTTGCCATTGTTTTGGAACTTCTTTATTAACGGTTACGAAGTCTATTTCGTCAGCGGAAGTCCCTTCAGGATCCGCACCTCTTTCTAGTAGCCTACATTCAAGTTCTGTTATAACACCATTCGCGGAGTATTCTACTCGCTTTTTGTTAACGCCAGCCATAACACGTATGGTTCCGTTACCTGTTTTCACATCAGGTACATTAAATACAACACGTGATCGCACCCTTGGAATCATGCTACAAACAGTAACTTTTATTCCACGATCTATAAAAGTTTCATACCAATCTATTAATGCCTCAGCACGTTCTTGGGCATCTTCTTTGGTGTAAATAGCAGGATCGTATACGATGGGTGCAACTATCCGACCGTATTTTTCGATATTATATTCGTCGTCGTCCCAGCCGTATATTTTTTCTTTTTCCGTGTCGGGTATGTTGGATTGGACGTATTCATTAGTGATGTTTTCTGGAATAACTGTGACTTCGTTAGCGTATCCGACCAGTGATGTCGCATCACCGGGTGCTAATACAAAAGGTTCCAATTCCACAATTTCATAATATGTTTCGTTGTCGGCGAGTACGATAGCGGGTTGTAATTGTTCATCGGTCATGAAATAGTAGTCTTTAGAAGAACCAGATGTTAACGCACGAAGTGCCTCATTAAAGGATAGTTTTGATGGTGTAAATTGTGATTTTTTTATTTTGTCTTTGTCAACAATTCTATCAACAATATATATATTTGCACCATCGACCTGGCTGTTTATGTCTTCTTCCCAGTCAGTGGCCTTTTGGCTAAGGAACGTATCTGCAGACCATGATCTATCTTTAGAAGAACCGGCACCGAACCCTGATTCACAAATGCAATCTATAGTAGCGGTTTCGTTGGTATACGATGAATCGTTTACTACGCCTGCGAACAAAATGTAAGATTTTTCTGATTTGGTTAATGTTGAACCGTCAACCACATTTCGAGTTATGGTTACAATGGATTGAATTCTTGTTTTGCCAGGAATGAGTTCGCTGTTTACGATTGCATGACCATAAACTAAGTCATGGTTGTTTAATACAACTTGACAAGTTGATGGTTCAACTGCTTCCACTTCGCTTGATACGTGTTGTGTATTAATAGAAATAACGTCATTTGATACATCGTAACCTCCAATAAACGTTATGTTACTTATGGGCATTTTGTATCAACTCAGTCATTCACTTCAACAAGTTTTATTGTACATATCCAGCGAGAGTCTACGAAACCGGCATCGGCATTAGCGGAAAATGATTGTATGTACATCCACATGGATTGAAAATACGTTCTAATGTATACTGGCTCGTTTTGGTCAACAATGAATATTATTTCGTTCATTTTGTCTTTGTCGAGAATGGTAAAGTCAATATCAAGGTTCCATAAAGTTTTTCTGGAAGTTTGCATAGATTTCCAAGCAGGACTAGGAATTTTATGGATTGCGACATCGTATGTTTTAGACCACGAAATTCTTGTAGGATTTGGTTGGCCAAGTCCACTATCTTCGTTGTATTCGTCGGGATAAGGACCAGACGGTATATTCATTTCGAAACTGCCAATTTTTACCGGGAATGCTGATGTTGAACGATTTGATGTGTCTACCATAATTTTCCTACCTAAATTTTAATAACCGTTGAGTTGTCGTAAGCGTTTTGCAATGATGTCAGAAACCATATGTTCGAAAGATATGCGATCCATAACAATCATGTTATTGGATGCGGAAGATGTCGGGGAAGTATAATTTATTCTAACGTTTATGTCGCCATAGGTGTTTGAAGAAGATCCGCCATACGCAATACTTTCCAGGATGTTTTGCAGTCTAGAAGAATTAGCAACGTCTGCTGGGATAATGGGTTCTCCAGAATGTACTAAAGCAAATCCTGTTTTTTGTACAAAACCTCCATCAGCAAAACCAATCATGTTTAAAGCGCGGTCAGTCCAACTTTGTTCTTTACTGGTTTCAGGTGCAATACTTGCAAGATCTATTTGTGGACTGGTGTTTTTGGACCCTTCAGATAAAATAAGTCCTTCACTAATACCCATTTGTTTAGAAGTTTCATAATCTATATTGCCTTCGTGTCGTTTCACTTCTATTTCATGGGGTGACCACTTACTATTACCGGTATTATTATTAGTATCATTGTTTTTATATAATAAAGGATTTCTTATTACATCTGCTATTTTATCCACAAGTCTATCATATTTTTCAGGATCAGCTAAGTTAGGATGTTCTTGTGGTGTTCCGGTTGTTGCTTCAGTATAAGCAGCATTAAAGGTTTCATCGCTAAAATTGAATTTGTTAGAACCATCATCAAACTTCATTTCTTTAACGGTATTAATTACTTCTTGTTTGCTTAGTGGTTCAGATGTTCCTCCACCCATCCAAGACGGTAGCATACTTTTTATACTAGTGATAATGTCATTGAATTTAGTGGTTATTGTTGTGGTGATTCCTTCAAACTTTGTGGTAATGGTTGTAATGATGTCAGTTATTTTTGTGGTGATGGTTGTTATTATTTCATTGAACTTTGTTGAAACACCAGAAGTAATTTCGCCAAACTTTGTAGAAGCATTTGTTAATAGTTCGTTGTATTTTGTGGTGATAGTAGATGTGATTTCACTAAACCAGTTAGAAACACTTGTTGTAATTTCGTTGTATTTTGTAGAAATATCAGAAGTGATTTCACCGAATTTGGTACTTAGTTCAGTATTTACATCACCAAAGAATTTTGTTATTTCCAAAAATTTAGTTGTTACTTTTTCAATTTGTTTAGAAACCCATTCGGAAACTGACTTATATATGTTTGCTGGCAATCGTATAATAGCGTTGTAAATATTTGTAAGTGGATTTCCGCCAGAAAAGAAATTCTTAAACCATGACAGTACATTTACAATAAATTCTAAGTGATTCTGCATTAAGGAAAGCGGTGTCACTATCTTAGTCATTGTAAGAAGATTAGTGCTTGGTTCACTAGTAACAGAACCCAATAATTGACTTGTTACGTTTTGTTTTATTGTGTTGTTACTTTCAGATGATTTATTGTTGCTTAATCCTAATAGTCCGGCGACGTTACCGGACTTGACGTTAGTGTAAGCCGAATTTAGGTTTTCTATTTTACTAAATAGATCTGATTCTATTACGCTACCAAGTCTATCTACAGCATATCCAGCCCAATAGCCTACATCCTCGAGCCATTGAATAAGGTCCTTGCTCATTTCGGTTTTGGATAGCTTGTCGAGGGCATTACTGAATGTGTGGGTCCTTGTTTCCACAAGATATAGTAGGCCTGCTATTGCAATCAAAGGAATAGCTAGAAGCAACAATGGACTCAATGCTGCCCATTCCGCAGCAGCCAATCCAGTTGTTGCGGTTGCGGCGGCGGTTGTAGCGACAGCATCTACTTCTAAAGCCACAATTTCCATGCCTATGGCTCCTGTTAATGCGGCACTGGAGGCGGCAGCAGCGGCAGTTGCTGTAGTACGAGCTGCTTTGGAAGTAACACCCAACCAATCAGTAATGATAAGGGCCTTTGATGCTAGTATGTTAATGGTTTTTGCAACAGTATCTGCGTTCGTTAGTAATACCATTTGTTTTAGTAATGTTATGCCAGGTACCAAAACACTATTCAATAATCCCAATACGGATACTGCTGTTAAAAGTATTGCAGACCATCCAATTAAAGCAGATCCGCCTGGAATTTTCCTGATTGTGTCAACGAGTCCAGCGAAAAGTGATGTTAGTTTTGCTAGTGGCGTTGCTAAACTATCGCCAATATCCATTTTTAGACGATCGAGCGCGACGGTTGCTTGTTCCCAAGGGCGTTTTTCAAGTTCTTCTGACATATCGACTTGACTGCCCTTTTCCACGAAAAACTTAACTCGAGATTTAGCACTTTTCATGGCTTTATCTTCGTATGCAATACCCATAGCAGTTGCAAATTTTGTACCAAATAATGAACCCATTTCACCTTCAGATCTTACGGCACGTTGTATCATTTGTTCAGGACTAGTGATATCCTGACCCTTCATAAGTTCTTGGTGAGCAAAATAGAAATCACCGATTGCGTCTGCTGCATCTAATGCTTTTGGGCCTTTCCCAATGTATTTTTGGGCAGCCATTATAGTGGAATAAAATTCTTTTTCTGTATCCTGACGAGTGCCTTCGCCAGCTTGTACTTGTTCTTCGACTTTCTTTTTCAGGTCGTCGTAAGTGAATCCAAGTTTTTTATTGTTTGTTATTGCTTCTTCTATTTGTTCATTGTATAGTTTTGCTTCGGCACTTTGTAACCATGCTAGACCGGAAATTGAACCACCAATAGCAATGCCAGCTAACGAAGTTATGAGATTTCCAATACCGGCATTTACATCCATTATAGAATCTTTAATTGCACCAAAACTTCCAACAACATTTCTTTCTGCGGTTTTTGTTTTGTCAGATATGTTTGTTATGGACGATGCTGCATTAGTGGCAGCTCCTGCTAATTGATTTACCGAACCCGTGTCAATAGATATTTTTCTACCAGAAAGTTTATCGACTTGGGATGATATGTTGGTTAACTGTGATTCAACATTTCCGGATAGTGTTATCAGTATCTGTACGGATCTGGCAAAGTTATCTAGCATGGTTAATTTTTACCTACTTGTTTTTGTTCACAATGTTCAACCAACGTTGTTTTTGGTTTTCGGAACACTTGTCGTATTTGGTTTTATCGCGTTTGCCTTTCATTGCGTTAACGAATTCGCGATGAGTCATTTTTCGGTTTTGCGATTTTCCGGCTTTGGCTAGATCTATTATTTCTTGCATTTTACAAATTGCGTCTATCTGAATTCTGGTCATTTTGTGAATTGGGGTGTTTGTTAATTTGTAACCGGAATGATGTAAAAAAGTTAGACGTTGGCCTTCAGGAGTCTGAAAAAATCGGTTAACTCCTCGTTACCAACGGTGGAAATAGAAATGATTGCCTGGCCTATTTCAATGAGGGCGTTACCTATCATGAGTTCGAAAACTTCCTTATGATTTTCAATAGGATCTTCTGGGTTAGCAATTTCATGAAGGGCTTTATCCACAATTCCATAACGGCAAGCTTCCACTTGCAAAATAAAGTTATCAGATACTTTAGGATCTGAGGTATCATAACCGGAGTCTTCGACTGTCTTAAATATTTTAGCAATCTCGACATCCGTTAAGGGTCGCACTTCTATTTCTTCATCATATACGGTGACTTTTACTTTTTTACGGAATTTAGTGCCTTCTAAAATTAAATCTTTTGTTATCATGTAGTATCATCTTATCCTAACTGAATTTTTGGTAGTGTAATTTGTTTTATGCTGGATCTCTGCTAAAGGCAGAAAAGCTATATCTTGTTGATACCGTGGAACCAACTTCTCCGATGTTCATGGAGTCGCTTTTAAGTAAACATCGGTGATATGTTACTATTGTGCCAGCAGCTACTTGTGTTGGTTCTCGTAGGGATCGATCGTATTCGGATCCAGTATCATTTACCATTATTTCAAATTCTTTTGAAAGTCCTTGTACGCCTTTCCAGGTAAGGTTTTCTTTAATTAGGTCCATCCAAGTTTCTGGATTTTCGGCTTCGGAAACCCACCAAGACCCGATTTCGAAGTCGCCTTCATAATCGATTTTTCCTTGTACGTGGGCGTATTTTGGGTGATAGCCAGTGCCATATTCTTTGCTTATGTCTGTTGATTTCTGGGCAGTAAGTGACTTTAGCGGAATGTCGTGCTTTTCGCCGCCGCTTGCAGTAAAACTTACCACAATATCACCAGGACTTTCTGCAACTATTGTGTATGCCATAAATTTAATCTCCTAAAAATGTTTGTGAGGGGATTTACTCCACCTCAGTTATTACTCCTGTTCCTTGGTTACTTAAAATACCAACGGCTATTGTTTCGTCAATTCTTTCAATGTGACCAATGTTCTCCATGCATAAACGAATATTTACTTTGCCAGTATCTGTTTCGTCTGGGGTTACTTCAATAGAATATGCTCGAATGTTTTCATCGCGCATTAGATCATTGAGAACGGCTTTGATGGATTGTTTCATTGCTGCCATTACAGTTCCGGTTCTTTTCTCGTGGAAGTATTGTCGTGCAATTTGATCAGAAGCAACAATAACGTAATTGATGGTTCTATTATCAACGGTCCTCAAGAATTGCCATGTTTGGTCAGTTGTGATACCAACATATGGCCGGATACCGCGACTCTTAATAATAACATCTGCGCGGGCATCAGTGTCTTGGGTCATAACGTCAACATCAGTTTGGTCATAGGTGTTTAATAGACCATTTAGACCGTTCATTGCGTTTCGTGGAAGTGCAGCAGATTCTCCAAGGGCGACTGCGGCTTCCTTACCAGCTCGGGCAACTGCAATATTCCTTGAAGTCGTTGAATTGTCCCAGCTATTGGCTACAATCGTTAGAAGACGATTGGAATAACCAACAGCAATATCAAGGACTTCTTCTGCAGTTAGGTTCGGAGCTACTCCAATGAAGCACTGGCACGGATGGAACTTGTTTGCCATTTCCATTGACCATGCATCCAATACTGGAATTAAGTCATGAGTACCTTCTTCGACTTCATATTCGGTTAGAGCACATGTTTGCGGTGCACCAACTAATTCAGCTGCAGCCGCGCCACCGATACTTAATGCTTCTTCCCAGTTGGAAGTAGAAATTGAGGTTCCGTCTAATCCGCCTGATAGTGCAAACGGGGTTACACTAGTTGCGGGAAGATGAGTTTCTCCAGCGATTGCTGTTGCAGACACAAAACCAGTACCAATAAGTCTAGCGACTAACTTATTGAGTGAAGATATGTTGTCATAGGTGTATGTGGTTTCATTGTCGGTTACAACTAATTTCACGGTTTTATATTTCAGACTATACGTTATTAAGGAAGTTGCAGCAACAAGAGTACCAAACGTTATGCTGCCATCAGTTGTATTTACATAAACTTGATCGGCTGTTGGTGGTGCAGTATAAACCAACTTTCCGTTTGCTTCTGTGTACGGAACACCATCCACTCTTACCCAATTTGCAGAATCATTTGCTATTATGTTAGTGTATTGTGTGTAGTAAGGACCAACTGTCCCGGCTCCTGGAATTGCATAAGGTGTGGTTTCGGTGGCCTTAAAGCTGCCTTCTAGTACCTTAACAGATACTGCATTTCCCCATAGACCGGGAGACTTTGCTTCAATTTTTACGACGTCGTTAGGAGTATCTAGTCCATCGTCTAGTGTTACAGAAGCAGTTGCGTGCCCGGTTCCTAGAACTCTTACAGCGTAAACAACTGGCGCGCCTTGCGCAAACGCTAATTCGATTGCGTCTTTGAGTCCGCCACTATAGAAGTAAGTTTTTGCAGCGGAAGAACTTGTCATTGCAACTGCTTCGTCTACTGGACCGCGAACAGATCGTCCGACCAGAAGTACAACACCCTTACCTACGATTACAGGTACAGGGCCAACTGTCTCGAGCTTGATAATAAGTCGAACAAATTGACTTGGATTACCATATTCAACCATTTATAATCACCAAAATATTATTTTACTTTAATTAAAAGATTCTTAGGATAACCGTCTTTCAACCATTTTTGGTATTCTTGTAGGGTTATCTTGTTCGATCGCCATGCATCGTAAATTGTCATTTTAGAAGGAACTTCATGAACAATTGGTGGTTCATAAATGTCCTTAATTTCTGGTTCATCGACCTTGTTGTATTTTTTTTTCAATGTGAATACCTTCAGATATTTATATAAACGTTATTCAAGTACTAATCAAAATAATAATGAAAATATGCAATTTTACGATAACCAAAAACTATAAATACAATAAGGATTATAGTATAGTGCATGGATACAATAAAAACAATAGGAACCTTGTTAGAAACAGGCGTTGGAATAATGCTGGCTTTGCCAGGAATACTGATTGGGCTGCTCGGAATAATGCTGGTATTTTCTTCCGTACTAGACTTCGATCTAGTCGGATTGATAGTGGGATTGATTTTTATTGGTCTAGGACTTGGGTGGATCAACTGGACCCTAGGGAATATAAGAGGATTCCGGCGTATTGGAGCATATCCATGAATAAAAATGTTCTTATTATATTAGTGATTTCGTTTGTACTATTAATAACGCCGTTTGCTATGTCTAGTGACATCAATATATATACCAAGAAAATTGATCCACCAGGTACTTCCACGAAAAGCACAATCGAAGTATATGTAATGCCAATTGGATTAATCAAACCAACAGGTACGTTGGTGTGTACTATTTATACGGTGTCGGAACAAACACTAAAAAGAGAGAAAAGAATCAAAGTAAATAAAGCCATAAACGTTACGACCATAGACATAAAAGATAGTAAACAATTTTATAAGCCCATCTGTAAAATAACACGTGACGAAAACACCAATTTGTTTACAGTGTTTAATTTTCCAACTGACATTGTAAGAAAACGCGGCACTATAATAAATCCTAATGGTCCGATGTATACAACATATAAACATTTATTGGTTAGCGTAAACATGACCAACGATGCAGGACTGAACATAAGTGACCAACAATTATTGTATTCAGTTGATGGTTATATTGTATACTGACATTAATCATTTATTAGTATCATACCCATATTATAACTTTTTTCTTTACTGATTTTGTTTAGTAAAACATCCATGGAAAATTCTGACTTCCAGCCAAGTATTGATATGCCCATTCCATAACATGGTGGATGATAATCTGTGATAACAAAATGTGTTCCATCTTCACACGGGAATGACCAGTCGTATGCAATTGCGTGAATGTTTGGTGTTGGATCCAGAGTCGAAAATTCATATTCGATGGTAAAATCTAGGTTGGCCGGATAGATCCAGTGTTCTGTAGTATGTGACATAATCGGTGGCAAGTATGTTACTCTCATGCTACCAGGTAATACCTTCATAAGGTCAGTTGGCCAATATAAACCCAACCGCCATATCGAAATTTCTTGTTGCAAGTCGTATAGAATTTGGTCTAACGTTTCTGGGGTTTCTTGGTCAGTTGTTGATGTTTCGCTTTCACAAAGGATAGTTAAACTAATAGTGGCTCTTTGATATTCTCCAAGCCACTGTCGAACGTCGCCTTGTGGACCTAACCTGTCTTTTCTTGTAGGGCCCGCTGTATTTGAATGGCTACGAATGCCTTGAGAAAGTATAGCGATTCTCATGCTCGGAAATTCGTAGTCGTCGTTTCCTAGGCGGTCGCGACGTAACTTTTTTAGCGTATATTCTGATAGTTCTGTTGGAATAGAATCTATTAGTTTAGCGCGTTGACCTATTGAAAGCATTTAGGTCACTTCCTGGTTTCGACTATCAAACGGTACATATGGAACACTTGGATATCTGATATCAGGTGCCTGTAACGTATATCTATTAATAGATGTCATTATTTCATCTACGTGATCACTAACTAACCGTATGACAAATTCACAAGATTTTTGTTCGGTGTCTTTTTGATACATTATTACATTGAAAAATGATTCATTGACTTGCTGTATAAGTATATCATTGTCTATGTCTTTGATTATGCGACTTGCTAGTTTAGAACCAATGCTGCACGTTTTATCAAAATATTTTTTAATATAACCACTTGCTATTATACTTTTCATACTTGGTTTTTTAAGTAATATGTCTGGATTTAATTTTATTGTATATAATTTTTCGTATAGTAGATCAACAACATATTCTTTGTCTTTGTATAATTTCGTGGAAAAAATCATATTATAGTTTTTGTTTTTACTAGGAAATACTGTATATATATCCATGTCCCAAGAAAGGCCACGAATTGTTTTATTGAGTTCAGCAATCCATTTTCCATCGTTATGACAAGCGGAACCCATCCATGTTGCTGTCGTCCAGTATTCTTCATCAAAGACATATTGACCTAACCCTGATATTATTTCTTGGGATGGATCGCCCTCATATACAGAAACATTATTGTAATTCAAGGTGGTCCATGTCCATCCGGCGTCATTTGAGTACATTACAACAGGATCATATACAATATCATAAGATGCTGGAACATTAATAAGTTTATAACTATGTACCATTGCAAGTTTGTTGTATTCGCTTGATCCAGGTTGCAATACATCATATGAACATAAGACGCCGTGTTTTTCATCTGCATACGGCAATTCAAATTTTATTTTCCATGCATAACCAGTACTTTTGTTTTCATAAAAATAATTTTTACCTGAATATGCATACATTACTTTGTTTGTATCAAGATCTAGTACTCTTGCTGTTAGAGTATGATCATCTGATGTAATTCCAGATGTATCCGTCATTTCGAGTTGCAATATTCTAGTATTGTAGAATGGACTAAATAGTTTTGCACCACCCCATGCCCAATCTTCTACAGGATATCCATATTTATCCCCGTGTTCAAATGCCCAATATTTGGTCCAACCTTGTAAATGTGTAAACCATGTTTTCCCTAAATCATCAGAAATATTTAGATAAGGTCCAAATCCAGCATATATTGTTTTTCCAGCACCTGCTAATGCAGAACATGAATATCCAGGCCAGCTACCATAAAATATGTCTTCTGGATATTCTTCAGCATGCCATGCAAGAGAGACCCAGCGATTTTTTGATAATATTTTAGACCAAGTTCTACCAATATCATATGATCGCCAGATATTAGTACCGTCGTGACCGAATAGAACATCATCATCTATGTTAATAACAGTTTTACAACCAGGCGCAAAATTTGATATTTTTGTCCAAGTAAGACCAGAATCTAAAGTACTTTCTAACCAACCAGTTGAAGTGCTTGCAATAACATGACCATAATCTATACGAGTTATGCTATATATTGTGTCTGCAGTGTTATAAACTTCTTTCCATGTCTTTCCAGAATCGTGAGTGCGATATATCGAATCTGTTCCATTACCTAATTTTACTATACATACATGATATTGTCCATAGACGTGAGTTGTGTCTTCTATAGATTCAACATTGCCAGGAAATGGCAATGATTTCCACCATGTCTGAAAATTAGTTGTATCAAAAGATCCTAATATAAAGTTTTTGCCTTCGATTACAGATAATGCAACTGGCCGCATATTTTAGGCCCCCACTAAAGTAATTGCCATAGTATGCCTTTTAGGGTATGTTCGTTCATTACAAACATCCATAGAAAATGATATTACATATAATTTTAGTATTGCGTCTAAGTCATAATTAGAAATTAATTGGTAGGTTAAGGTATTTGACATCGTGTATATGCGTCGTGGATTTGCACTACTTAACATTGACAAGTTATATTGTTTGTGTAGGTTGAACTTTTGTAAATATTGATCAATTATAATTTGTTTTATAATGTTATTTTTTTTACTTACATTATTCATTAATAATGATTTATTTTGTGTTCCAAAAAGTCCAACTAAAATTGAATATGTTTTTAATTTTTCTATAGAAAATAATGATCCTATTAGAAATTGTGTTATATTATAATTCATTGTAGTGACGTCAATGGCATAATAAAATTCTGGTTGAATAGAACTTATTATATTTGTATTATATGTTAAGTCAGAATTTTTATACAATAAAGCATATTGCATAGTATGTGATAAGGTTAATGGTCCATTTATGTATGCTTCCATAAAATAGTCAATAAATGGCAAATACATGTTGTAGGAAATACCAGCAGCGATCATTTGAGGTATCAAGTAATTAAGGGTATCTTGTTTTTCTTTTGCTATTCGCATCGCATCTATAGTTGAAAATGTTATTTGAACAGTAGATGGATATCTTGTTGTTACTGTGGTTACTCCCATTTCTCCAATTATGCTATCGATAATGGTTTCACAATTAGATTTAGTGCCAGAAGATGTTAGAATAGTGGTTCGGGTTTTTAATCTGTCTCGGTACTGGGTATCGGTTTCTTGGTAAATGCGTGGGAGGTCAAAAATTTTGCCCCATGCTTCATCAAGGTATGTGTCAGTAGCATATTCTATTTTAAGGGCGTTTGACATGGTTTCCATTTTTCGCCATACACTATCAAAAGTTTCTGCCCATGACCAAACCAATGTACTTATAACGCTAGTCGATGGTATTGTTAATTCGTATGCAGGAACCAATGTTGTAGACATTAGTATGCTGCGTAGTGTGTCTTTAATTCCTGTTGATAGCATATATGTTGCGACATTTGTTGATGATGTTGCCGCATATCCCATATTATAATTAATTAAACCATGAAGAGATACTATATAAATTCCGTAATTTCTACTATGATAATAACGAGTTTTTTCTTCACTTAATGGTTCGGATTGGATAAATACTGACCATTGGTCCATAGTATACGTTTTTGTTTGTACGATGTAAGACTCACCGATACCAGGTCGGCTGCCAATGGGATTTTCACCAATTAACATTGTTCACTCCTAAAAAATTTTTATAAAGATTCTACACAAACTTCATTTTGGCGTATGATTACCTTAAATCGATTTTCCACAAGAATAACATAGTCTGTGTTTTCTATGACATCTTGTATTCGGTGTAATAGTACTGTTCGATTCAGGCCATACGGTATTTCACAATATGGACAATTTGTTTCGCCACGATTATTTTTTTTAACCAACGTATTGTCAATACTGTTTTTGCCACATCGCATACAAGACCAGGTATCCTTTTCGCCACATCTTGGACATTCAGCCCACTTTGATGCATCGGTGTGTTGCCATGCAAATCCACATGTACTGCATTCAAAGTGGTTTGTTATGGTGATTTCATTGTCCCAATAAGCAAGTACTTTGTCACAAGGTTTTAACAAAAAAGTATATGGGGTTAGGGGTACTGAAGCAGCGGGAATCTTTTTCTGAATCATGTTCTCAGCAAGTTTTGGACTAATAGGAACTATCAATAATTTTGTTGGTACTATGTTTTCACTATCAGACCAAAACTGTTGCGTACCGTCTTCACAAAATTGTGGAATAAAATGTTCAACGCCACTTTCATCATTGTATATTTTAACCCACATATATTCAATTATGGCACTCATTATAAGATACCTCGCTCTTATAGTGGACGTTGCATGATAAGTTCTTTCACAATTTCATCTTTGGTTTCTTTTATGGTGGCAGTTAGGTCTTTTATGGCCTTACTAACCGCATAATCATAGATGTACTGGTTTGGTGGACGTAGTGCCTCTATCTTTTCGATTGGAATATTCCAGGGTTCAGAAGTGTTTGTGAAATAATATCGGTACGTTATTATTTGACCAAATTCTGGTATTAAAAGTTCGCGACTATTAATGGAAACATCATTAAAGATTTGAAGGACTTTTGGGCTTTCTATATTCTCTTTTGACGAATTTAGTCTAACATAAATATCGAAAGTCTTTCCGCTATCGTATAGTTCGTTTATGATGTCTCGCTTAATGGCGATGTTGTAATAAACGGTTTTGAGTTCAAATACACCACATAAGTCTTTACCGACGTTATCTACGAAAAATAAGTTGGTTGGTATTGTAAATCCTTCTGATTTGTCGGGTAGATATACGATGTTTTGTGTCTGTTCGTTTGGGGTTTTTGGTACTATTTGTATTGCAATGTCCGATGGTTGCAAAGATACTATATTTCTCATATTTGTCTTTATTCTCCTTACTATTGTATATCTTTTAGTTTTATTTTCTTATATTCTTCTTTTGTGTAATATGATCGTCCGTCATAGATTTCGTCTATGATTCTATGCATCATAGCTTCCCAACGTTCTCTGTCAAAGTTTGTTTTGCTATGACATCTGTGACACATTGCTGCAAAGTGTACTGGTTCTCCGTCACAACATGCTGATTTATCATATTCGACGTGATGTACTGACAACGCCTTACCATTTTCTTCGGTTGTCTTTCCACAAGTTATACATTCATAATCAAAGAAAGCACGAACTCTTTCTTTAAGATCTTGATTGAATTTTGGACAATATGGTTCGAAGCTTATTCCGCCTTTCCAATTATAATTTTTTTCGCCGATTCTGCATTCACTATGTAGTAATAAAGCTTCTGGGTGTTCTTGATAAAACTTTTTCATTGATTCAGATTGTTTTTGACGTTGTTCTGGTGTGACAGTTTTACCGTATCGTGGGTTATTAGGACCTGACGTTGCTTCGGAAATTTTTTTGCGTGTTTCTTCAGAAGACCTATGGCCGGTGTTTGAAATAGATATTTTCTTTTTGGATTCTTCTGAAAAATGTTTGCCATATAAAGGATGTCGTTCCCCGCCTATTTCTTCGGATTGTGTTCGGATAGGAATTTCGAACTTATGCAAGTAGCGGGAAACTGTTTCTTGTTGACATCCTATTTCTTTAGCAATTTTTGATGCTGACTTTTTTTGAATGATGTATTGATCATAAAGCCAATCTTTGTTTTCTATTATTTGAGAAATTGGTTTTAATTTGCTAGAAGAACAACCACGGATTGGTATTTGATGACGTTTTAACCAATGTTGTATTGTTGATGCACCGCAACCAATTTCTTCGGCTATTTTTCCAGATGATTTTCCTTGGGTTATATATTGATCAAATAACCAATCTTTATTTTGACAAGATTTATTACGCTTTGACATACTTATTAGTGCGTATAACTAGTATATAAATCTTTTTGTAGTGCAAATTGATTATTTGTCATATTTTCTATTGTTAATTTTTGTTGTATAAACTTTACTTTTAGTTGTTTTAATTTTTTATATTTAACTTAAAAAGTAAAGTTTTATTTATGAATCTAATTTTATAAAAATATTAAATTAAATTTCATCGTATCTAAATGTGAGGCTTTCGCTGGCCTTATCTCCTTGCGTTGCGTTAGTATCAATCACAACTTGCGTGACGACACATTTGCAACTTGCGGCGGTTGTATAAGGTCCGCTATCCACAAGAAGAGTAGACGCTGACACATATGTGTCTGCATTCACAGGAACTGCATGATTAGAAGAACCTGACTTATAATAATCATGACCATTTGTTGCATCGTCTATTGGATAGCCGGAAGTTCCTTGTACGCCAGCTGCCTGATCATAACTAGCAATTGGACATCCGTTGTCGCCGGTTGATTTTACTGCGACAAATAATCCGCCCTTGGTTCCTAGGGCCCAATTTGTTTTTACATTTCCAGAAGTATACCATCTAATGTTAGAAATCTGGGTAAAGTCCCCGGAAAATGCAACATTGTGGGTCTTCCAATAGCTATAATTTAAACCTGTACTTGGTACAACACAAGGATTACTGAGGCCAGGATTATATGAATCCATTGCAGCATATCTGCCTTGCGTGATTACTGTAGCGACACCAGGTGAGGCGCCGTTGTATTCCTGAACTGATACTGTAGCGACCATAAAAATTTTCTCCAAATATTTACATTTATTGTTTTATTTTTTATTTCAATCAACTTAAAGTTAGATCTTAGATATATTTTTGTTCTTTCCTTATAATAATATTAAAACCGTTGTTTTTATTTTCCACTTAGTTTTGCCTTTACATTTGTCATAATTTGTTTTTCTATGTCAGAAATCAAATTTTCATATTCTTCATCAAAAGTAGATCGTATAAAAGATCGTGGTGGTATAAACCATTCTCTTCCCGGTGTATTTTCTGTTCCTTTTTTCGGTCTATCATCCCAAGCAACACCGTGTTCATTTGGTGCTGCATATTCCGCGATTTCTGGATCTAATACGCCAACTGTGATTTTGATATCTTCATCACTGGTTTCAACGGTATGAGTAATACTAGACAATAATATACTATCGTCAATTAAAGTATGAGAAGATCCTTTACGTTTGATTGTGCTTTCGGCGTTAGGCGGTGGCACATCACTAAGAATTTTTTCTCGAATTTTATTTTCAAGAAACATACCAATGTTTTCAGCAATATCTTCATTCATGTTTATAAACCTATTATTTGTGGTGTGTTATTATAAAATGTTATTTTTCTGATAGTATTTAATAATCGGGCAGGTACAATATATCGGCTTAGTGGTACATGACTAGCTGCGGCTAGACTGCCTGCAATCGGATGATAGTGATAATCCCAGCAGCGATCATAATGCAGGTCGCTGAACGCATTGGGGCCATTGTAAGTCGAGCTGTTCCCGGACAGTGATTGCTCGTGGGTATCCGATCCTGATAATGTGGGATCGGAGTTGCCTGCTTTCAGGTTCCCGCCAGCCCAGCCAGTCAAGATCTCCCAGTTGGCGCTCACCGAGCCATCGACGAACACAACGCTACCGGCTACCGCTCTGGAAGTGTTCTGAAGAGCGTGGTACAGCCTGGTGACCAGGTTCCGAGGCTCTACGTACTTGGCCTCGGAGGCGAAGCTGAAGGTATGGCTGTGATGGAGGGCCCTATCTCCCACCAGCTGAGCGAAGCTGCCGTCTGAGAAGACCACTCCCTGAACTTCACTGAGGCTCCCGGATACAGTATGATTTTGTGGGGTAGTTGTACCTACTGTGGTTTCCGGGGTAGTATGAACAATATATTTTCCATCTGCAGAACTATATCTTTCCAGGCTGGCGTCCGTCAGGACCCCATTGGACATGATGATAGTGCCCTCGGGGAATGACCGGACGCTGCTCTCCCAGGTGGCCAGGTCCATATAGATGATATCAAGACCCCACCCCGGCGGATTGTTGTTATTGGAGTTCTCGATACTGTACCCCGCGACCGGATGGTTATGCATCCCCATGATTGAATCGTTGTTGGTTGGGGTCAGACGAGTAACCATTTCGCCGCCGTGGACTGAGTTGCCCACATTGATACTTGCTGATGGGTGGGTATGAGTGGTAGCTCCTGTTCGGGTCCAGTGATTTCCCGGAGTTCCATTGAACCGCAGATATTGGTTAGTCCTCGTGAGCCTAGTCCAGGGAGAGGGCGGATCGGCGACCTTCCTCCAGAAGACGTAAAGGTTCGTCATCAGGTAGCCTCAAGTAACAGCCTGCAGACAATCTGCTTGGCTGCGGTGATACTGGCAACTTCAAATCGAAGGACCTTATGAATCGCGACACCGATATCGCATGGTTCACTGATCTTTGATGTTCCATTCGTATAATAAAGATTCCAGATAACACTCCCCTTTGCTGCACCAAGATTGTGCATATACAGATTTAATGAAGCTGAACTATTAACTAAGCCAACTTCCCATATGTCCATATAAATTATTTTGCAATTAACGGGCACGGCAAACTCTTGAACTTGGCCGGCCTCAATAACATCCGATCCGTTCCCAAAAGGAAAGTCGATCTCAAATATTCTGCCGGTTAATTGTGATCCGTCAACTGCCGGAAGTTTGGCACTTCCATCTAACTGAACTAAATTATTTGCAGACGTTCCGACCGTTAAACCAGTTGTAAGTGTTTTCTGGGTACTACTCCATTGTGGAACCATACCGGACGTTGTGGTTCCAGTAGGTGCTTCTGCTACAAATCCGCCATAACTTGCGATATCTAAAATGGAAGCATTTAGAATTTCAGTTGCTCCAGCCGCAACATAAACCAACGAAAGTATTACACCGTTTGGTATAGTGGTACCTGGACTAGGTGACGCCATTTTTTTGAAATTGGTTTCAGTGCTCGGAGAAATAGCAGTAGGTGTTCCAGCGTAAATTCCAATAGTTCCGTTTGGATCTACATAAACAACATCCATTCTGGGAAGTGAAACATCAGGAGTAGCTATTGTTAATGTTCCACCGGAAACTGTTTTTCTTGCCGTGGCAAACCCGGAAGAAATATATCCAGAATCTACTACAACACTAAGTCCTGGTGTTCCTGCCTGATGAACATCACAACCAGACAACACATGAAATCCAAAATCGCGACGTGCCATTGATGCAACATGAGCATGCGTGAATTGCTCACCTTTCTGTGTGGTAATATTTCCTACATTGCTCATACAGACACTCCTTCAAAGTTTATACAATAAAACGTTAACCAATAATTTATTAATAAATTAAACCAATACCATCTATTATGATTTGTTTTTTGATGGCAAGAAGTACATAATGGTACAAAAGGCCAGGAGTATCCGTTACAAATGTCGTTTTTATCATAATCTACGTGATGAATACTCAATTTTCTAATATTTCCTAATTTAGTAATGTTTTCTTCTTCTGGTTTGCCACATAAAAAACATTTTCTACCAAATTTATCACGAATATATTCTTTAAAATCATTATTGAACTTAGGACAATAAGGTTCGTAACTTATACCACCTTTCCAGTTTGGGTTTTTTTCTTTTGATAACAAACCCTTATGAGAATCAGATAAATGTTTGCACCATTCGTCTGAAAATTGTTTTCCTTTATGATTTCCTGTTCTTCCTTTTAATGATTTAGAAATCTTTATTTTTCGTTCTATTGGAACAGGAATTCCTTTTCGATTTAATTTTTGTTGTGATGCAGACATCTTTTTTCTAGTTTCTTCAGAGTGATGTTTCCCTCTGTTCGATTCGCCTGCTTTTTGTGCCCATTCTGGATGTTCTTTGTGTAGTTCTTTTAAATGTTTACAATACCATTCTCGATATTCTGGATCTTCCCACTGTTTTTTTGATCGTTCTGAATTTAATTTTAGTTGTTCTGGATCGGACCACCTTTTCTTAGCCGATACACTCATTTTTTTACACGTTTCGTCGGATGCCTTTTTACCTTTGTTTCCAGGTTCTTTTCCCATATGTGATTCAGAAAGTTTTTTTCTAGTTTCTTCTGAATGAGTTAATCCAATATGAGATTCAGAAATCTTCTTTTTTGTTTCTTCTGAATGTTTATATCCTTTTGGTCGTGGCATCTGTTTATATTCTCCTTACTGCTTTTTTAAACCACTATATTTATAATACGTTCATGTCAAATTGGGCAACAAAACCTTTAAGCACACAGGTTAGGTCTTCATTAGCATTATCTGTTATTTTTATTCTAACGTAGTATTGATCGCCGTCTTCTGCAAATTCTTGTTCATCTTCGGGAATAGTAACCACGAAAGTATGGTGTCCGGAAACCAGTCGTTTGGCTTTAGTATTTTGGTCAGTTGGATAATCATTACCTGAATCTCCCGCCAAGACAGAACCAACAGGAGCGGAACCATCAACAGGCGTAGTAACTTTCACAATGTTTATTTCGAAATCGTCGTTAGTGGTATCTAATGTTCCGCCTAACGTTACAACCGACGTCACTGACTTTAGTTTGGCGCCTTTTGATGCAGTTGTGCGACTAGGTATTATTACCGGAAGCCTGTAATATTCGGTGGTGTTTGCAGGCGTTCGTGTAACAAATAATGCATTTGTTGATTCAGATGCTGTCCAAGTACCCGAACTAAAACAAGCTGGCCCAATTGGAACCTGAACTTGGTAATCAGTTTTTGGTTCAGTGGACGTTACATCGCCACCGTCCATAATAAGAGTTCCTGTCATTATAAAACCTCAAAATTGTTTTCAAATAGATTGTAATGCTATGTGGCCAGTATTTGTTATGGTTCCAGTATTGATGATAGTGCTGTCCTTGTACAAAAACAGTATACTACCGGCGTTATTTAAAGTTCCAGCATTAGACAAATTGTTAACTGGGCCAACATATGCCATCATTGATTCACCGTCATCAATGGACCAGTTATAATTGCTGCCCATGGACAAATAGGAAATTGTCACCATTTCCGTGCTTCTGTTTTGAGTAAGAAACACATTATCACTGGGCTTATAACCAAAATCCAGGTATGCTAAGTACTCGGTCCTGGTTATTTCACCATTTTTATAAGCATCATATAAACGCATAGAACCACCATCAAACTTTAATAAACGTTAATCAAAATAAATGGAAAAATAGTAGTTTTACGAACCGTTTTGCAAACCATTTCATGTAATGTTTTCTGGTATTTTTTCGAATTGTCTAACGCTTATATTTATGGTTCCGTTCCAACGTTCATTGTTTTCTTCGATAACATCTGCTTGTACATTATCAATAAAGATTCTGTAATCGGTTGTTATTTTTTTCCGGTGTATTGAAAACAAATAACATATTTTTTCCATTATGTCACGGCAATAGTTTTCGTTTTCACCGTATGCACTTGACACCAAAATTTTTACTTTTATGTCCAAGTTGTCAAAGTCTCGGTGAGGAGTAAAAAAGTAACCGTCTCCACTTTCTGTAGAGTATTCTACACCAATTCTGGTATAGTGTGGTGATATTAGAGTTGATGGAACTCGTGGCATTCCAGAAAATATTTGGTTGTCGCATAGCTGGGTGATACCGTTATCAGGATTTCGCAGTTCATCCATTATGAATTGAATGGTTTCCGATATCATATTGGGTCACCTGGCGTTTTTGCAGTAGCTCTAAATGCCCATTCCGAAGCCACATAATTCGGAGGTATAGAAATGTTTTCAAAGTCACTAACAGGCACATAAATTTGAGTACCATTATTTATGGTAAATTCCATGTCTTTAGATAAGTTTGCAGGACGTTCGACCCTAACATAATGTATTGTTTTGGATCCAAGACCAAGTGCACTAGCATCAATTTGTGCTTGCATACCGCTATGTTGGCCGAACTCGCAGCGAAAAGGCCCTGATGTCTCAGTCCAACTAACTGGCATTCCGACACTGTCTACAGAACTTATGACAATGGTTGTTTCGGCCACAAAATAATTTGAGGTTATTTCTGTTATGGTGTCAAAAAAGTTTGTAGTGTATTGGGTTCCTGCTTCTCCAAAGGAAATTCGTTCTATAACATCAGAACCATTATAAGTTCCAGTAAGTTTTATTCTGCAAATCCCAGAAGCCTGTAATCCAACCTTAAAAGAAGTAGAAGGCCCTCCAGCAACTGCCATACTAGCAGAAACCAATCCTGAAAATATTTCGTTGGTGTGGCGTCTGACATACATTCTGTGAGTGTAACGAATTCTGTGAGGATATGATGGCATTGTAATCACCAGGAATTATTGCCAGGATCATAGATGGATTGACCTTGATCACTAATTTCGTCGGCATCAAACCCATTTTCGGATGTATCCCAAGAAGGAATGTCGGTTCTTTTAAATCTCTTTGGATAGTTTTTGGCGTCCTTGAGTTGTACCATTGCAATACTCTTACCACGACCACCACTAGCACCTGTTCTCTTGATGTCAAGTTCGATACTATCCAGTAATTTGTTTAAGGCCAATCTTGGTCCAGTATCTTCGCCGCGACTAAATGAAACACCAGGTGCCTGGCTCTGGCTACGGAAAGAATAATCAGGGTTGCCCATTTCAAAATTATCTGCAATTAAATGGCATAATGCTATTCGTTCTTCATTTTCAGTTAAAGCATCTTCTGGAATTCCCCGAGAACTCAATTGCCGACTAAGTTCGTCACGTGCAAATGCCAAATATACTCCGAAACCATCCGGAGTCATGTCGCCGTTTGTTTCGTCTACTGATAAATATCGGTAATATAAACTAAAAACACTTAATACTATTTCATCTTCATCTGCCATTTATATAACCTCAAAAAAACTATAATCAAAATAATACTAGGAATTGTACTTTTACGACCACCTAACCAAAACATTTAAATACTAATAAAACAAAGGAATAAGTGATTAATATGAAAAAAGTAGAATTTGATGTTGGAAAATTAGTGGTATTGATTTCAGGTGGACCATTGATGACAATAGAAAAAATAACAAATTATGATGATAAACCAATACAATGCGTTTGGTTCGATAAGGATGATAATTTGAAACGCGCACAATTTTTGCCCGATGTACTAACAGTAATAACAGAACCAATTACTATATCACATTTTACTGGATGTGCTAACGGAAATGTTACTTGAGGTAAAGTAATTGTCAACTATTATTATTGGTTCTAGGAAGAGTCGCCCAACCGCAAAACTCCTTGCAAAAGCATTGTCTGCTAATTATACCGAAACCAGAGTTCCGGACAACGTGGATTCATTTACTATACGATATGGAAATTCGTATGTGGAAGATCCGGATGGTCGAATATTAAATAAACAAAAAGCAGTAAAAACTTCTGCGAATAAACCAGCTACAAAGTCTTTACTACAAGAAAAAAATATACCAACACCAAAATTAATTTCATTTGAAGACGCAATTGCTGGTAATGTTGAATTTCCAGTAATTGTCAGGAGGAACAACCACTTCAAAGGAAAGTTTTTCAATGTATGTAACAACCCACGAGACATAAGAAGGTTTAGTCCTTCTAATCATTACATCCAAGAAATGGTAAATAAAAAGGATGAATATCGATTATTCATTCTAAACGATAGGATAATCGAAGCAAACATTAAAAGATGTCCAGAAAACCAATCAACACCCATGGTTCGCAATAAAGAAAATGGGTGTTTCTTTGCGAGGGTTCGCGTAGCTGACTTAGATAGGGAATTAAAAAATGCTGCAAGATCCGCTATCCGAGAAATTGGCCTGGATTTTGGTGCAGTAGATTGCGCAACAATCCAAGAATCACCAGGCATAACTATATTTGAAGTTAATAGTGCGCCTGGTCTTATCCCACGAAAAATAGAATTACTGAAAACAAAATTAGAAGAAATAATTTAAGTTTTTTATATTTTTTCATATAATTTTTGGCTTTTCAAGAAGTCTCCTGTTCTGTAAGCATATTCCTCAAACGTCATTATAGAAACATCAAAAAAGTAAAAAGGATTTTCTTCTTTGTTCATGATAATGCCTACGTTGTTTATACCTCCATACGTCGGATCAATCATAATAATGGAGGTATCGTTTTCTAATATACCTACCCACGCATGAGCTTCCAACGTATCAGGATCGACTTTATACACCAGAAAACTACTAATATTGTAAAGTTCTAATATGTTCATTACCTGTTTTGACATATCAGAACAATCAAATTCTCCGCGCGTGTATTCCTTGGTGAAATGATAACTATTCATTATGTTTCTAATGTTTGTTATTAATTCTTTATTTGAACTTTCATCAAAGTTTTGTGATTGAGAAGTTGGTATTAACATAATATATATTAGTATAAAAATAAAAATTTTTGTTATTGATTCACGCCCTTATCTATTATATTTTTCCGTAACCATTCTCACGTTTTTCTCCCATTTTTCGTTGAAATCAATATTGTGTTTATCGTTGCTTTCTTGTATATGTGTTATTTCGTGGGCTATTGCCCTAATAACCATTTCAAGTGACTTTGTTCTACCACTATTTAGAAGTATAGTGGCTTCTTTTTCATTAAATTCTGTGGCGGCAATATGATCATCCGCCACTTCAGTAGAACTATGTATTTGTACTGTTCTACCACTTAATTCCTCACATATACGCTTTAGGCGAAGCCACTTAATCGACATTACATTTCCCTCCTTCTATGTGCGCACGTTCTATTGCACATTCCACGCATTCAAAATCGCACGAACATTCTTTCGGATTTTCATAAGGACAATTTTGATATGCCTGAAACCATTCGTCACTGTACCAGTTTTCTTTGTTCTGGGTTTTTTTGTTTTTATTGTTTCTGTTGTAATTGTAGTTTCGATGGTTGTCGGCATTATATGCACATGGAATATATGATACTCTCTTATATCCATTGTTTGAAAAATGAACTCCGTTTTCATTTTCAAACTCACCCCACATCGTAGTAATGCCATTTGGTGTCATTACAACAAATTTTCCGGATAGTGACTGTAGCACTTCCTCGTCGAAAACGGCTGCCATAACAGCAGCAACCCGTGTATCATTTATTGGTCCTCTTAATACGTCAACCAAACCACAAGTCAACATATTAAGATACAGGTCATTATAGTTTCCGATCACACCATTGTGAAACAAGACCGGACAATCCACATTGCCATTCACCATAAGATTGCTTTCGGTTTCAATTTTATATGGATGTGTCATCTCAGGACTAACATCACCCGACGTAGCAATCCTGAAATGTGCTACATGAGGTAACACATCCAAGGTTTCATAATAATCCTGAAATTCTTCCAGCGTCATGAAACCTTTTTCTACATGGATCTTTCCGTCTTCGGTGTAGTATGCTACACCTGCACCATCACTGTTGTTCTTAAAGCAATTTATAACTTCTTGTGAAGTCATTTTTCTGCCTTCACAAGTTGCGATTATACACATCTTACGTCCTCCGATATTATATTCATCATGCAGTCTTGTATGAAACGTCGTAGCGTTCCGGAAATCGAACAATCTACTCTTCTACATTGCGGCAATCCTATATAAAGTGTACGATCACTGTCTTCGTAATTGCCGCACCACACTGGATATGGCGGATTATCAATTGCCACCAAAAACGGTTCTGCATTTATGGAACATGCATTGTTTCCGCGATTTCTATTTAGACCGTAAAACACTATGTGCAATTCTTTGTTGTATGGTACAATACATGACGTTCTTATTAGATCAATGATTGTACTCATCTCATGTCGTGCACTAGGTGACCATCTATCTCGAAACTCCACAGTAACGTTTGCGTTTGATGACGTGTCATAATTTTCTTCCTCTGCAGTTGCTGGTGGTAATTTCCAGGATGCTCGGATGCTACCTGCTGGTGTATAATTATTTAAACAGTCAACAAAATAATTAGCTTGTCTTTCTGTTAGTCCGCCGTATTTCATGTAATCTTGGACATACGGAATATCATCGTGTTCACTATCCAAATCGTATTCAAATGTTTCTTCATTAAAGAATTTATTACATAGGTTTCTGGTTACCTCCAGCGCACAATATGCGATCAACGGATTTCCGAATATACTTGCAGGTGGCGTTCTGTATTCAAAACCGTGTGGTTGTGCACGAACGTCACCCAATTCTCCATAGTTTTCGCGAGCTTCGCCGGATAAGTTAGTGGTTGGCCTTCCAATGAAGTCATCCAATAACGTTACTAGCGAACTAGGCGGATGGTACTTTTCACCAATACCAATATGAATATGACCACCAAGTGGATATATATCACCACTATCGGTTAAATCGTAATTCTTGTATCCATCCGAAAATTCTTTAATCAACTTCCTAATACTCTTTATAACTTTTCTTGGTGATCCGGGCTCTGGTCGAATTTCTACCTGATCCCCGGAGCCATCTAAACCAATTGGTTTGCTACGTTCATCAGTATCATAAATGAGGTCACTTGCCTCAATTATCTCACCATTTTTCACGAGTTCAAATTCTGGATCGGCACCGATTAAGACGCCATTTGGAATTTGTATAATATTGCTAGTGTCTGTATTTTCCAATGGCGTTAGATTAAGGATTTCTATTACTTTCGGCCAAAGCCAACAAAATATTTGGATACACCTTTCGTCGTGAGTCCAATCGGAGCAGAACAAATTATTGTCTGCTGGGGCATACACTCCAATAAACTTACCATCTAGCGTAAGTTCTATGACATCAGGAGAGTACAAATCAGCAAGTGGGAACGCTTCCTGTTTTACATAATGAATTCTGTGTTCAAAGAACACAAAACTATTATCGGCAATATTCCTGATATCGGGATCAGGTGTTATATTAATCGAAGATGTTATATTCGGTCTCATGTATACTTCAGAATACGCTCCAAACATATTTTTGGGATGTCCGGATGTAATAGCACCGTGGCTATAACATATTGAAAAATATTTGGTTAGTTTATCAATTACTACATCCAAGTACTCTTCTCCCATCCTGTGGCTAGAAAGTTTTCGGGTTGGTTTCTGACCGTTTATTATTTGTTTCATGCAGCCTCTTGTGTCAATATATTCCGGATTGTGGTACCCAAGTTTCGGTATTGCCGAGTTGTCATGCCGTATTCAGCAATGTTTCTGGAAATACCAACTTCTAGAATTCCGTTGTCTATCATCGGCACGCCATTACCACATAGATCAAAACCTTCCACGCGCAATGTGCATGCATTATCCATATCTTCTAATATGTAGAAGTATATTGTTGTGTCTTTAGCCCATGTTTCAAATTCTTCGAACTCGTTTGCGATCATGCATTGTATGTATTCCGACCATCCATCCGTGAACTTAAGTTCAACTGGATACGTTGTGGATGCTTTTTTTACAGCAGGCGGCATTTTCCAAGATGCTCGAATACTTCTTGTAGGAGTATAATTCTTGCAGGTATTCAAGAAGTATTTTGCTTGTTTTTCCGTCAGGCCGCACACATTAACATAGTCCTGAATAACAGGCGCTGACTCATCATATACTATTTCTTTTTCGTTGAAATAACGTTCGCATATATTCTTCACTATTTTCATAGTAATATATGCCATCCCCGGATTCATGAATACTGAACCAGGTGGTGTCCGATATTCGAAACCGTGGGGTTGACTCCTACACTTCCCGAGACGTTTATACTCCGAACGTGCAGTTCCTGACATTTCTATTGTTGCAGAACCAACAAAGTGGTCCAACAAAGAAATCAAATCACTATCAGGGGAATATTCATTTCCAATTCCGACATGAATGTGCCCACCCAATGGATACTTATTTCCAACTGTCGACAGATCAAATTCCTCATAATCGGAACTAAACGTTTTTATGAGTTTCTTAATGTTTCGGGTGACTTGCGCTGGTGTTCCTGGTTTTGGCCGGATTTCTATTTGGGAGGCTGCTCCGTCGACCCCAATTGGTCCGTGATACATGTCTTCGACACTTATGTGTCGATCTGCTTTTAGAACCCGGTTGTTTCGTGTTAGCTCGAACTCCGGATCGCAACCAATTAAAACCTCTACGTTGTTTGTGGTGAGGTCTTTTATGATCGCATTTTCGATTTTTTGCAAATTCAATTCTTGTGTAATTTGAGGCCATACGTTCCGCAAAAACAATGTGATGTAGTGCTCATGCCATCCAATATTTCCACAAACAAATGAATTGAACACTGGCAAATAGTACATTGCAACATTGTCATTGTAAGTAAAGGCTATTGCTTCCACTTCTTCTGAAACGCTGCGTGCTTCTGTATAACGAATATTATACAGTTCGATAGTAGGTATTCCTAGATGTTCCGGAAATTGCATATATTCCGGATCATTAATAACCGAATCTGGCAACGTCAATGGAACCTTGCGCACCGTTTTTACTGTGAAACTAACAGTCGGTTTCACATACATGACATTACTGTCAATTGATCCAAACAATAATGTATCATAACATCGTATCGCATGCATATGTTCACCAACAACTGAAATCATTCCATCTGACTGCTCAAAGAACACACAATCACTATTACCACGAATATTCTCGCGGTAAGGTGATTTTCCCTTTACGCTTTTCATTTTTTATCCTCCAAACAACACATTATTTGTAGAGTATAAATAGTTTTTGGTAACCATTCACCAAAACCTTTAAATACTACAAAAACTAAAAACAATCCATGGAAGAAAATAACAACTATTCAGAAGCCGTTTCTGTACTTCTCGAAGGAGTACAAACGGGTCGGTTACAAGTAATAAAATTAACAAAAAAACAAATGGCGGCCAACAAAGAAAAATACACCATTATTGTTGCGGATACTGCAATTCCATCAAGGAGGAAAAAAACAAAAAATATCCAGAAACCGAAAAAAGATGAATCAATTGTGGAACCAGTAAAACCCGTACAAAAAATAGTAAAATCTAATGATGTTCCAATAAAACCGGAACCTCCGGCGATGTGTAAAATACAAAAAATAAGTTAGGGAGGATAAAAATGTCTAGCAACAATGCATATGTAATTAGGAAAGTTTCCGACAACTGTTTCGAGGTACGGTATATTGCATGCGCGGATAACGATGTACCAATTGAAGATTTATTTCTTGAAAAAACATGTGAAAATCTAGAAGATGCCATGAATTTTATTAACGAAATGCCACCTACTGAATATGGTGTCATGTATCAAAATGATTCTAAAAAAGATGATAACGATTTATATGAATCCGATAAAAAGATACTACAAAAATGTATAAACGATTTCAATAACCACGATGAAAATATAAAGTGCCCGTATTGTGGTTCTGAATTTTTAACAGAACGAGCAAGTCTTGCTTATCACAACCACTTGCCAAATGGTAAATGTGTTGATGAAATCTATGAATGTGAAGAATGTGGCGAATATTGCCAAGTGGTTTGGCGGATGGAATCAGTTAAAAAATTAGGAAATATTATTTTGTGAAGAATTATTATTTTTTTCGTAATTTTCTTCTCTAGAACTTTTTTCTTTTTTATATAATTCAATATATTTTTTATGACATACCTGACACGTTGTATCAATACTATAAAGATTTCCGCAAACATCACAACGTAAGAATGGCATGGAACGTCCTATATACAATGTTGGATATTTTTAATGAAAACAAACAATAGTAATACTAGTAGTATAGTAATATAGTAAATACTTTCTATTACTACAAGTTTGTGGACCTATTACTTTATTAGTATAACTACTATATTACTATATAATCAATATACGTAAACTATATTTACTATATATGTTACTATATTACTACTATACTACTATATTATATAACTATAATTACTATATGTATTATATACTACTAATATCACTTGTATTCCTTAAATATATCAAGTTCTTATCATAATCAATAGCATATACTTTTCCGCTATCTATAAAAATAATTCTGTATTCTGGTTGGTTTTGTATTGGTTGAACAAGTTCTTCGTTGTCATTAACTACCTGCAACGTATCTTCCACTTGATCATATATTTCTACATATACGCTAATAGATGCAGCTATGGCCATTATGATAGCACAAGCTAATGACAACGAATCTTGTTTCATGTTCCTACTGCCAAACCAAGAACAAGAAGTACCACTATTAAAATACCAACCAACATTCCAGTGAATAGACCTTGGAAAAAAATGATTTCATCTGGCATATAATAATACCTTCTATCATGATGTTACATCTTTAAATAGTTTTCCGTTTATCATTTTATAGCCAACCGGCGCAATGTATATGGCATCCGGTACGGTATCATCAAGTATGTTATCTTGATCTAATGCAAAACAGAATGCTAGTGGGTCTTGGTTGACTGCGGCTTTCTGCTCTTCAGCACTAAGATTATAATATGATCTCATTGTGAAGTTGCCGTATGCCTGGACTTCTTCTATAGTTGCGGGTCCGTGATCGGATTTTCTCATGACACGTAAATCTAGTTTAGCAATGCCGTCTCCAACATTAATGGTTATCGTGGATTCAGACATGTTGAATGCAAACGTGGTTTCGACGCTAGATTCATAGTCGCCTTCAATGTTAGTTACGCGATATAATCGATTGGTGCCACTACCGCTAATGAAAGTAATGTCACGATCATATATGGTACCTTTACCACCTTCAACTACAAAATTTTTCGACACACTTTCGTTAGATTCATCCCATGCTCTGTCGTACCGGTACGTTCCGCTACCGTCACTAAATCCAGAATCATCGCGGAACTCATTTCCTTCGTGCTCTACTCTTAGTGATCCTTGTCCAACATATATCTCCAGTTCTGCGGTATCCCCAGCACCTGTTCCTGACAATCCAATAGACAACATAAACAATGCCAAATAAACGCCAGCCAGTAAGGTACAAATAATAAAACCTATTTGGAATGCACGTCTCGGAGAAATTGATATGTCCATGGATTACCACCGAATTATAGGAATAGGAGACTTCAACGTTGCGGCAGTTGCAGCTATATGATTACCAACTAGTGTTAATAGTCGACCTTTTTTTATCTCCAATGCGACGTCTTCTTCATTCATTCGTAAGAATCTAGCAGCTTCAGATGCAGGATCTTCCAAACCAGACAAATTTCCCAGGAATTTTGCGGCATCTTCACATTCTTTAGAACCACGGACGTTCGCAGACCATAAGAAAAGGAACATCATGGCCAATACTCCAAATGCGACAAATGCAATTCCAAATGCGACACTTTCGTATATCATATTATCCTCCAATCACTTTGGTGATATACGTTATTTTTTCGTCGTTTGTCTGTGCTGTTTTGAAACACTTTATTATTTTTTCGTACTTTTTATCGTAGTTGTCAAGTGATGCTTTAAGTGCAGTTGATTTTACTTCTGATCGATTTAATGCACTTTCCAGATCTACCATTTTCCTATAGTGTACATAAAACAAAATAGCGAGTGCTGCAAACGCAATAGTGGCAAAAAGTAGTAAATATGAAATCATACTACCTCTGTTTCCTTGTTTTCAGTTTTGCGTAATACTATTTTCTCTCCATTACTCCATTTTCTCAATGCAACAATCAATGGGAATAAAACCACACCTAATGCTGCTATTTGTTCCGTGGTCAAACTTACGAATCCCATCATAGCGGCTAGCGATGCCAAGGTTCCCAGAAATGCAACTAGCGCAATCTGGGATTCCCAGGGATATTGTTCGACGGTTTTTGTATTTTTTGTATCTGTCATTGTGTAACCTCATATAAACTTTTATATTTGTGACGTTTAACCATCACTTTAATTGGGTTTTTTTGCAGACGACTTCTTGGGTTTGACCGTCTCAACTTTCTTTTCCTTTTTCGCTTTTTCGGATGCCACCAGATCCTCCAATGCCTTGAAATCGGCTTCAAGAGGGACTTTCATAGCAGCCGAGATGGTGGCGACCTGCTCCCTGATTGCGGCTATCTGATCATAGATGTTCTTCTGTGATGTGATATTGTCCCCAATGCCACGATCAATGATCTTCTTCTGTTGGGCTTCTGTCAGAGTCATGCGAAACCAGCCCCCTGCGCTTCGAGGTCTTGCGCAACCGTTCTGTCGGCCACCCTCTCCGAATCGTGCCAGGCTTCCATATAGCCCTGACCGGAGAAGGTTTCGGACAGGATGCCCGCCCCAAGAGGCATCAGCATCAGTTATAGGCGCTTGTGTCGGTGGTCTCTGTGGCCCGGATCAGGCTATCGTTCATCTGCCTGAGCATTAGCCGCAGAGTCTCCAGAGCCTGCTTCTCCTTGAAACTGTCAAAGTCGATCTTCGATTCAGATAATTATGCACTGGCTATGAACATAGCCAACGACCGCCCCGGTGGAGTATTTGATGTGTAGTATTGGGCCTTGGTCGTTCCCCCCGTAATCATACGATCTTATTGCGGAGTAATTTGTGGTGCTCCCGCCTTGTGGCCCAACGACAAGCATCTGCATCGCGGCACCGCTTGCATACGAATACGATGCCATCAGCTCTTCTATGATGCTTATGATGCTACCAGTATTGACCCATGTGCCTGTGCTCGGTGGCGCCCAACTTACGTTGGCGGTCGTCTTCGTTCGCCCATTCAGGTCCGCCTTGTTGGCTATTACAGCGGGATCGTCGTCGTCTTCGAAATATATTGTGCATGTTGGAGGCGTCCCGGATTTGCTATCATACCGCATCGATATGTACGCCTCGTCGATCGTAGCGCCGTCTGGTATTGTTACGCCGTCCCACCGAACATACGTGGTATATGCATTTCCCATAGTTTGGCCGAAATATAGTTGCATTCCGTTATTGTATATATATCCGCCGCTACCATAGCCATCGTCCGCGCTTGCCGCGACCTGATAATCCAGCGTCGTCACAGTATCACCGTTAGGCCAACCGTGCATCGCTCGATTGTGGTGCACGAATCTACATTGAATCTGAGGATGTCGCCCGCCGCTATCGAAGTTGTCCAACCGGAAAGAGTGGTGTCTTCGGCTTTCACCGCACTCGATATCGTCGGAGGGGTTGCTGATGTGATCGTATCGGCATCAGTGGGCGGAAAGTTCGCATAAGAATCCTTCCATATATCGACCACAATCGAGCCTGTCTGATCAGCCAGGAGGCGCACTGCCGCGATGGTGCACGCGAACGGGATTTGGATGTCGCCCGCTACACCATCTGCGATCTCAGAGCCGCCCCCATCGATGATGAAAGCGATAGTCCTGGTCTTCAGATCGGCATACTGAGCGACCTTCGTCCAAGTGTCGGTCATCGTTTCACAAACGGCTTAGGCGGGCTATCGGAGGTCTCGCCAGGCGGCTTGAGGGCCACGAAGTAGGCATCATCGAGCGTCCTTTTCGCTATGGACAGGGCCATATACATCTCGTTGACGCTTGCTCCATGCGACTTGAACGTTGCTGTGATGTCCTTGCAGATGGCCTCGATCCTCTTGGCGGAGTCCCCATCCCGCCGGGCTTTCTCTTCCAGCAGGATTTGAACAGCTCCAGACAGGTCGTCTATCTTCGCCAGAAGGGCAGACTCCGCTTCTTTGTTCATCAGATCACCTAGACGCCGGTGCACACGTAGAGCTGGTTATCATCCGTGTCGTAATAGAGCTGGCCAACTACCGCCGGTGAGGGGGGAGAGGCAGACTTGTGAACTACCATGTTCTGGAGTTCCTGTTTTCCACAATCGAGTGCAGCGGAGAGCGTTTCAATATGCTCCGATCCAACGGCGTCATCTGCGATATTTGCCGCTCCGACACAATCCGCCCCGAGAGCGTGGACATGGTCATCTCTGGCCGCCTTGGTGCCGTCTCCGATTGCTGCCACTGTGCCCACCGCCTCGGGCGTTTCGACTGTCGCCAGAATAGCAACGTCTCCCTGTGATATTTTCGTCCAAGTGTCTACCATTAATCATCTACCTCTGTGCAAACGTATAACTGTCCATCTTTCGTCCAAGTGTCTACCATTAATCATCTACCTCTGTGCAAACGTATAACTGTCCATCTTTCATCACAATTTCTCCCTTCTTTGGGTTGGCCGGAAATTCCGTAACTTCTCGGACCCCCGCGGCGGTATCGACCGCCCCGTCGTTATCGGCTACGTGAATATAGCTCATACTGCCTCCACGTAGTAATCCACCCCACCGATAACCCGATCGGCAGTAGTGCACTGTACCACAAAGGCTTCGTCAGTGCCCAAGTTCCTGTGCTCTGGATAGTCAAACACCATAGCATCGCCTTTGACCGTCTCGATTGTAGTAGTACCTGACTTTAGAGCTATTTCTACGTTGACCTGAGGATCGCTGCCTGATATGAGGCTGAGCCTCGTTAGCCTGATCCGATTTCCCGCTACAGGGGCGTCTATGATCGTCTGAGCGGATGCGGACGAAAAATCAATTGCAACATGAAGCTGTAATTTTTCAAGCTTTTTTGCAAGATCCGCTTTCATGAGGGCAATGTCCGCCTTCACTGTAGCGAGATCGGTCTGGACGGTGCCCAGATCTGCCGACATGCTGGCAAGATCGCCAGCCGCTGTATCTGGGGTGGCGACTGCCAATGATTCGGCAGCGGTCTTAATGCTGCCAAGCGTGCTTTCTTTGGCCAGCGCCTGAGTGGTCAACTGGGCATCCGTTAGGGGCCCGGTTACAGCAACTGATTCGGAGTCCAGGGTGACCTTAACATCAGAAGCTCGCAATTCAGTATCGGTTAATGGACCAGTCACGGCAACAGATTCAGAATCAAGAGTTACCTTGATGTCAGCGGACTGCGATGCCCCACCATTGACATTAACTAAGTTGGTCGTGCCCGGTGTGGTCTGGTCAATTCCGACCTTGCCAATGATCTGAGTTCCTGCGGGCAGCTCTTCGCCGAACTTGACGTCGCCTATATAAGTAGCATCCGCTATATCCGTAGCTGGCGCAACTGATAATGACGCGGCTTTGAGTTGCTGTCCAAGATTACCTGCTGGAAATTCTTTAATATCCACATCGCCGCCGATATCTACAGAATCAATTGATACAGACGCATCAACTGGTATTTTGCCATCAACTAGTGCAGGCAATTTCCCATCAATACTTGCAGAAGCTGAATTGATAGCAGCCAGGTCACCTGCTGTGGTGTCTGGAAGAACATCCATTGTACTATCAGTTGTCAGAGAGGCGGTACCGTCGCCATTATCAGTACCTTTAATCGGCAATGCTTCTAGTTCGTCGTTTGTTACCACACAAATAACTTTAGAACCAACACCACCATTAATTATTGTTTTTCTCATTGTTTAGGCCTCTTCGAAACTAATTGCATACAAAACATCTAATGCAGTACCTATGACATAAATGTCGTCTGCCTGAACAGGAAATGACAATGTTAAACCAGTTGCTGGAATCGGTATGCTATGCCCAACTTGTACAGCAGAACTACCCAAATAAATAGTACCGGAATTACCAGCATCTGGCATTAAAAACAAATATTTGTAAATAGCTTCTGTTGCTGACAATGGTATTGCACTTGCTGTCATTTCATATTCTGTTTCTGATACAGTACATGGAACATCTGCCTGAACTACAGAAAAAGATCCACCTGCTGTTTTCTTTCCAAGACTTACCGGCAGCTTCCCATCAATACTTTCAATCGCAGTAGTTTGTGCTGCCAGATCACCACTAACCGTATCTGGAAGTGTTGCCATGGAACTTGTAACAATCAATGAAGCAGTGCCGTCTCCATTATCAGTACCTTTTATTGGTGCAGCTTCTAAAGTAGCGTCATCTGTAACAGCACAAATAACTTTAGATCCTATTCCACTATTAACAATAGCTTTTTTCATATAACCATAACCTCATTGATGTTAAAAATAAAATATTTGGAACCAATGAAATTCCAAATTTTCTAACTCATTTCTATTCCAATTTCATAAGTACAATGCATACCAGGAACAGTATCTTGAACTTTTACAATAATTTTTTGAAATGCAGATTCTGTTTCCAAAAAGTATACTTGTTCTGGTATAAGAACTTGTTCTATAGTATTACTTAGAATACTAGCAATGTAATATTCTATACTAAGATTCATGTTATTCGACGGGCTGGTGTTTTTCACGGAAACCGATTGTTTAGTAGAACCAACCACATAACAATCTAATGCAGTCTTTACTGAAGACGTGGTAGTTCCTTCCGCATAATTTGAAAATCCAGGAGGAACTACACCACCATCATATTCGGAATAAACAGAATTTGGTGATCTGCCGGAAGCCAATAACTCAGAATACTCTTCATTGGTTATAAGGCCCAAACGATATGCATCATAAATCCTAATTTTCATCACCAAAAACAAAAAAGTTTATGTGATCACTTATTCGGTTACTGTCCATTCTAATGAAACTAATATTTTGCCACCGGCAGTAGATTTTGCACTTGTTAAATAATAATATCCGTCTGCTAGAACCACATTATTTGTGGTTGGCGAAACAGCATATTCAGTATTTAATGCAGCAGAAGCTGTTGCCGTTATGACACCAGTTGCTGAAGCCCCAGTTGAATTACCACAAGTCACAGTACCATTGCCAGTACCAGCAATTGCTTTCATTACAATGCCACGAATCTTGTTGATGGTAACTTTCATTGGGAAGTATATTTTTGTGGTGGTTTGTTCGTCGGTTTCGAAACTCATCGGAACGGTTGTAACACCTTTAAGTAAAGCAGCTTCCAAATGAGCAATTTTTGCAGCAACTGTCAAAACACCAGAAGTATCACTTAAACCAGTTGTTGCAGCAACACCTGCCATAACGTCTGCTAACGGTTTAGCTAAATTTGTAAGCGTTGCTTCTTTCAAGGCGTTTTCATCGGCACTGTCACAAATCATAACGGAATCTGCGGCAATAGGTGTGGCTTTTGCATCTAGTCCCGCAATATCGACACTGAGAACACCATCAGCATTATTAAGTCCAGTTGCTGTAACCGTCCCAGTCATACCGTCAGCCAAATCCGCGATATCAACTTTCTTAGCAACGCCTCCTTGCAAAAACGGAACTTCATCTGTTGCTAAAACAGGAACTGCTTCATCGAGATTTGCTAATACTTTAGTTTGTGGACCTGTTAACTTTGAAAATTTTTGATTAACCATAAATATTACCTCATAAATATGTAAAAAGTATATTATCAAATTTGCATATGCGATCTATATTTTGTTGTATTTATTATTTCACTAAATGGTGATATATCAAGGTTCATTTCTGGATATAATAGCCAATGACTTGTTAATAAGTTAAACCAGTACCATCTATCATAATTTGCTTTAGAATTACAAGAAGAACATAATACAACAAATTTCCATGGTAAACTATTACAATTTATCGATTTATCATAAGTAATGTGATGAATAATCATTCTAGTAGTATGTTCTTCTTCTGTTTTATTACAAATAAAACATTTACGTTCAAATTTATTTCTAATATATTCTTTAAATTCGAAATTAAATGTCTTGGAATATGGATTGTAACTTATACCATCTTTCCAGTTCCAATGTTTTGAACCACTATGCGATTCTGACATTTTGGCCCTGGTTTCGGGTGTATGCTTGCAATCTTTGTGTGCATTAGCTGATTTTTTACACCAGTCTTCATCCATCGTTAAGCCAGAATTCCAAGTTGGCTTACCTTTATGACTATCTGACATTTGTTTTAATGTTTCTTCAGTATAAATGTCAGTTTTTCCTTTGTTCCAAGGTATTTGACCACGATGTATGGCACTCATTTTTTCACAGAATTCAGGAGACATTTTCTTTCCTAATGTCCCACTACCCCTATGATTAATAGAAAGTTTTTGTTTTATTTCATCAACATCTTCTGAACGAGACCAATGAGTTTTTCGTATTTTTTTCTTTGATTCTTCTGAATGATGTGAACCTTTTCTAATAAAAATCACCATAAAGTATTTATACTAGAACTTTTTTAAATCCTAGTATAAATAGTTTTTGGTATGCAAATTTATGTAAAACAACTAACTAGCGAGCGTATTTATCTCAACAAAAGCTGTGCCCACATGGATTTCTACAGGATGAATCCACTCTTTGATTTCTACGTAGAAGTTTCCGCCGGGCTGCTTGGGATAGTCATCAGCAATATCAATGTCTTGGGAAACTACGAACTCTGCGGCCTGAGGATCATAAGGAATAACATATGCGTAGCCAGATGGAGTATGTTGTGATTCAATCATCCAGGATCTGTCATCCTCGGGTTTGCCGAATAGTGGTCCCATGCCCTTCCAGAACGGAATTCTCTCAGAATCCTTCATGTTTAGGTACGCCATAGTTGTTCTGTCAGCTATCAAAGCATAAGGCTTGAATCTGTGATCCATCATTCGGATAGCATTTACGACATCTTCGTAAGGATCTCTAGTGTCTCCGGAACCATCCCAAGCGCCCATATTAACAATATCGTTACCAGTTGCACTTCCGTTAGTTGCTAAAATTTTGCCATTTACGTTTACGTGAGCAACGTCAACAATACCATCAATACCGAGATCAGAATCACCATTCATTAGAATGTAATCTTCTGCAGAATGTATCATAGCTAATGCGCTATCGATTTCCTTGGCCTTCATGGTTGCGCCTTGTGCCTTAGCAAGATCTCTCTCGTTGACCATAAACCCATCCATGAACTGATACATCTCATGCTTTTCGACTTTGGTCTTCATTGTGAACGGCTGGGGTGCGGCACCTTTAGCCACAATCTGTGCACGTCCGCTAGTAGACTGATAGTAAGAAATTGCATCAATATCGATTTGCGTTCCAACGTCTCTTCGCGGTAGAACATTTCTTGCAACTAGTTCTGGACGATAGTTCAACTCAAATTGATTAATTTCCTGAATCCAGGCTGTAACAACTTCATCAGGTATAAATGAACCATAATTTAGATTAGTGTCTGCCATTTTTGTATTTCTCCATAAAATTTATTATAAACGTTTAAAAATTATTAATGAGGTCTAAATAAGTTCGACCTCAATCTGCACAAGCTTGTACATGGTTATGTTATTAGCATGAGAAGCTAACAGGTCTTTTTCCATGGTAATAGTAGTAGAAGAAGTAAGGGGATCCAAAACTCTATTAACTTCAGCGGCTTCATCGGAATCAATGACTACGTAGTCACCTTCAACAAGATCAAGTTTGGCTATAGTTGCTGCAGCATTAAAAGTTACGACCGATCCAACAAATGAAGTAACCGTTTGATCATAGTTAACATCACCGGCGTCATCGGTTTCCAGAACTCTGCCAACAGAA